>JADMIO010826442.1_pt1 | contig 21536 bp, 12 predicted proteins | sample 8958161 | NCBI WGS metagenome assembly JADMIO01 (sample SAMN16585339, study PRJNA669376) | soil metagenome | isolation source: Crop rotation soil | place: USA: Cullars Rotation, Alabama | collected 2011
CGGGCGCGCGGCGACGCCCATCACCTTGCCGCCCGCCTCGACGTCGCGGGTCACGACCGAGCCCGCCCCGACGATCGCGCCGTCGCCGACCGTCACGCCGGGCAGGATGATCGCGCCTGCGCCGACCATGGCGCCAGCGCCGATCCGGACGTGGCCCGCCACGATCGCGCTCGGGCCGATCGACGCGAAATCGTTGAGGCGCGCGTGGTGGCCTACCGAGACGCCGCGATTGACGACGACGTGCGCCCCGAAGCTCGTCGCGGCGCCGACGATGACCCCGGCATTGACGAAGCTGCCGCCGCCGACCTCGAGATCGTCGGCGACGATCGCGGTCGGATCGACCAGGCTGCGCTCGAAACGAAAGCCGAGCCGGGCGGCCTCGTTCACCGCCACGCGGCGGTTGGCGGGCGTGAAGAGCGGGCAGAGGCAGGGGAAGGCCAGCAGCCCGGGAGGGAGTTGCCCGGCATCAACGATCGCGATCTCCGGCGGCAGATGGCTGGGCCCGTCGCGGTTGGAGATCCCCGCCGCGATGGCGACGCGCAGGCGCCGGCAGGTGGCGGCATATTCCACCGATATGGTCGACCCCGTCGCGAAAAGAACAAGCGTGTCCTGAACCATCCCGACTCCCGATGAAGGCCGCCCCCCGGGGCCGCCGCGCAAGCGCCAGCGATTGCTATAAGCCCGGGGCGACTTTCCGCGCCAGCCGTCCGGATGCGGAAGAGGCGCCGGGGGCCGTCGTCATGGGGGCGCCCGATAGGCGCCGCAGCAGGCCCGGGCCGGAATGACATGCCCCTAAATGGTGCCGCGTGTCCGACTCGAACGGACGGCCTACCGCTTACAAGGCGGTTGCTCTACCAGCTGAGCTAACGCGGCCCGTCCTTCCCTTCCCTCATCGCAGCGCGAAGGTCCAGCCCCGGCGGCGGGGCGGGTTGGCAGCGGAGCGGCGCTGTTGCGCTCGCTCCGCTGGCCGCCGGGCCGAAGAGAGAAGAGCCCGGTTGGTTGAATGACGTCCGCGGCCCCGAGGGTAGCGCGTCGTGTTCCGAAATGCCGGGGCGGTGAATGACATCCCCTCCCCCAAACCCCTCCCCCAAGGGGGAGGGGCTTTATCGCGGCGTCAGAACTTGGCGGTGAAGCCGGCGTAGAAGTAGCGGCCCTTATTCTCGTAGATGCCGGTCGATGCGCCGGTGTTGGCCGAGCCGGTCAAGGCGAGGTTGCCGGTCGCGCCGAGCGGCGGCTTCTGGTCGAGCAAATTGTCGATGCCGAAATAGAAGCCGTAACGGTCGTTCGGCGTGATGCCGAGCCGGATATTGTGGTAGAAGACGCCCGGCGTCCGGCGCGGCTCGGAGAAATCCTGGTTCTGCGGCGGGCCGCCGACGGGTTCGATGTCCTCGATGAAATCGACCGCCATCGGGGAGAGATAGCGCATCTGGTAGAAGAGATCGAAGATGCCGCTCCTCAGCCCCACGTTCCAGTTGAACGCGTTCCTCGGATAGGTGATCTCGCCGAGCAGCTGGTCGGCGAAGCCGGGCTGGGTCGGGTCGACGAACTGGTCGTTCTGGAACTGGTGCGACCAGATGAAGTGGGTCGAGATCTCGCCGAAGCCGGTCCGGCGCCGGTAGGCGACGTCGACGTCGAGCCCGCGCACCTTCAGCTGGGCATAGTTGAGCAGGGTCTGCTGCAGGCTGCCCTCGATGATCTGGAACGGAATCTCGCCGTTCGGCCCGCCGCCCGCGCCGGCGCGGTGGAACAGGCCGCAGAACTGGTTCTGCAGGTTCGGCGCGTCGTAGCAGCTGTTCATGATCGCCTGCGCGCTCGGCGCGGTGATCACGTTGTTGACGCCGATGTTGAAATAGTCGGCCGAGATGGTGAGGCCGGGCACGAAGCGCGGCTGCACCACCACGCCATAGGTGTAGGAATCCGAGGTCTCGGCGCCGAGGTTCGGATTGCCGCCGCTGAGGATCGACAGCGACTGGGTGTAGACGAAGTCGTAATTGGCCGGCCGCCCCGCGGCGGTGCAGTTCGCCTGGCGGGTGGTCGAGCCGGAGCCGAGGTTGCGCGCCGAGCAGGGATCGAGCGGCGCCGGCGCGAAATTCTGGCCCTGGACGCCGTAGGATTCGCCGACGTTCGGGGCGCGGACCGAGCGCGAATAATTGGCGCGGAAGCGGATGTCGCGGATCGGCGCCCAGTCGCCGCCGACATTGTAGGCGTAGACCGTGCCCGTGCCGCCGCGATAATCGGCGACCCGGCCGGCGGCGTTGATGGTCAGATCGTGGAAGAGCGGCAGGTCCTTCAGGATCGGCAGCCGCAATTCGCCATAGGCCTCCTTCACCGCGAAGGCCGGCGAGGTGAAGGTCGGGATCGCATTGTAGAAGGTGAGCCCGTGGTTCACGAACGGGTCGTTCTCGTAGAAATTGGTCTCGCGCCGGTACTCGGCGCCGATCGCGAAGCCGATCGGGCCGCCGGGGAGGCGGAAGAATTTCTCCGTGTCGCCGCTCATGAAGGCGGAGCCGACGAACTGGGTGATCTTGCCGTGCGCGGTCGTGTCCTGGAGCACGTAATTGCGCGCCGCGTCGGAGATGCTGCCATAGCCGAACAGGTTGAGCGGCTGGCAGGCCGCGACGTCCCCGGCGAGCGAGCCGGTCGACAGCGGATCGCCGGGCAAAGTGGCGATGCGGGCGGCGGGATCGAACTTGGAGCGGCAGACGATCTGGCCGGTCGTCGGGTCGCGCGCGGCGTCCAGCGCGAGCAGGATGCGCTGGATGTTCATGTTGCCGGTGAGCAGGTTCGATTCCTTGAACTGCCCGTAATTGGCCGAGACTTCATAATGCCAGTTGCCGTTGAACTCGCCGCGCAGGCCGCCGACGATGCGGAAGGTGTCGCGGGTGATATGCTCCTCGCGGACGGCGAGATCGGCCATGGTCCGCCGGATCGAGAAGCGGGTCGCACCGGTGATCGTCGCCGGGTTGGTGCCCGAGGCGATCAGCTGCTGGGTGATCAGGGCGCGCGCCTGGGCGCTGAGGAAGGGATTGTCGAGCCGCGGCCGCTCGCGCGCGTCGCCGCCCAGCGAGGCGAGCGTCGTGCCCTGGACGAAGGGCGCGGTGCCGCCGCGCAGGATGTTGGAATGGGTGTAGCTCGCCTCGACGAACGGGACGAGCGCGGGGCTGATCTCGAAATGGCCGACGAGGTTGAGGCTGTAGCGCTTGTTGGGCGGCATCAGCTGCGTCGTCTTGTACTCGCGGGTGGTTCCGCCGTTGCCGCCGATGAACGAGCCGTTGGGCGACAGGCCGACGCGGGCGCCGGTCTGGGGGACGAGCGTGCCGTCATTCTGGAAGATGAAGGTGCAGTTGAACGGCCGCCCGTCCTTGTCGAGGCCGCAGGCGCCGGTCGGGCTGGCGAAGGAGAGGAGGCCGTTGATCGAGGTGGTCGCCGAGCGGATGTCGCGGAAGAAGATGCGGTCGGGATTGCCGTCGCTGCCGTTCGCCGTGCCGGCGGAATCGGTGTCGACGGTGACGAAGCCGTTCACCTTGTCGTACCAATCGCGCTGCGAGGCGTAGAAGCTGTTCTGCTGCGCATATTCGGCGTTGATCGCGACGTTGCCGCGGCCGCCCGCGAAATTCCGCCCGGCGACGAGGCTGGCGAAATAGGCGCCGGCGTCGCCGCGCTGGCTGATGCCGCTCTGGGCGTGGAGCGCGACCCCCGAATAATGGTCCTTGAGGATGAAGTTGACGACGCCGGCGATCGCGTCCGAGCCGTAGACGGCGGAATCGCCGCCGGTGACGATGTCGACATGGTCGATGAGGTCGGTCGGGATGGTGTTGATGTCGACCGAGACGCCGGAATTGAGGATGTCGCCTGCGACGTGGCGGCGGCCGTTGACCAGCACCAGGGTGCGCTGCGTGCCGAGGCCGCGCAGGTCGAGCAGGTTGAGGCCCGCAGTGCCGAGGAAGCGGGTCGAGTTCTGCTGCCCGAAGGTGGTGCGCAGCGACGGCAGCTGATTGAGGGTGTCGCCGATATTGACCTTGCCGCTGTTGGTGAGCTCGCCCGCGGAAAGGCTGGTGACCGGGACGTTCGACGTCTCGTTCAGCGGATGCGGAATGCGCGAGCCGGTGATGACGATGCCGCCGGAATCGTTCGACGTGTCTGCATTGTCGGCGGCCATCTGCTCGGGCGTCGCGCCGGTCTGGTCTGCGCCCTGGGGCGGCGGATTGTCCTGCGCCCGCGCCGCCGACGGAAGGCCGAGCGCGAGCGCCGCGGAGGCGAGGATGGTGGTGTCGAGAAAACGGTGACGGGTCATTCTTCAGTTCCCCTGGATATGGTGGCGCGCGGCCGCGGCCGCGCAGGTCTCATGCCCGCGACTCTTCGCCGGGCGCGGCGCGAGCGGCAACTGGTTTAGTTCGTTATGTACTATTTCTGTGACAGCTGTTGCAGGTGCGCAACAATGGGTGCGCGCCCATCCCTATCCCGTCATCCCGGCGAACGCCGGGATCTCAGTGAGGGTGCGTACGAGCGTCAATGGAGAACGCCTCGTAATCCCGCGCCTGATACGGCTGCCGAGACCTCTCGTCCTGAGATCCCGGCGTCCGCCGGGATGACGGTGCTATAGAGATCCCGGCGTCTGCGCTGACGGTGCGATGCGTACGAGCGAGGGCAGGAGCCGCGCCCCTCCGCGCGGCCCCCTGCCCTCACGCCCCGGATCAGAAATCGACGGTTACCCCGCTGTAGAAGTAGCGGCCGATATTGGTGTAGATCGCGCCGCCCGCGCCGGTGCCGGTGAGGCCGAAGGGCGGCTGCTTGTCGAAGGCGTTGTCGACGCCGAAATACCAGCGGAACCGGTTGTTCACCTTCGTCTCGAACCGGAAGTCGTGGTAGAAGACCTGCGGGTAGCGGGCCGGCGACGTCAGGTCCGGATTCTGCGGCGGATTGCCCTGCGACGCGTGCGTCGTCTCGTAGGTCGCGATGGTCATCGTGCCGATGTAGCGGAGCGTGTACTGGAGCGTGAACGGCCCGTGGGTGAGCGCGGTGATGAGCGCGCCCGAGAAGACCGGGTCGCCCAGCGTGCTGAGCTGGCGCGTGAACAGGGTCGGATTCACCGGATCCAGATAATTGTTCCGCTCGAGCGTGTAGGTCGCGATCCCGCGCAGCGAGAGGCGGTTCGAATTGCCGAGATCGTGGCGGTAGGTCAGATCGAAATCGATGCCGCGCGACGTCTGCTTGGCGAAGTTCACACCGGCCGCGACCAGGGCCGGCGACTGGAACAGGCCGAACGGCGTGCGCGGGGTGAGCAGCTGGCAGAATTGGTTGTTGATCGTCGGCTGGTCGACGCACTGGTTGAGGATGGTCTGCGCCGTGAGCACGGCAATCAGGCTGGTCACCTTGATGTTGAAATAATCGACCGAGAGGCTGAAGCCCGGGAGGAAGCGCGGCGTCAGCACGCCGCCCACGGTGAGGCTCTTGCCGACCTCGGCCTTGAGGTTGGGATTGCCGGCCTGGATGAAGCCGATGCTCGAGCGCGGCGAGCCTTCGGCGACGCAGTTGATGAACGGATCGCCGATCTTGAGCCCGTTGATGCCGATGCAGGGCGAGCCGGCCTGGATCGTCGTCGGGACGCCGAGCGCCGCGCAATTGGCCGCCCGGTTGGTGCCGCCGGTATTGATGTTGCGCTGGCTGCACGGATCGGTGAGGAAGGCGAAGCTCTGGCTGCCAGGCGCGTAGAGATCGAGCAGGGTCGGCACGCGCACCGAGCGCGAGTAATTGGCGCGCAGCCTCAAGTCGGAGACGGGCGAGTAGATGCCGTTGATGTTCCAGGCCCAGGTCTTGTCCGCCGCCGTGTTGTAATCGGAATAACGGGCCGCGCCGGAGAGGGTGAGCTCGTGGGCGAGCGGCACGTCCTTGAGGATCGGCAGGTTGAGCTCGCCGAACACCTCCTTCACGCTGAAGGGCGGAGGATCGAAGGCGGGGAAGCGGTTGAAGAAGGTGCCGCCGCTCTGGCTGAGCGCATCGGCCGTTCGGAAGGCCGTTTCCCGCCGATATTCCGCGCCGAGCGAAAAGCCGACGGGACCGCCCGGCAAGCTGAAGAACTTGGCCGTGTCGCCGGAGAGGAAGGCGAGGATGTCGAGCTCCGACGCGCGCCCGAAGAGGTGGGAGGTGGTGTTGACGAAATCGAGCGCGGCCTGGCTCGGCGCGCCTTCGCCGAACAGGTTGATCGGCACGCAGTCGGGCACCGTCACCGTCACCTGGTTGACCCGGCAGACGATCTGCCCCGCCGCGTTGCGCACCGCGTCGACGGCGAGCGCGAAGCCCGCCGGATTGCCGTTGATGTCGCGGAAATAGAGGTTGTTGAGCTGGGTCAGGTCCGACTTGAAATGCCCGTAATTGGCCGAGATCTCGTAATGCCAGCTGCCGTTGAAATCGCCCTCGACGCCGCCGAGGATGCGATAGGTGTCGCGCTTGTCGATCTCGCCGCGGCCGCCGAAATCGGCGTTGAAGCGGTTGGAGGTGAAGGTGCCGGTGGCGACGTTGGTGCAGACTCCGAACGACTGCAGCGTGCTCAGCGCCTGCGCGGTGAGGAACGGATTGTTGCAGCGCAGGCTCGGCACGACGGCGCCGAAATTGTTCGCGAAGAAGGTCGCGAGACGGCCCTGGAAGAAGGTCGGCTGCCCTTCCTGGCGGACGCGCTGGTGGACGAACTTCGCTTCGACGAACGGCTTGAACGCATCCGAGACGTCGAAATGGGCGAGCAGGTTCGCCGTATAGCGATCCTGCCCGACGGCGAGCTGGTCGCGCTCGTTGAGCGGCGTGCCGACGAGCGGGTTGGAGGAGAGGACATCGCCGTTGAAGTTCAGCAGCGACCGGTCCGCCTGCGCGAGCTGGAGGTTGCCGGCGCGGTCGAAGCTCAAGGCGATCGCCGGGTCGGCCGAGAGCAGGCCGATCGAGCCGCCGACCGTGATCGCCGGGACGACGATGCCGCAGACATAGGCGGTGTCGGGAATGCCGTTGCCGGCCTGGGGCTCGCCGACCGTATTCTCGACCGGCTCGAAGCCGCAGACGTGGCGGTAGCGCGCGCGCTCATACTGATAGAGCGGGGCCGCGTGGGTATATTCGAGATTGACCGCGATGTTGCCGCGGCCGTCGGCGAAATTGTGGCCGGCGGTCACCGAGGTGAAATAGATGCCGCGGTCGCCGCGCTCGGAGATGCCGCCCTGGCCGCGGACGCGGACGCCGTCGAAATTGCGCTTGAGGATGAAGTTGACGACGCCGGCGATCGCGTCGGAACCGTAGATCGCCGATTCGCCGCCGGTGACGATGTCGATCCGCTCGACCAGATCCTGCGGGATGGTGTTGACGTCGACGATGAACTGGCCGGGGACCGCGGTGATGTGCCGGCGGCCGTTGACGAGGACGAGGGTGCGGTTGGTGCCGAGGCCGCGAAGGTCGAGCTGGTTGAGGCCGGCGGTGCCGATGAAGCGGCCCGAATTCTGCTGGCTGAAGGTCGAGCGGAGCGACGGGAGGTCGTTCAGCGCATCGCCGATGCTCGCCTGGCCCTGGTTGGGCAGCTCCTCGGCCGACATCGAGGTGATCGGCACCGGCGACTGCAGGTTCGGCCGGCGGATGCGGGTGCCGGTGACGGTGATGCCGCCCTCGCCGGCGGTCTGCGGCGGCGTCTGGACGTCGGCGTCGCTCTGGGCATCGCCCTGGGCATCGGCGGTGGCCGGCGCCTGCCGATCGTCGGCGGGCTGCGTTCCCTGGCCGTAAGCCGGCGCGGCGAAGACGAATGCGGCAAAGGCGGCGGAACCGATCGCGCTGGATCCCAGCATCCCCATCTTTCTCATCCCAGTTCCTCTTTCTTTTCTTCTCGGCTCGCGCCGGTGATCATTCCCGCCCCCGCAAGAGCGCAGGGACCGGGCGAGATCAACCATTTAACAGTCCTATTCGTACGAAATTGCACCCGCTGTGGCCGCCGCGCAACAGCGCGCCTGATGGCAAACGTGCCTTGCTTTGTCTCTTGGAAAGCGCGGACCTCGCGCCGGGAGCGTTCAGCGCGCTTTGGTGCTCGTCGTTCCACTGGCCGGATGCGCGGAGGCGTTGGCCCGGCGCCGATAGGTATAATCGTAGCCGGGCTTCCAGGTCGCGCCGCCGTCGGGCGAGACGGTGCCGATCTGCTGCACCGAGCCGTCGGCATGCGGGCGGTAGACCATGCGCTGCAGCCGGCCGGGGCGTCCCGGCGCGGTCATGACGAGATCGGTCCCTTCGAGGCCGCCGGTGAACCAGGTGACGTTGCCGACCATGTCGACATAGAGCTGGTGCCACTTGCCGTCCTTGCGGTCGTAGCCGCTGTAGCTCGTGCCGGCATAGCCGCCGCCCGGCGCCTGGGGCGCGTCATAGCTCTCCTTGATCGAGCAGCGGTTCATGATCGGCTCGATCCGGCTGGTGCCGACCGACTCGCCGGTGGCGGTATCGAACACGTCCCATTCGCCCGCCCAGAAATCGAGCTGGCGATATTCGGGAGCGTCGCAAGTCGGGCGCGGCGGTGCGGCCGGAGCCGCTTGTGCCGGTGTCGCGGCCTGCGCGGCCGCCGCGGCGGCGATGGTGAAGAGCAAAGCCATGCCTTCCCCCCTGCCCGGTCGTTCAGATCAATAGAGGCCCGGCCGCCGCCGCAGCGGGCTCTCGGGCGCGCGGGGCGGCCGGCCCTTGCCGGGCGAAGCGGGCGGCGGCGGGGCCTGCCCGGCCTGGAAGATCCTGGCGCTGATCCTGGTCTCCACCGACGCCGGCCTTGCTTCCATGCCCCATGTCCTCCTGCTTCTTCCTACCCCAGGGCGGAGGTCAGGAGGGCCGGGAAGCCGCGGATGCGCGTCAATATGCACCGAACGGCGCCGGTGCCGCCGGACTGCACCTTTCAGCCGATGAACGTCACGCGCCTTGCGGTGCGAACGCCTCCCCTGCTACCCGCATCGGAGGCAGCGGCAGAGTGGAAGCATCCTCTTGAGCGAACCCGATCTGGACCTGACCGACCATGAGGGGACCTTCCTCGCGCTCGTCCTCCGGGTTCAGCCGGTGACCGCCTACGAAGTGTCGCGAATCTACCAGGAATCCCCGGTCAGCAGCTTCAACACGAGCAAGGGCAAGATCTACCCGATGATCCGCCGGCTCGAGGAACGCGGCCTGCTCGCCAAGGAAAGGGTGCAAGGCGACGCCCGCGGCACGGAGCGCCTCTCATGCACCGACACCGGCCGCGAGGCAGTCCGCGCCTGGGTGCGGGCGCTGAAGCCAGCCCATGTCATGCTCGAGGATCCCTTGCGCACCAAGGTCCAGTCGTTCGACCTGCTGAGCCCCGACGAGCGCGTCGAATGGGTGCTGAAGGCGAAGGAGGCGCTCGAGGCCTCGCTCGAGCGGCTCGACGATTATGGCGAAAGCGTCACCGTCCCCTTCCAGGATTTCGTCCACGACAATGCGGTCCGCTCGACGCGGGCGCGGATCGTCTGGCTCGACCGCATGCTGGCGCAGCTCCTCCGCGGCGCGAACTGATCATTTTTCGAAGCGGGAAGGGGTTGCGGCGCGGGGGCGTGCCTCGGGGATGAATGAGGAAAGCCTTCCGCGCCGCACGTGAAAGCTAGACCGGCCGGCGCGCCGCGCCTCGCCCTTTCCGACGAACCGCCGCGAAAAAGCTGCAAGCGACACGTCACGCGAGTGAGGAGCCGCTCATCCCGAGTAGCCCGGTGAGCTTGTCGAACCGGCATCGAAGGACGCACGGTTATCGAACGGTCCTTCGATACGGGCCTTCGCCAAGCTCAGTCCCTACTCAGGATGAGCGGGTATTGTGGAGTTCAACCCGGCACGCGGTCGGCGAGGATGTCGCGGACCTTGGCGCGGTAGTTGCGGCCGACGGGCAGGGTCTTTCCGGCATCGGTGAGCAGTTCGTAGCCGCCCGTCGCGCGGCGGCGGACCGAGACGATGCGGTTGCGGTCGATGATGTAGGAGCGGTGGATGCGCAGGAAGCGCTGCGGGTTCAGCCTCTCCATCATCGCCGTTACCGAGGCGCGGTGGAGATAGCTCGCCTCGCCGGTGAACAGCCGCACATATTCGCCCTCGGCCTCGATGCATTCGAGCCGGTCGAGATCGACGCGCACCGCCTCCCCCCGGCAGCGGACCCAGAGATGGTTGGGCGCGTGGATGGCGGCCCCGCCTTTCTCCTGGCGCAGCGCCTCGAGCTGGCCGGCCAGCTCGCGCAGCCGCTCGTTGGCGGTGCGGTCGGCGATCGCGCGGCGCAGCCGGTCCATCGCCGACTCGAGCCGGCTGAGCCGCACCGGCTTGGTCAGGAAATCGATCGCGCCGGTGTCGAAGGCGGAGGCGGCGAAGCGGGGGAAGGCGGTGACGAAGATGATCAGCGGCTTGGATCCGCCGAGGCGGGCGAGCTCCTCGACCACGTCGAAGCCGTCGAGGATCGGCATCTCGACGTCGAGCAGCAGGGCGTCGGGCCGGAGCGAGGCGGCCTGCTCGAGTGCGGCATCGCCGCTATGGACCGAGCCCACCACCTCGATGTCGGCGAAATGGGCGAGCAGGCTGCGCAGCCGGTCGACGGCGAGCGTCTCGTCGTCGACGAGGAGGACCCGGATCATGCCGCCCTCGCCTCGATGAAGGGGATGGAGAAGATGACGGCGAAGCTGCCGTCGGGCTTCGGCTCCGCCGAGAAGCACGCCTCGGAGCCGTAGCGGGCCTTGAGGCGCGCGGCGACGTTGCCGAGGCCGATGCCGGTCCCCCGAGTCACGTTCGCCGAGCCGTCGGGGCCGCTGTTGCGCGCCGCGAGCCGCAGCCGTTCGCCCTCGCGCCGGGCCTCGATGGTGAAATGGATCGGGCGGGTGCTGTTCGCCACCGCGTGGCGGATCACATTCTCCGCCAGCGGCTGGATGATCAGGCTTGGGACGAGCGCTGCGCGCGTGTCCTCGGGCGCGTCGATCTCGACCTTGAGCCGCTCGCCGAAGCGCAAGGTCTCGATGTCGAGATAGAGCGATTGGAGGTGCAATTCGCGGTCGAGCGGAATGTCGTCCTGCGGATCGAGCGACAGGCTGGCGCGGAGGAAGTCGCCGAGATTCTCGACCATCGTCTCGGCGATCTTGTTGTCGCCGCGGCCGATCAGGGAGGCGATCGAGTTCAGGGTGTTGAACATGAAATGGGGGTTGAGCTGGTAGCGCAGCGCCCGGATCTGGGCGGTGTGGGTCACCCGCTCGAGCGTGTTGAGCTCGAGCGCGTAGGTCAAGGCGAGCAGCAGGCCGGACAGCGCCGCATAGTTCCAGAACCAGGAGAGCGTCGCCATCAGCCAGGTGGAGAAGGTGAAATTCTGCAGGTTCTTCTCGGGCATGAAGAGCTGGAAGATGCCGAAATTGACGGCGGAATGGAGCATGCACGCGACGAGCGCGAAGCCGAGCACGGCGACCAGCCGCACCGGCAGCCGCCGGCCGATCAGCCGCCTCAGCCCTTCGACGATCGCCAGCGAGAAGAGAATCCCCGCCGCGGTGACGCAGAGGCGCGGCAGCAAATAGCTTCTGTCGTCGGGCTCCTCCATCAGCATGCGGATGGTGGTGAGGATGGAGAATTGGACGGCCCAGAAGACGAGCACGAGGGCGATCGGACCGCGCCGGCGCCAGGGCTCCGGGAGCTCGTTCAAGATCGGCGCCCCTCCGTTCAGGCTCCCGTAGGGGGTAGACTGTCCCCGAGCGGCCGACAAGTTGCCCGCGTGCAGTTCATGGCTCTGCGGAGGACGTTCACGGCATGGAATGGTGTACGGCGAACGGCCCGGATGTGCGCGTGCAATTCCCGTCATCCCGGCCCTTCGACGCCGCCTGCGGCGGCGCTCAGGATGAACCGCGGCAAGCCGCGCGTCGGGATCTCAGGGCGGGTAGCCGCGGCACCCGTGCGGCGCGTTCCACCGCCGCCCGCGCCTTTCCTCCACCAGATCCCGGCCTTCGCCGGGATGACGGAGAGGGGCGGCTGCGCGTGCGAAGGCGGCAGCCGCGCGGCTACGCCGCCCGGTCCACCGCCGGCAGCGCCCCGCTTGTGTTGGCCGGCACCCTTGCCGGCAGCGGCCGGTAGGGGGTGGGGAGGCGCATCAGCTCGTCGGCGACCATGCGGGTCGAATAGCAGGCGTCGAAGGCGGCGTTGGCGGCGGCTTCGGTGAGCAGGCGCAGCTCCTGGCGGGTCGGCGCCTTGTGGCCGGGAAGCAGCATCGGCAGCGACAGCTCCGACTGCAGCTTCCTGACGAAGGCGCGGGCGGCGCTGGAGCGGATCTCGAGCGGGGCCCCGTTGGCGCGGCCGGTCCGCGCGACGAGGCGGGCGAGCGTCGCCGGCACGAAGTCCAGGATCTCGGCCTGGTGCTTCTTGACCAGCCAGGGCCGGGCCGCGCCGTCGCGTACGACGAGATAGAGGAGCCTTTGATAGGCGTCCGACCCGAATATCCCGGCGCAGGTCCGCGCATAATCGAGCAAGGCGGCGCGGACCGACAGGGACGGGTCGGGCCGCCATTCGAGCGCGTCCTTCAGCTCGGCGATATGCTCGGTGACCGCGAGCCGGTAGAGCGTGTCGATGTCGCCATACCAGTAATAAAGCGAATTGGTCGGCACGCCGCCCGCCTTGACGATCTGGCGCACGGTCACCTTGCCGGCCCCCGGCTCCGAATGGAGCCGGACGACCGCGCGGTGGAGCCTGGTTCGGGTGGCGCTCTGCATGGCGGCTCCTAGAAGTCCAGGGTCACGCCGGCGAAGATGTACCGCCCGAGCGCGTCGTAGGTGCCGGGGAAGGTGTTGCCGTTGCAGAAGGTGGCCGGGCAGGCGTTGATGACGTTGCTCGATCCGTTGGCGCCGATGATCGGCGGCGCCTTGTCGAGGATGTTGTTGACGCCGAGCCGGAACTGATAGTGGTCGCCGATCCTGGCGGTGAGCGCGAGGTCGAAATAGCTCTGCGCGCCGATGCGGGCGTTGAACGGCGTGTAGGAGAGGCCGGCGCAGGCGCCGGTGCAGGTGCCGGTGCCGGCCAGCGAGGTCTGGCTGCTCGACAAATCGAGCTTCACCGCGCTGAAATAGCGCCAGGCCAGCGAGACGCCGATCCCGTCCGGCGCGTTCCAGGTGATGCGTGCCTTGTGCCGCCATTTCGGGTTGGGCCCGGTGAAGGCGCCGCCGCCCGAGCAGACCGAGCCGTAATAGCCGGCGCAATTGTAGGGCGCCGAAATGCCGCTGTTGACGACGATCCGGTCGAGCCAGGTGCCGTTCATGCTGAAGCTGAGGCCGCCGAGGCCACCGATGTTCATCGCGTAGCTCGCGCCGACGTCGATGCCGCGGGTCGAGAAGGCGCCGATATTCTTCGGCTGGTCGAAGACGAAGCCCGCCGCCGACCGCCACAGCGAGCCCGAGGAATCGCGGTGGACGAGGTGGCACACCGCCGGGTCGAGCGTCTGGGCGCATGCGCCGAGAATGGCGTCGGCGCCGATCACCTGGATCGCATTCTTGATCTTGATGTCGAACCAGTCGACCGTGATCGCGAGCCGCGGGATGAAGCGCGGCTGGAGGACGATTCCGGCGGTGAAGGTGTCGGCGATCTCCGGCTCGAGCGTGGGGACGCCGCCCAGCTGGCCGTTATACTGGCCGGCAGGATTGCCCGGGATGTGGCCGTACTGGGCCGCGGTGACGCCCATCGCCTGGCAGGCGGCGACCGAGGCGGTCGGAGTCGCGCTGGCGCAGGGATCGGTGATGCCGTCGAGCTGGACGTGGACCGGGGAGAACAATTCCTGGATGTTCGGCGCGCGGACGGCGCGGTTGTAGCTGGCGCGGAAGCGCAGGTCGCGCACCGGCGCGAAGTCGAGGCCGATCTTGTAGGTGTCGGTCGAGAAGCCGCCGCCAGTCCCCTTCACCTCATATTTGGAGTGGCGGTAGCCGGCCTCGAGCGAGAGGTTGCGGAAGAAAGCGTTCTCGACGATCGGGATGCGGATCTCGCCGAACACTTCGCGCACGTCGAAGGCGCCGTGGCTCGACAGGGTCGGCGCGCCCTGGCCGGCGAGGTCGCTCGACGGCAGCAGCGAGAAGGAGGCGTCGGTCTGGAGATCGAGCGATTCCTTGCGATATTCGACGCCGAGCGCGATGCCGACGCCGTCCTCGGCCCAGGGGAATTTCACCCCGTAATCGCCGAGCTTGCCCGTCAGCGACGCGCTGACCACGGATTCGCTGGTCAGGCCGCGCTGGAAGCCGGGCGTCGAGAGATAATTGACCGCCGCTTGGGTGACGGTGCCGGTCCCCCAGATGTCGTAGGGGACGCAGGCGCCGTCGGCGCCGCTCACCACCGAGCGGCAGACCGGCTGGATGCCCGGCACGCGCGGGTCGTCGACCACGTCGAGCGCATTGCGCAGCCGCGTGATCGAGAAGTCGTTCTGATAGGTGTCGGTGAAGTTGGTCCGGCCGTAGAGATAATAAGCGTCGTACGACCAGGCATTGCTGATGTCGCCGCGCATGCCGGCGACGATGCGATACTCGCTATGCTCGCGATCGTCGCGCCGCGGCCCGCCCTCGACGTTGCGGCGGAGGATCTGGGCGAAGCCCTTGAAATAGGGCTGGCCGGTCGATGGATCGATGAAGACCAGGGGCGTGCTGCACGCAACGGCGCCGCGGGTCGCGCAGTCGGTCGCGTCGGGCTTGGTGACGGTGCCGGGGAAGACGCCCTGGATGTCGGGCGTGGTCAGCAGATTCTGCGGCGCGCAGAGGATCGCCCTCTGCTGCGCGCTGAGCAGGGGATTGTCGCAATTGACCGCGAAGGTGTTGCCGAAATCGCCCGACGGGGCGATCTGGGCGACCGTCCGGTCGTCCATGAACATGCCCTCGAGATAGGGGTGGAGGGCCGGGCTGATCTCGTAATTGGCGAAGAATCCGAGGCTGTAGCGCTCGTCCGGCCGCTGGTAATAATTGGTCGGGGCGAAGTTGAAACGCTGCAGATTCTGGGTGAGCGTCCGGTTGGGGCCGACCTGAAAGACAGTCGAGGTGCCGTTCTGGAAGGCGATGACGCTCGCCGAGGAATGGGTGAGCGAGCCGCCGCAATCGATCGGCCGCGCCTCGCTGTAGGGCGCGTTGGCGGGGAAGCCGCGCGCCTGGATGACGCAGGAGCTGTAGTCGCGCTTGTCCTGGGTGACGGGGTCGAGCTTGCGGTAGGTGGCATAGGCGACGACATGGCCGCGGCCGTCGTCGAAGGCGGCGCCGATCTGGCCGCTGACGTCGACCGTGCCGCCGTCGGCGACGCTGCCGTGCGGCCGGCCGAAGCCGCGCCGCGCCAGCGCCTGGCCGAGAACGCTGTCGTCCTTCAGGCGGTTGTCGTGCTGGAAGAAGCTGTACTGGCCGTCGAGACGGATGCCCTGGAAATTGGTGTCCATGATGAAGTTCACGACGCCCGAGACGGCGTCGGCGCCGTAGACCGAGGAGGCGCCGCCGGTCAGCACGTCGACCCGCTGGATGAGGGTCGCGGGGACGGCATTGATGTCGGCGGCCGAGGAACCGTTCGGGCCGGGGTCGCCGGGGACGAGACGGCGGCCGTTGATCAGCACCAGGGTGCGCTGCGGGCCGAGATTGCGCAGGTTGATCGTCGCGACGCCGGTCGAGCCGTTCGAGATGTTGCCCGACTGCGCGGCGACAGCCTGCGGCAGCGTGTTGATGATGTCCTCCGCCCGCGTCGCGCCGGAGAGACGGACTTCCTGGCTGTTGACGACGGTGACGGGGCTGACCGAGGTCAGATTGGGCTGCGGGATGCGCGAACCGGTGATGACGATCGCGCCGGTGTCGGCCGCTTCGGTGTTCGCGTTGGCGGAGGTGTTCGGATTGGACGCCTCGACCGGACCCGACTGTGGCTGCGTGTCCTGCCTCTGGTCCTGCCCCTGCGCGGGAGATGCGGCGATCGCGGCGCCGAACAGGATGGTCGAAGCCAGGAGACGGGAGTGGAATGTCGTCTTCATGCGCTGCCCCTTTGAAAGTCACTTTCGTACTATTCGTACGACTGACTCGCGTCAAGGCAGCGGACGGCGGTGATGCGTTCCGCGTTGCATTTTAGTCACATACAGACGAAACGTGCGAATGTGCGCGGCTTCGTACGACTGACGGAATAGTCCTTGCCGTACTTCTGTACTTTCTCCCGCTTGCGGGAGAAGGAGGGGGCCGGCGCGACGGGACGGGAGGGTAGGGCTTGCTACCCTGGGGGACAGCCCCTCACTTTTCCATCGCCGCTGCGCGGCGACGGGCCCCTTCCTCTCCCGCAAGCGGGAGAGGAGTCAGCGCGGCTTGACGAACTTCAGCGCGAACTGGCTGGTGCGGCCGCGGATCGCGGGATCGAACACCTTGATCGTCAGCGGATCCTTCGGATTGGCGAGGACGCGCGACTGGCCGGCATAGCGGAAGCCCGCCGCCTTCACCTGGGCGATGACGGTCGCCGGATCGATCCGGTGCAGGCTGTCGGTGTCGCGCATGCCCGCGCCGCGCGGCGCTTCGTGGTCGATCACCATGAAGATGCCGCCCGGCTTGAGGATCGCATAGACGGCGCGATTCAGGACCGACGGGTCGGTCGGGCCCATGAACGGGTCGGGATAATCGTGATAATTTTGCGATGTCCATACGACGTCGAGCCGCTCGGGCGCGGTCAGCCGCGTGGTCGGCTGCACCTCCGTGACGATATTGCCGTAGTGCGGCGAGGCGGAGAGCGTCCGAAGCGTCGCGACATTGCCGGTCGCGAGCTTGGCATAGGCTTCGGGCCAGACCGCATAGACCTTGCCGCGCGGCCCGACGAGCTTGCTGAAGATCCGGGTCCAATAGCCGTCGCCCGGAATCAGATCGAGCACCTTGTCGCCCGGCTTGACCCCGGCGAAGGCGATGAGCGCGGCCGGCTTGCGACGTTCGTCGGCGCCGCGATGCATGGCGCGTTCGGGATCGGCCAGCGCCGCCGCCAGCGCCTGGCGCGGCGTCTGCGCGGCGGCTGTCGCCCCGCCCACCGCCAAGGTGACGCACAAGGTGCCGAAGGCGGCACGCCAGGAGGATGAGTTGCGCACGGCCCGCTCCTTCGTTGGTTCGATCCGAACTATGGCTGATCCACGACGGCGAGTCGAGGCCGCGCCTCAGATGTCGCGCGCGGCTTCGGCGACCTGCGCGATCAGATCGTGGAGCGGGGAAGCTTCGGCCGGCGGCTCGAGCGTCGTCAGCTGCAGGGCGATGGCGGGAAGCGCCTCGCGCACCTCGAGCCCGGCCAGCGATCCCGCCTGGAGCTCCTCGGCGACCGCATAAGCGGGGAGGACGCCGATCGCGTCGCTGTTCAGCACCCCGCGCTTGACGCCGTCGATGCTGCCCGCCGACTGGAAGCTCGGTTTCTCCGCCTCATCCCTGAACCAGGCCTGCAGCAATTTGTTGAAGGCGCCGTCGGGATCGGCGAGCAGCAGGGTTCGCGAGCGAAGGTCGGCGCGCCCGACGGGCGCCGCGGCGAGCGGGCTCAGCGGCGAGACGACGAAGCACAGCTGGGCGGGCGCGAGCGTCCGACGCCATCCCGCCTCCCCGTCCGACGATCCGCTCTCCTCCTCGATCGACAGCGCAGCGTCGAGCTCGAAGCGCGCAACGCGTTTGCGCAGATCCTCGCAGAGGCCGATCGCCACCCGCACGTCGACGCGCGGCCATTGCAGGCGGAACAGGCTGAGCGGACGCGGCAGCAGGAAGGAGCTGATCGATTCCACCGCGCCGAGGCGGATGATGCCCTGGCTGTGCCGGGCGAAGACCTCGAGCGCGGTCTCGGACGCGGTCACCACGGCGCGGGCGTGGGGGAGCAGGGCCTCGGCGGCGGGCGTCAGCGCCGCCTCGCGGCCGCGGCGGCGCAGGATCACGGGCATGCCGAGCATCCGCTCGAGCGACAGCAATGTCTCGGACACGGTCGACTGGGCGAGGCCGAGCATGCGCGCCGCAGCGGCGATGCCGCCGCTTTCGTGCAGCGCCAGCAACACGCGGCAATGGCGCACTTCCAAATCCCCGCTCATCCCCGTCCCATCGGTTTTCCGATACGTCCATCGCCGTTTTGGACCCGACCGTCGGCGGGAGCAAGGCCGCAATCGAGGGCGGGGAAGGTGATGTCCCCGGCCCGATTCAGGTCGACCAAAACAGGGGACTTTATGCGTTCACAGCTTCTCGCCTCCACCTTCCTCTGCGGCGCCTTCTTCGCCGCGACGGCGGCGCACGCCCAGGACCAAAGGCAGGATACCCAGCCGCAATCGGGGCCGGTCGAAGCGGCCAATCCGAACACCTCCGCCAACGCCGACGCCGCCGACCAGGGCGCGATCGTCGTCACCGGCTCCCGCATCCCGCAGCCCAATCTCAATTCGGTCAGCCCGGTCACGGTGGTGAACAGCCAGGAGGTCCGTATCTCCGGCACCACCCGTACCGAGGATCTGATCAACTCGCTGCCGCAGGTGACCGCCAACCAGGCCGGCAACGTCTCGAACGGCGCGACGGGCACGGCGACGCTGAACCTGCGCAATCTCGGCTCGAACCGGACGCTGGTGCTGATCAACGGCCGCCGGCTCGTCCCGGGCGACCCAAGCTCGGCCGCCGCCGACATCAATGCGGTGCCGGCGAGCCTGATCGAGCGCGTCGATGTCCTGACCGGCGGCGCCTCCTCGGTCTACGGGGCGGACGCGGTCGCGGGCGTCGTCAACTTCATCATGAACACGAATTTCGAAGGCATCCGCCTCGACGGCCAGTACAGCTTCTACCAGCACGACAATAACGAGCCGGTGCTGGTGAGCGGCCTCAACGCGCGGGGCTTCGGCTTTCCGCACGGGCCCACCGCCGACGGCGGCACGATCGATCTCAGCGCCCAGGTCGGCGCCTCGTTCGACGACGGCCGCGGCCATGTCGTCGGTTACGCCACCTATCGCAAGCTGCACCCGGTCACCCAGGACCGGCGGGACTATAGCGCCTGCGTCGCCCAGGCGACGGCGACCGGCTCAGTTCCGATCTGCGGCGGCTCGCTGACCAACTCGGCGGCGACCGTCATCGCCTTCGACAACGGCACCTCGACCGTCTTCCAGGTCGGGCCGAACCGAACGCTCGGTCATAACCTCACGCGCTTCAACTTCGCGCCGACCAATTATTACCAGCGGCCGGACGAGCGCTACACTTTGGGTTTCTTCGCCAATTACGAGATCAGCCCGGCGCTCAGGCCCTATATGGAGGGTATGTTCATGGACGACCGGACGGTCGCGCAGATCGCGCCGTCCGGCGATTTCGGTAACACCTTCGCGGTCAATTGCGACAACCCCCTGCTCAGCGCCCAGCAGCGCTCGATCCTCTGCGACACAGAGAATCTGCTGACGACGCCGGACCTTCGCGGGGTCTTCCCGGGCACGGTCACCGCGCCGGACGCGACCGACTGCGCCACCCGCGGCGCGGTCGCGTGCCGCACGCCGTTCGTGTTCATCGATCCGACCACCGGCCGTCCCTACAATAAGGGCTTCGCCCAGATCCTGCGCCGCAATATCGAGGGCGGACCGCGCATCTCCGACATCAGCCACAAAGATTTCCGCATCGTCGCCGGCCTGCGCGGCGACCTCGGCAGCGCCTGGTCATACGACGCTTATTATCAATATGGCCGGACCAACTTCTCGCTCGTCTCGACCAACGATTTCTCGATCACGCGCCTCAGGAACGCCCTCGACGTCGTCGCCGGACCGAACGGAACGCCGGTCTGCCGCTCGGTCCTGAACGGCTCCGATCCCGCCTGCGTGCCCTACGACATCTGGGGCACGGGCACGGTGAGCCAGGCCGCGATCGACTATCTCTCGACCCCCGGCTTCCAGCGCGGCGTCAACGGCGAGTCGGTGGCAAGCGTCTCGCTGACCGGCAAGCTCGGCGACTATGGGGTGAAATTCCCCTGGGCGGAGAGCGGCGTCGACGTCGCGCTCGGCGCCGAATATCGCAAGGAGACGCTCGAGTTCCAGACCGACGCGGCTTACTCGCTGCTGCCCGCGAGCGACCTTGCCGGCGTCGGAGCGGCAATCCTCCCGGTCAGCGGCGCCTTCGACGTCCGCGAAGTGTTCGGCGAGCTGCGCGTCCCGATCGTCGAGAACGGCTTCTTCCAGAACCTCTCGCTCGAGGCCGGCTACCGGCATTCGAAATATGAGATCAAGGGGACCGGCCACAGCTTCTCGACCGACACCTACAAGGTCGGCGGCGAGTTCGCGCCGGTCAGGGACGTCCGCTTCCGGGCCAGCTACAACCGCGCCGTCCGCGCGCCCAACATCCAGGAGCTGTTCGCGCCGGTCGTCACCGCGCTCGACGGCAACTCCGATCCCTGCTCGGGCCACGCCATCACCGCCGGCGCCGCCGATGCGGGCTGCCGCGCCCAGGGGCTCCATGTCGGCCAGTTCGTCCCCGGCAACCCCGCCGGCCAGTATAACGGCCTGCTCGGCGGCGTGGCGACGCTCCAGCCGGAGATCGCCGACACCTATACCGCCGGCGTGGTGCTGCAGCCGCGCTTCGTCCCGCGGCTGGCGGTGACGGTCGACTGGTACAAGATCAGCATCAGGAACGCGATCCAGCGGATCGGCGCCGACACCATCCTCAACGTCTGCGACCAGACCCTGAACCCGATCTTCTGCGGCCTCGTCCACCGCGACGCCTCAGGCTCGATCTGGCGCTCGGCCGACGGCTTCGTCACCGACCTGCCGCGCAACATCGGCGGCAGCTCGACCAGGGGCATCGACGTCGGCGCCAGCTATGCGCTGAACCTCGGCCGCTGGGGCGGGCTGAGCTTCGCAATGACCGGCACCTATCTGCTCAAGCTGATCACCGACACCGGCGTCTCGACGCCCTACGATTGCGCGGGGCTTTACGGCCTCGTCTGCTCGGGCGGCGGCACCCTCTCCGGCCCCAACCCCAAATGGCGGCACAAGGCGCGGATCACCTGGAACGCGCCGGACGGGATTGGCGTGTCCGTGCAATGGCGCCACTTCAGCCATGTCGACATCGACCTGTCGAGCAGCCAGACAACGCTGACCGGCCCCTTTTCGCCGTTCAACGCGAAGATCCCCGCGCAGAATTATTTCGACCTCGCGCTCACCGCGAAGATCGCCGACCATTATCAATTCCGGTTCGGCGTGAACAACCTGTTCGACAAGGCGCCGCCGATCATCGGCTCGAACGGCTCGACGTCGAACATCAACGCCTGCCCGGGCATCTATTGCAACGGCAACACCTTCCCCGGCACCTACGACGCGCTCGGCCGCTACATCTTCGCCGGCGTCACGCTCGACTTCTAGGGCGATGGCGGGGCTCGGCGAGCGTCGCGCGGCGCGGGTGCTGGAGGCGGCGTTCCGGCTCGCCAGCGAGCCGGGGCGCGGCGCCCTCACGATCCCGGAGGTGGCCAGGGCCTCCGGGGTCCCGTCGCGCTCGATCCTCTATTGGTACGGGAATGCGGAGACGCTTTTCCGGCTTGCGGTGGCGCGCGAGGTCGCGGCGCTCGCCGCACCGCTCGCCTGGACGCCGGGAAAG
>JADMIO010930497.1_pt1 | contig 21533 bp, 22 predicted proteins | sample 8958161 | NCBI WGS metagenome assembly JADMIO01 (sample SAMN16585339, study PRJNA669376) | soil metagenome | isolation source: Crop rotation soil | place: USA: Cullars Rotation, Alabama | collected 2011
GCCGCGACTTCAAGTCACGTGAATTCCAAGCTTCGGATCCCACTGTGCTGGAAAGGGCAAGCTCGCGCAGCGTGAACACCAGCAGCGCCGAGGCCGAGGTGGCCCACAGGAACAGCGCGACATGGGCGAGGTCGCCGCGTTCCGAGAAGGTACGGATGAGGTCGTCCATCATGGTGTCGCCGGGGTGCAAAAAAGCCGGGGCAAGGCCCCGCCATAAAAGAAGCCCGGGCAAGGCCCGGGCTGCTCATTCGTAGACAGGTCGGCTGTCGCCGATGTCGCGTGGATCGGTTCAGCGCTTGCCGGTCGTGGGCGCAGGAGCCAGCGACTGCGCGGTCTCCAGGTGCTTGCGCAGCGTCGGCAGCGTCTCAGTGGCGTAGCGGCCGACGTCGTCCTGGGCCTTGGCGGCCTTCTCGTAGTCGGCGATGTCCTTCTTGTGGTCGGCGATCATGTGCTTGACGAACTCGCTGTCGAATTTCGCCCCGGTCAGCTTGGCCATCATGTCGTAGGCGGCTTTCTGCTTGGCATTGGGCGAAGCCGGCGGGTTGACGCCGGAGGCGGTCGCCACGGTGGTCGCCTTCTGGTTGGCAGCGCCATGGTCCTGCTCGAGCATCTGCCCGAATGACTTCACGCCGTCGCTGGTGCCGTTTTTCTGCGCGAGCTGGCCCATCTGCACCTCGGCCAGGTTGCCCTCGACCGCTTCCTTGATGAATTTCTGGCTGGCGCTGTCGCGCGCGGATGCGGCTACGGCGCCGAAAGCGAGCGCGGCCGCCAAGCCTACGCCCAAAACGAACTTCGCTGTCATGATCTACCTCGCATGGGGTCTGCCCCGAACAACCGAGGCAGTCATGCGACAACTGCAGGCTCCGCTGTCGGGTTCCGCCCCTTGCCCATGTGTCGGAAAGTTAACAATCGCGGCCCGTGCGCTGTCCGACTCAAGGTTCCAGCCGGTCGCCGCCGTCGATCGGGCTGTAGCCGACGGCGGCGCGCCGCTCGTTGACGGTGAGGAAAGGTGCCCGCGTGACGCGTTCCCACAGCGCGGCGCGGTCGGCCGCAAGCGCCTCGATGCGGTCGGTATCGACGGCGAGCGTGAGGCTTGCGCCGAACACCGGGGCCAGCCATTGCGCCAGCGCGCAGGCGGTGCGGCTCGCAAGCGGCAACACAGTCGAACGCCAGAATACGCGATTGGCTTCCTGGTAATTGGCGTAGGTGTTGTCGCCCGGGATGCCGAGCAGCATGGGCGGCACGCCAAAGGCGAGCGCGATCTCGCGCGCGGCGGTGTGCTTGGCCTCCATGAAATCCATGTCCTTGGGCGAGAGCGACATCGCCTTCCAGTCGAGCCCGCCTTCGAGCAGCAGCGGCCGCCCGGCATTGAGCGCGCCCTGGTAGGTGTCTTCGAGCTCGCGCTTCAATCGCTCGAACTGACTGTCGGAAAGCACCGCGCCTTCCGGCCCGGAATAGACCAGCGCGCCCGAGGGCCGCGCGGCGTTGTCGAGCAGCGCCTTGTTCCAGCGCGCCGCCGCGTTGTGGGTATCGACCGCGACGGCCGCCGCTTCGAGCGGCGAAAGCCCGTAATGGTCGTCGAGCGGATTGAAGGCCGTGAGATGGAGGATCGGCGGGAGCGGTGGGGCATTCTGATCGAAGCGCACGCCCCGCCCTGCGGCGGTGTACTCGTAGGCGTCGGCCCAGCCATCGGCGCCGGGCACCACCCGCATGCGGTCGGGCCGCAGGCAATAGAGCTCGCGCACCTGGTAGCCCCCGGCATGACCAGCGCCGCTGTTGCCCACGCCGCTGTCGCTGCTGCCGTAGCCGTCGCGGCCGCCATCAAGCGCTACCGCCTCGAGGTAAGCGTTGCCGGAAAGCAGCAGATAGCTGTAGAGCGCCTCGAACAGCGCGGCGCCATTTTGGCGCGGGTTCGGCCGCGCGATGAGATCGAGCAGCGGATGGCGGTCGCGCTCGAGCGCCCCTTCGTAGAGCAGGAACGCACAGCATGCGGCGTTCTCCGCCACCAACTTGACGGCGCGATGCACGATCGCGTTCTGCATGAAGCCTTCGCGTGCGAGCGCCGCGTAGTCGCGCGGCGTCCAGCGCGCCCGGCCGCCGGTCTCGAACGCGATCAGTTGCGCGGTGCGCGAGGTTTTGGCCTCCGGCGCGCGCAGGAGGGTCTTCAGACGGTCGAACATGGGTTGGGTCCGTGTCAGCGCAGCTGTGGGTTGATGTAGATCGACTTCGTTCCCTCAACCGATCACGGCGCTGGGGAACCAATGAAGTTGGAGCTCGTCGGACGGGTCGAGCGAAGCGACACCCATTCTGGCTTCGGTTTTGGCTTGATCGTGGTTTTCGCTCAGGCTCAGACCACCCTAGGCGCGGCGAAACGCAAGACGGACGACATCCCGCGCCCGCTCAATCGCTGCTGAGGTCCTGTTTGAGAGATTGTGGCCTCGGCAAACGTTCATTTGGGCTTGTAGATACCGCGATCGAGACTCGATAGCGACATTCCCGCATATCCAGCCTGGGGATAGTGGCGAGAAGCGGCAATCGTCTCAAGCAAGCTGCGGCCCGCCTTGGGTGAGATTGCTAACGTGGCGTAGGCGGCCTGGAGGCGAACCTGCCAATTGGCATGGTGGTATAGTGGAAGCAACGCGCGTCTCTGATCGCCGGGACGACTCTTGAGTTCGGCCTCTACCGCCTTGATGCGATCATACAGCCGATTGTATTTTGCAGTATCCGAATATAACAGAGCTTGATCCTGCTCGGTCGCCAGCGCGATGAAACGGTCTATGAGTTGCTCCACGGTCATTGCTTCCGGCTTGATTTGCGTCATGGCGTGAGCACTCCAAACCGGATAAGCGCGTCAAGGCCGACTCGCCTTCGTTCGTCTCAATCCTTTCCCCGGAGATAATCACGGGGTGACATATCGCCAAATTCGGGGGTCTTTGATTGATACCAGGCGTTGATCTGCCAGTGCTTCATCCTGGGTATGCGCACAAGATTCTCAGGCGCTTCAATCATTCGCTGCGGATAACCGTCCTCGGCTGCGGACGATTGCTCGACGATATGATGCCGATCATATCCCGATTTCGCGATCGAAGCATCTTGCTGTAGTTGCTCCAGCGCTTTGGGCGCGTCGAGGTACGAATTGATGATCGGAAGAGCGTCGTAAAGCCACGAGCCCTTGGCGATGGCTTGGGCAGCGGCCATACCTTTATCCGCGAGCCATATGGCAACGGCTCGTACGATTGCAGTCCGGTCCGCTGAGGAGGGCGGCCGTTGCTGGGGAATTCTGGGCAAGCCACCAGCTGCAACGAGGCGAGACGGCACATCTGCAGAGCCCTCATCCGTCCACTGTCCGCCGTCCGGGTTGCCTGCTGGCACGCGTGGCTGGTCTCGATTGTAGGCTTTCTCGCACAACAGCCGGCCGAAACTGATCTCGAACTTGATCTACGCAAGCTCGCGCTTGAGGGCGAACAGCTTTTCGCGTTCGGCTTCGAGTTCGTTCTCAAGTTCGGAATCGTCGGCCGCGGGCGACTGCTCATTCTCCAGTTCGGACCCGAAATATTTTACCCCCTCCTCGCCGACGAAACGCGTCGAGCCGGGCGGCATGAAGCGCCAAGCGTCATGGCGCACGAAGAGATGCGCGTTGGGGCGGATGAAACGCCCGCGCCAGTGCAAATGCAGCGTAGGATGAATGGACGGCATCCTTTGTCTCTGAAGTCCGCGCCGGGACGTTTCAGGCGCGTGCGCTCGGGCCAGGCAACTCGATGCTCCTCGCCGATCAAGCGGACTTCGTCTCGCAACGCTCGGCCCACGCACCTGTCTGCCGATTTGCAGGGAAATATGTCGGGCCGACCCTACAGCCCCCTTACGCGCGGCGTACCCTTGGCGCCGAAAGACAGCGCCGCCAGCGCCCACACGAGCGCGTCGAGCCGGTCGGGCGAGCGGCCGGACGAAAGCCCCTCCAGCGCGAAGTCGCACATCTCATCTTCCAGCGCCGGGAAGCTGCCGACATGGCGCACCCTCCCCTGCTCATACAAGGCGGCGACCGGTTCGGCGCGCAGCCACTTGGCGCGCGTCGCGCGCACCGCGTGGACCGGCACGCTGCGATCCTGCTCGGCGATCACCGCGCGCACCATGTCGCCGCCCTGGTTGACCTCGACCACCAGCGCATCCGCCTCGAGCCGGCGCCACAGCGCGATTGCCTTCATCGCCCAGCCGGCGGGCGAAACCTCGGCCACCGTCTCGTCAGCGAGCACATAGAGCGCACCGTCCTCGGCGCGGCCGGCGGCGATAAGACCGCAGGCATCGGCGCGCTTGCTGCCTGAGGCCGGCGGATCGACCGCCACCACGATGCGTGCAAGCGGCGGCGCCGTTGCCACGCGGCAGCGTTCGATCAGCGCGCGCGACCACAGCGCGTTGACGCGGTCCTCGACAATCTCGCCGTCGAGTTCCTGGCGCCCGACACGCGTGCCGGCGTAGCGGGCAAAAATCTCATCGATGAACGACGCGGACAGATGCGACGCGTTCGCGCGCGTGCCGGCGCGGGTCAACGCGGTGGCGGGATCGGCGATCAGTTGCTTGAGGAGCGCGATCGGTCGCGGCGTCGTGGTGACCACCAGGCGCGGACGCGCGCCCAGCCGCAGCCCGAATTGCAGCATGTCGAAAGTCGCCTGCGCATGGCGCCACTTGGCAAGCTCGTCCGCCCAGGCGGCATCGAACTGTGGGCCGCGCAGGCTTTCCGGATCCTCGGCCGAGAAGGCTTGCGCGATTGCACCGTTCGCCCATTCGAGCCGTCGGCGCGAAGGAATCCAGGCCGGCCGTTCGTGAGGTGCGTGCGCGGAGAGGAGGCCGGAGACACCCTCGATCATGACCTCGCGCACCTCGTGCTCGGTCTCGCCGATCAGCGCGATGCGGCCCGCCTTGTCGCCGCCATAGGCAGCCTCGCCGAGCGCCACACCGCGCACCCATTGCGCGCCGGCGCGCGTCTTGCCGGCGCCGCGGCCGCCAAGAATGAGCCAAGTGCGCCAAGGGCCGCCGCCGCGCCCGGTCTCGGGCGGGCACTGGTGCTGATGCGCCCAAAGAAGCCAGAACGCGTGCAGCGTCTCAAGGAGTGTCGGCTCCGCTTGCGCCAGCAGCTTCGGTAGCAGCCCTTCCCTGGCGTAGCCGATCAATTCGTCGCGCAAGCTCGCGACGGAGCTCATCGACGTCGGTAGGGACGTCATCATCGCAGCGGGCGTCCTTGTCATCGGCGGAAGCGGTGCGCACCTGGTCGAGCGTGGTGAGTTCGCGCAGCGTCTTCACCAGCACGGCAAGCGTGCGCCCGTCGCGTTCGCGCTCGTCCGGCGCCTGACCGATGCGCAGAAGCCGCTCTTCGATGTCGCGCACCTGCGCCTCGGCGGCGCGCCAGAGTCGGCCGACCAGCGCCACGCGATCGCCGCTGAGCCGCCGCCTTCGGCGGCTCGCAGGTGGCACGTCGAGCCGGCGTTGGTCAGCGGCAGGTGCAACGCCCCTGTCCGCGGAAACACCGGCACGACGAGACCTGGCGTTCGGAGCAGTACCGTGTCCGCCATCGGAGGCAACGCTGATGGTGCGGCCTTCAGGTGAAACGTTTGACCGCGCAGCTTCGTCGGTGTTTGGATTAAGGCGCGGTTCGTCAGCGTCCAAGGCGGTGGGTAGAATTTCGTCGGCCGTTGCGTTCGCGCGCACGAGCTTGTCCGCGGTCACGTTGACGCGCCGACGCGGCAGCGGCGGCAGATGAAGGTCGCCGTCGAGCGGACCGCCGTCGATCCAGTAATACAGCCGGTCCTGACTCAGTCCGCATTCTCTGGCGATGCGGCCGACCGGCACGCCATCGGCATACATCTGTCGCGCGCGGACGACGATCTGAGGCGAGTGGCGCATAGGCGAGCGCTCTCGTTTGCCGCCGCGATGCGCGCGGTCAGGAATAATGGGAAAGAGGGTCGGGGATATTCGTGCCGACCCGAATAGGAACCGCGGTCGGTTTTTTCGAGCGGGTCGGGCCCGGTAACGACAGGTCCTGCACGCCGCGGCAGACACAGATCGTGAGCGTGCGTAATCTCTAGCCGAGCAGCGTCACGCTGTCAAGACTATTTTCCTGTTAACCTGTATTTATTCCTCGTACTCAGCAAGGTCAGTGCCGGCGCAATCCGCCCCGCTGCGAAAGAGGCCTCGAATAGCGGCATTACGTTGATCGAGCCTTCGATGTGCTCAGTACCCGGCGCGCCGATCGGGTGCGTGGTCACGCCATGATCAGGCCGCGCTGCGCTCCGCCGCGCCCTGCGTTTCCGCGTCGCTCCTGGCGAGTTCCTCGGCCGCGCGGGCGAAATCGCCCGCCAGTTCGCGCAGAGCATCCTGTACGTAAGGCTCGGAGCATTCAGCGGCGAGCTGACGGCAGTCAGCAGCGCGCTGGCGGTAGACTTTGCTGAGTTCCATGCGCGGCAATCCCTGCTATTGCGGGTTACAATGAGCATTCTTCCTGGCCGGTGCAGGCAGTCACCCGATCCATTCGGGTCAATGCGCACGCGGGACCGACGTTCCGGAAAGAAACGAATTTTGCCTCAAATCGGGCCAGGGTCGACATTTTCGAGGCTTCGCTCGCAACGCAGATTCCGTCTCATGAAGCAGTGGCGTGGCTGATGACGCAGTAGAATGAGCGGCGGCGGCACGAGAGGAGCACCCGATGGCGCATTCAGCGGCGCAGTCCCCCGCCCGGCAGGACGATCGCGCGCGTGCGCGCGATTGTTCCTGCCATCGCTGCCCGGGCCGCGGCGGCGGAAGAGGCGCGGCGCATTCCGCCGGAATCGGTCAACGACATGCTCGACACCGGGCTCGCCCGTATCCTGATGCCGACGCGCTTCGGGGGCTATGGGCTCGGTTTCGACACCTGGTGCGAAGCCGTGCTGGAGATCAGCAAGGCCGATGCCTCGCATGGCTGGTGCGCGGCGCTCATTCCCCACCATAACCACATGGTGGCGCAGTTCCCCGAGGAGGCACAGCAGGCAGTGTGGGCCGACGGTCCCGATGTCGCGGTCGCCGCCTCGGTCGCACCGACCACGCAGGTAACCCGCGTGGCCGGCGGCTATCGGGCACAAATTCCCCCTTCGCCAGCGGGATCGATCACTGCGCCTGGAGCATGATCGGCGGAATGGCGCCCGGGGCTACCTCGCCGGAATGGACATTGTTCCTCATCCCGCGCGCCGACTACGAGATCCGCGATACCTGGTTCACCGCCGGGATGCGAGCGACCGGCAGCAAGACCATCGTCACGCAAGACGTCTTCGTCCCCGACACGCGCGTGCTACGCTTCGCGCAACTGCGGCACGGAAAAGGCCCAGGCGGCGCCATCCATGCGCCGGCGCTCTACCGCACGCCGTTCTACTTCTATGCGCCGCTCACGTTCGTGGCGCCGATGCTGGGCGCCGCGCAAGGCGCCTACGCGCAATTCTGCGAATCCGCCAAGACGCGCAAGGCCGGTGACGGCACGTTGGTCGCCGAGAGGACCAGCACCCAGGTGCAAGTCGCGCGCGCCGCGGCCGACCTCGACGCCGCCGCGATGCTGTTATGGCGCACCACCCAGGCCGCCGACGCTCCGCCCGCGGATTGGCGGCCGCTGCAGGCGCGCTCGGTGCGCGACTATACCCGTGCCGCCGAGCTCTCGCTCGCGGCGATCGACGCGCTTATGGGGCTTTCGGGATCGGCCGGCTTTGCGAGCTCCCATCCGATCCAGCGCGCCTGGCGCGACCTCCACTTTGCGGCGAGCCATATCTCGCTCAACACCGAGAACAATTACGCCCATTTCGGCCGCCTGGAGCTGGGCCTGCCGCCCGATCCCGCCGGGCGGTTCGCCTGACGGCTTGCAAGCAGCCGGGCGGCGGCGCAAACAAGGGCGTGGCCGATTTCGCTTAAGGCAACGAAACGCGAGGAGTTACCGATGGCGCGCACCATCCGCCTGCAGAGCGACAGCAATGCCCACGACCGGCCCTGGCGGGTGGCGGTCGAGCAAGGCTTCTTCGCCGCCGAAGGGCTTGACGTGATCTATCACGAGGACAATCCCAAGGGCGCTGAGGGCCGCGTCAAGGATTTCGCGCAGCGCTGGAAGGAGACGCAGCTCAAGGATGGCGCGCTCGAAGTCTACCCTGTGTGCGAGTGGGGCGCGATCGAGCGCGTGCAGAATTTGGGCAAGGGCAAGATCATCGGGCTCGACACCACCGTGCGCACCGGCGCCATCATGGTTCGCAAGGACTCGCCCGTGCGCACGCTCGCCGAGCTTGCCGGCAAGCCGATCGCAGTCACCTGGCACGCCGGCACCTTCTATGCGGCAATCGAGGTGATGGAGGCGGCGGGCGTGCCGTTTGGCGAGATCAAGCTCGTTCACGCCAACGAGCGGCTCGCGGCGCTCACATCAGGCGCCGCGGAAGCGGCGGCGCTAATGGAGCCCTTGGTCTCGCGCGCCCTCGAGGCCGGCTGCCGTATCATCGCGGATCTGCGTTGGCGCGGCGGCATTGTCGCCGGCGAGGATGTCGACGAGGAGACCGCACAGAAGCTACGCCGCGCGCTCAATCGCGCGATTGCCTGGCTGGCCGAAAACGAGGATCGCTCCCGCACCGAGCTATTACGCGATTTGAAGCCGGAGCAGCGCGCAGGCGGCCTGCTGCCGGAGTTGACGGGCGTGAGCTCCTACCAGGAGGCCGAGTTCAAGGAAAAGGTCGACTGGATGCTCGACCGCGGCTTTCTCGACACTGCGCCCCGTTATGAAGATACCGTGCGGAGCAAATGACGTTGTCGCAGAGACACCGGCAGCCGGGGCGCCGGCGTCGCTGCTTTACCAAGCGGTCGTGACGAAGCAGCCGTGTGCTCGCTCCTTGCAAGCAAGGGGAGAGAGCACGCGACATGGGAAATGTTAACTCCTGGACCGATTAATCGGGCCACCCCGAATCGTAGTGGCGCCGCATTTCGTTGCGGATGAACGGGTCCGGATCACGACCGATCGGCTTCCTGCCGTTGATGATCACGTCATTCGGGTTCCGCACCACGGAGCCGCCAGGTTGCGGCGACTGCGGATTGGCGGTGCCGGGCGTTTGCTGCGCCGCCGCTGGCGCTGCCAACATAATGGCGAGCGCCGCTGCGCACATGAGCTTGTTCATTGTTTCATCTCCGGTTTGCAAGTTTCGCCTTCACCGGAAAACGAAACACAGACACAAGCATCCACGTCGAAGCGGCATGGCGCCTCTGCGATGAAGCATGGAACATAAGCTTCGGTAGGACAGGGCCTTATACAGCCCCAGCGCGCCACGATTCTCTTTTTGTGACGCTCGGCGTCCCGCTCACTCCGCCGCAGCGGGCGGAGAAGATGGCGGCTCGGCGGGGACCGAGGGCACGCTCGGGCCGCGCAGCGGACGCTCCTCCATCAGCAGCATCGAGATAAGCGAGAGCACCAGGAACACCTCGGCGGCAATGAAGACGAAGCGGAACACGGCGGCCACATCGGTTCCAGCGACCCCTGCGACCTCGACGAGGCGTTCGATGCCGCTACCGCGTTCCGTAGTGACACCGAGGCCGGCGAGCAGGATCGCGCCCATGACGGCGACACCCAAGGTGGACGCCAGCGCGCGAAAGAAATTCATCGCCCCGGTGGCGGTGCCGATCTGGTGCAGCGGCACCGCGTTCTGAATCGAGACGGTGGCAACCGGATAGACGGTACCCGCGCCGAAGCCGACCAGCGTCAGTACGACAATCACGCCCCACAGCGGCATCGCCGGCCACCACGCCAGCAACCCGACCGCGAGGATCGCGACGACCGCACCGACAATCGCCGACACCTTGTAGCGGATGAGATACATCATCGAGCGGCCCGAAAGCATCGAGCCGGGCGTGGTCATCACCACGATCGGGATGAGAGCGAGGCCGGCCTCGGCAGCGGACAGCTTGTGCACCACCTGGAAATAGAGCGGCATGTAGACTGTCAGGCCCAGCACCGCGCCCATGGTCCACGAGGTCGCGGAGGTGCCCATGCGCATCACCGGATTGCGCATCACATTGAGCGGCAGGAACGGCTCGGGTGCCTGCATGAGCCACCAGACGAATGCAATGCTGAGCGCCGCCGCGATCGCCAGCAGCACCGCCATGGGAACCGAGAGCCATGGCACGCGGGTTCCGCCGGAGGTGAGCGCGATGAGGAAAAAGGTTGAGGCGGCGATCATCAGGACGGCGCCGACAATATCGAGCTGGTGCGGGCGGTCGTGCCGCGGCAGCTTCTTCATTGCGTGATGCACGAGCAGTGCGGCCAGCACGCCGAGCGGCACGTTGAGCCAGAAAATCACCGACCAGTGAAAGTGCTCGGCGATGATGCCGCCGAGCGCCGGACCGAGCACGCCGGCACTGATCCAGGAGGTGCCCATGTAAGCCTGGTAGCGGCCGCGTTCGCGCGGGGTGATCATGTCGGCGATGGTGGTCTGCGTAAGCGGCACTATGCCGCCGCCGCCGATGCCTTGCAGCGTGCGGCCCGCAATCAGCATGGCCATGCTGGGCGCTACCGCAGACAGCGCGGATCCGGCGATGAACAGCCCGATGGCGAGGAGCATCATGGCGCGCCGGCCGTGGATGTCGGAGAGCTTGCCATAGAGCGGCGACACCACGGTCGAGGACAACAGATACGAGATGATGACCCAGGAGAGGTTCTCGAAATCGCCGAAGACTCGGCCGATGGTCGGCAGCGCCGTCGCCACGATGGTTTGATTGAGCGCGGAAAGAAACATGGCCAGCATCAGGCCGAAGAAAATGTTGCGCACATCCGCGGACGCGAGCGGCGCGGGCGCAGGTGGCCCGTGCTCGGGCGCTGTCTCGCTCGGTCTGGCGCGGCGCGCGGCGGAGCTGATGCTGACAACTTTAGGGCGCTGCTGGCCGGAGCCGGTGGCAGCATCCGCCATGGCGTCCTGGTCAGATGCAGCCGCTCTGGCGTCTTGGTCGGATTTTGTGCGGGAGATTGGCTTTGGGAGGCGGTTCTTAAATGAGTTCATCGATTCCAAACTTTATCCAGCTGTTGTCCTGCTGGCCGCTTCCTGACCGTTCTTCCCCAAAAGTCTCCCAGAGATTCTTTCCCCCGGTGAGTGGCTTCTCTGCTTCAGGAAGCCTGTCTCGTTATTGTCTCCCAGTCGTCATGCCTGTTCCGGGCTGACGACGGATTTCCAGCGACTTGCCTGCCCTATCGCAATCTAATCGGCGAGTGGCTGATGACAATGCCCGCGTGCACAGGGCAGCCATGAGTGCCGTGCGTGCAGTGTCCCTTAAGTTTTCAGATCAGGTTTTTTTGCGGCTGACCACGAGGCGCCGGTCAGGGCCGGGCGCCGCGCAGCGGACGCTCGCTATGGGCCGCGATGCTGGCGGCGGCGATCGCCAGGCAAACGATCGCAGCGATAAATGCCCAGCGGAACGAGAGCGCGGCCTCGGCCCCGGCGAGGGCCGCGCCGGCCGCTCCACCGCGCACGCTCGGCGCCCCGGCGAGGACGATCGCACCGAAGGCGGTGACTGTGAACGTACCGCCGAGCGAGCGGAAGAAGTTCATGGTGCCCGTCGCGATACCGAGCTGATGCAGCGGCACCGCGTTCTGCACCAGCACAATGGTGAAGGGAAACAGCGGGCCGAGCCCAAGGCCCACGACCGCGATCAAGCCGAGCGCGACCCCGGGCGAAAATCCGGTCGGAGCCAGCGCAAGTGGAACGAGTCCCGCCATTGCGACCAGCAGGCCGACGAGCGGCACGAGCTTGTAGCGTGTGACCCGTGCGATCAACCGTCCGCCGGTGACCGAGGTGACGGTCGCAGCGCTCTGCAGCGCGATGATGGTGGCGCCCGACTCGGCGACCGTGAGGCCAAGCGCCACCTGGCCATAGAGCGGCAGAAAGATGGTAAGCGCCACCATGGCACCGACACCGAAGAAGGCGCCGACGGTGCCGACCCGCATCGCCCCGTCGCGCAGCACCGAGAGCGGGATGAACGGCTCGCGCGCGTGCATCACCTGGCGGGCAAACAGAGACCACAGCACGACAGAGCCGAGCAGCAGCCCGACGATCTGCGCCGAGGCCCAGCCGTAACGCCGCCCGCCCCAGGTGAGCGCCAGCATGAGCGCGATTGCCGCCCCCACCATCAGCGCGCCGCCGAAGAGATCGAGCTGGTGCGAGCGCTCGTGCCGCGGCAGGCGCCGCAGCACGTTGTGGGTCATCAAGAAGGCGATGGCGCAGAGCGGGAGGTTTAACCAGAAGATCCATTGCCAGGGCATGTGCTCGGCGATGAAGCCGCCAAGCACCGGGCCGCCGACCGTCGAGATGATGAAGATGGAGGACGTGTAAGTCTGATAGCGCGGCCGCTCGCGCGGGGAGGCCACGTCGCCCACGATTGTCTGCACCAGCGGCATCAGCCCGCCGCCGCCGAGTCCTTGCAGCGCGCGCGCCAGGATCAAGGTGAGCATGGAGGTGGCGAGCGCACAGGCGAGCGAGCCGACCGCGAAGATGCCGATGCCGATCAGCAGCATGGTGCGACGGCCATAGATGTCGGAGAGCTTGCCATAAAGCGGCGTGACCGCCGTAGCGGCCAGCAGGTTCGCCGTCACCACCCACGACATGTTGTCGATATCGCCGAGGCGCGCCGCGATGGTGGGAAGGGCGGTCGCGACTACGACCTGATCGAGCGCCGCCAGCAGCATGCACAGCAGCACGCCGACGACGATCCGGCGTGCGGCGACGTGTTCGAGCGGCCACAGTTCGGCAGCAGGCGGCGCTGACGAAGCGCTCTCTTTTGGGCTATGCATCGGGCTCCCGGCGGCAACGGCCAACGCATCATATCGATATTGCAGGCAAAAAGGCGCGTAGCAGCCATGCGCCGGGGCGGGATTCCGCGCCTGTTCTACGCGTGGCCAGGGGGCCACAGCGCGCGCGCAAACGCCTTTGCCCAGATTGACTTGAAGGGCTGCACAAGGCCCGATGCGGAGGGGCGGCCGCGTGCGTCTGTGCGCCCGTCGCCAGTGTGTGTGTGCGTTGCGTTCCCGTGAGTGCGTGTCATGCGTTGTTTTGCGTGCGGCGCCGAAATGTGCCTGGTGCAGGTAGCAGCGCTCGACGACCTGGTGTTCCCAGGCTTCGAGCACAACATCTTCGAGTGCTCGGGCTGCGACGAGATCGAGCGTCGCTTGGTGTTCAGCCGTCCGGGCGAACCGCGTCCGACCGATCGCGTTCCAGTCAAGCAACCCTCGCGCGCGTTCCCAATGTCAGTAAAGTCCAATCCGTCCGAGTTGTTCTCAGCGTCCGCCGGCCCCGCGGCCGAGGCGATGCCGACTGACGACGATTTCGCGCTGCTGCAGCACGTCTACGCGATGCTGCGCCGGGGACTGCCGGATCCGGCCGCACTTGGCCGCGCCGAAGTTGCGCCGGCCGAGAATGCGCGCGCCCAAGCCGAAACCACACGCACCGAAACCGCGCGCTTTGCGCCTGCGGCGGACGGCGCTCCGCGCATCGCGGCTACACCCAACGGCAGTGGACGGATCGAAGCCGCCCGCCTCGATGTCGCGCGGATGCGGATAGAAACCGCGAAGATCAGGGCTGCGCGCATCGAGGCTGCACGCATCCAGCCGATCGGAACCGGCCGTAACGGGACCGCGACAATCGAGACTGCAAACGACGAAACCGCATCAACCACCGTTTCGAGCATGCAAGCGGGCGCACAGATCGATTCGCTGGTGGAGATCGATGCCGCGATCGAAGAGGCCGATCACGTGCTGCTCATGCGGGCGTGCGAGATGCTGCGCGCGGTGCCGCGGCGCGACAAGACGCTGGCCGCCAATCCAGGCCTCTGACACAGAAGACATCAAGCGGCCACGTCACGCTCGCGCGTACAGCCGGATTCGTCCGCTTGGAATTTGCCGCTACCTCAGCATTACCATCAGGAGCGCACTCCGGATCGCCGCTACTTCAGCACCACCACGCGCGTGCCGACGCCGACGCGCTGATAAAGGTCGAGCACATCGCGGTTGTGCATGCGGATGCAGCCGAACGACACGAAGCCGCCGATCGAGCCGGGATTGTTTGTGCCGTGGATGGCGTATTCGCCGCCGGCGAGCGTCATGGCGGCGGCTCCCATGGGATTGTCGGAGGAGCCCGGCATATAGAGGCTGCGCAAGTGCGGCTTCTCCATGCGCACTTCGGCCGGCGGCGACCAGGCCGGCTTGAGGTATTTGCCGCTGATGCGGGTCTCACCGGTCCAGGTCTTGCCGCTCTTGCCGACGCCGACCGGGTAGCTCACCGTCTGCCCGTTCTCCAGCATCAGATAGAGCCGCCGCTCCGCCGTCTTGACCACGATGGTGCCGGGCTCGTAGCCGCCGAGCGCGGCGTTGGCCGCGCCGTGCGATGCGCCGTTGATCGCGCCGGGCGCGACGCTGCTGCGCGCACAGGCGGGCGTGGCCGCAACGATGGCGAGCGCGGCAAGCGCAATGGTTGGAGCGATGACCGGATGAAGCGTAATACGCATGCTGTGACCCCCACGCGATACAAGGCCCGGCTCCGCCGCAGGCAGGCCGTCCATTCCAGCATTTGTCGTGATGGCCATCCCTTTGGTTCAGGCGCCGCCCGCCGCCATGGTTTCCGCTTCCTTCGCGGGCTGCGGGCGGGGACATGACGCCACATGTGGCGGACACGTCGTTCTCCCGCCGGCTGGCTCCATCGGGGTGTCCAGCACCTACCCAGTCGGCGGTTTGCGCGCAGCTTTGGGGATGCGCACCGGCCAGCTCACGATGCGATCCTCCAGTTGGTCGTCGGGCACCTCCTCTTCGCTCGCGCCGACTTTGCCGCGCACCGAGATACCGGCGGTGTGCACCGTGTCGGGGTCGCCGGAAACGAGCGGGTGCCACCAATAGAGGTCGCCGCCGTCGGCCAACAACCGGTAGGCGCAGGTCGGCGGAAGCCAGACGATGCGGTTGATGTTGCGCGGGGTGAGCCGCACACAGTCCGACACCTCGCGGGTGCGGTTGGGATAGTCGCGGCAGCGGCAGGTCTGCCCGTCCAGGAGCTTGCAGCCGACATCGGTGAAATAGGTGCGCGAACTATCGTCGGCGTCTTCGAGCTTGACCAGGCAGCAGCGCCCGCAGCCGTCGCACAGGCTCTCCCACTCCGAGTCCGTCATCTGCGCCAATGACTTGCGATGCCAGAACGGGGTCTCGTCAGCGGCCATGCACGATGCCTTTGGGAGGGGTTGCGCGGTCATTCAGGCCGGTGCTTGCGGCCTTGCTGTCCCGCGGGCGGGAGACCCTGCAAGCCGGCCACCCGTCCCGCCACCCTCGTCCGCAATGGGGCGCCGCGCGCCGCGCTTTGGACCACCCGAACGAACCCGCGGCGCCGACCGTATTGAGCCCCTTTGATGACGAAAGCCACCGGCTTCTCCCTAATTAACCCATGATTTTCATTCACCTTGTGGCCACCGTGCCATAGTTCGAACCGGGTCATTGGGCTATGACACTAACAATAACGGCCGGGCGGCCTGTCCACGCCATGACCACGGCCAGCTAAGGCAAGAACTTGCGCGACCTTTTCAACGACGACAAGGATACCTGGCGGGCGCGCTTTGCGCGCTTCATGCTCGACCTCGATTCGCGCATCGACTTCGGCCTCTATCAGGCCAAGACCTGGGGGCGCGAGCTGTTCGAGCGCTACACCGTTTTTATGGACCGGTTCCATGTATCGGGCTGGCGGCGCTGGTATTTCGTCGAGCCGCTCTCGGAGGGACTGACCCTAGGAGCCGGCGGCATCGTGGTCATGCTGGCGCTGGCACTGCCGGCGTTCCGCGAGACCTCCGACGAGGACTGGATCAAGAAGTCCGAGCTCGCCGTCACCTTCCTCGACCGCTACGGCAACGAGGTCGGCACCCGCGGCATCAAGCACAACGACGCGATCCCGCTCGACGAGTTCCCCGACCACCTGATCAAGGCCACCCTCGCCACCGAGGACCGGCGCTTCTACGAGCATTTCGGCATCGACATCCCCGGCCTGTTCCGCGCGATGATGACCAACGCGCGCGCCGGCGGGGTGGTGCAGGGCGGCTCCTCGATCAGCCAGCAGCTCGCCAAGAACCTGTTCCTGTCGAACGAGCGCACCATCGAGCGCAAGGTGAAAGAGGCGTTCCTGGCGCTCTGGCTCGAAGTGCGACTGCCGAAGAGCGAAATCCTGAAGCTCTATCTCGACCGCGCCTATATGGGCGGCGGCACCTACGGGGTCGACGCCGCGGCGCAGTATTATTTCAACAAGTCCGCGCGCGACGTGAACCTGGCCGAGGCCGCCATGCTCGCGGGACTGTTCAAGGCGCCCTCGCGCTTTGCCCCCCACATCAATCTGCCGGCTGCCCGCGCGCGCGCCAACGTGGTGCTCGACAACCTGGTCGAGGCCGGGTTCATGACGGAAGGCCAAGTATTTGGTGCCCGGCGTAATCCGGCGATGGCGCTCGACCGCCGCGACGAGCGCTCCCCGAACTACTATCTCGACTGGGCGTTCGACGAGATGAAGAAGCTCGTGCAGACGTTGCCCAAGTCGGTGCACGAGCGCGTGTTCGTGGTGCGGCTCGCGCTCGACGTCAACCTGCAGAAGCACACGGAACAGACGGTCGAAAGCCTGCTCAAGCAGTACGGCCGCGAATACCGCGCCAAGCAGGCTGCCACCGTGCTGATGGACATCGACGGATCGGTGCGCGCCATGGTCGGCGGACGCGATTACGCCGAGAGCCAGTTCAACCGCGCGGTCGATGCGGCGCGCCAGCCCGGCTCCTCGTTCAAGCCTTACGTCTATGCGACGGCGCTGGCGAGCGGCGGCTTCAAGCCGAGCTCGGTGGTGGTCGACTCCCCGGTGTGCATCGGCAACTGGTGCCCGAAGAACTATTCCGGCGGTCATTCCGGCGCGATGACGCTCACCCAGGCGATCATCCGCTCGATCAACGTCATCCCGGTCAAGCTCTCGATCGCGCTCGGCAACGGCAATCCCAAGATCGGGCGCGCCAAAATCAGGGAGACTGCGAAAAAAGCCGGCATCCGCAGCCCGCTGCCGGACACACCCTCGATGCCGATCGGCGCCGACGAGGTGACCGTGCTCGATCACACCGGCGGCTACAGCATATTCGTCAATGCCGGAGTAGCCACGACCCCGCATGCGGTGCTGGAAGTGCGCAGCAGCACGGGCGAACTGGTCTGGCGCTGGGATCGCGATGGCAAGAAGCCCGTCCGCGTGCTCACGCCCCAGGTCGCCATGGACATGAACATGATGATGAGCAAGGTGGTCGAGGAAGGCACGGCCAAGCGCGCTCAGCTCGGCGATGGCATCAAGGCGGCGGGCAAGACCGGCACTACCAACGCCCACCGCGACGCCTGGTTCGTCGGCTTCACCGGCAACTTCATTTGCGGGGTCTGGTACGGCAACGACGATTACACGCCGATGGCTCAGATGACCGGCGGCTCGCTGCCGGCCCAGACTTGGCACGACATCATGGCGTACGCTCATCAAGGCATAGAGATTAAGCCTATTCCGGGCCTCGGTGCGGGAGGCGCGGCCATGGCACGTGCCGAGTCCCGCCGCGATCGGAACCGCGACCGAGACCGGGACGCCCGGGAGAATGAGACGGTTCCAGACGTCATCCGTCCGACGTCGGTGCTGACCCGGCGCGGCACCGATACGCTTGGCCGGATCGAGCGGATGATGGACGACGCCGCCCGCGCGCTTGCCGGGCAGCCCCCCGAAAAGACTGCCTCCACCACAGCCGAGGGGCCGGCCGCCCCCACGCACCAGCAGTCGAATGCCGTCGCCGCTTCCGACCGGCCGGTAGCACGCGTTCAGGGCAATTGACGGCCGAACCTCCCATTCGCTACCCGTAGGGTAAACATTCCTTCCATCGGGCCTCTGCCGTGCGCCTGCTGTTCGGTTCGCTGCTGTCTCTGTTTATTGCCGCGTTAATCGGTCTGGGCGCCACCTGGCTCGCATTGACGCGGGGCACCGCCTATGGCGGCGTCACGCTCGGCGCCTGGACGGCCTGGCCGAAGAACGGCACGCCCGGCATCGACCCCTATGCCAAGGCCCTGGTCGCGCGCACCGGCGACCTCCCGATCGGCTCGGGCGACGGGGTTGCCTTCTATGCCCGTACCGATGACGCGGGAGGCACGCTCGATGGCCGCTGCGACCTCATCCTGAGCGGGATCACGCCGCAGGCGCGGTTCTGGACCATGACGCTCTACGACCCGCAAGGCGGGCTGGTGGCGAATGCGCTCCAGCGGCACGGGTTCACCAGCCAGGAGATCATCCGCAACGCGGACGGCAGCTTCCAGATCGCAGTCGGGCCGCGCGCCCGACCGGGCAACTGGCTGCCGACGGGCGGGGTGGAGCGCTACGTCCTGGTTCTGCGCCTCTATGACACCCCGATCGGGGTCGCGACGCGCACTGGCCGCGACGCACCGATGCCGACCATCATGCGGAGGGCCTGCCTGTGATCCGCCTGCTGCTGTGGGTGCTGGGCGGCATGCTGCTCGGCGGGATCGTGCATCTGGCAACCGTGCTGCTGCTGCCGAAACTGGCCACGCAGGATGCTTATGCCCGCGTCTCCACGATGACCGCCGTCAACGCCGTGACGCCGATACCGCCGCCCTCCCCCGAGAAGGCCATCATGCCGTTCATGGATCCGGCCTTCGCGGTGGCGGTCTGCCGTTACGACCTCTCGCGCGGACCGTTGAAATTTTCGGTCCCGATCAGCCAAGCCTATACCTCGGTCTCGTTCTACACCCGGGGCGACGTCGCGTATTACGCCATCAATGACCGCGCTGCCGGACGGCGCGTGATTGAGCTTGATCTGATGACCGCGAGCCAGCGCGAGGAATTGCCGGTCAATGAGGACATCACGGCCGCTGACCGGCTGATCGTCACCTCTCCGACCAGTACCGGGCTGATTGTGATGCGGGCTCTGGTGCCGGAGCCGGGCTTTGCCGGCGCAGCGCAAGGCGCGCTCGCAGCCGCGCGCTGCCAGCCCTCCTGATCGCGTTAGCGGGAGACCGCGACGCGTGGCCGCGGCAGCGGGATCGCACCCACCCCGCCGGCGAATTCGAGCGGCGCCACCACGGCATTTTCGGCGCTGCGCCGCTCCAGCAGAGTGAGCGAGCGGGCGACCTCTGCCGCCATGTCCGAGGGCACCGCCACGACCAGACGCTCGAGCGCAAAGCGATAGGAGGCCGCGCGATCGGCGAGCGCGCGCTGGACCCAGCTTACCACCAGCAGATTTTCATCGATTCGGCTTTGGGCGTTGGCGATCTCGGCTCCGCTGAGCACCGGGACATAGGACAGGCTCTTTTCGCGCTTGCGATCCATGTCGAGCACACGCCGCGCGACCATGAAGAACGGATCGATTCGGACGACGTCGTTGCGGATGTCCTCGTTCAGGCGGGAGTAGCGCGTCGTCTCAGACCGCACCGGAGCCGCCATCAAGCGCGCGGCGTAGGCGGTCGGATCGCAAAAATACCAGACCGGGTTGAAGACGCGTGTCACCGCAAACTCGCCCAGCACGCTGTACCAGCGATTGCGGTCGTAAGCCGGCTCGATCAGCGGATAGGCGTAGTCGCGCAGCAGTCGTTCCTCGTCGGTGAGCGGATAGAGCGAGACCGGCGCGCTATAGGCCACAGCAGCATCGCGGCCGAGCCAGGCTTGCACGTCCTCGGTGACGAGCGAAGGACGCATCCGGCCGAAATCGCCTGTGCATCCCATGAAGAACAACAGACCGCACAGCGACAGGTCGACGTAAAGCCGCTGTGCCGAACGACGCAGTCGCATCGGCATTTCTTCTTCCAGACGTGATCAGGAGGTTGCGGTAACGCCGGTCACGATCGTGTTGCGCGGCGCCGACGGCGGCGGCGCGGACCGTTGCCGGCCTCCGGCTCGAATCCCCCGGATGGCGCATCGCTGTATCGCTCGATCCGTATCACCGGAAGGATGATGACGGTGGCTGAGCCGGCCTTGGCCGCGGCTGCCCGCGAGCTGCGCGCCGAGCGCCCCATTGTCGGAAAACTGATGACCGTACCCATTTCGTCTTTCCCCCGCCCCTGACGGTCGGACGCTGGTGTCTTGCGTCCTACACGATTTCACGCGCGCAGGGTTAACGCCTTCTAAACGAGACGGCCTTACGTTTCGATTCAATATGAGAGTGTTGCTTCAAAGGCGCAGTTGCCATGGCGAAACCCACTCCAGCCTTTTCGGATCTCGAAGATCTGCTCGATCTCGGACAGCCCGGCGGGATCGATATGCGACCGACATTGCTGCGGGTGCTCACTGATCTGTATCTGCAGCGGCCTACGCATTCGCCCGACGATGACCGCTACTTTACCGAGCTTGCCCTTCGCCTGATCGAGGCAACCGATGAAGCGGCGCGCGCAGCGTTCGCCGCGCGCATTGCCCCGCACCCATTTGTCCCACGCGCGGTGGTGGAGCGGCTTGCCAGCGACGTCCCGCAGGTCGCAGCGCCTATCCTGCGCCAATCCCCTGTGCTGACGAGCGCCGACCTTTCGGCCATCGCCAGCGCGGGCGGCACGGCCTATGCGGGGATCATTGCAACCCGCGAGATAGCCGCCGCACCTGCAGAACCCGCCGTATCAATGGTCGTGACGGCCGCTGTCGAGAACGAGGTGGCGGAGCTTGCGGAGCTGTTCTACGCCGCCGGGGCAGCCGAGCGCAGGCTCGTCCTGATCAGCCTCGACTATTCGACATTACCGGCCCGCGAGCCGCTTGCGCTGCTGCAGCGCGCGGACATCTGGCGCCTCGAATCGGCCGCCCTCCAGCATAATCTCGACGCGGTGGTGCGCGAGTTCGAACGCACGCTTGGCCTGTCGTCGCAGCAGGCGCGGCGGATGCTCGGCGACGAACTGGGCGAGCCGATCGTGGTGGCCGCCAAGGCGATGGTGCTGCCGGCCGACGTATTGCAACGCATGCTGCTGTTCGCCAATCCGCATGTCGGCCAGTCGGTGGACCGCGTCTACGAGCTTTCCACGCTCTATGGCGAGATTACCGTCGACGCCGCCCGCCGCCTCATCGCGATTCTGTGCGATGCCGACCAGGCCGAGCACCGATCACCCCGGCATGAACCGGTCTCCTGGCGGGTCGCCGCCGAAAATGCGCGCCGAGCCCTGGCCGAGATCTCCCGCCGGCCGGAAGCGCAGGCGCCATCCCGTGCGCGTACCGCAAGCGAGCGATGAGAACGCGCAAACTCATCCGACAATCTGCTCGAGAAAATGCCGGCCAGCGCGATCCTCGACCTCGACGATCCAGGCATCCGGATCGAAGCGCAACTCGCGCACCAAGCGCTCCTCGACCTTGCTTTCAGGCGCCCTTTCCAGCACATTGGGATCCTAAGCTTAGAATTCCACGTGGACAAGTTGTCGCGGCCGCTTCTATAGTGTCACCTAAATACTAGTGACTCCAGCGTAACTGGACTGGCCACAGTTAGGCCGCAAATGTAATCACACTGGCTCACCT
>JADMIO010983900.1_pt1 | contig 21533 bp, 18 predicted proteins | sample 8958161 | NCBI WGS metagenome assembly JADMIO01 (sample SAMN16585339, study PRJNA669376) | soil metagenome | isolation source: Crop rotation soil | place: USA: Cullars Rotation, Alabama | collected 2011
ACGAAAGGCCCAGTCTTTCGACTGAGCCTTTCGTTTTATTTGACCATGTTGGTATGATTTAAATTAATACGACTCACTATAGGGTCAGTGCGGCCGCGACTTCAAGTCACGTGAATTCCAAGCTTCGGATCCCACTGTGCTGGAAAGGCAACTCGAGGTCCCGCAGCGCGATCCGGTACCCGGCGCCCAGGTCGGTGTAGTGCTCGAGGACCTTGAGCCGCTCCTCAGCGCCGAGGTCGATGACATCGGGCACGATGAGATAGCAATACGCCCGGCGGTGCGAGCGACCGACGCGGCCGCGCAGCTGATAGAGCTGCGCGAGCCCGAACCGATGCGCGTCGTGGACGATCATGGTGTTGGCGTTGGCGACGTCGAGCCCCGATTCGACAATCATGGTCGACACGAGCATGTCAACCTCGCCCGTGACGAAGCGCTGCATCACTTCTTCGAGTTCGTCGGCCGCCATCTGTCCGTGTCCCACGGCGACGCGTGCGCGCGGCGCGAGGGCGCGGGCGCGAGCGGCAATGGTCTCGATCGTTTCAATGCGGTTGTGCACGAAGAACACCTGACCACCGCGATCGAGCTCACGCGCGATCGCTTCCTCGAGCAATCCGTCATCCCACGGCTCGACGAACGTGAGGATCGGTGAACGATCGCGCGGAGCCGTCTCGATGACGGTCATGTCACGCAACCCCGCGAGCGACATGTGCAGCGTGCGCGGAATGGGTGTGGCGGTAAGCGTGAGCACGTCTACCGCAAGACGCATCTGCTTGAGGCGTTCCTTGTGCTTCACGCCAAAACGGTGCTCCTCGTCGACAATGAGGAGGCCGAGGTCCTTGAAGTTCACGTCCTTGGACAGCACGCGATGGGTGCCGATGACAATGTCGAGCCTGCCATCGGCAAGCTTCTCGACCGTTTCCTTCTGCTCCTTCGCCGTGCGAAAGCGCGACAGCACCTCGACCGACACCGGATAGTCCGCCAACCGGTCGGCGAAGGTGCGGAAATGCTGTTCGGCGAGGATGGTGGTCGGCACGAGCACGGCCACCTGCTTGCCGCCCTGAACCGCCTTGAACGCCGCGCGCACCGCAACCTCCGTCTTGCCATACCCGACATCGCCGACCAGCAGGCGATCCATGGGGATCGGGCGTTCCATGTCGCGCTTGATGTCGTCGGTCGCGGTGCGCTGGTCGGGCGTGTCCTCGTAGAGGAATGAAGACTCGAGTTCACGCTGCCAGCGCGCATCGGGCGGAAAGCCGTAGCCGGCCACCGATTTCCGGCGCGCGTACAAGTCCAGCAACTCTGCCGCCATGGCCTGGATGGCCTGGCGCGTCTTCTCGCGCACCTTCCGCCATGCCGTACCGCCCAGGCGATGTATGCGCGGCGGCGGACGCTCGCCGTCCTCACCCGATGCGCGGTAGCGCTCGAGCTGGTCGAGGCGGTACAGCGGCACATTGAGGCGGTCGCCGCCCTCGTACTCAAGGACCGCAACCTCGATCGTGCCCTGCTCCACCTTGATGGTCGCAATGCCACGGTAGATCCCGATGCCGTGATCGAGGTGCACCACGTAGTCGCCGAGCGCGAGCGAGCCAGTGAGCGTCGATGGCGCTGCCTGGCGGTAGCGTCTTGCGCGCCGCAAGCGCCGCGCCCGGCGAAAGATCTCGTGATCGGTGAGCACGCGCAGCGTGGGCATGACGAAACCGCCGTCGAGTGCGCCGACAATGAGCGTCGTGCCCTCGGGATGGAAACCGCCATCCTCGAGCAGTTCCTCCAGGCGCTCGCGCTGTCCTTCGTTGTCGCAGAGGATGAGCGTCGGAATGCCATGGCCGAGCAACGCGCGAAGCCGGCTGAGATCGCGATCGACGCGCTCGGGCGGAAAGAACCCCACCTGCACGTCGGCCGGCTCGTCACGCAGTGTCACCCGCGCAAACTTCGCGCGCAGCGCGCGCCACGCATCGGGCGCAACGAACAGGTCGTCGCGTGACGGCACGTCTTCACCGAGCCGCCGCGCAACGGCGAGATGATGCTCCGCTTCGCGCCATGCACGATCGACTTCTTCGTCGTCGGGATGCGATGCGTCCTCGATGACCAGCGCGTCGCCCGGCAGAAGCTCCAGCAGAGAACGCCGCTCGATCGCACCGCCGTTGTCCACCTGCGTTCGCACACCCGCACTGCGAATCGGCAGCACGGTCACGTCGCCGAGCTCGGCGCCGGACCGCTGCGTGGTAAGGTCAAAGCTGCGGATCGAACTGATCGTGTCGCCCCACCACTCGATCCGCGCTGCGTCGGCCATGCCAAATCCGTACACGTCGACGATGCCGCCGCGCACCGAAAACTCCGCCACCTCGGACACCGTCGCGACTCGCGAGTAGCCCATGCGCTCGAGCGCGGTGACGACGTCTCGGAGTGGCTGTTCCTGCGAAACCGCCATGCGGAGTCGCAGCGCTTCCAGTGCCGACGGCACCGCCGTTCGCTCGGCGCTCGCGCGTGCAGTGGTGACCAGCAGGCGAAGCTCGCCGCGGAGCAAGGCCTCGAGCGTTTCGATGCGTTCGCCGGCGATCTCGAAGTGCGGTTCGTCTTCACCGAGCGCTTCGCGCTGCGGATACAGTGCCACGCCGGTGGCGGAAAGATTCTGCAGGTCGGTGAGCCAGCGTTCGGCGTCGGCTGGCGTGGTCGCCATCACGACGACAAGGCGGTTAGCCCCCTGATGCTCGGCGAACCAGGTGGCCAGCACCGCGGCGCTCGAGCCGGGCAGGCCCGACAGCCGCAGCGTTGCGCCCCGCGCCGGCAGGCGATCGGCCAGCTCGCGCACCGCAGGGCAGCGGTCAAATGCATCGATGATCGGACGAAGGGTCATTCAGTTCTTGCGGCGCGCGCGGCCAACGAGGGTGGTTTCGCCCAGCACGCAGGCGAGGGCGACCAGCAACAGGGCACCACGGAGATCACCCCGCGTGCCGGCCGCAAAGGCGCGGGATGGACCATCGTCGAGCCCCGCGATCGTGGCTCCGGGCCACAGTGAGCGAATCGCGCGATCGGGCGCGCGGAACAGGATGGACTCCCGCGGATCAATGTGCACCGACACTGCACCAACGGTGTCGCCTGCGGCCAGCAGGTGGTACACACCGGTGGCCGATGGACGCCAGGGCGCATTGCCGATCGCACTGCTGTGTCCGCCCTGCACGACAGCGGTCACGCGGGGCGGCATCGCCACCGGCACACCCGCCGCTGCGTCGGGTACGGCAAGATCGCCGCGCGACGCGCGCGTTACGACGGCGTCGACAAAGGGCACGAACGCGGCCGAAAGCGGGAGCGTCGTCCAGTCGGGATCAAGACGGGAGCCCAGGAGGATCACGTCGCCGGTGCGCACGATCCACGGTGATCGATCCACCGTTGCAAGGACATCGCCGCTCGACCCGATCGATTCGAGTGCAACGCGGCGCGTCACGTTTTCGCGCGACGGAATCAATGCACCGCTGTCGCTTCGTCCGGCCGCGATGATCGTATTGCCGAAGCGCCACGTTGCGCCGCGCGCCGCCAGCAGGCGGTTGAGCGCGCCGACCCGAGCCGGATCGGCGGGCGGCTCTACAACGCTCACCCCCGGTCCGAGCGACCCGAACTGCATTCCGCCGCCGGCTCGCACACGGCCGTCGGCGGCGAGCACGGACAACGCAGCGTTTACGTGCTTCTCGGCCGCGTCCCAGTGCACGGCGGCAGGTGGAGCGACGCGGAGCCCAATCACCTGCGCGTCGTCGCTGCGCAATTCGTCGGGCGGCAGCGAGGCAGTCAGCATGGTCCATCCGGGTGCCACCACGCCAATCCGCTGCACCGATGCGATGCCGGGCGAAACGAGCACATCACGCAGCGGCCGTCCGCCCACCGTGAGGGTTACCGGCACCGGCGTCGTATCGCTCGACGTGACTGTGACGGTGACGTGTCCGCCTTCCGGACCCCATGGCTGGACACCCGCGCTGAGTCCGGTGATCGCACGATTCGCCGGCGGTACCGCGGTGGGGCGCAGCACGAGCACTGGCCCGGCGCCGCGCGCGGCGCCGAGCGCGGTTTGCTGCATGTCGGAAATCACCACCACTTCGCCGGGACGTCCGCTGGCCACAACGAGATCACGCGCCTGCCCGATGGCGGCGCCGAGGTCGAGTCGGATTGGCTCGAGCGTGAGTTCGCCGAGGCGCGCGCGGAGTTCATCGGCGCTGCCGGGCCGCGCAATGCCGTCGGCAGCCAGGATCCACAACCGGTCGCTGAGCGTGGCGTGATCCAGCACCTGGCGCGCGCTGCGCACCAGTCGCGCCAGGAGCGGTTCGCCATCGACAATTGCTCCGCTGCTTGCGGAGTTGTCGAGCACAATGACCAGCGCCGAGGGAGCGTGTGGACCGACGCGCACGCGACGCATGGTGGCGCCCGCCGCCGCGAGCACCAGCGCAATGATCAGCAGCGTCCGCAGGATGAGCAACAACCAGTTGCGGAAGCGCAGGCGCCGCCGCGGATCGCGCGTCGCATCTTCGAGGTAACGGATGGCGGGAAACGCGCGCTCCGGTGGTTCGCGCCGCTGCACCAGGTGCAGCAGCAACGGCAGCGCAGCGGCTGCAAGCCCGAGCAGCGCCCATGGCGCGGTGAACGCGATCACGACTCGAGCACGCGGCCGAGCGCGGAACCAAACGGTATGTCGGTGCGCACGAGCGCGTATCGCATCCCTGCGCCGCGACACTCGGCGCCCCACGCGCGCACCACGCCCTGCACCGTTTCACGGTAGGCATCGGCCCAGTCGCTCGGCGCAAGCGTCACGGACTGCGAGGATTCGGGATCGCGGAAGCGGGTTTCTTCACCGCGGCCGAGTTCCAGCTCCGCAGGATCGGCGATGTGGAGCACCAGCACTTCGTGTCCGCGGTGGCGCAGGAACTTGAGCGCCTTGAGCGCGAGGGTGCGATCGAGCAGCAGGTCGGAGATGAAGATCACCATGCCGCGCGTGCGCAGGGCCGACACAACCTGACGGAGCGCCGGTTCGGCGGCCGTGCCGGAGCCCGGCGTGGTATCGGCGAGCGTTCGCGCCAGGGCGGTCCAGTGGCCCGACCTCGCGCGCGCAGGGGTGATCGTGCGCACGGCGTCATCGAACGTGAGCAGCCCGGTGGCATCACGCTGCCGCAGGAGCACGAGCGCAAGCGCGGCGGCGAGGCGCGTGGCGTAATCGAGCTTGGTCAGGCGCTCAGGTGCACCCGACCACGCCATTGACGCGCTGGCGTCGAGCACGAGCATGGCGCGGAGGTTGGTTTCTTCTTCAAACTGCTTGACGTAGAGGCGGTCGGTGCGGGCAAGCAGTTTCCAGTCGACATAACGAGGCTCATCGCCAGGCTGATACTGGCGATGTTCAGCGAACTCGACCGAGAACCCGCGGCGCGGGGAACGGTGCAGTCCGGAGAGAAACCCTTCGACGATGCCGTCCGTGACCACCTCGAGGCCGCCGAGGCGGGCGACATCGTCTGGCTGGAGCAGATCGGGGCGACTTGGCGAAGGGTCTGTGCGGCCCGGTCGCGGCATTCGTAGGTGAAGATAACGCTATCTTGCGACGAGCCCAGACAGTGAGACTGTAATGCGTGCGTGGCCGCTTTCGCTCATCGTTCTTGCCGCGTGTGGCGGCGGTACTCCCGCGCCGGCGCCGGCACCGACGCGTGTCGTGACGCCGCCGAGCGTGTTTGCGAGCGACATGGACATCCGCGCGGCCGGCGGGATGATCACCCCCGACAAGGTCCTGCAGCGCATCTCCGTGATCGCCGACGATTCCATGGGTGGGCGCAACACGCCGAGCGTGGGCCTCGACAAGACGGCGCAATACCTCGCCGACAATTACCAGCGCTGGGGCCTGCAGCCGCTCGGCGACAACGGCACCTACTTCCAGCGCTACACGCTCGCGCGCGTGCGTCCGGCAGGCGCGGCATCATCGCTCACCATCAACGACGGTTCGGGTACGTATCGCGTGCCGCTCGACGTGTGGTCGCTGGTGAGCGGCCCGATGGATGGCCGCACGATCTCGGGACCGGTGAAGGTGATCTCGGGCGCGGTGACAGTCGCCGACATCGAGCCGCTGAATCTCACGGGCCGCGTCATCGTGTTTCCGCAACTCGCCGGCCGCCAGGAAAATGGGCAGGTGGCCCGCGCCATCCAGCAGAAGAATCCGCTGGCACTCATCGTGATGCAGAACACCGATCCCGTCGCGTTCCGTGCGCAAGTGGCGGCGGCGATGCGCGACGGCAACGTGCGTCCGGTTGTCGTCGGCATGCCCGCGACGGGCGTGCTCACGGTGACGGCCAACGATTCGATCTTTGCAGGTTACGCCAATCGGCCCAACTGGGACGGCCTGCGCACATCGACCACGCCGGTGATTCTCGACGCACCGCCCACCGTGACGGTCACGATCGTGGCGCGCGCCGACACGGTCTCCAAGCCGACCGCGCCGAACGTCGTCGCGATGATCGAGGGCGCCGACTCGGTGCTCAAGCACGAGTACGTCATTTTCTCGGGGCACATGGATCATGTCGGCACGGCGGGCGATGGTGTAGGCGGCTGCACCGCCAAGGGCGCCGACCGGATCTGCAACGGCGCCGACGATGACGCATCCGGCACGACAGGCGTGTTGTCAGTGGCCGAAGCGCTCGCCAGGCTCAAGGGCAAGACCCGCCGATCGCTGATCGTGCTCAACGTCTCCGGCGAGGAGAAAGGCCTGCTTGGTTCCGCATGGTTCGCGGCCCATCCCACGGTATCGCTCGACAACGTGGTCGCCGACATCAACATGGACATGATCGGCCGCAACAATCCCGATTCCATCGTCGTGATCGGCAAGCAGCATTCGGACATGGGCGAAACACTCGCGCGGGTGCAAGGCGCGCACCCGGAGCTCCACCTCGTCGCGGCCGATGACATCTGGCCGCAGGAGAGCTTCTACTCGCGTTCGGATCACTTCAACTTCGCGCGCAAGGGCGTGCCGGTGCTCTTCTTCTTCAACGGCACCCATCCGCAGTACCACCAGGCCGATGACGAAGTGAAGCTGATCGACACCAGCAAGCTCTCGCGCGTCGCACAGCTCGCCCTGTACCTCGGCGTCGAGATCGCGAATACGGAGCAGAAGCCAAAGTGGAATCCCGAGTCGTATCGCACCATCGTGGTGGAGCAGCGAATCCCGAAATAGGCTCGAGGCTTGAGGCTCGAGGCGTCCCCGCTCGGTTCATGCACCCGGGTAGAACCAGGTCTTCGCTCAGGCTCGAGCCTCTAGCCTCGAGCCTCGAGCCTACAAACTGGATCAAATGACCACACTGGACGATTTCAACGCCTTCCGCACCCGCATGAACGACATCATCCTCAATGCGGGCAACCTGACCATCAACCGCTTCTTTGCGCTCGACAATCGCGCCTACGAAGCCGGGGCCCTCGGCACCCGGACCAAGGAAATGATGGGCCTCGTCGCGAGCCTGGTGCTGCGATGCGATGACTGCATCACCTATCACGTGGTGCGGTGCCACGAAGAGGGCGTGACGCGCGAAGAGTTCCTCGAGATCTTTGGTGTCGGGCTCGTGGTGGGCGGCAGCATCGTCATTCCGCACCTGCGGCGGGCGATGGAGCGGCTTGAGGAGCTGGAGAGCGCGAGGGACGAGAGACGAGCGACGTGAGCGAGAACGGATAAGCCGAGTTCTCCCTATCCCTCAGGCGCTACCGCCCGCCGCGTCAGCAACACCCCGCTCACGATCATGACTGCGCCGAACAGGTGTACGAGGCCTGGCCGTTCGCCGAGGCCCACGACGGCAATCGCGGTCGCGAACAGGGGCGTGACGGTGTTGTAGACCACCGTGCGCGCGGCGCCAAGTTCGGCGACGCCGCGATTCCAGAGGATGTAGGAGGCAACGAGCGAGAGCAGCGCCGCGTAGAGCAGCCCACCCCATCCCGTCATGGTGACCGCGTGCCAGTTGGTGCGCATCAGGCCCGGCAGTCCAAGCAGCACGAGGCCGGGCGTCCCGGTGTACATGGTCCACGCGGTCACGCGCAGCGGCGAAATCGGCAGCGACCAGTGCCTCAGCAACAGCGTGTAGATGGCCCACACCACCACGGCGCCCAGCAGCGCGAGTTCGCCCGTCCCGAATCCGCCGCCAATTGATCCGCCGCGGCCAAGGATCACCGTTACGACGCCGATCGTGGCGACGATCACGGCGACGCGCTGGCGATGCGTCACACGCTCGATCCCCAGCACACCCGCGGCAATGGTGACCAGCACGGGCATGCCCGCGAGGACGAGCGCGCTCTTCGTTGCCGACGTCCGGAACAGGCCCATCATGAAGCAGTATTGATAGATCGTGTTGCCCAGCACGCCGAGCCAGATGAGGGGCACGATGGCGCGGCGCGGGATCGGTGCTGGTCCCTCGACATGGCGCACGATGAACCACAGCACCACTGACGCGATGGTGAAACGCAGCGCCGTGAACACCAGTGGCTCCAACTGCGTGAACGCCAGCTTCATGGCCGTGAAGTTGCCGGCCCAGAAGATGGTGACCAGCACCATGCCGGCGTGCGGGGAGAGCAGGGGCTTGCGGGGCACGGGGGCGAATATAGGCGGAAGTATCGGCTATCAAGCGTCAGCTGTCAGGAGGCGCCGTCGTCAGGAACGCCGCGTCGGGAAGCCGTCGTCAATGTGGGTCGTGATAGCTGATAGCTGATCGCTGATGCTTCTATCTTAGGCCCATGCGCCAATCCCGTATCCGCAACTTCTGCATCGTCGCGCACATTGACCACGGCAAATCCACCCTTGCCGACCGCCTGATCGAGACGACCGGGACGGTGGCCAAGCGCGACATGCGGGAACAACTGCTCGATACCATGGACCTGGAGCGCGAGCGCGGCATCACCATCAAGCTCAACGCCGTCCGCATGAGCTACACGGCCGTCGACGGTGAGGAATACGAGCTCAACCTCATCGACACCCCGGGGCACGTCGACTTCACGTATGAAGTGTCCCGCTCCCTGGCCGCGTGCGAAGGCGCCATCCTTGTCGTCGACGCATCCCAGGGCATCCAGGCGCAGACGTTGTCGAATCTCTTCCTGGCGCTCGACGCGGGCCTCGAGATCATCCCGGTGCTCAACAAGATCGACCTGCCCGGCGCGGAGCCCGAACGGCGCGCCAAGGAGATCATGGATCTCATCGGTGCAAAGCGCGAGGAGATCCTCGCGGTGTCGGCCAAGGACGGCACCGGCGTGCCCGCGCTGCTCGAGGCGGTGGTGGCGCGCATCCCCGCGCCGGCGGGCTCGCCCGATGCGCCGCTTCGCGCGCTGATCTTTGATTCGTACTACGATCGCTACCGCGGCGTGATCCCGAGCGTGCGCGTGGTCGACGGCGAACTCAAGAAGGGCATGACGATCGCCTTCGGCGCGCGCCCCAGCGACAACGTGGTCGTCGACGAAGTCGGCATCCTGGCCCTGGGCCAGCGCCCGACGCCGCGCCTCGAAGCCGGGGAAGTGGGCTACTTCACCGCCAATCTTCGCGACGTCCGCGACGCCCGCGTCGGCGACACCATCATCGACAAGGCGAATCCCGCAAGCGAGTTGCTGCCGGGGTATCGCGAAGTGAAGTCGATGGTGTTCGCCGGCGTGTACCCCACCGACGCCGCGCAGTACGAAGACCTGCGCGACGCACTCGAGAAACTGCGGCTCAACGACGCATCGCTGCAGTACGAACCCGAATCGTCCACCGCGCTCGGTTTTGGCTTCCGCTGCGGCTTCCTGGGCTTGCTGCACCTGGAGATCGTGCAGGAGCGCCTGCAGCGAGAGTTCAATCTCGACCTGATCACCACCGTCCCCACGGTGGAGTATCATGTGTACCGGACCGACGGCGAGATGCTGCTGGTGGAAAATCCGAGCGCACTGCCGGATCCCGCCAGCATTTCACGCATCGAGGAGCCGTACGTGAAGGCGCGCATCATGGCGCCGTCCGAATACATCGGCGGCATCATGAACCTGGGCCAGGAACGCCGCGGCATCTATCACGGCATGACCTACATCGACCCCATGCGCGTCGAGTTCACGTTCGACTTTCCGCTTGGCGAAATCGTGCTCGACTTCTACGACAAGCTGAAGTCGATCTCGCGCGGCTATGCGTCGCTCGACTACGAGCTGATCGGATTCCGCGAATCACCGCTCGTGCGCCTCGACATGCTGATCAATGGCGATCCCGTCGACGCCTTCAGCGTGATCATTCATCACGACAAGGCGTACGAATGGGGCCGCAAGATCTCCGAGAAGCTCAAGGAACTGATTCCGCGGCAGCTGTTCCCGGTGGCGATCCAGGCGGCCATCGGCAACAAGGTCATTGCGCGCGAAACCATTTCGGCACTGCGCAAGGACGTGCTCGCCAAGTGCTACGGCGGCGACATCACCCGCAAGCGCAAGCTCCTCGAAAAGCAGAAAGAGGGCAAGAAGCGCATGAAGCAGGTGGGCGCCGTGGAGATACCGCAGGAGGCGTTCCTGGCGGTGTTGCAGGTTGAGTGAGGCGTCAGGCGTCAGCTGTCACGCACGACGCATGACCCACGACGCATGACCCATGACGCATGACCCATGACGCATGACGCATGACCCATGACGCCCGCCGCGTCGCCTTCGACGGCATCCGCGCCCTGCGCAACTCCACCGGACTCGGCAACTATGCGCGCGGCGTACTGCGCGGCTTGCGGGCGGCCAGTCGCACGCTCGAGTTGCATGTCTACTCCTCAAAACCCGCGCGAGCGCCCTACGAGAGCGACGTCCGCGACCTTGGCGCCACGATTCACTATCCGCACGGCATCTGGTCCCTTCCCGGGGCCCGCGCGCTGTGGCGCACACACCATCTCGGGCGCGCCGCCGCGCACGGCGGTGCGGAGGTCTACCACGGGCTCACGCACGAAATCCCGCGCGACCTCCTCCGCACCGGGGTTCCGTCGATCGTCACGTTTGCCGACGTGATCTATCGCCGGCACCCGGAATGGTTCGGTGCCGTCGATCGCCGAAGCTACGAATGGCGGTACCGCTGGAGCGCGGAGCATGCCGACGCGATTGTCGCGATCAGCGCCGCGACGCGAGACGATCTCGTTGCGGCGTACGATGTGGATCCCGCACGCATCGTCGTGATTCCGCCCGCGCGCGACTCGCGGTTTGCCGAGCCCGTCGATCCCGCAACGGCCGCGCGGGTCGCAAGGAAGTTCGACCTGCCCTCTCGGTACCTGCTCAGCGTCGGAACGCTCGAAGCCCGAAAGAATCACCGCGTGTTGCTCGCGGCGCTCTCGCAACTCGACCCGCAACTCGCGCCGCTGCTCGTCATCGTCGGCCGCGACGCCGGCATGCTCGCTTCACTGCGCGCCGAAGCCGACGCGCTTGGCATGGCGTCGCGAGTGAAATTCCTCAGCAGCGTGCCGGGCGAAGAACTCGTCGCGATCACCGCTGGCGCCACCGTGTCACTCTACCCTTCCCTGCTCGAGGGGTTCGGGATGCCGATTGTCGAGGCCCTTTCGGCTGGCGTGCCGGTGGTCGCGTCCCGCGGTGGCTGCTTCCCGGAGGCGGGCGGCGCGGAATCACTGTACGCCGCGGCCACGGATCCGCAGGAATGGGCCGCGGCAATCACGCGCATCGTTACGGATCCGGACCTTGCGGCACGGATGCGCGCGGCCGGCCGTCGCCACGCCGAAGGGTTTGCCGAGCGCCTGCTGGCGGAACACCTGCTGGGCGTCTACGATGCGGTAGTCGCTCGCCGTCCGCTGCCTTCCGGAGTTGCCGCATGAAGTGGGTGATTGGCATTGACATCGGCGGCACCAACCTGGTGGTGGGCGCAGTCGCGCACGACGGGTCGCGAGTCATCGGTGACATCACTCAGCCCACCAACGCGTCGCGCGGCGCGAACGCCGTCATCGGCGACGTGGTGACCATGGCGCGCTCGGCAATCGCCGATGTGCGTCGCGCCGATCCGGCGGCGGAAATCGTCGGCGCCGGCGCCGGCGCGCCGGGGCCGCTCGACACCCGCAAGGGGGTCGTTTTTCTCACTCCCAATCTGGGCTGGGTCAACGTTCCGCTTCGCCAGCGAATCAGGGACGGGCTTGGCATTCCGGTGGCCATTGAAAACGACGCCAATTGCGCCGTGCTGGCCGAGTGCTGGATTGGCGCCGCACGCCAGGGGAAATACGTCATTGGACTGACGCTCGGCACCGGCATTGGCGGCGGCATCGTGATTGGCGGCAAGCTGTACCACGGCGCGTCCGACGCCGCCGGCGAGTTTGGCCACATGACCATCCAGCTTAACGGGCGACTCTGCGGTTGCGGCAATCATGGCTGCATCGAAGCCTACGCATCGGCGCGCGCAATCGCCCGGCGAGCGATCGAACGGATCGAGGCAGGCGAGGTGAGTGAACTCACCGCCATGGCGAAGGGCGACCTCAACTCGGTCACCTCACGCATGGTGTACGAAGCGGCTGCGCACGGCGATCAGCTGGCGCAGGATGTCGCCGACCGCACCGCGGAATATCTTGGTGCCGCCATTGCGAACCTGCTGAACATCTTCAATCCCGACATCGTGGTGATCCTGGGTGGTGTAAGTCACGCTGGCGAAGCGCTGCTGGAGCCGCTGCGTCGCGAGGTCGCGAGCCGCGCGTTCAAGCCGGCGGTGGACGCATGCCGGATTGTCGCGGGAGAATTGCAAGGGCTCGCGGGCGTGTACGGTGCGGCGCGATCGTTCATGGACCAGCACGAAGCCGGGCTGACCTGATGCCGCGCGTTGGCGTTATCGGCTCGATGGTGTGGGACGAGATCCACGGGCGCGATCCCCTGGTGCCGCCGGTGGAGGAGTGGGGCGGCATTGCCTACGCGCTCGCCGGAATGGACGCGGCGCTTCCCGAGGACTGGGAAATCGTGCCGCTCATCAAGGTGGGCCGCGACCTCGCGCCCCGCGCCGCAACCTTTCTCGGCACACTGCAACGCCTGGCACCCGGCGCGCGTTGCGTCGAGGTGCCGGTCGCGAACAATCGCGTCACCTTGCGCTACGAGTCGTCGGTGCGGCGTTGCGAGCGAATGTCGGGTGGCGTGCCCGGGTGGACCTGGCCGGAGCTCGGGCCCATGGTCCGCGATCTCGATGCGCTGTATGTCAATTTCATCTCCGGCTTCGAGATGTGCTTCGGCACGGCCGAGGCGCTGCGCCAGGGATTTGACCGGACCATTTACGCCGACCTGCACTCGCTCTTTCTCGGCATGCAGCCCGACGGCATTCGCATGCTCAGGCCGCTTCCCAATGCACCAGCATGGTTTTCCTTCTTCGACGTGGTGCAGATCAATGAGGACGAGATGCAGCAGCTGAGCGACGATCCGCTGCGAGTCGCGGCCGAAGCGCTGTCGAGCGGAGTCTTCCTGCTCAACGTCACGGTGGGCGAACGGGGCGTCATCTACTTCGCTGCTCCCGAAGCACCGGCCGACCCCATCCGCACTGCGCGCCTTGCACCACCGGCGGTCGAGGTGCTCGACACCACCGGCTGCGGCGACGTGTTTGGCGGCACGTGTTGCGCGCGCCTCATTGCCGGCGACGACATCGTCGCCGCGCTCACGCGCGCGAACATGGCTGCCGCGCGCAATGCGTCGTTCCGCGGAGCTACCGGGTTGTCGCGGCACCTGCGCGGCGACCTGGTGCTGGCCTGATGCGCGTCCTCACCGTCCCGCCGTTCCTGGACCACCTGTCGATTGACCAGGTGGCTGCCGGCCTCGGCAACTGGCCGCCCGACGAGCGCCTCCTGATTGACGCGCACGCCACGGAGTGGGCCTCCCCCGCAGGATTCGTCAGCCTGCTGACGCTCGGCCAGGCGATCGCGGAACTGGGCGCGCCGCCACCGCAATTCGCGCTGCCGGCAACCGATACTGTGGCATCGTACTGGGCGAAGATTGGATTCCTCCGCCACGCGGAGCAGCTGTTCGAGCTGCACGGCAAGGTACCGAAGCGGAAGGTCGATGAATCGAGCGACATGCTGTTGCCGGTCACGATCATTCGCAACGCCGCCGACGTGATGGAGATCGTGGGGCGCATCACCGAACACGCGACACAGATCCTCAAGAAGGAGCTGACGCTCGAGGCCAGCGTCGTCGGCGGCTTCGGCCAGTCGCTGGCCGAGAGCTGCCAGAACATTGTGGAGCACGCCGGGACGTCGGGATGGGTCGCGGTGCACGTGTACACGTACAAGCGCCGGCTTGCGGGGCGGAAGGCCGCGGTCATCGCCGTCAGCGACGCGGGAATTGGCTTCCGGAAATCACTGGAGGCCACGCAGGGCAAGCGGCTCGGCGATCGGTGGAACGACGGCGCCGCCATCGAGAGTGCCCTGATTCACGGACTGTCTCGATTCCGCGACCCGGGTCGCGGTCAGGGACTTCAGGGGATCAAGCGGTATCTTGCGCGCTGGCAGGGCGAGGTCCTCATTCGCAGCGGCACCGCACGCATTGGTATTGTTCCGCCCTGGGACGACGTGCCGCCGCGGACGGAAGGACTGCCGTGGTTCCCGGGCTCGCAGGTGACGATCAGCATTCCGGCCAAGGAGGCCGCACCATGACGGCGGTGATCCGGCTTGACGTCGTGCTTCGCGAAGCGGTGCAGACACCGTACAGCGATCTCGTCACGCGTCCCACCGGCGTCGCCGTCCGCGACCGCGTGCTCAGCACGCTGCGCGATCGCCAGGCCGATGATGCCCAGCTGGACTTCACCCACGTCGGCTTCATGGATTTTTCCTGCGCCGACGAAGTCATCGCGAAACTCCTCTTTGCCACGCGCGATGCGCGCGTACCCCGCATCGTGCTGCGCGGGGTGCGCGAAGATCACGCCGATGCCATTGAGCACGCGCTGGGGCGCTACGACCTGATCGTCGTCGCGATCCGCGTCGATGCGCCCGGGCCGGAACTGCTCGGGCCGGCGTCGGACGATTGGCATCGCGCGTTTGGCGTGCTGGCAGCGCTGGGCCGCGCCGCCGCCCTTCCGGTCGCCGATGCCCTCGCGTGGACGGAGCCGCGCGCCCGGGCCGCGCTCGACGGATTGGCGAGTCGCCGGTGCGTGATCGCGCATCCGGACGCCACGTTCGAATGGGGAGCCGTCGCATGACGCCGAAGTTCGGACTGTCCACCATCGCGATTCATGGCCGCCCGCATCGCGGTGAAGACTGGGCGCCCGCCGTCACGCCCATCTACCAGACCAGCACGTTCCGCAATCCGATGGGCAGCGACGAGGAAGTGCTCTACACCAGGTACGGCAACAATCCCAACCAGGTGGAGATCGCGCGCAAGTACGCGCTGCTCGAGGGCGCCGAACGGGCGATCTTCCTTTCGAGCGGCATGGCGGCGACGGCGATGGCGCATCTCGCGGTGCTCCGCCCCGGCGATCACCTGGTGTCATCGCGCTGGATTTACGGCGGGACGCGCGCGCTGTTTGACTCGGAGTTCGTGCGGCACGGAATTGAAATCACCTATGTCGATCCCGACCGTCCGCGCGACTGGCGCAAGGCGGTGCGCGAGAACACGCGCGCGGTATTCGTCGAGGCGCTCACCAATCCGACAATGCGGGTCATCAACGTGCCGGCCATCGCGAAGGTCACGCAGGATCGCGGGCTCGCGCTGCTCGTCGATTCGACGTTCGCGTCGCCAGTGAATTTCCGGCCCCTGGAGCACGGCGCCGACATCGTGATCACCAGTGCCACCAAGTATCTCAACGGCCATAGCGACGTGATCGCCGGCGCCGTCGCCGCGAGCGCGAGCGTCATCGACGAAGTCACCCGCCTCATGCGCATCTGGGGACCGTCCATCGATCCCAATTCGGCCTGGCTCATCGAGCGGGGCATGAAGACCATGTCGTTGCGCGTCGAACGCGCCAATGCCAACGCGATGGCGGTCGCCAAGTGGGCCACGCAGCAGTCGGCCTTCACCGCGGTGCATTATCCCGGTCTTGCGTCGCATCCCGATCATTCACTCGCGGGCAAGCTGTTCGACGGCTACGGCGGAATGGTGGGACTGGTCCTCAAGGGCGGCGCATCGGCCGCGCAGAAGTTCGCGCGCCGGCTGCGTCTCGTGATTCATGCCCCGTCCCTCGCCGGCGTTGAATCACTGGTCTCCGAGCCGCGACTCACGTCGCACAAGGCCCTCACGCCCGACGAACGCGCGGCGCAGGGCGTACCCGACGGGTTCCTGCGGTTGAGCTGCGGGTGCGAGGATGCGGCGGATTTGATTGCGGATCTGGCGGGCGCGCTGTAGGGATCAAGGGTCAGGTATCGGGAGTCAGGATCGAACCTCCTGACTTCTGACTCCTGACCCTAAACCCCTATCTTTCACTCGTGATCCGCTTCACCAAAGTCTCCAAGCACTACGCCACCAGCGCCGACCCCGCGCTCGACGACGTGTCATTCCACGTCGGCCGGGGCGAGTTCGTGTTCCTGACCGGCCATTCCGGTGCCGGCAAGACGACGCTGCTCAAGCTGATGTACGGCGAAGAGCGGCCGACATCGGGCGATGTCCGCGTGTCGGGGTTCGGCATCGGCTCGATGGTGCGCGACGAAGTGCCGCGGCTCCGCCGCCGCCTGGGCATCGTGTTCCAGGACTTCCGGCTGCTCGAAGACCGCACGGCCGGCGAGAACATTGCGTTCGCGCTGGAGGTGACTGGTGCGCGGCACGACGTGATTCCGGCGCGCGTCACCCGCGTGTTGTCGCAGGTGGGACTCGCCGCGAAGATCGACGCCTTCCCGCGCGAGCTCTCCGGCGGTGAGCAGCAGCGCGTCGCGATCGCGCGCGCGCTCGTGAACGACCCGCCAGTGCTCCTCGCCGATGAACCCACCGGCAACCTCGACGAGCGCGCGACGCGCGGAGTGTTCCAGCTGCTCTGCGACATCAACGCCTCCGGCACCGTCGTGGTGATGGCGACGCACGACCTCGACCTGGTGCGCCACGCGGGACGGCGCACGCTCGAGATGCGCGACGGGCACCTGGTGTACGATTCTGCTGCCGACGCCAAGGCGGCGCCATGAACCTCGTCTGGCGCGAAGCGTTGATCTCCTTCCGGCGCACGCAGACCCTCTCGGCGCTTTCGATCACCACCATCGCGTTCGCGCTGTTCGTATCGGGATTGTTCGGGCTGGTGGCGCTCAACCTCCGCGGCGCCATCAAACAGGTGGCCGAGCGGGTGCAGGTGGTGGCGTTCGTGAAGCGTGGCACGGGCAGCGATGCGCTCACGACGGCGATGCAGGACATCGCGGCGTTCCCCGAAGTGGCCAACGCCGAGTACGTCTCTGAAGATGAAGCGCTCAAGCGCGCGCGGCAGGAGCTCGTGGAGTTCCGCGACGCGTATCAGGATCTGGAAGTGAACCCGCTGCCGCCATCGATCGAGGTCAGCCTCAAGCCCGAAGACCGCGACGCGCGCCACGCTGGCGACGTGGCGGAACGCCTGCGCGGGTTCGACTTTGTCGAAGACGTACGTTACGGGCAGGAGTGGGTGCAGCGGCTCGACGCGCTGCGCAATATTGCCGGCCTCGTGGGGCTCGCGATTGGCGTCGCCTTCGCGCTGGTGTCGGTCGTGATCATCGGCGTGACCATCCGGATCACCGTGCTCCAGCGCGCGAGAGAGATCCACATCATGCGCCTGGTGGGCGCCACTGACTGGTTCATCCGTGGGCCGTTCCTCGTGGAGGGGGCACTCAAGGGGCTGCTCGGCGGCGTGGTGGCGGTAATCCTCTGCGCGGCGGTGTTCGCCGCATTCCAGGCCCAGCACCTGGGACTCGGCGTCGGGATCACGTTCTTCGGTATTGGCGACGCAATAGTGCTGCTGCTGTTTGGCGTGGGTCTCGGGTTCGGGGGCAGCTTGTTCAGCGTTGGCCGCCATCTGCGACATGTTTGAAGAAAGAGTTGGGTTTCTCTCCTGCTTCTCGCTTCTCGCTTTTCTCTTCTCTCTGCCGCTAGGCGCCCAGCAAACGGACGTCGAGCAGTCCCGTCGCCGGCTCGAGCAGATCAAGCAGGAGCGCGATTCACTGCAGCGCGAGCAGTTGCGCATCCAGGGCCGCGTCACGGAAGCCGGTGCGGTGCTCCGCAATCTCGAGCGGCAGCGCGACGCCACCAACAGGCTGGTCAACGCGATCGAGTCGGAGATCGGCGGGCTCACCTCGGAGCTTGATCACGCGGCGGCCGAGCTGACGCTGGCGGAAGACAATCTTGCCGACCGCCGCGCCGTGCTGCAGCGCCGGCTCGCCGACATCTACAAGCGCGGACCGCTGTACACGTTTCAGGTGCTGCTCACCGCCGAATCGTTCGGCGACCTGCTCACGCGCTGGAAGTACCTCGCGCTCACGTCGCAGCAGGATCGCGCGCTGGTGGACGACGTTACCCGTCTCACCGCGAACGTGCGCCGGGATCGCCAGAAACTGCTGGGACAGCGTCAGCAACTCGATGCGAGCATTGCCGAGCATGAATCGGAGCTGGCGCGGTTCGCGCGGCTGGAGGAAGAGAAGCAGAGCCAGTTGCGGCAATTGCAACGCACCGCGGGCCAGAACAAGACCCGGCTCACCGCGCTCGATCGCGCGCAGGCGCAACTCAACGACCTCCTGGCCACGCTGGAAAAGAACAGCCGCGCGGCCGCCGCGAGCCGCGCCGCCCGTCCGCCCAGCTCTACGAACACGGCCGCCGGCAGCACGCTCAACACGGCAGACATCGGCAAGCTCGACTGGCCGGTCGACGGCGACATCGTAATCAAGTTTGGACCGGAATCGCTGGCGGGCGGTGGTGTCATTGACTGGCAGGGCATCGGCATCCACGCGCCGCTGGGAACACCGGTCAAGGCGGTTGAAGCCGGGACGGTCGAGCTCGTGCAGCCGCTCAGTCTCTACGGCCTGTCGGTGTTCGTCCTGCATTCCAACGGCTACCGCACGATGTACATGCAGCTTCGCACCGCGGCCGTGAAGGTTGGACAGGAGATAACGCGCGGCACCATCATCGGCACCGTGGGCGGCGCGAATTCAGGCTACGGACCGCACCTGATGTTCGAGATTCGTGGCGCGAACCAGATCGCGCTCGATCCGATTGCCTGGCTGCGGCGACGGTAGAGGCGTTGCGCGCTCCCTACGCCGCCGTCCCGATCTGATCCACATCCTGGCTCTTCCCCGTCACCAGCGCCGTTTCCACCAGCCCGAACAGGTCTTCGGGCTTGTGCACGCCGGGGTGCGGATACGTCACGATGCCCGCGGTGAGGTGGCAGCGAACGCCAAGATGCATCTCGCCGAGGCCGGCGGGGCCGAGGCGTTCACGTACGCGGAACACCGTGCGCCGCGCGCCATCGATGTCGGTTTCGGGCAATAGCAGCAGGAATTCCTCGCCACCGTAGCGCGCGACGAAATCGGGTGCGCGCAGTTCGCGCTGCAGCAACTTCCCCAGGTCGGCAAGTACGCGGTGACCGCCGTCGCGACCCAGGCGTTCGTTGATGGTGCGCATGCCGTCGACATCAAACAGCACCAGTGCGAAAGTGACGTCGTAACGGCGGGCCCGCTCGAACTCTTCGCGAATGCGCCGGTCGAGCGCGTCGAGCGTGCCGCAACCGGTGAGGGGATCGACGTGCGCGGCGAGCGCCTGGCGGCGCGAGATCGCACCACGGCGGTCTTCGGTTTCCAGAAGGCGTCCCGCGGCCGCGGCGGCCAGTTCGGCAAACGCCACGTGACCTGGCGTGATTGGGGCTTCACCGCGCCGCGTGCGCAATACCAGCGTGCCGAGCATGCGACCGAGCGGCAGCAGCGGGATCGCGGCGGCGCTTTCGAGATCGTTGAGCGCCAGCAGCGCGGTGTTGCGGCCGGGCAGCGGTTCAAAGATCGGACTGGAAGCCACATCGCGAACAAAAACCGTCTCGCCCGAAGCAATGGCGGCGGCCGCTTCGGGCCAGCGCTCCAGGTCCACGTCGGCGTCGCGTACCTTTGGGGCGTCGGTAGCGGCCACGAGTCGCGCGGTGCTGCGGCCTTCCGAGTGCAGCAGGCAGTTCACCGAGCGCACGTCGAGCGCGCTCGACAGCGCGCGGACAAGGCTGTGGAGCATCTCGTCGCGATGGAGCTCGGTGGCGACCTGCTGCAGCACCTCGAACAGCTTGAGGTCGCTGGCGCCGGGACCATGCGTCGCCATGCGGGGCGACACGAGCCGGGCCCGCAACCGCGCGATCAGCACCGGAGATTCCACCGGCAGGAGGATCGCCTCGTCGGCGCCCGCTTCGGCGGCCCGCACAAGGTCCTCGGGCTCACCGCCGGTGAGCAGCACGACGAGTTGGGCGCCCGACGTTCGGGCAGCGGTCAGCGCGACCTGCAGGCAGCGGGCATCCGACGCGAGGGCGTGACAGCTGGCGAGCACCAGTGACGCGCGCCCAGGAAGCAGTTCGGCATCGTCGACTTCCGCCACCTGGAAGCCCGCGCGCAGCAGTTCCCGCTCGAGGCCGTTCGGGCGGGTTGCATGGTCACCGAGCAACACGATCAGCGGGCGTGTCGCGCGCGCCCGAGTCATCACTCGAGCTGGAGCAACCACCGGATCGATGCGCAAGACGTCTGACACTCGGCCTCGTCGTAAGAAGAGCACTCGTGGAGCCATCGCGAACCAGCCCGAGCGGCTTGGCGCGCACGTCTCGACGCAGGGTGGTCCGGCCACCGGTCCGCGTCGCGGGACGGCCATCGGGGCCACCGCAATCCAGATCTTCACCAAGACCCCCAACATGTGGCGGGAGCCTGTGGTGACCCCGGAGATCGCCCGGGCATTTCTGGGTGCCCGGGAGGCCAGCGGGATCGGTTCGGCAGTGTCGCACGATTCGTACCTGATCAACCTGGCATCACCCGATCCCGTCCTGAGAGCGCGTTCTTTTGATGCCTTTCTGGGCGAGTTGCAGCGCAGCGAGGCGCTGGGACTGGACGGGGTGGTTTCCCACCCCGGGAACTACATCGACGACCGCGACGCGGGGCTCGAGCGCAACGCCGAGGCGCTGACCCGGGCGTTGCGGTCAAGCCCCGGCAAGGCAACGGTGTTCATGGAATCCACCGCGGGGAGCGGGACCGCCCTGGGCCGTTCGTTCGAGGAACTCCGGCTGATCCGGGACCTGGTGGCCGACGATGTCCGGCACCGGGTGGCCTTCTGCGCCGACACCTGCCACCTGTACAGCGCGGGGTACGATCTGGTCGGGGACTTTGACGGGGTGTGGGACGCCTGGGACCGGATCATCGGCCTGGAACTGCTGGGGTGCATTCACCTCAATGACTCCAAGACGCCCTTCAACTCCCACCGCGACCGCCACGAGCTCATCGGCGACGGCTCATTGGGCCTGGAACCCTTCCGCCGGATCATGACCGATCCGCGGTTTGGAAATATCCCCAAGATTCTCGAGACGCCCAAGGGCGACGACGACGAGACGACGAACGATTTGCGGATGCTGGCGTTGTTACGCGGAATGAGGCCGATGGAGTGAGGCTCGAGGCTCGAGGCTCGAGGCTTGAGGCAAACCGGACCCCCGCCTT
>JADMIO010796601.1_pt1 | contig 21529 bp, 15 predicted proteins | sample 8958161 | NCBI WGS metagenome assembly JADMIO01 (sample SAMN16585339, study PRJNA669376) | soil metagenome | isolation source: Crop rotation soil | place: USA: Cullars Rotation, Alabama | collected 2011
CTTTCCCGTAAACTTCACATCCCGACCACATACAGGCAAAGTAATGGCATTACCGCGAGCCATTACTCCTACGCGCGCAATTAACGAATCCACCATCGGGGCAGCTGGTGTCGATAACGAAGTATCTTCAACCGGTTGAGTATTGAGCGTATGTTTTGGAATAACAGGCGCACGCTTCATTATCTAATCTCCCAGCGTGGTTTAATCAGACGATCGAAAATTTCATTGCAGACAGGTTCCCAAATAGAAAGAGCATTTCTCCAGGCACCAGTTGAAGAGCGTTGATCAATGGCCTGTTCAAAAACAGTTCTCATCCGGATCTGACCTTTACCAACTTCATCCGTTTCACGTACAACATTTTTTAGAACCATGCTTCCCCAGGCATCCCGAATTTGCTCCTCCATCCACGGGGACTGAGAGCCATTACTATTGCTGTATTTGGTAAGCAAAATACGTACATCAGGCTCGAACCCTTTAAGATCAACGTTCTTGAGCAGATCACGAAGCATATCGAAAAACTGCAGTGCGGAGGTGTAGTCAAACAACTCAGCAGGCGTGGGAACAATCAGCACATCAGCAGCACATACGACATTAATCGTGCCGATACCCAGGTTAGGCGCGCTGTCAATAACTATGACATCATAGTCATGAGCAACAGTTTCAATGGCCAGTCGGAGCATCAGGTGTGGATCGGTGGGCAGTTTACCTTCATCAAATTTGCCCATTAACTCAGTTTCAATACGGTGCAGAGCCAGACAGGAAGGAATAATGTCAAGCCCCGGCCAGCAAGTGGGCTTTATTGCATAAGTGACATCGTCCTTTTCCCCAAGATAGAAAGGCAGGAGAGTGTCTTCTGCATGAATATGAAGATCTGGTACCCATCCGTGATACATTGAGGCTGTTCCCTGGGGGTCGTTACCTTCCACGAGCAAAACACGTAGCCCCTTCAGAGCCAGATCCTGAGCAAGATGAACAGAAACTGAGGTTTTGTAAACGCCTCCTTTATGGGCAGCAACCCCGATCACCGGTGGAAATACGTCTTCAGCACGTCGCAATCGCGTACCAAACACATCACGCATATGATTAATTTGTTCAATTGTATAACCAACACGTTGCTCAACCCGTCCTCGAATTTCCATATCCGGGTGCGGTAGTCGCCCTGCTTTCTCGGCATCTCTGATAGCCTGAGAAGAAACCCCAACTAAATCCGCTGCTTCACCTATTCTCCAGCGCCGGGTTATTTTCCTCGCTTCCGGGCTGTCATCATTAAACTGTGCAATGGCGATAGCCTTCGTCATTTCATGACCAGCGTTTATGCACTGGTTAAGTGTTTCCATGAGTTTCATTCTGAACATCCTTTAATCATTGCTTTGCGTTTTTTTATTAAATCTTGCAATTTACTGCAAAGCAACAACAAAATCGCAAAGTCATCAAAAAACCGCAAAGTTGTTTAAAATAAGAGCAACACTACAAAAGGAGATAAGAAGAGCACATACCTCAGTCACTTATTATCACTAGCGCTCGCCGCAGCCGTGTAACCGAGCATAGCGAGCGAACTGGCGAGGAAGCAAAGAAGAACTGTTCTGTCAGATAGCTCTTACGCTCAGCGCAAGAAGAAATATCCACCGTGGGAAAAACTCCAGGTAGAGGTACACACGCGGATAGCCAATTCAGAGTAATAAACTGTGATAATCAACCCTCATCAATGATGACGAACTAACCCCCGATATCAAGTCACATGACGAAGGGAAAGAGAAGGAAATCAACTGTGACAAACTGCCCTCAAATTTGGCTTCCTTAAAAATTACAGTTCAAAAAGTATGAGAAAATCCATGCAGGCTGAAGGAAACAGCAAAACTGTGACAAATTACCCTCAGTAGGTCAGAACAAATGTGACGAACCACCCTCAAATCTGTGACAGATAACCCTCAGACTATCCTGTCGTCATGGAAGTGATATCGCGGAAGGAAAATACGATATGAGTCGTCTGGCGGCCTTTCTTTTTCTCAATGTATGAGAGGCGCATTGGAGTTCTGCTGTTGATCTCATTAACACAGACCTGCAGGAAGCGGCGGCGGAAGTCAGGCATACGCTGGTAACTTTGAGGCAGCTGGTAACGCTCTATGATCCAGTCGATTTTCAGAGAGACGATGCCTGAGCCATCCGGCTTACGATACTGACACAGGGATTCGTATAAACGCATGGCATACGGATTGGTGATTTCTTTTGTTTCACTAAGCCGAAACTGCGTAAACCGGTTCTGTAACCCGATAAAGAAGGGAATGAGATATGGGTTGATATGTACACTGTAAAGCCCTCTGGATGGACTGTGCGCACGTTTGATAAACCAAGGAAAAGATTCATAGCCTTTTTCATCGCCGGCATCCTCTTCAGGGCGATAAAAAACCACTTCCTTCCCCGCGAAACTCTTCAATGCCTGCCGTATATCCTTACTGGCTTCCGCAGAGGTCAATCCGAATATTTCAGCATATTTAGCAACATGGATCTCGCAGATACCGTCATGTTCCTGTAGGGTGCCATCAGATTTTCTGATCTGGTCAACGAACAGATACAGCATACGTTTTTGATCCCGGGAGAGACTATATGCCGCCTCAGTGAGGTCGTTTGACTGGACGATTCGCGGGCTATTTTTACGTTTCTTGTGATTGATAACCGCTGTTTCCGCCATGACAGATCCATGTGAAGTGTGACAAGTTTTTAGATTGTCACACTAAATAAAAAAGAGTCAATAAGCAGGGATAACTTTGTGAAAAAACAGCTTCTTCTGAGGGCAATTTGTCACAGGGTTAAGGGCAATTTGTCACAGACAGGACTGTCATTTGAGGGTGATTTGTCACACTGAAAGGGCAATTTGTCACAACACCTTCTCTAGAACCAGCATGGATAAAGGCCTACAAGGCGCTCTAAAAAAGAAGATCTAAAAACTATAAAAAAAATAATTATAAAAATATCCCCGTGGATAAGTGGATAACCCCAAGGGAAGTTTTTTCAGGCATCGTGTGTAAGCAGAATATATAAGTGCTGTTCCCTGGTGCTTCCTCGCTCACTCGACCGGGAGGGTTCGAGAAGGGGGGGCACCCCCCTTCGGCGTGCGCGGTCACGCGCACAGGGCGCAGCCCTGGTTAAAAACAAGGTTTATAAATATTGGTTTAAAAGCAGGTTAAAAGACAGGTTAGCGGTGGCCGAAAAACGGGCGGAAACCCTTGCAAATGCTGGATTTTCTGCCTGTGGACAGCCCCTCAAATGTCAATAGGTGCGCCCCTCATCTGTCAGCACTCTGCCCCTCAAGTGTCAAGGATCGCGCCCCTCATCTGTCAGTAGTCGCGCCCCTCAAGTGTCAATACCGCAGGGCACTTATCCCCAGGCTTGTCCACATCATCTGTGGGAAACTCGCGTAAAATCAGGCGTTTTCGCCGATTTGCGAGGCTGGCCAGCTCCACGTCGCCGGCCGAAATCGAGCCTGCCCCTCATCTGTCAACGCCGCGCCGGGTGAGTCGGCCCCTCAAGTGTCAACGTCCGCCCCTCATCTGTCAGTGAGGGCCAAGTTTTCCGCGAGGTATCCACAACGCCGGCGGCCGGCCGCGGTGTCTCGCACACGGCTTCGACGGCGTTTCTGGCGCGTTTGCAGGGCCATAGACGGCCGCCAGCCCAGCGGCGAGGGCAACCAGCCGAGGGCTTCGCCCTGTCGCTCGACTGCGGCGAGCACTACTGGCTGTAAAAGGACAGACCACATCATGGTTCTGTGTTCATTAGGTTGTTCTGTCCATTGCTGACATAATCCGCTCCACTTCAACGTAACACCGCACGAAGATTTCTATTGTTCCTGAAGGCATATTCAAATCGTTTTCGTTACCGCTTGCAGGCATCATGACAGAACACTACTTCCTATAAACGCTACACAGGCTCCTGAGATTAATAATGCGGATCTCTACGATAATGGGAGATTTTCCCGACTGTTTCGTTCGCTTCTCAGTGGATAACAGCCAGCTTCTCTGTTTAACAGACAAAAACAGCATATCCACTCAGTTCCACATTTCCATATAAAGGCCAAGGCATTTATTCTCAGGATAATTGTTTCAGCATCGCAACCGCATCAGACTCCGGCATCGCAAACTGCACCCGGTGCCGGGCAGCCACATCCAGCGCAAAAACCTTCGTGTAGACTTCCGTTGAACTGATGGACTTATGTCCCATCAGGCTTTGCAGAACTTTCAGCGGTATACCGGCATACAGCATGTGCATCGCATAGGAATGGCGGAACGTATGTGGTGTGACCGGAACAGAGAACGTCACACCGTCAGCAGCAGCGGCGGCAACCGCCTCCCCAATCCAGGTCCTGACCGTTCTGTCCGTCACTTCCCAGATCCGCGCTTTCTCTGTCCTTCCTGTGCGACGGTTACGCCGCTCCATGAGCTTATCGGGTCCACTCGCGAACGCAGAAAGGCCCACCCGAAGGTGAGCCAGTGTGATTACATTTGCGGCCTAACTGTGGCCAGTCCAGTTACGCTGGAGTCACTAGTATTTAGGTGACACTATAGAAGCGGCCGCGACAACTTGTCCACGTGGAATTCTAAGCTTAGGATCCCAATGTGCTGGAAAGGGCTGATCGGTTCGGGCTCGGTGGAATCGGCCTGCAAGACAGTCGTCGCCCAACGCTTGAAACTTGCCGGCATGCGCTGGCGCGAACCCGGCACCGATAACGTGTGCCATCTGCGAGCGCTCTACAAGACCGAACGTGCGCAGTGGCACCTGTTCTGGCAACGCAAAATCGCTGCCTGAACAGGCGCTCTACCAACAAAGAAGATGCTTACACGAAAAAACACAAAGGCGGCGAATCAATGGATTCGCCGCCTGCTTCCTGCGCTTAGCGTCTGCCTTTCGGGTGCGGCGCCGATCGTGGTGGCGGACTGCTTCGCGAAGGCGCCGCAGGACGCGGCGGCGCACTCACGCGAGGCGGCGCCTGGACGCGCGGCGCCTGCACACGCGGGGGAGCGGACGGGACCGAAACGCGCGGCGCCGGCGCCGCCGGACGTGAGGGCGCACTTACGCGGGGCGGCGACTGCACACGCGGCGGAGCGGACGGGACCGAAACGCGGGGCAACGGCGCTGGCGCCGACGGTCTCGGGGTGACCTTCGGCGCGACCACGGGTGCAGGCCTTGCTGGGATCGACGGCGCTTTCGATTGCGGAATTACTGTTCTCGGCGCCGTCGGTGTCGCCACCGTTGGCGGGCGAATCGGCGTCGATGCCTTGGGCACCGGGATCGCTCGCGGGATCGATTGCGTCTCCTTGAATTGCGGAACCGTTCGCTGCGGCGCCGGCGCCGGCGTCACGGAGCGTGGCGTGGGCGGCGACTTGACCGCCGGCGCAGGCGTCACGGAGCGTGGCGTTGGCGGCGATTTTGCCCCCGGCGCTGTCTTCGGCGTGGTCAACGGCGGCACGATCTGCGATGGTCGCGGCACATTGATTGACGGCGACGTCGTGATCGGCGTCTGAATCCGCGGCGCTACGTTCGCCTTCGTCTCGACCAATTTGGACCGCGGCACCAACGTGCTCGTGTGGGCGGCAATCGTTTGCGGGCTGTTCTTGCTCGGCGCGACCGTTTCCATTTTTTGCCGATTCAGGGCGATCGAACGCACTTGCTGCACGTTCTTCTGATGCACCTGTTGTTGCGCCGTCGTCGCCGCAACGACGCGCACCTTCGTATTCTGAACCTGCGTCACCGGCGTCACGACCGGTGATGCTTTGTGGGTGGTAACCTGCGTGCGTTGCTGCGCCAGCGTCATCGGAGGCACGGCGGCGCGGCCGCTGGCACGGCTGGCATACAGCGCTTGTTGATTCGCCGCCCAGTTCGGATGGCTGTGCCGATTCTGCCAGCCATGGTAAGCGAAAATCGGATCGTATCGCCCGCCGCCATTGAACCACGGCCGATAGCCGTACCGCGCGTAGTTGTTGCCGTAATAATTGCCATAGTAGTAATGGCCATAACCTGGACGACAGAATGCAGAGTCAAAGAACATCGCTAAGCTGACCAGAAAGTTTGGCCGATAGCTCCAGCCGGGATTGTTCCAGTACGGCTGTGAAAAATAAACCGGGGCGAAGACCATGCCGCGATCATCGAAAGGTACGTCCCAGTACGAATCGACGTACACATAGCCACGCGGCGTCCAAAGATAACGAGCGGGCACCCATTCACGGCCCGGCTGCGCGGCGGCATAATAGCCGGGTCGCCACACGAATCGACCATCACGATAGATCCACGTGCCTGGCACATAAATTGAGTTGTCATCCGGGGCCGGCATCGAAGGCCCGTTTTCCAAGGGCGCGGGCGGCTGCGGCGTGTAGACGATGTCCTGTTGATTGTCATTGGACCAGAAGCCGGAGATCCACCGATAGCCGCTGGTGGTTTGCTCCCAGTAACCGGGGATAAATGTGCGGCCTTGCGGGGGCACGCGGTAGACGCCGCTGACCCAGATGTAGTCGTTGCGCTCGGCGTCCCATGCCCAGTAGCCGGGGATCCACTCGGCGTTCGCCACGTCGGGGCGCTCCGTCGGCGGCTCCTCGGGGATCGGCGGCGGCGGCGCCTTCGGAACGACAGCGCCCGGTTCCGGGTTCATGTCCAGCGGCTGGGCGAATGCCTCGTGTAACGGTCCGCGAACTTGAACCTCCGCGGCGTCCTCGGCTGCGATCGCGTTCTTGAAAGCGGGCGATGTATCTTGTGGGGTGCCAAAACTGGCCAAGGCAAGTATGGTCAGCAGGCCGAACCCCAACTTGATTAGTCGGTTCATGGTGGCCTCGCTCGGTTACGAGTCGGTGATTCTGGGCGAGCTTTTACAAGATAACGTTCTAGAAAGCAAAACTTGCGCCGGACGTATGTGCCATTTTCAGCAGCAGTTGCGGCACAATAGTTGCCGAGGGTGCACGGGCAATAAAGTTACTTGAAGTTATTGGCACGTTGGGAAACGTGCCCCACGATTAAACCCATGCCGTTAAACAATACTTATCGCTGCGGCGCTTTCCGATTGCAAGATGGTTCGGTGCGCTGGCGCGTCTGGGCGCCGCATGCTCGCGGCGTTGAGCTTGTATTGACGAACCGGCGCGTTGAAGCGATGACCCCGACCGAACGTGGCTACTTTGAACTTCAATTGGACGCCATCGACGAGAACCAACGTTACGCCTTTCGTCTGAACGGGGGCCCGGATCGCCCTGATCCTTGCTCGCTTTGGCAGCCCGATGGCGTGCACGGTTTTTCCGCCGTCACTTCGCCGCGCGCCTTTGCCTGGACCGACGCGGAATGGCGCGGCGTGTCACGGCATCAGTTGGCGCTTTACGAATTGCACGTGGGTGCGTTCACGCCGGCAGGAACGTTTGACGCGATCATCCCGCGGCTGCCGGACTTGAAGCAACTCGGCATCACCGCCCTCGAGCTGATGCCGATCGCGCAATTCCCTGGCACACGCAACTGGGGCTACGATGGCGTCGGACTGTATTCGGCGCAAAACAGCTACGGCGGGCCGCAAGGTTTACTACGGCTCGTGGATGCCTGTCATGCGGCTGGGTTGGCAATTTTCCTCGACGTCGTTTACAACCATCTCGGCCCGGAAGGGAACTATCTGCGGGAGTTCGGCCCCTACTTCACGGATCGCTACAAGACGCCCTGGGGCGACGCCGTCAATTACGATGGCCCGGGCTGCGATGGCGTCCGCGATTTTGTGCTCGACAACGCCCGCATGTGGCTCGAAGAATTTCATTTCGACGGTCTCCGCCTCGACGCCGTGCACGCGATCTATGACACGGGCGCCCGGCAAATATTGCGCGAAATTCAGCGTGTCGCCGACGAGGTCGCGGCGGTGTCCCAACGCTTGACGCACGTTATCGCGGAGAGCGACCTGAACGATCCGAAGTTGTTGATTTCACCCGGTCAGGGTGGTCTCGGCCTGGATGCGCAATGGGCCGATGACTTTCATCACGCCCTGCACGCGTTCCTGACGGGCGAACGAAGCGGTTACTACGCCGATTTTGGCGACATTCGCCAGGTCCGTGAAGCATTCCAGTCGCCGTATCTTTATGCGGGGCATTTCAGCCCGCATCGCAATCGCACGCACGGCGCTCCCGTGCCGGCTGAGTTGTCCGGCGATCGCTTCGTGGTTTGCTTGCAGAATCACGACCAGGTCGGCAATCGCGCCCGCGGCGACCGGCTGGCGACGCTGCTGGCATCGCCGGCGCAACAACGATTGGCCGCGAGCATGCTGCTTTTTTCCCCCTACTTGCCGCTGCTGTTCATGGGGGAGGAGTACGGCGAGGAGAATCCATTCCCGTTCTTTTGTTCATTCACCGATCCGCAACTCGTTCAGGCCGTGCGCGAGGGACGAAAGCGCGAGTTCGCCGAATTCGCCGAGCAGGGGCCAATTCCCGATCCGCAGGCGGCTGAAACGTTTGCCTCCGCGCGCCTTCGTTGGCAATGGCCCGAGGGGAGTGTTCCGGGGGGACTGAGGCGGCTGTACGCCGATTTGCTCGAAGCCCGCCGCGTTTGGCCGGCGTTGCGCGATTTCCGCGATCGTTCTGCGGAGTTATTGCCCAGCGAGAACGACGCAACGGTGTTGCGATTGACCCGCGGCTCGCAGGCCGATTCGCTTGCCGTGTATTTCAATCTGACGTCGCTGGCGCAGCCCCTCGAACGGCCGGCATGCCCAATGGTGTATTCGTCCGAATCGAAACGCTACGCCGGCAGCCGTCAGACGAAGGAAGCCGATTCACTTTTGCCTTACGAATGCGCCGCGTTCGGCGCCGGGACGCGGTCTCCATTTGGTTTGGTGTTCTGATGAACGGGCCGCGCTCGGGCGAGCATGAGGGATCGCGCCTGCAATGGATAGGGGCGTTCCGTCGAAAGAACGCAATCCTCGGTGTCCGATGATGCCGTGTCGAACAGCCGCTCCCATTGATGCCCTTCGTGGGCCTGGGGCATCGTGAATTCGAGCGCTTCATGATGCGCGTTGAGCAGCAATAACAAGCTGTCGCCGACAATCGATTCGCCGTGTTCGTCAACATCGCCGGTCAACTCGCCCGCCAAACGAACGCCGAGGCACTTGACGAACCCGGCGTCCCATGCCTCGTCGGACATCTCCTTGCCGTCGGGACCGAACCAGGAAATGTCCTTGATGTCGGTGCCGCGAATGGCGCGGCCGAGGAAGAATTTGCGGCGCCGGAACACCGGCTGCTCGGCGCGAATCTTGACGACGCGGCGAACGAACTCGAGGAATTTCTGCTTCGTCTCGTCGAGATTCCAGTTAAGCCAGGTCAGCTCGCTGTCCTGGCAATAGGTATTGTTGTTGCCCTGTTGTGAATGGCTCAGCTCATCGCCGCCCAGCAGCATCGGGACGCCTTGCGCCAGAAAGAGCGTTGCCAGAAAGTTGCGTTTCTGCCGCTCGCGCAGCTCGCGAATCGCGGCGTCGTCGGTCGGTCCCTCGGCGCCGCAGTTCCAGCTATTATTGTCGTTCGTGCCGTCCTGATTATTCTCGCCATTCGCTTCGTTATGCTTGTCGTTGTAGCTGACGAGGTCCTGCAACGTGAAGCCGTCATGGCAGGTGACGAAATTGATGCTCGCATACGGCGCGCGGCCGCTCTTCTGATAAAGATCGCTCGACCCGGCGAGCCGCGTCGCGAATTCATTGGCGGTGCCGCCGTCTCCCTTCCAGAAGCGGCGCACGACATCGCGAAACTTGCCGTTCCACTCGGTCCACAGCACCGGAAAGTTGCCGACTTGATACCCGCCGGGGCCGACGTCCCAGGGCTCCGCGATCAGCTTGACCTGGCCGATGATCGGGTCCTGGTGAATGATGTCGAAAAACGCGCCAAGTCGATTCACTTCGAATAGCTCGCGCGCCAGCGTGCTGGCAAGATCAAAGCGGAAGCCGTCGACGTGCATCTCCGTGACCCAGTAGCGCAGGCTGTCCATGATGAGCTGCAGCACCCGCGGATGCTGCATGTTGAGCGTGTTGCCGCAGCCCGTGAAATCCATGTAGTAACGCGGATCTCCGGCCAGTCGATAATAGGACGCGTTATCGATGCCGCGGAAGGAGAGCGTCGGCCCGAGCGGGCTGCCCTCGGCGGTGTGGTTGTAGACAACGTCGAGGATCACCTCCATGCCGGCCGCGTGCAAGGCGCGGACCATCATCTTGAATTCCTGCACCGCCTTGCGCGGCGAAATTTTCGATGCGTAGCCCGGGTGCGGCGCAAAGTAGCCGAGGGTGTTGTAGCCCCAGTAGTTCGTCAGCTTCTTTTCGAGTAGATGGCGATCTTTAATGAAGTAATGCACGGGCATCAGTTCGACGGCCGTCACGCCCAGGCTCGACAGGTGCTTGATCGAAGCCTCGGATGCCAGGCCGGCATACGTGCCTTGCAACGGTTCGGGTACTTCGGGATGCTGCTTCGTGAAGCCGCGCACGTGCACTTCGTAGATGACCGTCTTGTGCCACGGTGTTCGTGGCGGGCGGTCGTCGCCCCAGGTGAAGGCGTTATCGACCACAAAGGACAAAGGCGCGAATGCGGCATTGTCGCGCTCGTCGAACGACAAATCTGCTTTTTCGTCGCCGATCCTGTAGCCGAATAACGAGTCGTCCCATTGCGCGTCGCGGCCAATCGCCTTGACATAGGGATCAAGCACAATCTTGTTCGGATTGAAGCGATGCCCATTCGTTGGCTCGTAGGGTCCGTGCACGCGGTACCCATAAAGTTGGCCGGGACCGATGTCCGGAAAGTATCCGTGCCAAACCTGGTCCGTGTGTTCCGGCAGCACGATGCGCTGCGATTCCTGAGTGGCTTCTGGCGAATCGAACAAGCATAATTCGATTCGTGTCGCATGCTCGGAGAAGATCGCGAAGTTGACGCCCGCGCCGTCCCAGGTCGCGCCGAGCGGATACGATCGGCCTGGCCAAACCCTCATCGTGCGCCTCGTTTTTTGTTGTGGTGGAAGAGCGGTCAGAGCGGTAATTTCATGTTAACGAGTGCGAGCAAGTTTGGTGCCTATTGCAAAACGCAACAAAAACGAGGTGTCCGCGCAACGATCCTGCGCTCGGGGCGCGCGCTTGCCAGGGTGAGGCAATCCTTTTCCCACTCCGAACCCTGTCGGTTGGAGTCACCTATTCATGATGTTGCATGTGAATTGTTGGAGGATCGCCCCCCGCTTCTGCGATCAGTAGCGCAACAGGAAAATTCTCAAACATCTGGCCCACGGAAACGCCATCGACGCTCTCGCCGGTGAAGACGTTGCGCCAGTGCAAGCCGCGGACCGTCTCTGGCAACTTCAACCGCGTGTCACTCCAAACCGCCGCACCCAGCGGCGGTTGATTCCCATGGGGGATCAGCGTCGCAACTAAGCGTGGCGCCGCCACCAGCGCCCAGCGATTGCCGTCGTGGCGCAAAAACGCGAAGACGTGCTCCGAGGCATCGCCTTCGGATTCGAGCGGCACATAATCCCCGCCACTGAATAGACGCGGATGGTCTCGCCGACAGCTTAGCGCGCGGTAGTTCACGTACAACTTGACGCGGCCATCTTCTTTCGAGTCGATAAGTCCCCGTGCAAACCTCTGCAGGTCTTGAACCTTCGCAGCCTCCGTTTGCAGGGCGGCAAGCATTGCCGCCCGTTTCTCGTAATCGACGGGACGCCGATTGTCCGGATCGACGAGGCTGAAGTCCCAGATCTCCGTGCCCTGATAGGTATCCGGCGCTCCGGGCAACGTAATCTTGAGCAGCGTCTGGGCCAGGGAATTGAAGAATCCGAAATGGGCGACGCGCCGGCGCAATGCGGCGAAATCTTCCAGAAACGCCTTGCTGCGCTCGACGTCCATGATGTCGGCCACGAAGGCGCTGACGGCCGCGTCATATTCCTCGTTGGGATTGATCCAACTCGTGTGCACCTTCGCTTCGTGCAGCGCCTTCGTCATGTACGCCTGAACGCGCGCGACCAACGACGCGCGTTCGCCGGCATCGAAAGGCTCAATCGGCCAGGCGCCGAGAAGCGTTTGATAGAGTAAACACTCTTCATTCGCGTCGGGCGCGATGACCTCGTCGACGGTGCGGCGCAAGGGCGCATTGAGTTCGCGCCAGCGCTGGACCGCGGCCCAGTATTCATCGGGGATCTCGGACAAAACGTTGAGCCGGGCCCGCACATCCTCGCTGCGTTTGGTGTCATGCGTGGAAAGGGGCGATAATGCATGGGGCCAACGCTCTTGCCTCGCGGCGCAATACTTGTGCAATGCGCTCGGCGAAACACCGAAGCGATCCGGTTCGCCGCCAACCTCGTTCACGGACATCAGCCGGTTGTAGACGTAAAACGCCGTATCCTCGACTCCCTTGGCCGTCACCGGCCCGGTCACCTGCTGAAACTTTCCCGCGAACAGCCGTTGTTCCGCGCGTTCCTCTTCCGTGAATGAGTCCGGATACTCCAGGAGCAACATATCGCGAATGAAGCGGAAAACGCGCCGCCCCAGGAGCGGATTGCGCACCGTCGCGCGGCGAATCGCCATTTCGATGGAACGCCGATCCGCGTCGTGCACAACACCGTCGGCGATGTACGAGCGATAAACAGGAAAGCACGCGATCACTTCGCGCAACGCGCGCCGCAACGTGTTGAACGTGAAATCGCGCGACTTGCGATTCTTCTGCGCCAGCCGGTCGAGCTGGTGCGTCAGCATGTGTAGCTCGCTCGCCAGCGACACGTTCAATACCAGCAGCTTTTTCTGATACGTCAAATCGAAGTAGCGCGTATCGTCATCGATGAGCTCTTCGTAACGTCGCCGAAACAGCTCTGCGTTTTTCGATTCAACAAAAAGCCCATTGACCATGTTGAGAAAATCGTAACCACTCGTGCCATGGACGGGCCAATTCTCCGGGAGGGATTCGCCGGAGCTGAGAATTTTTTCGACCACGACATACAAGGGAACATTGCCGTGGTCACGCAGCGTCTCATGGATGCGTTCACGCAATCGCGGTTCGACTTCGCTCCAATCGGCGTCCTTGAACTCGTCCTGACTGCGGAAGAATTCGCGGGCGCCCGCCAGTAAATAGGCCGCTTGCAGTCGCCACAAATACTGCAAGGGATCAAATAGCCCGTCTGGATGATCGATGCGCAGGCCGCTGACTTTGCCCTGCGCCAGCAATTCCATCACCTTGTGATGGGCGGCGTCAAAGACGTCGGGCCGCTCCATGCTTAGCGCCGCGAGTTCATTGATGTCAAAAAAGCGGCGGTAATTGATTTCGTCCGGCGCGACACGCCAGTAGGAAAGGCGATAGCACTGCTGTTCCAACAAGCCATCGAGCAGCGCAAACCGGTCCGCGAGGTCATTCGCGCCATTGAATTGACGCACGTTCTCCGCGACGAACGCGCGAATTACTTCATCCTCCGCGGTGAGCGCCGCCAGGCGCCGCTTGATGATCTCCTTTTCGCGGGCTCGTTCGGCAATTTTTTGTGGCTCCGTGGTACCGCGATCTGGCAGATTCCGCACGGCCGTCAAGATGCTCTGATATTCGAGCACGCCGGGCGCGTCCGTCGCCAGGGACGTCGTGAGTTGCTCCAAGCGATGCTCAAGGATCACGCCATAACTATGGACAGCCACGGGGAGGCGCCGCTCGAAATAACGAATCGTGAACACGCCGTCCTCGTGGCAAAGGCGCAATTCGCCGCTTTCCAGGGCATCGCCGTACGGTTGGCCAAGGACCGGCAAAAGCACCTTGTCCTGCATCTCCTTGCGCCGCGACGAATGCCAGGCGATGTCGAAGTAGCGCCCAAATTGCGAGGCCGGTCCATTCTCAAGTACATCGTTCCACCACGCGTTGTCGTTCGTCGCAACCCCCATGTGATTGGGCACGACGTCCAAAATCTGCCCGAGTCCATTTTCGCTCAACGCTTCGCACCACGCGTCGTAATCGGCGCCCGAGCCGACCTCCGGGTTCAGCTTGTCATGATCGACGATGTCATACCCATGCGTACTGCCGGGCTGCGCTTTCAAATAGGGGGACGCGTAACAATGAGTGATGCCAAGGTCGCGAAGGTAAGCGGTGATGCGGGCCGCCTCCTGGAAGGTGAAACCCGCATGAAATTGCAAGCGATAAGTGGCCTCCGGCAACGGCGCGCGAGCGACTTGGAGTTTTGTGCAAATACGTTCAAAGGTGTCCGACGAGTCGGCTTTGCCGGTAGCCATCCTGAGGCTCCCTGAGTGAGCAGGTCTGGCCACCTTGAGCAATCTTTGTGCCTACTTTGTTGACGGAAAAACGAAAAGTTGCTGAACGCAAAATGCCAGCGCGAGAAGCGATTTGCTCATTTTTGGAAAAATTGTGAGATGGCCCGCCATTCTTGAGCGGCATCGTGGCGGCAAGATTGAAATCTTGCCGTTTCCGGACGGAATTCTTAAGTCTTGCCGCGACAGCGCGATCGTTTGCCTCGAAAACACGCACCGTCACCTTGGTCTCGGCGCGAAGCCGGACGAAGCCGCTTATCTCGGCGCGAGTGAAGTGGGCGTTGCCGGAACTCGCCGCGAACCTTCGCACGCCACTCGTTTTGCTTCCGTTGACCTTGATGCCCGGATTGCGTTTTTGTTTCGGCCAATGTTTTTGGCCGTCGCGCGCTTTCATTTCTTGTTTGAACCAAACATCGGGATCGCCTGGGCGTCGATCGAATCCGATTTCGGCGCGGCACACGGAACTTTGCGGTATACTCTTACCGGCACTTTTTCAACGATCAATTCCGTTACACACTTCATCGTTTGGCACGGCTCGTCTACTTGTCGCTTGACGAGCAGTTTGCGACAATAGGGGCCCGCGCAATGTTCGCAGCCGCCGTGGTGAGAATCCTGAACGCAATACGGGGCATCGATGGTGGAATAAACCCATTTCTTCTTTGTCTCAGCGACCATCTTGCACACGGCGCGGGTCACGTCCTGCATGACGATTTCTTCCACATATTGGAAGCCCGGTTCGCATGGCGGCAAATGGTTATGATTTCGGAGGATACCGTCGGCGCTGGCGGATTGCAGAACCAGAGCAAAATCGAATGCCACAATGGCGAAAGCCAATAGTTTCCGTTTCATGGTGAGTCCTTTGGAGGTAAGGGCCGCTCCCGCGCCGCGGCGCCGCGAGCGGCCGCGGAATCTCAGAAATCAAACGCCATACGCATGCCGAAGCCCTGGTACCAGCCATCGCTGGTGCCGCCTTCGATGTGGCGATGGCCGAAGTCGTAATTCCACTGGAACTTCATGTTGGGATTGAGGAACCAGTTGAGGCCAAGGGTGACTTCATTGACGATCCCGCCGTGGATCTTGCCGTCATCCAGGTCGGAGTAGCAATAACGGGCGCCGACCTGCCACGCGCCCGCGCTAAATGGGTTGCCGTTGCTGCCTTCACCCGGGACCCAGTAGTAATTCTTGAACGGAACAATGCGGGTCGGGGCGGGGCCGGAGCCGTGAATGTAGCTCTGGCCATACGGACGATGTTCGCCGGTGAGGAAGTACAGAGCCTGGATGTAAGCCGTCTGGCTATTGAACGTGGTACTCGGAATCTTGACCGCCGCCGGCGTCAACTGCGTCGAGAATGCCGTCACGCCATTGACGCGGCTATAAATGTATTCCGCTTGAATGCTGAGCGGTCCAATGTTCATGAAGAACTCGGGGTTGATCATTTCCTGATCGATGCCCTGCAACACCGCCAATGAAACCACGTTCTGCAAGCCCGATTGCGTATTGCGAATTAGCCAACGGTCGTTGAGGATGGCGACGCCGGCGCCGGTGCTCGTGTCGAGGCGCTGGTACTTGGCGCCGACGCCGAGGTGGACCATGTAGCGGCCGTTGTCTTCGAAGTACGGCAACCACGTGAGACGACCGGTGTAATCCCACGAGCCGCCGCCTTGATCGAAGCCGAACGGGCCATTGCAGGTTCGAGTGGCGGAAATTGCATAGCTCGCCAACTTGTTTTCGGTCGTGTTGGCAATCATGAAACCCGGTTCGAAACCGTTGTTGCGGTTGTAATACGTATCGAAGCCGATCGAACGTTCCATGAAGTCGAGGAAGCGGCTACTGGTCAAGTGATCCAGGCCGATTGGCGGCTTCAAGTTGCCGACGCGGAGGGTGCCGAGGACCGGGATATAATTAACGCCCGCCCACACGTCGGTCGGCGCCGGGGCGTTGAGGATGTTGCTGAACGGTTGCGTGCCTGTCGGCGTGCCGGCGGGGGTCAGGTTGCCGGGCTTGACGCCGGTGTTGAATGGGGTGTTCGCCCAGTCAAACTCGATGAAGTAATCGACGTTCTCGTGCACCCAGCCGTCCACTTCGAGACGAGCGCGGCGGAAGTTGAAGCCTTCGAGGAACGGGCCCGTGCCGCCCTTGCCTTGCTCGACGGCCTTGTCGCCGCGGGCGCCGAAGGTGACGTCGGGCTGGATGCGTCCGCCGACATGGAAGCGATACGCTTTGTCCTGGGTTTCCAGCCACGGCTGATAGCCGCCGGAGCCCAGGCCGGTGGTGTACTGCCCGACCAGGCCGAGATTTTGGCCGACGACGAAGCCGCGATCAGCTTGTTCTTTCTTCTTGGCTTCCTCGTCCGCCTTGGCTTTGTCTTCTTTTTGCTTGAGGTAGTCGCCGACGAGTTTTTGCACGTCGTCCTTGGTCACGCCGCCGGCCTGGCTGGCAGTCGCGGTGGAAATCGGCCCGCCGAGCGCATGATTGACGGGACGATTTTGAATCGCCTTGAGCATCTCGATCAGCTCTTGATTTTGCCTTTCAAGTCGCTCGATTCGTCCTTGCAGATCGTCTGACCGCGCTTGCGCCGGCGCCTGAAGCGGCTGGGCCTGCGGCGTTCCGGGAGCGCCGGTCGGTACGATGACCGGCACGTTCGGAATCAGCGGCGGGGCTTGTTGTGCAGCAACAAAAGGAGCGCCGGCAAGCAGCACAAGGCCGCACACCAGCGGACGCCCGAGGGCGTTCAACCGGGCTGTTGGCATAAATGGATTTCCTTATCCCTGATTCGATTGGCTGGATCCAACCAGCCAGGCAACGTCGGCCGAGCACGCAGCAAATCCTTCGCGGCGCACACTGCCGTATTTGTCAGTAAATTCGGCCCAGGTGATAAATCCCAATTATGAAGAACGATTGAACAATCGTTTCCACTTCAGACGCGATTCACAACAATCGGCAAACGAGAAGAATCCGCTAGAATCGATGCAAATTGACACGTTCGTCAGGTACGTCGAACTTGCGTAGCAAGTTCGGGTTTTGCGCTCCAATTTGCGAGCGATGCCGAAAAACACGGCCTAACCCGGTTAATTTAGCATCATTGGAAGAACAACTTCCCGATTTGCAGCCGCACGCTTAGCCTGCGGCCGCCGCATTAGAAATAAATGAAGTCAGAGACCCAAAATGGACTGGCTGAGAAACGAAGGCGAGGGGTCCATTCGCCGGGCACGACATTGATCGCGGCTACGAATTTGGCGAAGGTTCAATTACCCCCGGCAGGATTCGAACCTGCGACCCTCGGTTTAGGAAACCGATGCTCTATCCCCTGAGCTACGGGGGCTCGCTAACATGGGCTGGACAGAACGACATCTTACCACGTTCGCGCGCAGCCGCACAGAGCGCGACCTTACCGACGCGACGCCAGGGACGGATGAAAAAGTGATGAGAACGTCGAAATGACAGAGATGGCTGATTGAATGGCAGGGGATCGCCTGACTACATGCAGAATGGGGGATTATCGGCGTCCTCCGAGGAGTCAACGGAACCCAGGCTCACGGCCTCCTCGTTTTCGATTGGTTCGAGCACGGATAGGCCTTGGCGATTCGGCCAGCCTTTGGAAACACACGCGGGACAGCAGCAATTCCTTCGGATTGACCAGTTGGTCAACGGATCTCGCAATCCCAAAAATGCTCCGCAGGTCGGACACCAAAATACCATGACACCGACTCCTTATCGCGCGCAGGCGATCTAATGAATATTACGCGCCGGGCCCATCGGGATTCCATCGGGGAAGTCTCGATGTTGGGCGGAGAGAGAATTACTAATCAGGTGTCGATATTTGACCTCTTCAGCCTCCGGGGATCGGTCTGGTTCGCCTTACACGTAAGGGCGGCGCGAACGTCGGGAGAGAGCGATCGGTCTTTCATACAATGGTTCAGAGAACACGTTTCTCGCAATTTGCGGCCTCCATGAAAACAAAAGGATGAACGCATGGCCGAAGCGATCACATCACGCAGTAAAGACTACTCCCAGTGGTATCTCGACATCGTCAAGCACGCGCAGATGGCCGAGAATTCCGACGTGCGTGGCTGCATGGTCATCAAACCGCACGGGTACGCCATCTGGGAAAGGATGCAGCGCGGCCTGGACCGGATGTTCAAGGACACCGGACACGTGAATGCGTATTTTCCCCTCTTCATCCCGAAGTCATTCCTGGCTCGCGAAGAGGAAATGGCCGCCGGCTTCGCCAAGGAATGCGCCGTCGTCACGCATCATCGTCTGAAGGCGGTCGAGGGCGAAGGACTCATTGTCGATCCGGAATCGAAGCTCGAAGAGCCGCTCATCATTCGGCCGACTTCCGAAACGATCATCTGGAACACGTACAAGAACTGGATTCAAAGCTATCGCGATCTGCCGCTCCTGATCAATCAGTGGGCGAACGTTGTTCGCTGGGAGATGCGCACGCGCCTGTTCCTGCGCACGGCCGAGTTCCTCTGGCAAGAAGGGCACACGGCGCACGCGACGCAGAAGGAAGCCGAGGAGGAGGCGCACAAGATTCTCGAGGTGTATCGCAGCTTCGCCGAGAATTGGATGGCGATGCCGGTATTGACGGGGCCGAAGACCGAGGGGCAGAAGTTCCCCGGGGCCGTGTACACGCTCTGCATCGAGGCCATGATGCAGGACAAGAAGGCGCTGCAGGCGGGGACGAGCCATTTTCTCGGACAGAACTTCGCCAAGGCGTTTGATGTGCAATTCCAATCGCAGGCCGGGCAACTCGAATTCGCATGGGCGACGAGCTGGGGCGTATCGACGCGGCTCATCGGCGGGCTCATCATGACGCATTCCGACGACGGCGGGCTCGTCTGTCCGCCGCGGCTGGCGCCGATTCACGTTGTCATCGTGCCGCTTGGCAAGTCGGATGACGAGAAGGCGAACTCGACCAAGGCGGCGGAGGCGTTGCGCGAGACGCTGGTGAAGTTGCCGCGCGAGGACTTCTTTGGCTATGAGCCTTTGGTCGTGGAGATTGATCGGCGCTTTGGCCAATCGCCGGGGGCGCGGTTCATCGACTGGGAGATCAAGGGGGTGCCGATTCGCATCGAGCTGGGGCCGCGCGATCTGGCGCAGCAGACGTGTGTGCTGGCGCGGCGCGATTTCCCGGGCAAGGAAGGCAAAACCGTCGGCGTGCCGCTTGCGGACATTCCGACGCGCGTCGTGGCGCTGTTGAAGGAGATTCAGAAGAATCTGTTTGAACGCGCCAAAAAATATCGCGACGAGAACAGCTTCGAAGTGAATTCGTACGACGAATTCAAGAAGAAGATCGAGGAGCCCGGCGGCTTTCTGTGGGCCCACTGGGATGGCACGCGCGAGACCGAAGATCGCGTCTCCGCGGAGACGAAGGCGACGATCCGCTGCGTGCCCTTCAGCCGCAAGAAGGAAACGGGCAAGTGCATGGTGACGGGGGCGCCGTCGGAGGGGCGCGTCGTGTTTGCGAAGGCGTATTAACGCTGAGCGGACGCTAAGCCGCAAGCGGCAGGAAAGATCGCATGTCTTCGGTCGATTTACACGCCAGCGTTTTGCTGGTCGTTGACGTGCAGCAAGGATTCACGACGCTGTGCCCGCGCGAGTTGCCCGTGCACGGCGGTCTGGAGATCGTGCCCAACATCAATCGCTTGCTCGTGCTCGATTGGGCTCGCATCGACGCGACGCAAGACTGGCATCCGCCGAATCATCGCAGCTTCCTTGGGCAGAAGGACAACCTCTATCCGCCGCATTGCGTGCAAGGCACGCCGGGGGTCGATTTCGTTCCAGGCCTCGACACGGATCGCTTTCACTCGATCTGGCGCAAGGGATTTCAGCAAGACTTCGAAGCGTATGCCGTCACGGCTCAGCATCCGGCAATGTTTGCGTTGTATCGCGATGCAAGAATCGCGACGGTCGTCGTCTGCGGCATCGCTACGAATATCTGTTGTTTTTTCAGCGCCCGCGATTTTCGCAACGAAGGCTTTCGCGTTTTGATCGTGGAAGACGCCAGCGCCGGCATCGACGTGCCCGCCGCGGGTTTGTATCAAGACAAAACAAAGGCCGAAGGCATCGCGCTCGGCATCGAATACGTAAAAACATCTATCTTCGTTTAGCGCCCGCGCGGCCCGTGCAATCGCAAGAACCATTCATCGGAGCCAACCATGTTGCCACGTCTTGTATTCACGATCCTGGGAGCTACCCTCATGACCAGCCCCGCCGCCGCTCAAGTCATTGGCCCCGAAATCTTCGGCAAGACAGCCGACGGGCAAGAGGTCGAGTCGTACACGCTCAAGAACGCCAACGGCGTCACCGTCAAGATCATGACGCTCGGCGCGACCATCACCGAGATTAACGTCCCCGACAAGAAGGGCAAGTTCGCCAACGTCGTCCTCGGCTTCGACGACGTCGCGGGCTATCAGTCCGATCGCAATCAATACTTCGGCTGCACCGTCGGCCGTTTCGCCAATCGCATCGCCAAGGGGAAGTTCACGCTGGAAGGCAAGGAGTACACGCTCGCCACCAACAACGGGCCGAATCACTTGCACGGTGGCGTCAAGAAGAGCCTCGACAAGGTCGTGTGGAAAGTCGCCCAGGTGGAAAAAGTAACGGACGCCAAGAACTCGCGCGTCGGCATTCGCCTGGCGTACACGAGCCCCGACGGCGAAGAAGGTTATCCCGGCGAGGTGAAGTTCCGGGTGAACTATTTTCTCGAGAACGCGGGTGACCTGCGCATTGAATTTCAGGCGACCACCAACAAGGCGACGCCGATCAACTTGACGAACCACAGTTATTTCAACCTCGCCGGCGCTGGTTCGCCAACCGTGCTGGATCACGAATTGATGGTAAACGCCAACGAATACATCGACGTCGACAAGTCGCTCATTCCCACGGGCAAGAAAGCCGTGAAGGGCACCGTTTTCGACTTCACCAAGTCCACGCGCATCGGCGAGCGCATCGAAAAGCTCTATGGCACTGGCGCGATGGGTTACGACCATTGCTTCGCGCTTTCCGATCGGCAAAAAGCGCCGACGATGGCCGCGAAGCTGCGTGACCCGCAATCGGGCCGCACGCTCACGGTGTGGACCGAGAAACCGGGCGTGCAGGTGTATACGGGAAACTTCTTAAATGGGCAAAAAGGCAAGGACGGCAAGACCTACAAGCAGCGCAGCGCCGTCTGCCTGGAGACAGGCGGCTTCCCCGACGCCGTCAACCAGCCGGCTTTCCAGCACAGTGGGATCCGAAGCTTGGAATTCACGTGACTTGAAGTCGCGG
>JADMIO012752933.1_pt1 | contig 21529 bp, 17 predicted proteins | sample 8958161 | NCBI WGS metagenome assembly JADMIO01 (sample SAMN16585339, study PRJNA669376) | soil metagenome | isolation source: Crop rotation soil | place: USA: Cullars Rotation, Alabama | collected 2011
CTTTCCGGGATAAAGGATCACAACCGGGTTTGCATCGCGGATCGCCGGGCTGTTGCTGCGCTTATGCTGCTGGTAATATTGCCGGTACATATTGCGATAGCCTTCGAATTGCGGAGCCAGTTTCTCCTTGATCGCATTCACCTCATCCAGCTTTTCATCCGGCTTCAGGGTCAATACCAGCGGGCTGATCTTGGTACGCAGAAAGTGATCGGGGCAGCTGGTACCCATTGGAGCCAGCCTGTCCAGATTCTTTGAATTTATATACTGGAGCACCACTTCACTGTCTGTGAAATGGCCCACCATTCTCACTTCAGAAGAGCAAAATCCGCGCAATATCGGTGCCAGTGCCACTGCCTGTGCGCGACGCTTTTCCTTTGGCAGCGACTCGATCTTCGCACCTCCGAATACCGGTTGTTTGGCCACTTTAGCTTCGATGTACTCTGCGCATTTGTCAATCACTTCCAGTGAATTGATATAGCATTCATAAGCCGTATCACCCCAGGTAAACAATCCGTGCGAGCCGAGCATGATGCCACGTATGCCGGGATTGTTGTCAAGACATTGCTTCAGCTTCAATCCCAGATCGAAACCGGGTCGCTGCCAGTCCACCCAGCCTATAGAGCCATTGAATAATTCCTGTGTGATACGTTTACCATCCTTTGCAGCAGCGATTGCAATGGCTGCATCGGGATGAAGGTGATCGATGTGTTTGAACGGAAGAAAACCATGGAGCGGCGTATCGATCGAAGGCGCTTTTGATTGAAGATCGAAAATGCAATGATTGAAAAGTTCTACCATTTCGTCCTCATGCGCAATTCCACGGTATACGTTTTTGAGATTGCGGAGGCGGTCAACGTACAGACCTGCCAGTCCGCTGCGGGTAAGCGTGCCGATATCGCCGCCCGAACCTTTTACCCACATTACTTCTGTTTCTTCTCCTGTCAGCGGGTCCTTCTCTATCGTCTTGCATGAGGTATTGCCACCACCATAGTTAGTGAGGCGAAGATCTGCTCCAAGCATGTTGGAACGATAGATCAGCAAAGCCACTTCGTCGCCGGCAATTTGCGCGGCACGGGCTTCATCCCATAAATAACTGACGTGCTTGAATGTTGCTGTTAAAGCCATACTACACTTTTTAAATCACTCTTATTTATTTAATTGTTCGATAACTTTCTTATTATGCTCTATCCCCCACTCGCGTAATGCATTACCAAGTCCTACGACTATTACAGATGCGATTATAGTGAAAACACCAATCGCTATGGTCAGACGGGTCTTTCTGCTCACTCCTTTCCACTCTTTCAGCACCAGTCCCCACATGTTTGCAATCAATATTATGAACGCCATGTGCAGGATCCAGGAACTAGCACCATTCCCCAGTTTGCTTTCTCCCATTCCATAAAAAAAGAACTGCAAAAACCAGGTTGTGCCCGCAATTGCCGCAAACAAATAATTCTTGAATAGCGGTGTTTCTTTATTCACGTAATCTCCAAACGATTTGTTACGTGTATTCAATATCATGCACCAGATAAAATTCGTTAACAATCCGCCCCAGAGCAGTACCACAAAGATTACATTGTTCTGAAAAAGCGGGTTATACCCTGCCTCAACCGCCGCGTTTGCCATTGGCTTTCCTGCTTCGATACCAAAGTTGAAACAGGCGCTCATGATCCCTGAGAATACCGCTACGATCAAACCCTTTACAAGGTTAAACTCAGCTACAGATTTTTTCTTTTCAGCTTCGGGTAGTTCTCTCTCCTTCATTACACCTGCGCGACCACATATATATATACCCAGCAAACAAAGGATCACACCACCAAATACTACCTGACCCCAGCTTGTATGCAAAAGATCATTGAAAGTGGTCTTACCCTCAGCAGGATAAAAATTGTAATAAATGGATGGCACCAGCGCGCCGAACGCAGAACAGAAGCCCAATACTACCGAGTTGCCGAGCGACATGCCCAGGTACCTCACACCCAGTCCATATGTCAATCCACCGAAGCCCCATAGTACACCAAACAGGATGGTATATTGAAGTGTAGAAGCCGGAGTGTTCTTAATGATTTCGGCAAAACCCGGTACGGTAAACCAGGCTGCGAGTGGTGGTACTATTAGCCAGGAAAACAACCCCCCGATAATCCAATAACTCTCCCAGGACCATTTCTTTACTTTTTTGAACGGCATGTAAAAACTGCCAGACGCGAAACCACCAATAAAGTGGAAAATTACCCCTAAAATGACTTGCATAGATTAATCAATATGGCATGACAATACGGAACTAAAATAGACGATACCAGTATGTTACCCATCATGTACTATCATGTAAAATACTAAATTGCGGTCTGGTGTACGAGGTCTGATGTACGATGTACGACAGGCTTGAATTTGAGAGGATTGGAAGGAAAATGTATATACGGTATGTAAAGTATATAAGGTATATTACAGGCCCGGTAGAGCCCTGAATTCAGTTAAAGCAAGATTGCTTTCCGATCTGTCGTAAGGCTCACAACCCCGGATACTTTATATACTATATATACCAACAACTAATCACGACAAACAACCAGAGGTTCTGATCATGAAGTCTTCGCCAGTTTACAAGCACATTTATTTCGACGATTTCTCTGCTACGCCCAAATACCAGCAATTGGCCAATTCCATCATCAAGGCCATTGAAGACGGAAAGCTGCAGGTGGATGATGTGCTGCCCTCGATCAACGAACTCAGCTTTCAGTTCGAGATCTGCCGCGATACTGCCGAAAAGGGGTATAAATACCTGAAAAACCAGGGCATCATCGGATCGGTTCCCGGCAAAGGCTACTTTATCAAGAATATCGACGTCAATCGTACCACCAAGATCTTCCTGATGTTCAACAAGCTGAGCCCGCACAAAAAGATCGTGTACGATTCCTTTGTCAGCACCCTTGGCGATACCGCCACCGTAGATTTCTATATATATAATAACGACCTGGCCCTGTTCAAAAAGCTACTGCAAAACAGCAAGAACGATTACCATTATTATGTGATCCTCCCCCACTTCATCGAGGGTGAGGAGACGGCACACAAGATCATCAATACCATTCCAAAAGAAAAGCTGATCCTGCTGGATAAGATAATACCGGGCGTCACCGGCAATTTCGGAGCTGTGTATGAGAATTTTGAAGAAGACATCTATCGCTCACTCGAAGAAGCATTACCCCAGCTTGAAAAATACCATACCATCAAGATCATCTTCCCCGAAAACAGTTACTATCCTGAAGAGATCATCAAGGGCTTTACTTCTTTCTGCCACGAGTACACCTTTAACTTCAAGGTGGTGCACGATATCGGAAAAGAACCGATCAATAAGAAAGAAGTGTTCATCAACCTGATGGACAACGACCTGGTAGTGCTGATCGAGCGCATCATCGAATCAAAACTCAAAGTGGGGAAAGATGTAGGCGTGATATCGTACAATGAAACGCCCTTAAAAAAGATCATCCTCGATGGCATCACTACCATCTCGACCGATTTTGAAGCCATGGGCGTAGAAACCGCCCGCATCATCCAGGAGAATTCACTCCGCCACGTGAAAATTCCTTTTGCATTAAACCTGCGAGCCTCGTTGTAGCCAGTCAGCAGTCTTGCAGTCGGCAGACTGCAGACTGCCGACTGCAAGACTGATCAAGCTTCTACTTTCGAAAAAAACTTCTTTAAAACAGCTTCGAGCTTTTCGATAGTGAGCGGTTTGTTTTCAAAACCAGATATCTCGGGCGAGCGCTTTGCTTTAGCCATATCTTCCGGGAACAAAGATGTGGTCAGCATTACCATAATGATCTTGTGCTGGGGAGCGATGTTGAGCTTCTTGTATTCTTCAAGGAATTCCCATCCATCCATTGCAGGCATATTGATGTCGAGAAAGATCAGGTCAGGACTCGGAAATTCAACTGGGTCTGCTCCTGACTCACTTTTTTCCAGGTAAGCCAGCGCTTCGGGACCGCTCTGCACAATGCGGATATTGTTGGTACAATCCGCTTCTTCGAGGATCATGCGCGTAAAAAAGTTTGTTGGTTCATCATCATCGATGACGAGGATGCAGTTTAATTTCTGTTTCATAAGTTATGATGTTGAATTGTAAAATAAAAGGTTGTACCCGTTCCTGGTTCCGATTCGAGCCAGATCTTGCCTTTGTGCAGCTCCACGATCTTTTTGCAATGCGACAAACCGATACCAGAACCGGGATATTCATTCCGGGTATGTAGTCGCTGGAAAATGATAAAGATCCGGTTGTGATGCTCCGGCGCAATTCCGATACCATTGTCTCCAAACTCAAACTTCCAGAAGTCACCATCCTTTTTTGCAGATACTGTGATCCATGGCGCCGTATCCTTCTTGCGGAATTTGATGGCATTGAATACCAGGTTTTGAAAAAGCTGTTTGATTTCGGTTGGATACCCCGTGATCACCGGTAGCTGTCCTGCTGTGATGTGAGCATTGGCTTCGCTGATCGCTACACTGAGATCGTCCAGCACTTCTTTGAGCACTACATTGCAATCAACCTGTGCCAGCTCTTTTTTATTACCGATCCGAGAATATTCAAGCAGATCGGTGATCAGCACTTTCATCCGCGAAGATGATTGTACGATATAATTAAGATACTTATCTGCCTTATCATCGATCTTGCCTTTGTACTGCTGTTCAAATACACCCACGAAGCTCGAGATGGTACGCAAAGGTTCCTGCAGGTCGTGCGAAGCTACATAGGCAAACTGCTCCAGCTCTTTATTCTTTCTTTCCAGCTCCATGTTTTGCGATTGAAGGTCTGCTTCTCCCCGCTTAAGGTTTTCACGCATCGATATCAACGCCTTGCCCAGTGTATCTTCTTCGCTCAATGGCTTGAAAGGCATGGAGAAATTTCTTCTTCCTACCTCATGTGCAAAGCTGGCTGTAGCCTGTAATTTATCAGATAGATTGTTCACAGATCGGACCATTTGACCGATCTCGTCACCATTTGCTTTATAATCTATTTTGCGGGTAATGCCTTTTCCCATATCATTTACAATCTGGCTCATGCGCTTCACCGGTGCAATGATGATGCGCGTAAGATAAAGGGCAAGAAACATTCCCGCTATGATGGTGGCACATGCCAGTACAATTACATATATACGCAGACGAAGTGCGGAGCTTTCGAGTTGCGCGTTCTGCGCCGCGCGTATCGCAATTCCCCTATCATACACTCTATTCAACCTGCTCATGAGATGCGCTGTAAAGGGCAACACTTCTTCTTCCACCTTACGCTCCGCCTCGAACTTCAATACAGGATCGTCATAATCTTCGAACTTACCGAGCGATTGCATGATATCTTTTTCTACTACCAGCAACTGCTCAAAATCTCGCAGGATACTATTCATGCTATCGATCCATTGCGGCTGCGACCATCGGGAAGAATAATAGTTGATCTTTTTCTTCAATATAAAATAATCTGTATTATGAAGTTTTTTCAACAATTGCTTGTCTTCTTCCTTATACCGGAAGAAAACCCAGTTGGTGGTATACATTTTCGACTCCAGCAGCATCTTCTTAAACTCATCCTGCGCCTGCAACGATGGGTCTACTACATGCGTAAGCCGCGTAGACAACTGCCTGTTACGGTAAAGTGTGATGTTGGTAATGATACCTGTAGCCACAAACAACCCTACCAGGAGGATAAAGCTCCAGTAGATGCGTTGCCTGATACTAATATGCATGATCTTTCTCACGAGCTGTCTCTTACTTTTTAAAATTCATACATGATGCCGCCAAACAACCGGAATGGCACTGCATCCGACCGGTAGAATTCGCGATACCGCTGATTTAAAATATTCTTTGCACTCACAAACACATGCAGCTTCTCCACAGCTTCATACGATACACTCGCATTCAATATCACTTTGGCCTTTATCGTATCGATGCCCCTGATGCCATCATTCAGCAATACATTGGCAAGGTGATGATAAGTCTGCCTGGAATAGAAATATCCATTCAGGTTGATATTCAGCTTATCATCGGGCACATAATTGACCGAAGCTCCACCATATACTGAAGGTGTGCTCTTGTGGGTATATACTGTCCCCATACCGGAATACATATTGTTGGGTCCCAGTCCTGCATCGGGTGTATTGTGATACGGCGCATAGTTCCTGATGCGCGAATGCTGTATGGTGATAAAAGGTTTCACCTGCAGCTCTTTTGTGCTGTAGGCAAATGATAAGGTAGCACCCTGCTGGTGAAATGTCAATGGAAGATTGGTAGAGACCAGCGGCAGCTCCGTCACGGTATTAACACCCTGTGCATACTGGTACTCTGCACCGGTAATGACGATATTGGAATTGCGCGAACGGATATCGAATACTTCCAGGTCCATGTTAAGACTGGAAGTAAGACGGCCCCTATAACCAACCTCCAGCAGCTCCGCAGTCAGCAGCTTCAGGTCTTTATTACCATACAGACCAATACGATAATACTGTTGAAATCCTACCGGGAAGAAAGCAACGGTCTGGTTTACGTAAGTATCAAAGATATTGGACGAGCGTGGTGAATGCGACATTACGGCTCTGAACACATGATTGTTACCAGGCTTGTAAGTAGCCGCCAACTGGTAAGACAGGTAAGTAGCGTCAGGATGATTGAAGGTATTGGTAGAAATACCACCGATCAGTTTCACTTTATCTTTTACCAGCTTGTACTCGCCGCGAAGAGAAGCGGAGAGTGTGGTGATCTGTCCTCTTGTATTAAAGATCCCAACACGGCGTGCGGTATCTGAATACTTGGTATCATCATATACAGCACTCCTGTAGCTGACCCCTGGCTTCAGCGTCAGCTTCTTTGTGACATAGCTGTACTCGATATTGCCGTCGAGGGTGTGAAAATGATACTTGTTGCCAGGATCGTAGTCTACGTTTTGAATACCGCCATTGTAAGAAACCTGTGCCAACATTTTATTGATAGCTATGCGCAGATCCATATACTTTGTATCCGATACTGCAGTAGACAGAGGAGTGATCTCGTTCTCTGCCGATACCTTTTGCACCAGCGAATGCTGTGCACCCGCATCGAGGTTGACTTTAAATTTTTGCGAAGGATTGTATTCAAGAAAAACATTGCCCGCATACTTTTCCATTGCCAGCCCGGGGTCAGGGAAACGCTGCCTCACATTGCGGGCAGTATCACCATTGAAGGTGATAAAATAAGCAGGGTCAGTGAAAGCCTGGTGTCTGAAAAATTCGAAGTATGATGTCTGTGAACGCTTGCGGTCCTGGTGATTGCCGGAAAGAACGGCGCTCCACTTATCCTTCTTATATCCGATCGATGCATTATTGATCATCGTATTGTTGTTACCCTGCTGGGCATTGGCAAGCAGGTACAGTCCCTGGATCTTTGGCTGGCGGGTGATGATATTGATCACACCATTCACAGCATTGGGGCCATACAATGCACCGGCGGGGCCTCTTACTACTTCTATCCTCTCTACATCGTTGATATCAATGGGCAGTGTTTCCCAGAATGTACCTCCACGGAGGTAGCTATATATAGGGCGGTTGTTGATCATCACCAGCGTAGTCGTAGAGGCGATGTCGAATGAAGCATTGGGCGGAGTATTGTCCATGCCGCGCAGATGAATATCATAGTTGCCATTGCTTTGCTCTCTTACAATGATACCCGGCACCAGGCGCAATGCCTCCATAATGGACGTGCAACCCGTCCTCTTTATTTCATCTTTTGTCACTACGGAGGCTGACAATGCCGCGTCGAACAGCAGCTCCTGGTTTTTAGAGGCCGTTACGATCTTCACATTCAGCAGGTCCTGCAGGCTCAGTCCTGAATAATGGTCGCTGCCGCTACTATCGGTCTGGCTAAAGGCCGCATCGGCGCCCAGCAGGATCACTGCTAGGATGCAGAACAGTTTTTCAAGCAGATTTTTAATTTTATTCATTAGATCGTGGTAGTTGATTTATTTTGATCGCTATTACAATTCATAATTCAGGCCTATCAGGAAACTAAATGGTGCTGCATCCGAACGGAAGAACTCCCTGGAGCGGTCGTTCAGTATATTCTTCAGGTTCAGCATAAAATGCAGGTCCTTTACAGGGGTGTATGAAAAGTTTGCGTTGATGATCATTTTTGGATCGATGGTATCGATGCCCCTTACTCCATCATTGAATACGATATTGCTCACATGATAATGCGTCTGTTTGGAATAATAGTAAGCGTTCACATTGATGTTGAGCTTTTCGCACGGCCTGTAGTTGGCAGACGCGCCACCGTAAACTTTCGGACTACCGGTAAATATTTCTTTCTGGCCCATTCCTGAATAGATATTATAAGGGCCCGATCCGGCATCTTCAGTATTGAGGTAAGGCGAATAATTCTTCATCATCGTGTGCTGAAACGTGATGAACGGCTTCAACTGGAATTTCTTCGAGCTCCATGTCAGCGACACAGTTGCACCCGGCTGCCACAGCTCCATCGGCAGGTTCATCCCGGTAACAGGCTGCACGTTAATTGTATCTGTATGTTCAATTACAGTCGAAGGCTTGCCATATATAAAAGAACTATACTCGCTGGCCTTGATTGCGAACACTTCCACATCGAGATGTGTCTTCGCTGCGATAGTTCCACGATAGCCAAGTTCGATCATATTAGCAGTTTGCAGCTTCAGGTCTTTATTGCCTCCAAGTTCCATTCTCGTATACTTCTTGTATCCGGTAGGATAATAAGAAATGATCAGGTTTACATACGTATCATAAATAGTAGACGATCTCGGTGCCTTCGACACCACAGCGCGTATCAGGTGGTTTGAATTTATTTTATAAGTAGCCGCCAATTGGTACGAGATATAGGTGCTATTGGGGTAGTTGAACTTATTGGCCATGATCCCTGCCACCAGTTTCAGTTTGTTGTCAAATAACTTATACTCTCCACGCAGGGAAGCAGACTTTGTGCTGATCACACCGCGTGCATTGAAGATGCCATTACGCAACTGCGGATCAGCATACTTCGTATCGTCGTACATGGCACGGCGGTAGCTGATGCCCGGCCTTATCGAAACATTATTCTTCGTATAGTTATACTCTACGTTTGCATCGAGCGTATTGAAATCATAACTATTTCCGGGTTCATATACTCTCACCTGTCTGCCCGTATTTAACGATACCTGGGTGGTCAACCCTTTAATGTTTGCTCTCACGTCAGCATACTTTGTGTCAGACTGTGTGTACGTCAACGGAGTGATCTTATTTTCCGTATACACTTTTTGTGCTTCAGAATGTTGTGCGCCGGCACTCAGGTGAAATCCCACATCATCGGACGCCTGGTAATTCACAAACACATTGCCCGCATACTTTTGTAATGCCTGTGATGCATCTGGATACAATTTCTTCAGGTTCCTGACCGTATCCTGTAAAAAATTGATAAGATAATCAGGGTTGTCGAACCATTGATTGCGGCTGAACTCGAAATATGAGGTCTGTGTACGGTTTCTGTGTTGGTAGTTGCCGGAACCGATAACGTCCCATTTACCCGAGCGGTAACCGAACGATGCATTGTTGATATAGGTGCGGTGACTGCCTTCTCTTGCATTGACTACAAAATAAAGTCCATCCTTCTTTGGCGCACGGGTGATGATATTGATCACACCGCTTACCGCATTGGGCCCATACAGTGCGGCGGCAGGCCCGCGCACTATTTCTATTCTTTCTACGTCGTTGATATCTACAGGCAATGTTTCCCAAAACGTACCTCCACGGAGATAGCTATAAATGGGACGGTTGTCGATCATCACCAGCGTGGTAGTATTCGATGTCAGTTCAAACGGAGCATTCGGCGGCACATTGTCCATACCGCGCAGGTGAATATCGTAGTTGCCATTGCTTTGCTCTCTTACAATGAGGCCGGGTACCAGGCGCAGCGCTTCCATGATAGAAGAGCAGCCCGCCCTGCGGATCTCTTCTTTAGTGACGGCACTGGCAGACAATGCGGCATCAAACAGGAACTCCTGGTTCTTTGACGCCGTTACAATTTTTACATTGAGCAGGTCTTTCAGGCTAAGACCGCCATAGTAGTTGTTGCTCGTATCTGACTGTGCCGAAGCTGTGGAAGCTGCAGCCAGTAACACAATTATCAATCTCACGTATTTGCCTAATCTAAGTTTCATTGGAAGGTGGATAGTCTTTTTTTATTTCAGTGTTATTCTCACAATTCCCATTTGAATCCGGCCATGATCCTGATGGGGTCCTGGCGCTGGCCATAAAACAGTTCGGTATTCGGATTACTCAAGTCCATGTTAAAGCTTACAGCCCTGTACCGCTGGTTCAATGCATTCGATACATTGATAAACCCTGCCACGTTTTTGTTGAATGCATATCGTACCGACACATTCAGCAAGGCATAACCGGGTATTGTTTGGCGGTGAATGATGGCATTCACGGTGTCTTTAATACCGGGCAGGCGTTGTGTGCCCATCAGGGTCAGGCGTGGTGCACAGGTAAATTTGCCTGCTTTCAGATCGAAGCCTGTGCGCCCCATGAATGGCGCAATAAAATCTGTCTGACGGTCCAGCTCTGTCTCCCGGTTTTCGGTAAGGCCTTGTTCCAACTTGCCGTTCACATAGCTGAATGAGGCAAATGAATTAAATTGCAATTTGCCAAAGCGGTGCTTCCCGTTGAGCACAATGCTGGCGCCATAGTTGAACTGCCTGTTGTTGTTGGTAAATACTTCAATATATTCTACCGGTATACCGTTGAACTGGTTATTATACCGTTTTGTAGTAAGATTATCGTCGGCGTACATGTGCAGACCGGAAAGAAATGTATAATAGCCATTCACAGTCAGCGCAATGTTTTCAGAAAGATTTTGGCTTATGCTCAGTTCAACATTCCTTGACCGGATCGGTTTCAGATCAGGATTGGGAAGATGTAAAAAGCTGGAGCGGTAAGTGCGGCCCGAATCTGTAGTATAAAAGCTTCCATACTGCGCGTAAGAATCCGATGGCATCGGCGCCAGAAAAGCACTTCCAAACAATACTTTTATCATCGTCTTTTCGGATGCCTTATACACTATACCCATCCGGGGGTTGAAAGTGCTGCCATATCTCGAGTTCCAATCATGACGGGCACCGAGCGTGATATGCCATTGATCGTTGGGCGACCAGGTGGATTGCACAAAAGTGCCTACGTTGTGATACCTGAGAAAATAAAACTGGGCCGCTACTCCTCCCGGATTGTAAAATGCTTTCGTGCCCAGGTAGGTGGAATGAATATAGTCATTCGTATTTACGGGTGCACTCAGGTCTGCACTCTGGGGTATACTATGGTATTGTTCGTAACCTATGCCCGCTGATAAATTGATCTTGTCAGAAGGAACAAAGTCTACCTGTTGTTCGATCTTACCCATCGAAGCCGTAGAATATTTATAGGCAGGTTCCATGCCCGAGTACATGTTGCGATAATTCGATTTAGGGTCCAGGTTGTACTCGCTCATGGTAAGGGCCGTAGTAGTAGTAATGTCGCCGATGGTCTTGCGATAAGTGGCATTGGCCACCGAAACGCTTTGGCTCATCCGCGCTTCTTTGTTGTACACAGTATTGGATGTATTGTTGCCCCAGGCAGTGGGAAGCGTAAACTGGTTGCGAAAGAAAGCAAAGCTGAAATCCTGAATCTTCAGCGCCATGTATACATTGTGTGCTTCGATCGGCGCTTCAAACTTCGGGCGCACTGGTGTAAGAGGGGCCATGGGTCCGTAAATGGTGTTGAATGTGCCGGTCTTGAGCGGCGTCACCGAATAAAGCGGATCTGATCCGTACAACTTTGTGTAGTCAACTCCTTTATCATACAGGTATTGGCCTGATACGGTAAGATTGACATGATCGGCAAATTTCTTTGAAAGGAATACCGAAGTATTAGTATAGCCGTAATGATCGGCAAGCGTAGAAGCCTCGGCAACCATACTCTTTTTGGAAGGTTTCTTTGTAATGATGTTCACTACAGCAGATACTGCATTGGCTCCATATAAAGCAGAAGCAGGACCGTACACTATTTCTATCTGTTCAGCAAGGTTGACCGGGTAGTTTTCCATTACCGGCATTGCTTCTCCGGAAGGAGAAGAGATGATCACTCCATCCATCAGGAATACTATCTTTTCCGAACCCTGCGTACCCCGGAAGGTAATGCTGTTGCGGATGCCCGAATATATCTTATCGTCCACTTTCACGTCAGGCAGATCATGCATTACATCCAGCAGTGATTGATACCCGCGCAGTTTGATCTGTTCGCGTGTGATCACGATCACGGAGGCAGGTGCGGTTTCCAGGTTTTGTGATGTGCGGCTGGCAGTCATCACTTTCACATTCAGCAGTTGCTTCAGGCTGAAATTATTCAGCAAAGTATCTTCCTGCGCAAATGCGGCATCAGACACTGCCATGAGTGTGATCAAAAGGGTTAGATGTAAGTAAACTTTTTTCATAAGTGTGTTGGCCGATCCTAATTCACTATAGTTCCCAGTTGCAAAAGCTCAGTAGCAATACTGAGCCCGTGCTTTTCAATGGTATTTTTATTTATTTCCAGTTTTAGTTTTTCCTGCGATATTTTGAAATTGATACAGGCTCCTTTGCTTGCCATCCCCGAGCTTTCGGATACCAGCAGTACAGGGGCGTCGCCGATAGAGGTCGCTATTTTTTTGATGCGGCTGCTTTCATCGTTGCTGATAAAGAGTATGTGACAGTTGAAGGCGCTGGCAGAAGAGGAGAACTGTTTGATGATGATGCGTCGTCCACTCACCGTCTTGCCATCGGTAGAGCTTTTCAATTCATCATAGAGAGGTGAATCACCTACAATGCCGATCACAAAATCGCCATTCTTTTTATAAGACGGCCAGTCGATATACTTGGTAAAATGATAAATGATGTTGGCGTGTACAGCGTAATTGGTTTCCTGTGCCTGTGAGCTGAGCGGAAATTTTAATAGGAACAGAAGTCCCAGGCAGGCTGTCCGGAACAGCCAGCCTGTTTGGAATAGTGGATCTCGATTCGGGTGACGAGCAATGGCAGCAGTTTCGATAATGCCTCTCATCGGGTTCGGATGGTTCATAATAACGGCTACAAAGATGCCTTATTAACATAACTGCAACGATAGAGAAACCTAGTAATCTCTTGTAGTAAAAAATTGACGTTCAGACATTAAAGCAAGAGTAAACCATTAAAAAGATTACAACATATGAGAGAAAGAAATAAGAGGAGTTTTATGTTTGACAGTTTGATTACAAACAGTGATTGTCAGTATACATTCCTGTAGTCAGTGGTGATTTCTAATAGCTAAGCAACTTCCCAATTATCTCCCCCACTCTCTTCGCATCAGGCAACACAGCTTTCTCCAAAGCCATATTCATCGGTATGGCTGGCACATTCAAAGCACCTAATACTTCCACCGGTGCATCCAGGGATTGAAAACACTGTTTAGCTATTCTTCCTGCCAGTGCTTCTGCAAAAGAATTATTTTGCTGCTCTTCGGTCAGCACCATGCATTTGCCATGTAGCTTCACCCGCTCATAGATAAGCTGCTCATCCAGGGGATAAAGCGTTCTCAGATCAATGATTTCTACCTGCTGGTTAAATTGACGGGCTGCAGCTTTTGCCCAGTATACACCCATGCCATACGTGATGATCACACAGCTTTCACCATTGTCGATCGCCTGTTGTGTTGCCTGAATTATGATATTGGCCTTACCGAGTGGGATGATATAATCGCGTGAAGGCTCTGCAGTCTTTGCATCTTCAGTGCCAGGCACCTTACTCCAGTAAAGCCCTTTATGCTCAAGCATTATTACCGGATTGGGATCATAGAAAGCAGCTTTCATCAAACCTTTCATATCTGCAGCAGAAGATGGATACGCTACTTTGATACCTTTTATTGAAAGTAACGATGTCTCTACACATGCGCTATGATACGGACCGCCACCACCATAGGCTCCTACAGGCACCCGAAGGATCATCGATACAGGAAATTTCCCATAGCTCAGATATGAAGATTTTGCCACTTCAGTCACCAATTGATTAAAGCCAGGAAATATATAATCCCCAAACTGCACTTCCACAATTGGTTTAACTCCTACTGCGCTCATGCCAACAGTTGACCCCACGATATATGCTTCCTGGATAGCCGTATTGAACACACGGTGCTCACCAAATCTTTCCGCCAGTGTTGCCGTTTCTCTGAATACTCCCCCTAACCTTTTTCCTACATCCTGTCCGTAAAGCACGGCTTCCGGATGATCTTCCATGATCTCACGAATAGCAAACAATGCAGCATCTACCATCACGATCTTTCCGGTACTACCCGGATTTCTTTTTCCCTTTTCTTCCTTGATGGTCGTTGGCGCAAACACATGCTCAGTAGCACTTGCGGGATCAGGCTCGGGCGATTCAACTGCTTTTGAAAATTCGTTTGCGATGTATGTCGTCGCTTTCTCTTCTGTTTGAACCAACTGTTCTTCGCTGATTCCTTTCCCGGCTAATTTACCCCGGAGTAAAATGCGTGGATCTATTTGCAAATGCTCTGCCCAGTCTGCATCGGTGCGATAAAATTCTTTTCTTACACCACTGGTATGGTGCCCGAGCAAGGGTACCCGTGCATGCACGAGATAAGGCTTTCTTTCTTTCCTTACCCAATCACAGACCTGCTTCATCGTATCATAGGAAGCCTCGAAGTCACTTCCATCAACCTGTATTGCGTTCATTCCCTTGAAGCCGGCTGCAAATTCAAATGCATTCATTGCCCTTGCTTCTGCTGCCGTCACACTGATGCCCCAGTTATTATCCTGTACCAGGTAAATAATGGGCAATTGTTTTAATACCGCAAACTGAAATGCTTCACTCACCTCACCTTCTGTTATGCTGGCATCACCCAGTGAGCAGATCACTATGGGAAGTTCATTGTCTCTTCCTCTGTTCAATAATGTAGATTGGATCCGTTCCAGGTATTGAATTCCCTGCGCCACCCCTGTAGTAGGAATAGCCTGCATTCCAGTCGCGCTGCTTTGATGGATCATTGTGGGTTTGTCTCCCTTGCGATAGTTGGGATGCGAATAATATTCACGGCCTCCCGAGAAAATATCATCACGTTTTGCAAGCAGTTGCAGCATCAGCTCGTAGGGCTGGAAATCCATTCCAAGCAAGAGGCTTTCATCGCGATAATAAGGGCTTACAAAATCGATCGGCAGCAATTGAAAGGCGGCGGCAATCTGTATGGCTTCATGTCCACGCGAGGTGGAATGAACGTATTTGCAAACACTACGGTTGGCTTCATAGGTGTCCGCCATTGCTTTTACTTCGCACATCAGGCGGTATGCCTTTAGTAACAGGTTAATATCAGTCATTTATCAAAGGAGTGTGATCGGGCCGTTAAAAGTACTAACGGGTGTTCACAAAAACAAACCCCGGAATAAATCCGGGGCTGTTGTTTGAAAAATGCAGTGGGTATTGGTTGTCGGGTTGGTTTATTTTACTTCAAGTTTGAACATACTATTGTCTTCCAGGAATCCTTCCAGCTCATCGCCTACTACGACTTCACCTACACCTGCGGGAGTGCCCGTAAAAATGACATCTCCAATGTTTACTGAAAAATAATTTGATATATAGGCAACAATCTTATCGAAGTTATGGATCATACTCGAAGAATTGCCCTGTTGAGCCAATTCTTTATTCTTATACAATCCAAAATTGATGTCTTTCTTATTCTTGACCTCGGCGAATGCTACCCATTTTCCAATCACAGCAGAATTGTCCCATGCTTTTGCTTTTTCCCAGGGCAATCCCTTTTCCTTTAATTCATTCTGTATGTCGCGGGCTGTAAAGTCGATTCCTGCTGTAATAGCATCGTAATATTTGGAGGCAAACTTTTCCTGAATATATTTACCATTCTTGCTGATACGGATCACCAGTTCACATTCATAGTGCAACTCGTTTGTAAATTCGGGATAATAAAAAGGCGTATGAGGTTGCAATAAAGCGCTCTTAGGTTTCATGAAAATCACCGGCTCATCAGGTATTTCATTACCCAGTTCTTTCGCATGTGCTGCATAGTTACGGCCTACACAAAAAATCTTCATAACAGAGATAGTTGTTTAGATAAATACATCGGATACTACTCTCAGGGCTGTTCATCCCATATATTCAGGCTTTCGATAAGCAAATTGGATATAAAACTAATATAATATCGGGGGTGCTAAAATAAGTAATCACAACGGATTATCATAACGAAAAATGTTTATTATTTACGTCATTCATCGCTGCCGTGATCCCCTGCGAAATGAACATTTCCAGCACTTCAACACATTTTTCAATCTTCAGCCTCACCAAGGGCTCCTCCTCTTTTCTCCATTTGCCAAGCACAAAATCCGACTGCATTCCTTTGGGAAAATCGTTACCGATTCCGAACCTTAAGCGAGGATATTGGTCGCTACCCAGAGATTCTTCCAGGCTTTTCAGACCATTGTGACCTCCGGGGCTACCGGAAGGCTTTAACCGTAAGCGGTCTAAAGGTAAAGCAACTTCATCTACAATCACGAGGATATTTTCAAGTGCTATTTTCTCCTTGTCCATCCAGTATTTTACAGCCTTCCCGCTAAGGTTCATATATGTTGTTGGACATATACAGGTGATCGATTTGCCCTTCCACCTGATGCCAGAAACATAGGCCAGCCGACCGTTTTCAAACTGCCCTCCATGCTTTAGGACAAAAGCATTGACCACATCGAAACCGATATTATGCCTGGTGTGGGCATATTCGTTTCCAATGTTTCCGAGGCCAGCTAATAAGAATTTCATGAGAAAAGAATGTACGGTATATGGCTAGCGTTCTGTACCGGGTTTTGCAGCCAAATAACGGGTTTAGTAATAAAAAACCCGCATCACTCCGCTTTTAGGGTAAGAGATACGGGTCGGAAATAAATGGGAAAAATTACTTTTTACCTTTATCAGCAGCAGGTGCAGCAGCCGGAGCGGCAGCAGCCGGAGCAGCGCCAGCAGCAGGTGCGGCAGCTTCTTCCTGTTTCAATTGCCTTGTCAATACTACTGATGCAATTGGAATACGTGGTGAGTTGAGTATCTCGTAATTGTCAACCTTCACGTCTTCTACTCTGATATTGCCATTGAGGTCGAGTTCATCGATAGATACTTCGATCTGCTCTTTCAGGTATTTGGGATAAGTTTTTACTTTCAGCGATTTCATTTTGGTGATCAGCTTACCACCATCCTTTACTCCTTTGGAAGTACCTACGAACTTCAGAGGAATATCAGCTATCACTTTTTTGTCTTCTACCAGCTCCAGCAGATCTACGTGAATGAGTTGGTCATTCACTTTGTCAAACTGCAGGTCTTTAAGTATGGTTCTGTAAGTCTTACCATCCAGTTGCACCTCTGCAATCTGGAAATTCGGTGTATATACCAAGGCTTTGAATGCAGCAGCAGGAGCAGCAAAGCTGATCTCCTGTGCACCCCCGTAAATTACACCGGGCACCAATTCCTGAGAGCGGAGTGAGCGGGTGGCGGTCTTCCCGAAACCGGTCCTCAGTTGTCCTTCGATTGTAATTGATTTCATGTTTTGTTTATTATGATTGTTTAAATACTTCTATCAGTATCACAAACTTGGTCTTCTTTGCGAATGCACAAAGAGACTGGTGATACTCTTATTCTCAAAGGCATTGCGGATAGCAACTGCAAAAAGTTCGGATACCGAGATCACTTTGATCTTGGAACCTTCATTCTTGCGGATCGGTATGGTATCGCAAACCACAAGCTCTTCCAGCACACTGTTCTGGATGTTCTCATACGCTTTGCCGCTTAACACAGGGTGAGTGATCAATGCTCTCACGCTGCGGGCGCCTTTTTCTTTTAAAAGAGCTGCACTTTTTGCCAGGGTGCCTCCTGTGTCACAGATATCGTCTATGATCACGATATCCTTATTCGTCACATCACCAATCACCACCATGCTGGCGATCTCATTTGCACGTTTTCGGTGCTTATCACAGATCACCATTTCTGTCCCGAAGTAGTTGGCTATCTCCCGTATACGGTTAGTAGCTCCCACATCAGGGGCCGCAAAGGTAAGGTTTTCCAGCTTCAGATTCTCTATATAAGGGATAAAAAGTGCATGACTGTCGAGGTGATCCACGGGTATATCAAAATACCCCTGGATCTGGGGAGCGTGAAGGTCCATGGTGATCAGGCGATCCGCACCAGCGGCCACCAACATATTGGCTACCAGCTTGCTACCAATAGCCACCCGTGGCTTGTCCTTCCGGTCCTGACGTGCATAACCATAATAAGGCATTACGGCAATCACTTTATATGCTGATGCTCTTTTGGCCGCATCGATCATGAGCAATAGCTCCATGAAATTGTCGGAGGGGGCATACGTGCTTTGTATCAAAAAAACAGAGTCGCCCCGAATGCTTTCCAGGAAAGTCGGAGAGATCTCACCGTCGCTAAATCGTTGAATATGAATAGCTCCAGGCTTTGTACCGTATTGTTTGCAAATATCATGGGCAAGATCCCGGGAACTGGTTCCTGCGAAAATTTTGGCAGATTGCATGGTTGAAAATGTGAGCGGCGAAGATACTGATTCACTCCTCTCCCCGGCAAAAAAAATACCCTCATGCCTGAGCACGGGGTACTTATAAGTTTTAAGTGTTAGGTGGCAAGTGTTAGGTAAGTCAACAATCCTAAAACTTAACATCTAAAACTCAACACTACAAGCCTGTGTTAGCGAACTACTACGGCAGTAGATACCTGTACAGGTAAAGCTTTTTCTTTTGCTGGCGCAGTCTTTTTGGCTTTGGCTAAACCACTCGAAGAACTGGCGCTGCAGCTATAAAACAATGATGAACAGATAAAGATTGAGAAGAATAATACAACGATATACATTACAGCGAAGAAAAGTACCGGATGCAGGGCTCCTACGGATGATTTGGATTTCATAGTGTCCAGATTTTTGTGTTTTTCGAATGTTTGGATTTTCAGGGTCGCAATACCGTTAAATCTGTATTACAAGCACTAAATTATTTGTTAAATTGGATTTATGCAAGAGAAGAAGTACTCTATCAAGGATTGGGCAAAGGACGACCGGCCAAGGGAAAAATTACTAACGAAAGGTGCAGAAAATCTCAGCAACTCTGAACTGCTTGCCATCCTCATACAGAAGGGAACAAGGCAAAAATCAGCTGTAGACCTGGCCAAGGAGGTGCTGAAACTGGGGAAAGACAACCTTAACGAGCTGGGCAAGATGTCGGTGAGGGAACTCATGAAAATAAAAGGCATAGGGTCCGCCAAAGCCATAACCATAGCGGCTTCCCTTGAACTGGGACGCCGCCGGCAGGCCAACCAGCTGCCCCGGAAAAAGTCCATAGCGGCGAGCGCAGACATTGCCGAATACCTCCAAACGGCCTTTAGAGACTACCGGCACGAGGTATTTGCCGTGATCTTCCTGAACAAGGCCAACCGGATCATCCATTTTGAGGTGATCAGTGAAGGCGGTATTACGGGCACCATAGCCGATCCCCGGATCATCCTGAAACGAGCCCTGGAAGAAAATGCGGTCGGCATAATATTATGCCATAATCACCCTTCGGGCAGTCTGAAGCCCAGCTACGCGGATACAAGGCTCACCAAAAAGATCAAGGATGCCGCCCGCCTGCTCGATATCGAAGTGCTGGACCATGTGATCGTCAGCGAAGAGGGGTATTATAGCTTCGCGGATGATGGAATGCTGTAGAATTAAGCCTGCGCTGTAGGACCGCCAAAATTGAACGGAAGCTGGATCTCTTCCAGATCCTTGATGCTGCCATTTACAGCTTCGTACTTGGAAATATTATCTACCATTGCCTTCATCAGGCGTTTGGCATGCTGAGGTGTGAGAATAACGCGTGATTTCACTTTGCTTTTGGGAGTGCCGGGCATGACATTCACAAAATCGATCACAAACTCAGCGTGTGAGTGAGTAATGATCGCAAGGTTTGCATAAGTACCCTCGGCAATTTCTTCAGATATCTCTATGTTGAGTTGATTGGGTTGCTGTGGTTGATCAGCCATATTTTTAAATTGAACAGTAAAATTAACTAAGATAGCTGACTTTGATATTAGAACATGACTTAAAAAACAAAGGCACCCTTACGGATGCCTTTATTCAAAATAAATAATTGCCAGCTATTACGGAGTAGCGCTCTTAAATTCAACTTTGTCTACAGCCAGCTCATCTCCATTAGCACCTCCATGGATCTCCACAAAATATCTGAGTGCGAAACGGCCAGAATCAGGCTTGTTCAAACCTGTAATGGTTGCTTCATACTTTGTCCAGGTAGTTGGATAATCACCAGGACCAGTGATTTTGTAGATTGGGTTGATATCAACCAGCGGACGGGTGAATCCACCAACAGCTGTTGATTCGTGCTCGATACTATCTGAAGCATTGAACAGGTTCAGGCGCAATTGCAACCTGTCACCATATCCATCATTCGAACCATTGGACAGGGTATAGAAGCTGATCTTATCGCCGTTCTGAAACACTCTTGCAGGCGAAATAGCCCATGCGCTGATGTTACCATCAACTCCATTGCTCGCCTGGTAATTTGCATAAAGCAGACCAGCACCCTCGAATGGAGGATCGTCGTAAAAAGTGGTCTTCGGTTTTACAGTCCAGCCAGCACCCGGATCGTCGCTATAATTTTTGAATATCCATCCCTGAGTAGTCGCTTCTGCCATTGTATTGAAATTCTGTGTAAACGACTGACCAGTTGGAGGCGCTGGTGGTGGCGGAGTATCTTCTTTATCATCACAAGCCTGCAGCAACACCACAGTTGCAGCAAGACCATAAACTAGTTTTCTAAAAATTGATGCATTCATAAATTGATTTTTAAGTATGCCTGATAAGTTTAATAACGGTTAAAATGCCTTTATTATGGTCTTGGACCAACATATTTCCAATGCTCAGTGATTGTAGTTCTGAGTGATCCACCCTGCTTCATAATATACTTCACATCTACACTCTTGTCTGCATTCACCTGATTGATACCTGTCGGATCCAATTCTGCACTTCTTCCACGTGTTGGAGAAGGATCACCATAATAATTGGTAACACCAATGATCTTGTTTGTGGTCAGGTTGAATTCAAAGATCGGGGCATATTCACCATAATAGGAGTTACCAGCGATCAGGTGACCATAACCCAGACCAGGGATGAACATCACATTCTTGTTGCCGCTCACTGTGATCAGGTGAAACTCATACGGATATGGATCGCCCGGCACAGAGCTCAAAGAAGGGCTCACGATATCTACAAGTGTAGAATTTTCGTCGATCTCGTACACACCATCATACTTGTTCTTGATAGCGATAGCAGCTACTCCACCGCCAAGGTTAGTGCTGATGGTATATCCGGAAGGTTCGATAGAACTGATCTGGAAACCGAGCGCATACGCCTGGCCAAGGAAGTTTTGCGGATTGATCTTGATCTGAAGGTAGGGAAAG
>JADMIO010634558.1_pt1 | contig 21528 bp, 23 predicted proteins | sample 8958161 | NCBI WGS metagenome assembly JADMIO01 (sample SAMN16585339, study PRJNA669376) | soil metagenome | isolation source: Crop rotation soil | place: USA: Cullars Rotation, Alabama | collected 2011
CTCCAGTCTGGCGATCGGGTGATTGCGCTGGTTAACAATCTTGGCGCAACTCCGCTTTCTGAGCTGTACGGCGTCTATAACCGCCTGACCACACGTTGCCAGCAAGCGGGATTGACTATCGAACGTAATTTAATTGGCTGGTTTGGCGCGGCATTGGTGGGGGCTGCAATCTCGACTGCAATTCTCCTGATGTGGCGGCGCATGCCGCGGACATCGTTCGCGAGGTGGCGGCATTCTTGTCGCGCAACGCCTCGGCGGTGACGCAAGGCGCCATACGCTTCCTGCTTGACGCTTTCGTGGTCGGCTTTGCCTTCCTCTATTTCCTGAGCGAGGGCCCGACGCTGGTGAAGCATTTCATCAACCAGATTCCGATCGCGCGTTCCGAGGCGCGCGCCATTGTCGACCGCACGCTTGCCATCACCTCGGCGGCGTTGAAAAGCATCGTCATCGTCGGCGCCGTGCAAGGCGCGCTGGTGGGCTTAGGCTTCGCGGTGGCGGGATTGGGACAGCCCTGGTTCTGGGGCACCGTGGCGGCCGTCGCCTCGACCGTGCCGGCGGTGGGCGCAGGCATCGTCTGGCTGCCGGCGGCGATCTATCTGCTCATCATCCACAAATATGCCGCCGGCATCGGCCTCTTGTTGTGGGGCGGCCTGGTGATTTCTTCGATCGACAACCTGCTGCGCATCTACATCATCGGCCGTAGCGCCACCATTCCGGCGTTTCTGGTGTTCGTCAGTACGCTGGGCGGATTGTTCGTCATCGGGCCGCCGGGCGTGTTGATCGGGCCGGCGTTGACGGGCGTCGTCATCGGCGTGCTCGATCTTTACCAATCGGTGCTGAAATCCTCCGGGCTGTCGAACGAGGTCGCTGCCGTCGAGCGCGTCGTGCTCGAGGACGAACGCAGCGCCTAAACCTTCATCAGAAGCCGATCTGCGAGCGGAGCGCGAACGCATCGATCGTCTGGCCGACATCGGTGTTGTCGATCGCGGCGTGCCCGCCGGGCCCGGCGACGGCGGCGATGTTGCCGATGCGATCGACATCGATGCGTTCGTAATCGAGCATGAATTTGAGATTGGCGTTGGGATACCAATTGAGGCCGAGCGTCCAAACCTTCTGCTCGCCGCCGCGAATGCCGTCAGCAGGAGCCGCCGCGCCGATAACTCCGGCACGATCGTTCAAATCGAGCACGTCGTAACGCGCCGCTACTTCGAAGGCCCCCCAGCCGCCGCCTTCGTCGAGCGAAAAGTTCACGCGCGGGCGCGGCGTCGCGAAGGAGGCGGTGGCTGCGTTGTAGACGCGCGCTTCGCCGGTGAGGAAATAGGAGACTTGCGCATACCAGCCGTCGAAATGGGGATCCGACAGCGCGGAGGCGCGCCGATCGATGTCATAACCGAACCAGCCGCCTTGCGCATAAAGGCTCGTCCATTGCAGGCCGCCCTCGAAGCCGTAGGCGAAAGCGTGGTTGGCGTTGATGGAGCCGGTGCTGACGAGCGATGTGCCGTTGTCGTCGACGGTGATTTCGGGATTGCCGGAGAAAGTAATGTTGCGCGCGGAAGCAGGGCCGGGCGTGGATTCGCCCGGCTTGAAGACATCGGTGCCGTTGGCGGTGACGATGAATTTGGTGTCGTCGTCGCTATAGGCGAGGTAGGAAAGCCGTCCCATGGCGGCCAATTGCTCGTCGAAGAAAAGCGAGGTGTCGGCGACTTTGCCGCCGCTTAAGGACAGCGCGCCGAAAAATCGATCGTCCGCATAGGCGGCGGTCGCGGCATCGCGGCCGTCGCCGCCGGCGACATTGCGCGCGACATCGGAAGGCGCGCTGCGTTCGAGGAAGATCGTATCGCCGGGCGAGGTCGCGTCCTCCAAATGGATCGGCGGCGGATAGGCGCCCAGGCGGAACCACCAGGGCGCCAAGCCATCATATTCGACATACATGGATTGCACGCGGCCTTGCTGTTCGTTGCCTTTGGTGCTGCCGCCGAAATCGTAATTGAAGTAATAGCTCCAATCGTTGAACAGCTTGCCTTGGAGCCAGAGATAGACGCGGCGGAAATTGGCGCCGGAACTCAAATCGGGTCCATTGACGGCGGGCAGGATGTGCAAGTTCGGATTGCCGTGCTGATTGAATTGGGCAACGTCCAACTGCCCCAACCCGCGCAGGGCGAGCGTGAAGCGGCCATCGGGCGAGGAGAGGAACGGGCGGTCGTTGGCGAAGCTCCATGAGGGCTGCGATTGGCGGTCGAAATTCGATTGCGCCACTTGCTGCTCAAGCGCGTCGATGCGCTTTTCCTGTTGGGCGACTTTTTCCTGCGCCGCCGTATCGGTGGGCGCGGGCTGGGGCGACGGAGGCGGCGGCGCTGCAGCGACCTGCGGTGCCGGTGCTTTCTTTGAGAGCTCGGCTTTGAGCGCGTTGATCTCGGCTTTCTGCGCTTCGATCTGCTTTTGTTGCGCATCCATCATCTTCTGCATCTGATCCAAACGCTGAAGGATGGCGGCGTTGTCGTCGGCGGCGAATGCGGGCAAGGCGAGGGCGCAGGAGGCAACGCCGGCAAGAAGCAGATTCTTACGTAACATAGCGATCCCGCGAGGAATGAAACGTTGGTCAGTTGCCGGTCATGACGATGAAGCCGGCCTTTTCGAATGCGGCCTTGGCTTGCGGGCCCGACAGGAAGGCGAGAAATTTTGCCGCCTCCGGCTTTGCGTCCTTCAGCAAGGCGACGGGATAGACGATCGGCGGGTGGGAGCTTTCCGGAAACTCGGCGGCGATTTTCACACGCGGTTCGGCCTTGGCATCGGTGGTGTAGACGATGCCGAACGGCGCTTCGCCGCGCGCCACATATTCCAGCACCACGCGAACGTTCTCGGCGTTCACGACGCGCGAGGCGACACTGTTCCAGACGCCGAGTGAGGTAAGCGCGGTGCGGGCGTAATTGCCGGCGGGAACGGATTCCGGATCGCCAATCGCCAAACGTCCGCCCTTGAGGCTTTGCGCGAGTGGAAATCCGGGCGCGACCCTGATGTTCACATTGGCATCGGCGGGGGCCACCAGAACCAGATGGTTGCCGAGCAAATTCTTGCGCGTGGCGCTTTGGATAAGCGCGCGCTGGTCGAGATAATTCATCCAGGTGCTGTCGGCGGACATGAAAATATCGACGCCCGCGCTGTTTTCGATCTGGCGTGCGAGCGTGCCCGACGCCGCAAAGGAGAATGTCACTTTGCCGCCGCCTTGGGCTTCGTATTGTTTCTCGATCGCGGGGAGGACGTCGGCGAGCGACGCGGCGGCGAAGAATGTGACGGTACCGGAATCGGCGGCGCTCGCGCGCAAAGGGGCCAAAGCCAATAGCGTGGCGGCCAGGGCCGCGAGCAGCGTGCGCGAGAGGTTCATGGCGTTCTCCGGTTCGTGATATTTGTTTAGATATAACGATGCCCGCGCGTCAATAGGCGCGGGGCTGGACGGGAACTTGGGCGCGCGCGACACTTGGCCCCAAGATGATTCACTTGGCCGTACGCATCGAATTCGGCGCCGCCGGAGCCTTCGGCTCGGGCAAGGCGAAGCTTTTGGAATTGGTCGCCAAGGAAGGCTCCATCCGCAAAGCCGCCGCGGCGATGGATATGAGCTACCGGCAAGCTTGGCTGCTGCTGCAGGCGATCGAGGAGACGTTCGGCGCTCCCGCCATCGAGACGATGACGGGCGGTTCGCATGGCGGCGGGGCGCGGCTCACGGAGTTAGGGGCGACGCTGCTTGAGCGCTACCGTGACGTGGAAAAGCGCGCGGCGGCGGCCGCGGCCCAGGACCTCGACAGCTTTGCCAGGCTGGCCAAGGGCAAGGCCGCCGGCAAGCGGCCGCAAAGGCCGGAAACCAGGCGAAAATAGCAGAATTCCGGGGAAATATTTGCGAGGGAACCCCTTGCAAATATTATAACGTGGCTTATTATAAGCAGCGTTATGAAGCTACCCGAAAACCACATCTTTCTCGTCGTGAACGATCTTGCGCGGCTGCTGAGAACGCGCGCGGATCAATTGGCCCGAGCGCGGGGCATGACGCGCGCCCAATGGGTGATTTTGCGCCGCCTGCAGCGCGAACCCGGATTGTCGCAAAACGACTTGGCCGCGCTCGCCGAGGTCGAGCCCATCACCGTGGGGCGGCTGATCGACCGCCTGCAATTGCGCGGGCTGGTGGAGCGGAGGAGCGACCCCAACGACCGGCGCGTCTACCGGCTGCACCTGACGCCCGCGGCGGCGCCCATCCTGAACGAGATCGGCGCGCAGATCGAAGAGCTCTATGACGCGGTTTGCCGCGACGTCGATCCGGGAACGTTGGACAAGGTCATGGATTGCCTGATGCAGATGAAGGCGAATTTGAACGCGGAAATGCGCAGCCCGGCGCAATCGACCGGAGGCGCTGCCTAAGATGAACATGATGACCCGCGAAGGAGCCGCGCAAAGCCTGCGCGATCGTTTGTCGGAATTCCCGGTCAGCAAATTGCTGGCGCGGCGCGTGCTGATGCTGGGGGGCGTTCTGCTGGTCGCGCTCGGCGCCCTGTACTTCTATTTCAGCGGCGGCCGCTACGTGACGACCGACGATTCCTATATCCGCGCCGCGAAGCTGATGGTTTCGAGCGACGTCTCGGGAACCGTGAGCGACGTCGCCGTGCATGAAGGGCAATTGGTGAAAAAAGGCGACGTCCTGTTCCGCCTCGACGCCAAGCCGTTTCAGATCGCGCTCGACAGCGCCAAATCGGATCTGGCGCAGACGGCGTTGAGCATCGATTCCATGAAGCACGATTATCAACGTATGCTGAGCGACATCGCCGCGCAGAACGCATCGCTCAATCTGGCGAAAACCAATTATGATCGCGAAGCGGCGCTGTTGAAGCTCGACGCGACGGCCAAAGCCAATGTCGATCAGGCGCGCGCGACGCTCGCCTCGACCAACAGCAATGTCGCCTCGTTGCGGCAGCAGGCCGACGTGCAATTGGCCAAGCTCGGCGGCGACCCCAATATTCCGGTGGAAAAGCATCCGCTTTATCTCACCGCGCAATCCAAAGTGGACGAAGCCCAGCGTCAGCTCGATCACACGATCGTGCGCGCGCCCTTCGACGGCATCGTCACCCAGGTCGAGGCCTTGCAGCCGGGCGCCATCATTGTTTCGGCGATGGCGGCCTTCATGCCGACGAGCGCCGTTGGGCTTGTCTCGACCGACGATCTTTGGATCGAGGCGAATTTGAAGGAGACCGAACTCACTTATGTGCGTCCCGGCCAGAGCGTGGAGATCGACGTCGATACTTATCCCGACAAGACTTGGCACGGCACGGTGGATTCGATAGCGCCGGCAACGGGCGGCGAGTTCTCGGTGCTGCCGGCGCAGAATTCGAGCGGCAACTGGGTGAAGGTCGTGCAGCGCATTCCGGTGCGCGTGAAGATCGACAAGACGCCGGATGAATCCCTGCTGCGCGCCGGCATGAGCGTGAGCTTGAAGATCGACACCGGTCATCGCCGCACCTTGAGCGATCTGTTCTAAGCCATGTCGAGCATCGCTTTACCCGGGGCGCTGAAGCAGGTGCCCCATCGCGCGCTCATTACCGGTTGCACGATGATCGCAACCCTGATGCAGGCGCTGGACAACACCATCGCCAACGTCGTGCTGCCCCATATGCAGGGCACGCTTTCGGCGAGCCGCGACCAGATCAGCTGGGTGCTTACCTCCTATGTGATCGCGACCGCGGTGATGACGGCGCCGGTGGGCTGGCTGTCGGCGCGCTTCGGGCGCAAGCACTTCTTTATGTTCTGCCTCACCGGATTCACCATTGCCTCCATGCTGTGCGGCATGGCGCAGAGCTTGGAAGAGATGGTGCTGTTCCGTCTGCTGCAAGGCTTTTGCGGCGCGTCGCTGATCCCGCTGTCGCAAGCGATCATGCTCGACCTCTATCCGCTCGAGAAACGGGGTTCCGCCATGGCGATCTGGGGCATCGGCGTGATGGTGGGACCGATCCTCGGCCCCACGCTCGGCGGCTACCTCACCGACCTCTACGATTGGCGCTGGGTGTTCTTCATCAACGTGCCGTTCGGAATCCTGGCGGTTACCGGTTTGGGCTTGTTCCTGCACGAGAAGAACAGCGACCGCACGCTCAAATTCGATTGGACCGGATTTGCGTTTTTGAGCATCGCGCTGGTCTCGATGCAGCTGATGTTCGACCGCGGCGTCGACAAGGACTGGTTCCAATCGTCGGAGATCATCACCGAAGCGGTGATCGCCGGGCTCGGATTCTATCTTTTCATCGTGCACATGTTCACCGCGCAAAGACCGTTCATTCCGCTTCAACTCTTCGAGGATGTGAGCTTCGTCTCGGCCTTGGGCGTGATGTTCGCGCTGGGCTTGATCCTGCTCGGCAGCATGGCGTTGCTGCCGCCTTATCTCGAGAATCTAAGCGGCTACACCGTGCAGCAGACGGGATTGCTGATGACGCCGCGCGGCTTCGGCACCATGTTCTCGATGCTGCTCGTGCCGCAACTGACCAAACGTTTCTCGCCGCGCTACATCGCCATGGCGGGTGCGCTGATGATGGCGTGGTCGATGTGGGACATGTCGAGCTGGACACCCGCCATCGACATTCAAAGATTGATCTTCGTAAGCGCGGTGCAAGGCATCGGTCTCGGCTTCATCTTCATGACGGTTCAGATCATCGCATTTGCGACGCTGGCGCCGCATTTGCGTACCGACGGCACGGCGATCTATGCGCTGGCGCGAAGCATCGGCATGGCGATCGGCGTCTCGATTACCACGGTGGCGCTCTCCAACAGCGTACAGACGGTGCATTCGGAATTGGCCGCGCATGTCACGCCGTTCAACCGGGCCTTGGGTGTGAATGCGCCAGCGATGTTCTGGAGTCCCAACATTCCCTTCGGCATTCAGAACATCAACGGCGAGATTAATCACCAGGCATTGATAATCAGCTATTCGAACGATTTCCTCTTGATGTTCTACGTCGCGCTGACGATCATCCCGTTACTGTTTCTGATCCGCCAGCCGAAGAAGGGCGCTCCCGCGCCGAGCGCGGCCGAGTTGGCAGCGGATTGAATTGTTCTGGGTTGGGGCGAGGACAGGCATCATGGATAAAGCCGTGTCGCGCAAGCCAAGCAAACGACGCGCCGAAGGCGATACGCGTCCTTATCATCATGGCGATCTCGCCCCGGTGCTGCGCCAAAGCGCGCGCGAGATCCTGATGGAGAAGGGCCTCGAAGGATTGACGCTGCGCTCGGTTGCCAAGAGGGCGGGGGTGAGCCACGCAGCGCCTTATCGCCACTATAAGAGCCGTGAAGCCCTGTTGGCCGACATCGCGCGCGCCGGCATGGAGCAATTGCGCGAGGACATCGTGCAGGCCGCCGCCGCTCCCGGGCCATTGTCGGAACGGATCGCCCATGTGGGCGCGGCCTATGCGCGCTTCGCCGCGCGCGACGGCGATCTTTTAAGGCTGATGTTCGGCTCGGAATTGGCCAAGCGCGACACCTTTCCCGATCTCGTGCAGACGGCGGACGAATTCGGGCAAGAGATGGGGCGCGCCTTCGGCGATCAGGCGCTGGGCTTGGCCGTGTGGGCCGCGGCGCACGGCATCGCCATGCTGCTCTTGGACAACGTCATCGACGTCGGACAGAAGCAATCGGGCATCGAAGTCATCCCGAGCCGCGCGGAGATTCTGCTGCGGAGCCTGTTTGCGTTCACGGATGGGTGAGGTGTGTCCCCCCACCCGGCGCGGCGTTGCCGCGCCGACCTCCCCACAAGGGGGAGGGAAAGTTAACGCAACAGCGCCTTTGCCACATCGCGAGCGAAATAAGTGATGATGGAATCCGCGCCGGCGCGTTTGAAGGCTTGCAAGGATTCCAGAATGGCGCGGTCGCCGTCGAGCCAGCCATTGGCCGCCGCGGCCTTGAGCATCGCGTATTCGCCGGACACCTGGTAGACGGCGGTCGGCATCTGGAATTCCGCTTTCACACGCCAAAGAATGTCGAGATAGGGCATGCCGGGTTTGACCATCACCATGTCGGCGCCCTCGGCGATGTCGGCGGCGACTTCGCGCAATGCTTCCGCGCCGTTCGACGGATCCATCTGATAGGTGCGCTTGTCACCGATGAGCGCCTTCGAGGAACCGACGGCATCGCGGAACGGACCATAAAAGGCCGAGGCATATTTCGCGGCATAGGCCATGATCAGCGTGTCTTTGTGGCCGTGCTTTTCCAGCGCCGCGCGGATGGCGCCGATACGTCCGTCCATCATGTCCGACGGCGCGATGATGTCGCAGCCGGCTTCCACCTGCACCAGCGATTGCTTGACCAAGATTTCGACGGTCTCGTCATTGGCGACGTAATCGCCGACGAGCACGCCGTCGTGGCCGTGGCTGGTGTAAGGATCGAGCGCCACGTCGCACATCACGCCGACATTGTTTGTGCGCTTCTTGATCTCGAGGGTGGCGCGGCAGACGAGGTTGTTTTTGTTGAGCGCTTCGCTGCCATCAGGCGTTTTCAGTTTGGCGTCGGTCTGCGGAAACAGCGCGATCACCGGGATGCCGAGCGATTGGGCTTGGAGCGCGGCTTCGCCGATGAGATCGACCGAGAGCCGTTCGACGCCCGGCATGGAAGGAATAGGTTCGCGCTTGTTGGTTCCGTCGATGACGAAAAGCGGCCAGATGAAATCGGCGGGCGCTAGCCGCGTCTCCTGCACCATGGCGCGCGTCCAGGCGTGCCGGCGCAGGCGGCGCATGCGTCCATGTGGAAAGGGCGGCGGTGTCAGCGGCATGGTTTTGCCTTCAAAAACGGCCGCACTATAACGCCGGGCGTCTGCTATTCAATGAAAGACACACGCTGTCATGCCCGCAAAGGCGGGCATCCAATTTTTCGCCGGATACCTGGATTCCCGCTTTCGCGGGAATGACATCCGTTAGTTGGTTTCAAAGCTTCGACAGGCTCAGCATGAGGGTTTAAGTAAGCCTCACCCTGAACTTGTCGAAGGGTGAGGAATGGAAATGAACGAATTCGTCATCGGCAAAGTCGAAGGACGCATCGGGCATATCACGCTCGACCGCCCCGAGGCGCTGAACGCGCTCAATCACGATATGTGCGTGACCATCCTTAACTGGGTGACGCGCTGGCGCGACGATCCCAACGTGGATGCGGTGCTGATCGACTCCTCTTCGCCGCGCGCTTTCTGCGCCGGCGGCGACATCCGCGATATCTGGGCCGCCAATCGCGACGGCAAGCCGCGGCCGCGTTTTTATTTCGACAACGAATACCGCTTGAACACGGCGATCCATAATTACCCCAAACCCTACATCGCGCTCATTGACGGCATCACCATGGGCGGCGGCGTCGGCGTGTCGGTGCATGGGCGTTATCGCGTCGTCACCGAGAACGCGATGCTGGCGCTGCCGGAAACGCTGATCGGGCTGTTTCCCGATATTGGGATGAGCTACGTGCTGCCGCGCTGTCCGGGCGAAACCGGAATGTATCTGGGCTTGACGGGCGAACGCATCAAAGCAGCCGACCTCATCTATACCGGCCTTGCCACCCATGCGATTTCTTCCGCCAACCTAAACGAATTCCGCACGCGATTGATCGGCGGCAAAAATCTCGAATCTCTTTTGCGGGAGATAGCCATATCGCCAGGCGATGCGCCTTTGGCGAAGAACCGCGCTGCCATCGACCGCGCTTTTTCGAAGAATTCCATCGAGGAGATTTTGCAGGCTTTGCAATCGGAAGGTTCGTGGGGCGAGAACGTGCGCAAAATCTTGAACGCCTGTTCGCCGACGAGCCTCAAAGTCACGTTCAAGGAATTGCGCGAGGGAAAGAAATTGGATTTCGTTTCCTGCATGCGCATGGAGTATCGGATGGTCGCGCGTTTCATCGACGGCCACGAATTTTACGAGGGCGTGCGCGCGGCGGTGATCGACAAAGACAGGAAGCCCAAGTGGCGTCCGGCGGAGCTTTCGCAAGTTCTGGAAAGCGAGGTGGATGCCTATTTCACGTCCTTGGGCGCGGAGGATTTCAACCCCTAAGAGGGGAGCGTGTAGCATTTGGGCAGCATTTCGTTAGGATTTACGCCGATTTTCGGCCCTTAAGCCTGCATTAACGGGCATTCGGATAACGTTGCACGCATATGGGGTTAACCCCGAAATAGGGGATGCAAATGTTGGGTAAAGTCGAACTTGCCTTAAAGGCCGAGGAGCAACCGAAGCTGCGCTCCCGTTATCTGGAAAGCCTGAGCTTGGTTGAGCGGTTGCACCGCCAGCTCTTGGACGTCATCAAGGACGAACTCGACCGCCGCGGCGAACGCGAGGTCAACAGCGTGCAGGCGCTTCTGCTTTTCAATATCGGCGACCAGGAATTGACCGCCGGCGAATTGCGCACACGCGGCCATTACCTCGGCTCGAACGTGTCCTACAACCTCAAGAAATTGGTCGAGTCCGGCTACATCCGCCACGAGCGCTCCGATGTGGACCGCCGTTCGGTGCATGTGAGCCTGACCGACAAGGGTGTCGCCATCCGCGAAGCCGTCGGGAAATTGTTCGACCGACACCTCGATTCCATCGAAGCTGTCGGCAATGTTACCGAAGACGACTTCGCCGATCTGAACACCAGCCTGCGCCGTCTCGAGCGCTTCTGGCTGGATCAGGTCCGCTACCGCCTCTAATCGTCGTTAAGCGCGATATCTAAAGATCAGGGCCGGGGCTTGCCGCCTCGGCCCTTCCTATTTGCTTGACGCAACTGTGACAATTCGCTTTTGAGAGGGCGGAAAGCCTGGGTTATTGTCCGGTCCGTGTGGTAAGGGTCCGGCCCCTTGGGAACGCGGGCTTACCTTTCTGGAAGAGTGGAATAATGGCTTTTGCGTATGGCCAAGCCTTTAAGGAAGCCCTGGCGGGCTTGCGCCGTGAAGGCCGCTACCGCGTCTTTGCCGACATTGTGCGGCGCCGCGGCGGCTACCCGGAAGCCGAACTCCACAGTGTCCCCAACCGCAAGCCGATCACCGTCTGGTGCAGCAACGATTATCTGTCCATGGGACAGCATCCCAAGGTGCTCGCCGCCATGCACGAGGCGCTGGAGACGACCGGCGCGGGCTCCGGCGGTACACGCAATATTTCCGGAACCACGCATTATCATGTCGAGCTCGAGGCAGAACTTGCCGATCTGCACGGCAAAGAGGCTGGGCTGTTGTTTTCCTCGGGCTATGTCTCGAACGACGCGACGCTTCCGGCTTTGGCGCGATTGCTGCCGGGATGCATTTTCTATTCGGACGCGCTGAACCACGCCTCGATCATCGAGGGCATCCGCCATTCCGGCGCTCCCAAGCGCATTTTCCGTCACAATGATCCGCATCATCTGGAAGAATTGCTGGCGGCCGACGATCCCGAACTGCCGAAGGTGATCACCTTCGAGGCGGTCTATTCGATGGACGGCGATTTCGGCCGGATCAAGGAGATCTGCGATCTCGCCGAGAAATACGGCGCGCTGACGTATCTCGATGAAGTCCATGGCGTCGGGTTGTATGGCCCGCGCGGCGGCGGCGTTTCGGAACGCGACGGCGTGCATAAGCGCGTCGACATCATCGAAGGCACGCTAGCGAAATCCTTCGGCGTCATGGGCGGGTATATTACCGCCGATGCCGGCCTCATCGATTGCATCCGTTCCTATGCGCCGGGATTCATCTTCACCACCTCGCTGCCGCCAGCGATTGCGGCGGGCGCGCTGGCAAGTGTGAAGCATCTCAAAGCGAGCGATGCGGAGCGCAAGAAACTGCACGAGCGTGTGGCCAAGGTGAAAGCAGCGCTGGCACGCTATGATTTGCCCGTCATGGAAAGCCCGAGCCATATCGTGCCGGTGCTGGTGGGCGATCCTGCTTTGTGCAAACGCGTCTCCGACGAACTTCTGTTCGACCACGGCATCTACGTGCAGCCGATCAATTTCCCGACGGTGCCGCGCGGCACCGAGCGTCTTCGCTTCACGCCGGGGCCCTCGCACAGCGACGCCATGATCGAGCAATTGGCCGTGGCGCTTGACCGCGTTTGGACCGCGCACGCGCTCAAACGCGCGGCATGACCGGCGATAAGCCCGGCCAGATCCCGATAAGCACCAGCCCGAAGTTCTCATCGAATACGCGAGCCTCGAAACGGCGGCGATCAAGAAACTCGAATTCGTGATGAACAGGAAACGCGATTAAGCCTTGCGGCGGCGGCGCGGGGTCGAGGAAAGGCCAAGGCCGATGCGCTTGGCGAATTCCGAACGCTGCGCCGCGTAATTGGGCGCGACCATCGGGTAATCGGCGGGCAGGCCCCATTTGGCGCGGTAATCTTCGGGCGTCATGTTGTAGTTGGAGCGCAGATAGCGCTTCAGCATTTTCAATTTCTTCCCGTCTTCCAGGCAGACGATGTAATCGGGCGTCACCGAGCGCTTCACCGAAACGACCGGTTTGGGCGCGTTGGCATTGTCGGTCGCCGATGGCGTGGCGAGCCCGCCCAATGTGGCATGAACGCTTTTGATCATGGCCGGCACGTCGGCGACAGGAATGGGATTGTTGCTGACATAGGCCGCGACGATGTCGCCGGTCAGCTTCAAAAGTTCGTCGGTTTTGGGCGCCGAACCTTCGGGAGTCTGGGTCATGTGCGTCCTTGAGGGCTTGGCGCGACGCCGTTGCGAACGGCCAAGCTATGGCGCGCGAGCCTTAGGAAAGCAAGGGTATAGCGGGTTAGACATTCAGTCTTCCCGAAAATCGTCAAATATTGGCCAGTAATGCGCAAGGAAGGATTGCCAGCAACGCAAGTCTTCTTGGGCCTCGGCAATCGTTATGCGCCGAACAATCTTTGGATTTCCCGTCCCCGAGCAACCTGTTCGATTGCGGGACTGCGAATATTGGCTGTGCCAGCGGCGATCCGGAGGTTTTTTTCGCCAAGCGCCGCTTTTTCTGTGAAGGATGAGCCATCGAGGCCCACAAATCTTCGTGCAAGCCCGCAAGATTTGGTAAAGGATGGTGCTAAAGCTACAAAAGGCGAGGGGCCTGTTTTTCGTCGGTCAGCAAGCCGAGTTGGGCTGGGTATTAGGAGAATTGGAATGGTTGGGTTGAGTGGTCGTGGCGCTCCGGTGCGCGACGCCGGGACGTCGTTCTTTCATGAATCTTTGGCCGAGCGCGACGGGGAAGTTTCGGATGCCATCGGCAAGGAATTGGGACGCCAGCGCGACAAGATCGAATTGATCGCGTCGGAGAACATCGTGTCGAAGGCCGTGCTGGAAGCGCAGGGCTCGATCCTCACCAACAAATATGCCGAAGGCTATCCGGGCCGGCGCTATTATGGCGGCTGCGAATATGTCGACATCGTCGAGACGCTCGCCATCGAGCGCGCCAAGCAATTGTTCCATTGCGGCTTCGCCAATGTGCAGCCCAATTCCGGAAGCCAGATGAACCAGGCGGTATTCCTGGCGCTGCTGCAGCCTGGCGATACGTTCATGGGCTTGGACCTGGCCGCCGGTGGACACTTAACGCACGGCTCGCCGGTCAACATGTCGGGCAAGTGGTTCAAGGCCGTGCCATACGGCGTGCGCCGCCAGGACCAGCGCATCGACATGGACGAGGTGGCGAGGATCGCGCGCGAGAGCAAACCCAAACTCATCATCGCCGGCGCCACCGCCTATTCGCGCTTCTGGGATTTCGCCAAGTTCCGCGAGATCGCCGACGAGGTGGGCGCCTATCTGATGGTGGACATGGCGCATTTCGCCGGGCTCGTGGCGGGCGGCGTGCATCCCAGCCCCCTGCAACATGCCCACGTCGTGACCTCGACCACGCACAAATCGCTGCGCGGGCCCCGCGGCGGATTGATCCTTACCAATGACGAGACCATCGCCAAGAAAGTGAACTCGGCGATCTTCCCGGGATTGCAGGGCGGACCGCTGATGCATGTCATCGCGGCCAAGGCGGTTGCCTTCGGCGAAGCGTTGAAGCCCGAATTCAGGGCTTACGCCCGCGCCGTCGTCGACAACGCCAAGATGCTGGCCGAGACGCTCAAATCGCTTGGGCTGGACATCGTTTCGGGCGGCACCGACAACCATCTGATGCTGGTCGATTTGCGGCCCAAGAAGGCCACGGGCAAGGCCGCGGAGAAAGCGCTCGATCGCGCCTTCATCACCTGCAACAAGAACGCCATTCCCTACGATCCGGAAAAGCCGATGGTGACGTCGGGCATCCGGCTGGGCACGCCCGCCGGTACGACGCGCGGATTCGGATTGGGAGAATTTCGCGAGATCGCCGAGATGATCGTCGAGGTGTTGGACGGTATTGCGGCGAAGGGCGAGGAAGGCGACGCGACGGCGGAGGAAAGCGTCCGCAATCGCGCGCGCGAACTTTGCCACCGGTTTCCGATCTACTGAGAAACGATCGAGGCTTCCATGCGCTGTCCCTTTTGCGGTCATGACGACACCCAGGTGAAAGATAGCCGTCCGAGCGAGGACAATGCGGCGATTCGGCGGCGCAGACTCTGTCCGGCTTGCGGCGGGCGCTTCACGACGTTCGAGCGCGTGCAACTGCGCGAATTGACGGTGCTGAAAAAATCGGGGCGCCGCGAATCCTTCGACCGCGAGAAACTGGAACGCGCCATCCATCACGCCTTGCGCAAGCGCCCGGTCGAGCCCGAGCGCGTCGAGCGTATGATCACCGGCATCGTGCGGCGATTGGAAAGCATGGGCGAGAACGAGATTCCGTCCAACGTCATCGGCGAACTCGTCATGCAGGCGCTCGGTAGTCTCGATAAGGTTGCCTATATCCGCTTCGCTTCGGTCTACAAGAATTTCCGTGAGGCCAAGGATTTCGAAGCCTTTGTCGGCGAATTGGCGAGCGACGACCGCGATTGACCGACAGCGCATTTACGCCGGCACCGCAAAATCCGGATGGCAAACCGCCCGTGCGCGGCTGGGAGTTGTTGACGCCGATCGCCGGCGCTGTGGTTTCGTTCGTCTTGATCGCTATCGGCTTTGGAGCCGTGCTGGCGATCGAGAATATGGGCAGGACGGGCCCGCTTCCTTACACCGGGCTTAGCGCTGCCGCCAACGCGATCGCGGTGGCGGCCTGTTATCTCGTCATCTTCGCCTTCATGTATGTGGCGGCGAGACGGCGCGAGGCCACGCCCTTCCGCGATTATTTTCATCCCCTGCGCCCGCGTGACATAGCCGTCGGGATTGTGGCGGGGATGCTATGCGCCTTCGCCTTGGACGTGATGCTTTCGGTGCTGATCGCAGGCGGCCTCATCAAGCTCGAAATGACCGACGCCGAAAAACTGCTGGTGGCGCAATCGCCTTTGGATCTGGCGATGCTGTTGGTGGTGGTGGCCATCATCGCGCCCATCGTCGAGGAAATTTATTTTCGCGGGCTGATGCTCGAATGGCTTGCGCGCCGGCTGCCCTGGGCGCTTTCCGCCGCCATCACGGCTGCGATTTTCTCGGCCATTCACGGCCTTTATCTGCGCCATGCGGGGCCGAGCGGATGGCTTCTCTCGCTGGTGCTGTTTTTGCTTGGGCTTCTCAACGCCTATTGGGTGAAGCAGACACAAAAACTTTGGCGCCCCGTCGCCACGCACGCGACGTATAATGCGTTGCTGCTGGTGGGCGCTTATTTCGGTTCTTGAGATCGCGATGTCCTTTAGCGAAACCGACGAACGATTCATGCGACTGGCGCTCGATCTGGCCGAGCGCGGGCTTGGCCGCGTTGCGCCCAATCCGGCCGTAGGCTGCGTGATCGTTTCGCGCGATGGATCGATCGTGGGCCGCGGTATTACCGATAGCGGCGGACGTCCGCATGCCGAAACCGTGGCGCTTGGCCGCGCGGGCGCAGCGGCGAAAGACGCCACCGCTTACGTGACGTTGCAGCCCTGCACGCATCACGGCCAGACGCCGCCTTGCCTGGACGCGCTGATCGCGGCGGGGATAACGCGCATCGTATTTGCCTGCCGCGACCACGATCCGCGCGTCGAGCGGCCGGAAGCATTGCGCCAGCGTCTGCGCGGCGTGAGCTTCGAGGAAGGGCTCCTGCGGGAGAAAGCGGAATTTTTAAACGAGGGCTTTTTCAAGCGCGTGCAAGAAGGGCGGCCTTTGGTGGCGCTGAAGGAAGCCCACAGCGCAGATGGCAGGATCGACGATGTGATCGGCGCGGGACGGGCGATCACCGGCTTGGAGGCGCGGCGCCACGTTCATCTCTTGCGCGCAAAGTACGACGCCATCCTGATCGGGATAAACACCGCACTCGCCGACGATCCCGAGCTCACCTGCCGACTGCCGGGAATGGAAAACCGTTCGCCGCGGCGCATCGTGCTGGACAGCAAATTGCGTTTGCCAGCGACATCGACTTTGGCCCGCACCGCGCGGCTGGTGCCGCTCACCATCGCTACGGCCGCGAGCAGCGGCGGCGAGGAGCTTGCCGAACTCGGCGCGGATATTTTGCGGCTGCCGGAGGACAAGGAAAGTCGCCCCGATATCGACACGCTGCTGAAGAGCTTGGCCGCCGCCGGCACCACGCGGCTGTTGGTCGAGGGCGGCGCCAAGACGCATGAGGCGTTCTTGAGGCGCGGACTGGCGGACCGGTTGCACATTTACCGTTCCCAGGAGTCGCTGGGATCCGGACCCGCCTCGGCCATCAAAATCTGGCGGGAGACGCAAAAGCCAAGGCTAACGCCGCTGGAAAGCCTGAGCTTTGGGGACGACGTCCTGGAAAGCTACGCGGTCGGGCGCTAGAAGGCTTCCATGTTTACCGGGATCATCACCGATGTCGGCGAGGTCCGCCACGTGGAAAAGCGCGGCGACACGCATCTCGTCATCGGCACCAACTACGATGTCTCCGGCATCGAGATGGGCGCTTCGATCGCCTGCTCGGGCGTGTGCCTGACGGTCATCGACAAGGGCAACGCCACGGACCGCTGGTTCACCGTGACGGCATCGGGCGAGACGCTTGCCAAGACCAATATCGGCGAATGGCAGGTCGGCAGCGGCGTGAATTTGGAGCGCCCGCTGAAACTGGGCGATGAGTTGGGCGGGCATCTGGTGTCGGGACACGTCGACGGCGTGGTGGAGTTGAAGAGGATAGCGCCGGAAGGCGAGTCGCTTCGTATGGAGTTCGACGCACCGGCGGCGCTGGCGCGTTTTATCGCGCCCAAGGGTTCGGTGGCGCTGGAAGGCGTGTCGCTGACGGTGAACGCGGTCGAAGGCGTGCGCTTCGGCGTGAACATCATTCCGCACACGCAGCGGGTGACCACCTTCGGGCACTTGAAGGCGGGCGCCAAACTCAATCTCGAAGTGGATCTCTTGATGCGCTATGTCGCGCGGCTTTCCGAGAGCGGAGCGCGCTAGCGATGACCGTCGGGAACCTGAATATATTTCACGATTATATCGCCTCGATCCCCGATGTGATCGAGGACGCACGCAACGGCAAGATGTTCATCTTAGCCGATGCGGAGGATCGCGAGAACGAGGGCGACCTCGTCATTCCGGCGCAAATGTGTACGCCGCAGGCGATCAATTTCATGGCGAAATACGGACGGGGCCTGATTTGCCTTGCTCTCACGCAAGAGCGCGCCGACCAATTGAAGCTCAATATGATGGCGGCACATAACGGCTCGCGCAACCAGACGGCATTCACGGTTTCGATCGAAGCGAGGGAAGGTATCGCGACAGGAATTTCGGCGCATGATCGCGCGCATACGATTTCGGTCGCCATCGATCCGACCAAGGGGCCCGAAGACATCGTGAAACCGGGGCATGTTTTCCCGCTGGTGGCGCGCGGCGGCGGCGTACTCATCCGCACGGGTCACACCGAGGCGGCGGTGGATATCGCGCGATTGGCCGGACTTTATCCGGCCGGCGTGATCTGCGAGATCATGAACGACGACGGCACCATGGCGCGGCTGCCCGACCTCGTGAAATTCGCGCAGCTGCATGGGCTGAAAGTCGCGACCATCGCCGATCTCATCGCCCATCGCCGCCGCTACGACAATTTCATCGCCCGCGTGGTCGAGGACGAATTCGAAAGCCGCAACGGCGGCAAGTTCCGGTTGTTCATCTACCGCAACACGCTGGAAGGCACGGAGCACCTGGCGCTGGTGAAAGGCGATATCTCGGGGCCGGAGCCGGTTTTGGTGCGCATGCATTCGCTCAATATATTCGGCGATGTGTTGCGGAGCGTGAAAGGACCGGGCGAGGTGTTGGCCAACGCCATGCGCATGGTGGGGGAGGCCGGTCGCGGCGTGGTGGTGCTGCTGCGCTCGCGCAACACGCCGTCGCTCGCGGAAAGCTTGGGACGCGGGTCGAAGCCGCCATCGGACGAGAGCCGCCTGAAGGAATACGGCATCGGCGCGCAGATCCTGCTCGATCTCGGCATCGAAAGCATGGTGCTCCTGACCAACACGCCCGAGCGCCGCGTCGTGGCGCTGGAAGGCTATGGGCTCAAGATCGTCGAAACCCGGCCGGTCGGGGTCAAATCCAAATGATTCGTATACTGATTGTCGAAGCGCGCTTTTACGACCATATCTCGGACGCGCTTTATGAGGGCGCAACACGCGCGCTCGAGAAGGCGGCGCAAGCCGAACGCATCGAAGTGGACCGCATTGCCGTGCCGGGAGCTCTCGAAATTGCCGCCGCCATCAAGGCTGCATCGGGGCACTATGACGGCTTCGTCGCTCTAGGCTGCGTCATCCGCGGCGAGACTTATCATTTCGAGATCGTGGCGAATGAATCCGCGCGCGGGTTGACCGACTTGGCGGTGCGCGACGGGCTTGCCATCGGCAATGGCATCCTCACGGTGGAAAACGAGGCGCAAGCCTTGCGCCGTGCGCGCGCTCACGAACTGGACAAAGGCGGCGATGCCGCGCGCGCGGCGCTGGCGTTGGTGGCCGTCAAAAACCGATTTAAGGCGCCGCGATGACCGCCAGCCACGCCGAACGCAGCGCCGCCAGGCTTGCCGCGCTGCAAGCGCTTTATCAGCTCGAAATCGCCGAAGGCGCGCCCGACGATGTCATCCGGGAATTCATCGAGCACCGCTTCGGGCGCGAAGCGGAAGCGGGCCTCATGGGCGAGCAGGACGAAGTCTTCTTCACCGATGTCGTCAACGGCGTGCTCAAGAACCAAGTCGAAATCGATCAGATGTTGGCGCGCTCCCTTGCCAAGGGCTGGACGCTCGCGCGCATCGACGCCATCCTGCGCGCGCTCCTGCGCGGCGCGGGCTACGAACTTCTGAAGCGGCGCGATGTGCCGGCGCGCGTGATCATCGACGAATATGTGGAATTGGCGCGCGATTTCTTCGAAGGCGACGAGCCGAAATTCGTCAACGGCATCCTGGACCACATGGCCAAGGGCAATCGCGGCGAAGAATTCGGCGATAAGGGCGGGGCATGAACGCTGAGCTCTTCACGCCGATCGAATTGAAGAGCGTGCGCTTGAAGAACCGCGTCGTCATTTCGCCGATGTGCCAATATTCCGCGCATGAGGGCGTCGCGCATGATTGGCACTTCGTGCATCTGGGACGCTTTGCCATCGGTGGTGCAAGCGCCGTGTTCGTCGAGGCGACGGCGGTAACGCCCGAAGGCCGCATCACCCATGGCTGCACGGGGCTGTGGAACGACGCGCAGATGGTGCCGTTCAAGCACATCGCCGCGTTCATCAAATCGCAGAATTGCGTCCCGGGCATTCAGCTCGCGCATGCCGGGCGCAAGGCTTCGGCGCAGCGTCCCTGGGAAGGCGGCACTGCGATCAAGGAAACGAACGCGGCTGGCGAGGGTCCATGGCAAACCGTTGCGCCGAGCGCGATCCCATTCGGTCCTCATTGGCCGACGCCGCGCGCGCTGATGCGGGACGATTTAGAGCAGCTCCGGAAAGCGTGGCGCGCGGCCGTGGAGCGGGCGCTGCGCTGCGGCTTCGAAATGCTGGAACTTCACTTCGCGCACGGCTATTTGATGAACGAATTCCTCTCGCCGCTGGCGAATGCGCGCGATGACGACTATGGCGGAAACATGCAGAAGCGCATGCGCTTTCCACTCGAGATCGTGGACATCGCGCGCGCCGCATGGCCAAAAGACAAACCGCTATTCGTTCGCATATCCGCCGTCGACGATGGCTGGTCCATCGAAGATTCCATCGTCTTTGCCAAGGAATTGAAGGCTCGCGACGTGGATGTGGTGGATTGCTCGTCGGGCGGCATCAACACCGTTAGGCGCGTCGTGCCCGAACCCGGCTACCAAGTCCCCTTCGCCGAACGCATCCGGCTCGACGCCGGCATCAAGACGATGGCGGTTGGCCTGATCACCGAGCCGCGCCAGGCCGAGGATATTATAAAGTCGGGTCGTGCAGACCTTGTCGCCCTTGCGCGCGAGGCTCTCGCGGATTCGCAATGGGCGCTCCACGCCAGGCGCGCGCTGAGCGACGATCCGCTCGATTTCGAGGATTGGCCGGTACAAGCCGCTTCGCGATTGAAGGATCGCGAACGCGCCCGGCTGAAATCGACGTGACCGGCGCGTCAAAGCGAAGAAAGCTTTCCGGAGAGTTCGCGCTCATCGAACGTTATTTTGCGCCGTTGGCGAAGGACGCCAAGGGCGCCGTCGGCTTGAAGGATGACGCGGCGACGCTTTCGATTCCCAAAGGACAGGAACTCGTCGTCACCGCCGACACGCTGATCGAAGGCGTGCATTTCTTCAAAAGCGATTCTGCCGATCTCGTCGCCAGGAAAGCCTTGCGCGTCAATCTTTCCGATCTTGCCGCCAAGGGTGCGCGTCCTGCTGGGTATCTGCTGGCGATTTCTTTGAGCCCATGGGTGGACGAGAAGTGGGTTGCTCGCTTCGCGAAAGGATTGGCGGCGGACCAGAGAATTTTCGCAATTCCGCTTTTGGGCGGCGACACCACCGCAGCGCCCGACCGGCTTTCGCTCACCATCACGGCGCTTGGTTATGTGCCTAGCGGAAAAATCCTGCGCCGAGGTTCGGCGCGCATCGGCGATGACGTGTTCGTCACGGGTACCATCGGCGACGGCGGCGCGGGGTTGGCGGCTCTTAAAGGCGGATCCAAAAATCTACCCGAAAAGGCGAAGGCCTATTTGATTTCGCGCTACCGTCTTCCCGAGCCGCGCCTATTTTTTGGACAAAAACTTATCGGCATCGCGCATGCATCGCTCGATATTTCCGACGGACTCATCGCCGATCTCGGGCATATCGCCGATGCGTCCGCCGTCCGGATATCCATCGATGCCGGGAAAATTCCGCTGTCCGCGGGTTTGCGGGAAATCTGGGGCGGCAGCACAAAAGCCATCCTGCGGGCCGCGAGTTCAGGCGACGATTACGAGATTGCGTTCACGGCGCCGGCATCGGCACGCGCAAAGATTCGCGCTTTGGCAAAATCTTCAGGCTTGAAAGCGACACCCATCGGGCGCGTGGAACGGGGTCAGGGCGTCGTCGTCCACGATGCAAACGGCCGCATACTTCCCTTTTCTTCCGGCGGTTACCGGCATTTTTGAGCGCCAGCACCGCGGCT
>JADMIO010703356.1_pt1 | contig 21525 bp, 19 predicted proteins | sample 8958161 | NCBI WGS metagenome assembly JADMIO01 (sample SAMN16585339, study PRJNA669376) | soil metagenome | isolation source: Crop rotation soil | place: USA: Cullars Rotation, Alabama | collected 2011
AAGCTTCGGATCCCACTGTGCTGGAAAGATCCTAGTCAACTTAAAACTTTTACTGTTCCTAGTACTCGGTTCCAAACTGTAATTTTTGGCTATCAGGATGATAAACCTATTTCTTCAAGAATTGTTGAACTAGACCCTGAAGCTGGACAACTTATTAAATTTGTTCCTAAGTTTGATGAATCTAGAGGATATATTTGGTTAGAGGGTTATTTAGACAAAGATGATCAAGAATTTATGATTTGTAATCGTAGAATTTACCCAGGAGTTGTTTCACTTAGAGAATCATGGAAAGGAAAAGAGGTGCAAGCAATGATAGACTGGATAAATGGAAGGCTTCCCATAGATTTGGTAGATCCTCTAAAATTCCATATTGAGAAGGAACCAAAAAGAATTGCTTTAGAAGCCTCTACAGAAAGTCAAATTGTCTTTAATCTACAGAATAGTCCTTCTTTGGTAGGAGCAAAAGAAGTTCTTTGTGTTCCAGAACAAGATGAACTATACCAATGGGTTAAAGTATTAAGAGATGATGAAGCTGCCGAAGGAGGGTACAAGTTAGTTAACTACAATAGGGTGTATTCAAAAGAAAAGAACAAACTTCAAGGTTCTTGGATGGGCCCTAAAGAACAACGCTATATTGATTATTTAGAAGGAAAGATAGGCTTTGCAAATCTATCAGATCTAATTATTCAAGCTCGAGCTCACGCAATAGTAGGACTTTTTACATTTCAAGGTAAATATCTAAGTCTACAATTAAATGACCTCACTAATTTCCCAATAGGTCAGGAGGTAAAAGTAACCCCTTCCTTAACTGATAAAGAAGACCTTATTGTTGAAGTTATAAGAGCTGGAACTGATACGGTTTCAAAAAGGTTTATATTTGATAAACAAACGACTTCTTTCAGAGTAATAAATGGCCAAGATCAAGTTAGCAGTAAGCCAAAAGGTTACTGGACACCAAAGAACACCGAGCTTGAAGTAAGAGCTTTCTATCAACAAGAAGGATCTCTTGGCTTTTTAAAAAATAGAAGAAATGATATTTATATTGCAGCCAGAAAGTACCCCGGTGGAATAGAAGCTCTGGAAAGAAAACTTGGTATTGAACCACCTCCCCAAGTTGACAGAGAAAGGGGAGCTTATACGGATAAGGAAGGTAAAACTTGGGCACATGCCTCCTCCTTAGGTAAAGAGCTTGGATTTAATGTTGCTTCTGCGCATCGAATATTAAAAGAATCGAAAGTAACTAGTATTTTAGGTAGATCAAGAGGCGGAATGGAAGTTCCTTTATATGAATCTGAGGAAGCTAGAACAGTTCTCTTATCAAGTGGTTATCTAGAAAGAAAGGTAGAAGGTTCAGTTTCTTCAGATGAAGCTGATGACTATCTAAGGAATTTAGTATTTGGAGACTGATAATCTGTCCTATAGTTTGATTTATGGCTAAATTCTTGTTATAATTCCCTTCATGTATGAAGATTTAGATCTTCGGCCGTATTTTGATAAAAGAGACTTAGTTCTTATCTGGGAAGCGGATTTAAGGCGACCTTTCCCTCAGAATCCTAAGCCTATCTTAGATCAAAGAACAGGACTTAATTCATTAGGAAGGTTTTTATTAAAAGATCAAGACTTTGAGTCTTTAGGAGTATTTAATCTAGATATAAATAAACCAGAATCTTTTGATCCTAAGGTTGCTCATCAATTTTATCTAGGTAAGTCAAAACCTGACAATTTTAATATAAGACTAAATCTTTCACGCTTAGGATATGTACCAAATCGGATTTTTGTAGTTCCTCAAATGATTCATCTAGGAGAAAACGCTTACTATTGGATCGATTTTACAGAAGATGTGATAGGAGATGAGATGCGTCCACCATTTCAATCACAAAGATTATTACCTCACCCACTAAGTCCTAAGATTGATGCCAGACATTGGCGAGGATTAGGAGAACAGTTATTAGTTGATTTAATACAGGGTAATAATAATATCCAATCTTCAGATTTGTTTCCTTTTACAATAAAGCTAGATCCCAAAGGTAACAATTATTCTTTAGGAGGAATGACTGGTATTTCAGTTAGACCCAGTGGAAGCCCTCATATTAGAGGAGGAGATGAACTTCTGATAGTTCCTAATACAGATTCACAATCTTTATATACCTGGTTCGATCTTTATAAAGCTGGTGAGGGATCAGATAATCCCATACGATTATCGCCATACCGAGTTATAGAAGAAAAGAAAACTATTTATGGAAGAGGATGGAAAAATCCTGAGACTCAATATTTAATTGACTACTTGTCGGGAAGTGACAAAGTTACTTTTGATAACTTAATGCCAGTTCGTGTGCCGCTTTTAGAAAAACATCCTCAAGTGCCAGTCTACCAAGGATCAGATCATAAATTTTCCTTGAGCATTGGTAGTGTAGAAAGTCTAGGAGTAAAAGAAGCTATTTTGGTACCTAAGCAGGATTCTAAAAAGTTATATCAGTGGGTTGAGGCTTATAAATTTGATTCAGAGACTGAAAAACCTATAGGTGATTCTGTCTCTTCAGCCCGTTTAATTCCGGGGACTGGTTTTGAAGAGAAACGATGGTTTGGTGTTGGAAAACAAACTTTGTTTGATTGTATAAATGGCGAGAGAACTTTTGATGACTTATCAGCGATTTCTTTAAGAAAAGGAGCTAGTAGAGAACGAATAGATTTATGGCATATCGGTAATGAAGTGGTCTATATGCCTATATCTGTCAAATCTAATATACGAACTGGATCTAATGTTGAATTAGTACCGACAACAGAAGAGGGTGACTCTATTGTATTCAAGTTATTTAATGGATCAGTTGAATTAGGTACTTATAGTTTTGATAAAACTACTAAAAAGTTTACTATCCTTGAGCTTCATGATTTACGTGATAAAGACCAACCTCGTGATTTATTAGTTGATTATTCTCGAGGTAATTTGGAATTTGATGGGTTAAAAACCATTCAACTAAAAGTCACTAAAAGTGGAAATACTGTATCTATTCTGTCTAAAAGAGATCTCCGTATTTATATAACAATGGCTAAATCTTTTAATTTAAAATCGGGAGATGAATTAGAACTAATTCCTCAAGAAGAGAGCGAAAGTATAGCAACATTTTCACTGATTAAAGATGGTATAGAACTGGCAAAATACAATTATGATGCTCAAACAATGAAGTTTAGTAAAAAAGAAGATTCACCTGATGAGGACAGCGCAGAAGCTGATGCTTACCTGAGAGATCTAGTATTTGGAGGTGACATATGACATCAGAAAGAGATACACAAGATCCTCGCTTAGCAGAAAATTATATTTTACCTCTAGAAAAAATAGAACGAGTTTTGGGAATGTCAGCTGATCAGAGAGAACAATTTAGTCAACTATATAGTGGGGGAGCTGATGTAAAAACCAAATATATTTTAGCTAGAGGACTAATTCAGGATGGACGTTTTGATAAACCTCTCGATCTACTAGAAGGATTTTTGCCAGGTAATATTAAAAAAGTTTCTGAGCCAGATAGACAGTTGGCTTATGCATTAAGAGATAGAATACATTTTTTATTAATTGGAAAAGGAGTCTTAGCGCCCACTTCTATTAGTAAAGAAGCTTCAGAAAAGTATTTTCGACAAGAGTTAGAAAGAAGACAAGATTTAAAAGAGCTTATTGAAAGTGGTGTTCCTATAGAAGTAATGGGTCAACTTATGACTGTTGATATGTTTTCCAATATCACTGATCAAAAAAAAGTTGAAGAGTATCGATCCTGGATTACAAAAAGTATTCTCAGAATTTATGTAGGAACTTTATCTGGAAAGCGTGTTAGACGTGAACTAGGAGTAGTTGATGTTTTGGATAGAATACCAAAAGTAATATTCTCTGATCCTAATAGTGTTAAATCTAATCTAGTAAAAAATTATATCGAACAGAGACTCATGCGTGATATTACTGATTTGGGTATGCATGAGGGTTTTGCAGCTATTGATGCATTAATTGAGCATTCAACAGATGATAGTCAGAAGGCTTTTATCTCAGGATTGGCAGATAGATTTCTAGATATTGCGACATATCCGCTGCAAGGTGATATGAAAGCCAGAATAACAATAAAGAGTGGCGAAGAAAGAACATTTCCTTCTTTTGAACAGCGGACTTTTGTTTATGACTTTATACATGGTAATACCCGATTACTTGCAGCAGAGACAGGGCTAGGTAAAACAGCGACTGCATTTCTCGCTATGGAAAATAGTGATGCAGAAAGAGTCTTAGTCTTTGCTCCTGCTGACAATGCAGCATGGACTACTGAAGAAAGTAAGTTGTTTAGTAAACCAGGAAATATTTATGTTGTAAGAGGAGCTGCTGATCTAGAAAAAGCTGCAAAGTGTGATAAAAAATATATTGTACTGAGTCAGAGGCTTTTGGGTTTTGCCGAAAATGACCCTATTCTCGCTGCTAAGTTGGAGAAGTTCGTTCAAGATTCTAAAGTAGATGGTGCCGTAATAGATGAAATAGATAATCTTAATAATCCTAAGGCATTCTCCGTTAAAACTGCAATCAAAATGATAAATGGCGTTCGTCAAAATTATGCGATGAAACCTCATAAGGATTCAGAATCTACACCGATTGTTGGCTTAACGGCGACTCCAATTAGAAATAGACTTTCAAATCTAAACGTACCGATGGGAATTTTATATCCGAACCAATTTGTTGTTGCTGTTGGTGAGTCAACAGATACAAAAAAGACTTTTAGTGACTCTTGTATTAATAGGCCAGACCTTGCTCATGCTATTTTGATTGGGGAAAGAAAAATGTTTAGGTGGGAACAAGCAACAGGTGTGCAAGAATTTAGTTATGAAACAGAGGTTATACCGGTTTCTGCATTTGAGGATCTTCTTTATACATTTATCGCTAATGAGGTGCCAACTCATATGATTGATAAAGTTCGTTTACTGGAAAATGCTTTATTTAATCCTTTATTAGTAAAAGCAGAAATAAGAGAAATGGTAGCTGAACGTATTCCTCAATTTGATATTGATGATATTTTAGAAAAACTCATAAATGTTACTAGAGAGTGGAAGAAAATGCGGGGTATCAATGATCCTCATTCTCCGTCAGACTATTTATGTATAGATAGACTTGTAGAATTAGGGATGACAGAAGAAGTATTAGCTTGCTTCTTCAGTGATCTTTTAGAAAACGGTATGGATACTGTTGTAGATGAACTTGTAAAAGGTTCTAGGGATCCAGATTTATTGGAAGTATATAAATTTTGGAGGAGTAAAGAAATATCTTCAAAATATGCTTATTTAGAAGGATTACTAAAAGAGAAACTATGCTGGAGAACAGATAAAGATGGAAGACAAAGTAGAGATAAAGTTTTTATTGTTTCTCCTTCAAGAAAACAAGGTCGAACCGGAGATGTTATTCAAAGAGATATTAGAAGAGCGGATGGTAGTAGAAGAAATCTTTATGCCCAATATGAATTAGATACAATTAATGATTCTAAGTTAGTAGAACATGTTAAATCTTGGACAACAGGTTTATGTAACCCCGATGAAATTCTTGTTTTAGATGGAAATGTTTCTATTGGAAAACAAAAAGATGAAATTATTGATAGGTGGGTTAATGATCCTAACGCAGCAGTATTAATTGTAACTCTTGAAGCAACATATCAAAGTAGAGACTACACATTAAACATTACTTCAGACCAACAAGGTAGAGTTATTAGTGGTATTGAGAAGGTTTTCCTATCGCCACCTTGGTACTATCAACAGTTGAAACAAATGGCAGGTAGGTCTATTAGACAAGGGCATTTGGTTCCTGTCCGTGTTTCAGTACTAGAAAGTGAGGATTTAGTAGATCATGGAAAGGGTGAGGGAGTTCTTTATAGTTACCTTTTATCTAGAATGGCATTATCAGGAATTGTTCTTACTCCAGAACAACAAGAATTTGTAGATTCAAAACGAAGTGGTCGACGGGTTTCCTTTCAATCTCCAGAAAAAAGGTTTCTTAGAGATGTTTTTCATTATTTACGAGGAGCTGGTGAAGATTTGACTGGTACATTCTTGAAAGGAGAAAGTACAGTTCGGGATGAAGTTACGGTTGAACAATTACTAGCGGAAAAGTTTTTTGATAATGGGCAGGATGAATATAATACAACTGGATATAATGCTGAGTTAGTTGCATTTTTGACTAAAAGTTTTGTTAGTCCCCAAGCTAGAATTTTAAGTGTAGGAGCGGGAACATTGTTATTTCAACGTAAATTAGGACTTGGTATAGACAATGTTGATCTAAATCCTCATATGATGAACGCTGGATGGACTCTGGCTTCTCAGTATGGAGGTAGGATGTTGGAAGGAAAAGCTTCTAGTTTATCTGTAGAGACTTTTCCGGATGCAGTATACGATTTAGTAGAAAACTCTTTTGCTCTTGATTGGTCCAAACTTGAACCCCAAGATAAACAATCTCCATTAACTTCAGAAAGAGTCAAAATCTTATTACAACTTAACCGAGTTCTAAAACAAGGGGGGCGAATGGTACTTACTTTACCTGAAAAAAGTCTAGATCAAGAGAGATTTTCTGCTTTATCGGAAATTCTAGAAAGGAACTTTGGTTTTAAGATAGATTACGATTATAGCGGTAAATCATACGGTAGGAGTAAACTGGGATTAGCTAAAAGACTTGGCTGGTGTATAGTTGCAACTAAAGAATCCTCACCTACTCTATCAGATATTGACTTGAAAAACTTAGAATTTGCAAATGAAAGTGGTGAATGGGTCAGTACCTCTGCACGTAAAAAGAGTAGTGCAGGTGTTCAAGGAAGAGAGTATCCTACACCAACTTTACAAATTTCTTTTGACCAATACGAAATTGTTGATGCACGAGGTTGGGTAACAACTGTAGCAAGAGGTGATACCGATGGTATAATTGCCCCAGCTGGGCAAGAAGTTGCTATCGGAGAGGACGAAATAGAATCTGATGAGGATTTGTTAACTGGAGATGAAGATGCTACTAGTAATTTTTTACGAGGATCTAATAAAACAGAATACCGAGCATACAGAACTTCCTTATTAAGACCAGCACTTAAAATTATGAATCTAAATTGGACACAAGTTAAAGGAGTTGAAGAAGAATGTCTTGGTATATTAGAAAGCATACAAACTAATGGAGTGAATTTTACTAGTAGAGTTAAAGCTTTTTCAGAAATACTTAGAGAACTTAAGCGACGATACTCAAAAAAGAATAGAAAGGAACCAGTTGTTATATGATGGAACATTTAAGAGAAAATGAAGAATCTCCAGATAAACAATTAGTTAAGCCAACACCCGAAGAGAGAACTGATGCTTTTTGGAGACAAGATTATCAAGAACTAGTCTTAGCTATGAGAGGAAGATTAATTGCAAGTCAATCAGATGATCTCAAAGTTCGTATTGATGATACTCAAGGTTGGTCTAAAGATGGTAACGATAAAGCTAAATATCTCACAAGTAACCAACTACTGAGACTTTCGTTATTACGAGCAGGTGTTTTGGGAGCATTTCCTTATCCCTTTCGTAGAATGACTCAATCATTAATTTCAGCCAGAGACGGGGGATTATTAGGAGCTTGTATTCGTTTAACTAAAGTAAGTAGATACGATGCTAATAAAGGGATATTTACTAGGCTAAAAAGGGAAGGAGATTTAGTCAAATTATTAGGATTAGATGACAACGAAGGAGTGCGCCTTAAATTTATTGATGATTCGGATATACTTTACTTTAAAAGAGGAGAAGATAATCAACCTCTCCACGACGAACCTGTTGAGGTTTTAACTCGGGAAGAGATAGCAGATAACTATCTGCGTGATCTACTAAAATAAAAGAATTCCCATTTGTAAGATTTAAAGTTATAATCTCCTCATGTCATTAAAAGTTGGGATTGTGGGGTTGCCGAATGTTGGTAAGTCCACTTTATTTAACAGTTTATTAAAAAAACGAGTTGCACTTAGTGCAAATTATCCTTTTGCGACCATTGAACCAAATACTGGGGTTGTCGCTGTGCCCGATCATCGTCTCTTAGAACTTGCAAATCTCACTAAAGAAGAAGAAAAGATGGATACTTTGCCACCAATTGTTCCAGCTGTTGTCGAATTTGTCGATATTGCTGGACTGGTCAAAGGAGCTTCTACGGGAGCGGGTCTAGGGAATCAGTTTCTGTCTCACATTCGAGAAGTAGATGCGATCATTCATGTCATGCGTGACTTTGAGGATGAAAATATTGTCCGAGAGGGGAGTATTGATCCGACATCTGATCGAGAGACCATTGAGACAGAATTAGCTCTATCAGATCTACAAGCTCTAGAAAAATTAGTTCCTGCCCAAGAAAAACAAGCAAAAACTTCAAAAGATCCATTGGATATAGAAAAGTTGGAGATTCTGAAACTAGTTCAGAATGATTTATCGGCGGGCAAAACATTGGGGAAATTTAATGTTGGTGATGAACGACTTAAGGGTTGGTTTAAGACTTTGCCACTTTTAACTTTGAAACCAGTGCTGTATGTATTTAATGTTGAAGAGGGAAGTTATGCCCATAAATTGGAGCATGAAGTGTTAAATGAGAATGAGTTGGTAATTTCTGCTCGTTTGGAGGAAGAATTAGTGGAACTATCTGATGAAGAAAAAGTGTCATATCTAAAAGATATGGGGATTGAACAGACAGGGTTGGAAAGACTGATTATCAAAGCTTATGCACTTTTAGGACTGATGTCATTTTTGACAGCTGGAAAAAAAGAAGTCCGGGCTTGGACTATAGAACAAGGGACCAAAGCACCACAAGCGGCAGGGGTCATCCATACTGATTTTGAAAAAGGGTTTATCAGAGCTCAAGTAATTGAATATAAAAAGTTGATGGAGGCAGGATCGATGAAAGTAGCGAGAGAAAAAGGTTGGGTGAGAACTGAGGGTAAAGAATATGTCATGAGTGATGGCGATATAGTGGAATTTCTAGTTAGTAACTAATTGACTTCCCACCAATCCTCTAGTATAAATTATATACATGGAAAGAGTTCCGAGGTTAGTACGACTGGAAATTGCCAAACAAAATCGAAAAGTTAGCACATCAGATCAATCATCCGAGGAGTCAGATCCTTTGAATGATATTTTAGGTAATCTTCGGACAGACTCTGAATCTGTAGTTAAGAGTTTTGCGGAATCTAAGAAAGAGAGACAATCGGCTGTCTTATCTATTAGTGAACCTGTTTTAATCCCTGGTGCTGATCCTTTAATCATAGTATTTGATCATCATGTTTTGGGATTTGATAGGGCCACCGAACTAGGGATAAAAAGTTCTTCAGATAGATTATTTATCCCCAAATATGGTTCTCCGGAAATTCGTTCTCCGTTTCTTCGTGGTATTCACAGAAGTTTAGAAGAAAGGAGAAGGCAGCGACCCGTCAGCCTAAGAGATGCTGTGGATTATTATGAATTATTGTTTATCTTAATGGAAAGGCAAGGTTTAGAATCATCTATATCAAGAGAAGAATTGGCAAAATTAGGAGAAACTAAACTTTCTTTAAGGAGTGAAGATCTTTTGCAATCAGTATTACGATCAGCCCGAGAACGAAGAAAGCCAACCGATTCATCTCCCAAGCTTCCATAAGATTTCCATGCAGTATTAGTGACAAGGCTCTGGTTTCGCCAATAGAATACATTGGTATACCAATATTTTGATATATCGACAAATTAGGAAAAGAAATGAGGGTTTTATAGGGAATTATAAATAAAATAACTAAAATAGAACTTAAAATGATGAGGCGAAGATGACGATCAATCCAAGCTTTATTCAACGTGGAGATATTTACCCTGAGCATCTTTGAGGCTATTTGTGGCAATGAGAATAACATCAATCAGCCACCAGATGCCACACCCACCAGCTGTAAGAAGCTTTAAAATTCCCGTACCGATGAGTCCCATATAAAATCTGTCTACCCCAAGAGATCCCAGTAAAACTGAGAGTAGGAGTGCCACAATATAACTTCTCTCTCCGACTGGTGTCTTTTTGAGCCCACTTGTCTGTGCCATGCCTTTAGTATCTTCTGTTGCCGATGTGATTGTCAAGTAAATAGATAACAGTTGAATTTATATTCTGAAACCTGTACAATTGAGCCTGTCACATGAATAACTACACACTAACAGTTTTAGTCAAAGATAGTTTGGATGAAAAGGATCGCAAAGCGGTTTTAGATAGCATCACCAAACAATTGGGTAAAGTCGAAAAAGAAGACCTATGGGGATCTCGCCCTTTGGTCTATGATATTGAGCACCAAAACAAAGCTTATTATGCTCATTTTGAATTTCAGTCCGCCCCAAACACAATTAAAGCCCTAGATCGTAATTTAACTCTGAATGAAGATATTTTACGCCATTTACTTTTAAAAAAGGATTAGTTATAAATGACTAATATCGAATGTCTAATGACCAATTTTAGTCATCTGTAAGAGACCTTGGCTCATTAGTAATTGGGATTTAGTCATTTGAATTGAAGATATGCCAACGAGAAGCTGGAATAGAGTTGAATTAATAGGAAATCTGACACGAGACCCCGAACTTCGTTATACCCCGACAGGTACTGCTGTTGCTACTTTTTCCATCGCTACAAATCGCACTTTCATGACTGATGGAGAAAAGCGAGAAGAAGCTGATTTTCACCGAATTGTCGCTTGGAGTAAACTGGCTGAACTGTGTAGCCAACTACTCAAAAAAGGTAATCGTGTCTTTGTCTCTGGACGACTCCAAAACAGGGAGTGGGAGGGACAGGATGGTAATAAGCGCCAAACTACTGAGATTGTGATTGAAGATATGTTACTTTTGACCTCTCGGGAAGGTAATGGGGGAGACTACAGCGCAGACATGCCAGCCGAGATCCCGACGAGAAATGTAGAGGAAATGCCGGAAGATACAAAGGGACCAGGGTCTGAGGGGACAGGGGACGAGGGTGTAGATAATAAAGAAGAGGAAAAAGCAGAAAAACCTGATAAAAAATCTCAGCCAGAAAAAGAAGAAGTTGAAGATATAGATGATCTACCCTTTTAGAAATCCCAATTACTAAATCCGAATGACCAATAATATAAGTAAAGATTCTTAGTCATTAGACATTAGTCCTTAGAACTTTCAGTTCTCAAGACTAACTATTTATTCAATACTTGCTACTTGAAGCCACTTTCTATATAATTGAGCCTGTATGCCAGTTGTTAAAAAGTCAGCTAACGATAATACCAAAAGAGTGAGCGCTCCAACTAAAAGGGTGTGTGCTTTTTGTGAAAAAAAACAGCAGCCTTCATATACTGATTCAGCTACTCTCAAAAGGTTCCTTTCAGATAGATCCAGAATCATTCCTAAGGGTCGAACTGGCACTTGTTCTAAACACCAAAGAGAAGTTGGCAGACAGATCAAATATGCCCGTCACTTATCTCTTCTTCCTTTTGTCACTCAGGTTAATTAAGCGTCTTCAATTCCTAACATTTGTTATGATATATCTATGGCTTATTTGTCTGGATTTTTTGAGCGTTTTAAAGATATAGAATCTGTCTCCGCTCTTGAGGTCAGTAAATATTTAAAGTCCAAAATAGAGATAGTTAGACTACAAAATATCATTGCCAATCAGATCTTATATCCCCAAACTATTCCTTTGACTAAAATAGATGAAGAGATTGATAGAGCGCTACTTTGTGCTTTATTGCAGCTACATCCTGAAGATATTCTCAAAGGTGACCGTATTACTTTGCCGGAGGAATATTTATTTCGTTTTCCCGAGATCAATCAACTAATTACTTCTTTGACAATATCACTCAATCTACCCCTTCTCAGCTCAATTTATATCAAAAAAGCTGGTAACTTGCATCGAGCTGGGACCATTTTGAAAGTTTCTCCAGATATCGGTCGAATTTTAGTCAATGGCAAAGTACTTAAAATCTCACCCAATAAAATTACCGTGTTTCCTTTTGGTAACCAGCCACTTTTAATTGAAGTGCCAAATCAGCCGCTCTGGCATGGAGTAAGTGGATCTATTGGGTTAATTGTCGATTCTAGGAGAAAGAGTGATGGCTGATTTAAATATTAATTTTCGCACCCGCATTACCCCATCTCATTGTGTGTTAGTGACGAGATCCCTTTCCAAAAATGCCAAAATTGTGGTACTAAAAAATCAACCAATCACACCAACCGATATTTTAGGAATGAGCTCACTAGCGAGTGGTTTTTCGGGAATAAACCTGGCTAAAAGATTGGGTGTAAATCCCAAATCCGGATTAAAATACTTAAAAAAAACTCTGGGGCAGGTGGTTGCTCCAGGTGAGTTGATAGCTCAAAAGTCTGGATTATTAGGCAAGAATAGCATTTTTTCTCCTCATGAGGGCAAAATTGATTCATACGATAGTGAGACTGGTCGGTTGCTTATCAAAATGTTTCCCAAAGAGATTCTTGTTGCTTCTGGAGTGTATGGGATCGTCGAAGATGTCGATCATCTCCGGGGAGAGGTGATCATTAAAACTATGGCAACCGAGATAGTTGGCATGTATGGAGCCGGCATGGTCAGATGCGGAGTACTCAAAATTATTAATAATTTTGACAGGATGACAGTCTCTAGCCAAATCACTTCAGATTTGCGAGGTCATATTGTGGTCAGTGGAGCACTGATCTATGGCAGTGCTTTTCGCAAAATGATGTTTTATGGAGTCAATGGAATTATTACAGGAGGACTTAACTATTCTGATTTCCAAAGTCTGGGGGGCAGACTCACTAATTCTTCTCGTCAGCCGATTGAGTCTGATATGGGACTCTCTGTCTTGGCGACTGAGGGATTTGGTTCGATTCCCATAGGGCTCGATTTGAGGCAAATTCTTCAAAAACATGAGGGTCGTTTGGTCTTTCTGGAGGGAGACAATAAACGTCTTATCTTGCCAGAAAACGATGCGAACGTTATACTAACCGTGAGCAAAATTCAGTTGCCAAAGAGGTCTCAAAGTGTTTTCAGTGAGATGCGCCGACTGGAAACTCTCAAAAAAGGTGAAAAAGTGAGGCTAGTTTGTCCACCTTTTATGGGTGCTCAAGGAAGAGTTATACAAATAGATAAGACCCCGACAGTGTTGGAATCAGGGTTAAAGATCTATTGTGTAATCGTCGAAACAGATAAAGGAAAATTAAAAGTTCCCTTTACTAATATAGAATTAATTTAATGCGATACCTTAGTAAATTTAATTTAATCAGTGTTTTTATAGCTCTTCTGACCTTTATTTTAGGGTTTCAATTGGGGCATTACGATGTTTCTCTTAAGTGGAAGAGTTATCAGCCTCAGGTGAGTTTCCAAAATCAGACTCCACCCGCGGGGGCCAAAGATATTGATTTTAAACTGTTTTGGAATACTTGGAATCTGTTGTCTCAAGAATATGTTGATAAAAAAGCGCTTGACCCGCAAAAAATGTATTATGGAGCTATTCAGGGAATGGTTTCCGCAGTCGGTGATCCTTATACAGTATTTCTACCCCCAGAAGCTCAAAAATCAACTAAAGAAGAGTTAGGTGGCAGTTTTGATGGCGTAGGTATTCAATTGGGGTATAACAAAGACAAAAGATTAGTAGTCATCGCTCCTCTCAAAGGGACTCCGGCGGAAATTGCTGGTGTGCAACCGGGCGACTTAATTCTCAAAATAGGGGATAAGGATACAACTAATCTGACTTTGCCAGATGCTGTTTCTTTGATCCGCGGACCCAAGGGCTCAAGTATCGCACTAGAAATCTACCATGATGGTGATGATAAATCCAAAACGATAAATCTTAAAAGAGATACGATTGTGGTCAAAAGTGCGGAGTTTAGTCCGAAAACCACTCCTAACGGTAAAAAAGTAGCTTATATTAAACTCTCTCGTTTTGGCGAAAGAACTTTTGAAGAGTGGAATGAAGCAGTCTCTGATACTTTAGCTAATGGGTCTCAAGGGGTAGTTTTAGATCTGCGTAATAATCCAGGTGGGTTTCTTGACGGTGCTGTTTTTATTGGTTCGGAGTTTATTGGTAGTGGCGATATTGTGATGCAGGAAAACTCTCAAAAAGAGAGAAAAGGTTATCCAGTCAACCGAGCAGGTAAGCTACTAAATCTGCCAGTAGTTGTCTTGATCAACAAAGGTTCGGCTTCCGCTTCAGAGATTGTTGCTGGTGCTATCCAAGATAACGACCGGGGTAAATTAGTGGGGGAACAGTCCTTTGGTAAAGGAACAATTCAGGAGACTCAAGATTTGCCCGGCGGTACGGGTATTCATATCACCACGGCAAAATGGCTAACTCCGAAAGGTCGTTGGATCCATCAAAAAGGTCTGACTCCAGATATCAAAGTTGATGCTGGTACCGATCCGACTAAGGATCCTCAGCTTGATAAGGCTCTTGAGATAATGGATGAGCAATAAATCCAAAATCCTAATGTCGAATGGCCAATAAGATATAAACTTAGTCCATCAGTCATTATGTTAAAATACAGCCATGTTTGAGCGGTTTAGATGGTTTTTAATTTTTCTACTAATTTTGATTTTTCTTTTCTTCGGGATAGAGAAACTCCTCTCTCATGGCTTGGTACCTTTTAAATTTACCTCTCCCACTTTGCAAACAAATCAGACCAGAGTAGTGGTGAGTGAAGAAAATGCTGTCATTGATGTGGTGGAGAAATCATCACCCTCGGTGGTAGCAATTGGAGTTAGTCAAAGAATTATTAATCCTTTTAACAATCAGTCTGGTCAAAATCAACAAAATACTATTGGTACTGGTTTTGTTGTTTCTGGTCAAGGAGTTATTGTGACAAACCGACATGTTGTGGAGGATACCTCTCTTAATTATTCTGTTGTAACCAAAGATGGTAAAAGATTAGAGGTCACAAAGATTTATCGGGATCCATTTTTGGATTTAGCTTTAGTCTCAATAAAGGAGTCTGGCCTCAAAGCTTTAGAACTAGGAGATTCCGATAAGCTTAAAACGGGACAAACAGTCATTGCTATTGGTAATGCTTTGGGGGAATTTAATAACACTGTCACGACAGGTGTTGTCTCCGGTCAAGGACGGGCTGTTGCAGCAGGAGATCAGTTTGGTGGAAACCTCGAGCAATTAAATAATTTAATTCAGACTGATGCAGCGATTAATCCGGGGAACAGTGGCGGACCACTACTTAATTCAGCGGGGCAAGTGATTGGAGTGAATGTAGCAACTTCAGCTGGTGCTCAAAATATTGGTTTTGCCATTCCGATCAACCAAGTTAAATCAATCATTGATGAATTTATTCAAAGAGGTACAGTCGATAGACCTTATTTGGGTATTAAGTATCAGATTGTGGGCCGAGATTTGGCAATTTTAAACAATATTCCTCAAGGAGCTTATATTCAGGAGGTAGTGGCAGGTAGCCCGGCAGAAAAAGCCGGTATTACTGCTGGAGATATTATAACTAAAGTTAATAACACACTAGTTAACGGGCAAAATCAAATATCCGATAGCATTCGCAATAAAAAAATCGGCGACACGCTAAGTTTAGAAATATGGGTTGATGGAAATACTAAAAATATCACAGTTACTTTAGAATCAGCTCCACAGCAATGACTAAAAATTTATTATTAAAATTCGGTCTTTGCCAAATAGATCTTTTTTAACTTCAATCTCTTTAGCTTTTGGAAAGAATCTTTTAACTTCTAATTTGGCATTCTCACCTTGCTCCTCATCAATTTCAGCGATCAGAATTTTAGGGTAAATCTTTTTATCGTTCATCTGGTTAAACAGCCGCCGATATATATCAAAGCCGTCAGAGCCGCCATCAAGCGCCAGTTTTGGTTCAAAGTCCCGCACCAGTGGGTCAATCATCATTAGTCTAAATCCCGGAATATAGGGGAGATTGGTCACAATAATATCCGGAGCTACTTTGAGAGTACCCAATAAATCTTGCTCTACAAACACCACTTTTTTATTGACATGATGCGTGTCAGCATTTTTTTGAGCCACTTTCAAAGCGTCTTTAGAGATATCAGTCGCGATGATCCGGGCGTCTTTTAGATTTTTGGCGATTGAAATGGCAATACAACCAGAACCAGTACCGATGTCCATAATAGTAAGAGGCTGGGGACTAGGGACTAGGGACGAAAATTTAAGTACTTCATCAACGAGGAGTTCTGTCTCGGGGCGAGGAATGAGAACATCTGAGGTTAGATTAAATTTAAGCTTGTAAAATTCACTCCAACCTCTTTGATATTGGATGGGTGGGGTGGTAGCATTAGGAGAGGGTTCTACTTTTTTAAAGGCCATTTAATTTTCCTCTGAGGTATTATTAAAATTATCTTTAGCTTCTAGGAGTGCCTCAATGACTTTTTCTAAGTTACCATTGAGTATATCTTCTAAGTTGTGCCAGGAGCGGCCAATCCTGTGATCAGTAATTCTATTTTGAGGGAAATTATAAGTGCGAATCTTTTCACTTCTGTCCCCACTACCAATAGCTGATCTTGATGCTCCCAAAGCTTTCATCTTTTGCTCTTGCTCTTGTTCCCAAAGACGAGCGCGCAATAATGTCATCGCATTTTCTCGATTTTGCAGTTGAGACCGCTCCGTCTGACAAGTGACGACAATTCCCGAAGGGACGTGTTTGACTCTGACTGCTGTAGAGACTTTGTTCACATTTTGGCCACCAGCACCGCCACTTCGAAAAGCTTCAAATTCAATGTCAGCCGGATTAATATAAATTTCTGATTCTTCGACTTCTGGTAATACTGCGACTGTAGCTGTCGAGGTATGAATTCTTCCACCACTTTCAGTTTTAGGGATTCGTTGGACCCGGTGGACACCAGATTCAAATTGTAAATCACGAAAAGCATTTTTACCTTTTATCTGGAGCGTGAGTTGTTTGATCTGTCCCAGACCTCCCTCAGAGCGGTCCAGCTCTTCAACAAACCAACCTTTTTTTTCGGCGAGTCGGAGGTACATACGACTTAGATCTCCAGCAAAGAGCCCAGCTTCATCGCCCCCAGCAGCAGAGCGGATCTCGACAATAGCTACATTAGGATTAAATTCATCTTCATACTCCTCCTCATCGTCAGTGTCATGCATTGAAGTTTGAGCGGAGGTTACGAGATCCTCTTTTTGTTTTTCCAGTTCAGTAATCTCTTCTGTTGCGAGGAGAGCCATGTCGGGATCATCCAGTAGGAGTTTGACCTCTTCAATTCGAGTATCGATTTCGTCTATTTGTTGTTTTAAATAATCATCCATGTTATTAAATTTTCAATGAACAATGCTCAATTATCAATATACTGATAATTGTTACTTATAATTGAAATTTGGTTTAGCTAACTGTTGATATTTTTGCGGGCTTGGAGGAGAAGATCTCTTAGAGAGAGTCTTTCGGTTTTTTGGTTACCAGCTTTTTCAGCTCGGTGGGTCGCAATTTGTTTTTTGACTTCTTGTTTTTCAACAGCCCGTTTCACAATTTTCTCAAATTTATCAACTTGTCCAGCTGTATCAACAAATTTTTGTTGACCGGTAAAGAAAGGGTGACATTTGGAACAAAGTTCGACACGAATAGAGTCTTGAGTAGAACCGGTGGTAAAAGTATTACCACAAGCACAAATGACTTTAGCATCTGGAAAATATGTTGGATGTATTGCTTGTTTCATATAAGTGAATTTTAACAGAAAATGAATCTAAATTCAATTATTTAGGTGAATCTATATCTGGGACTTTATATAAGGTGCGGTTTATTAATTCCTCATGGTCTATCATTTTACCATCGAACGGATCATATTTCAGTGGTCCAATAACTCTAAACCGATGAATATGAGATGGTGCTTTTTTATTATCTTTTTCATAGATAGCTTTAACTAGCTCATCTATATCCCAAATTAAGTCCTCTTCTGATAATTGAGGTAAAGAAATCTCTTTCATGTCAGAAATATTATCAGAATTTAGCTTCAAGTTCAACTAGAGTTCATTTATGAAAATATTTTTTATTATCTGATATAAGTTTACTTAGTTCTTCATCGGTCACATACGTATCAAGACTAATACTTTGAGGGTCTACTTTATAGTTTTTATAAGTCGTTGATTGCAATAATATCTGAAGATCATCATTCGATCCGCTTTTAGATGTGGATTCACTATAAACAACTAGGGCCCCGGGAGTTGGGCGATATAGTTTTGGCTTTTTCTCGTGAGATCTAGGAAGAATATCTACTAAGTTAGGAGTACGAAAATGGACCCAATATCCCACACCGGCTGCTACCACTAGATGAAACCAGTATTCTTTCAAAAATCCGGCAATATCAGAAAGATGTTGAGCTTTTGTAGGTTCTGGTGTAGCCTCTACCTTTTGGAAATTTTTAATATATGGGTCTACTGCTTTTTTAAATAATTCTCTTCTTTCCATCGGAGTATTATACAAAACGGGATATTTTTTTACATTCTTTTTGATTTATGGAGACTATGGTGATGAGCGTCTTTTCCAAGTGTTCCCCAGTATACGCCTAAGATGATCAAGGTGGTGCCAACTATAAAAGAAAAAGAGATTCTCTCATTAAGAAAAAATACGGCCATGGTGGCGGCGACTGCTGGTTCAATATAATGAAACATATTAGATTGAGTGACACCAACTTTTTCATAGCCGTAATTTTGCAAGAAAAAAGCGACAATTGAGGAAAGTAGTGTAATAAACCAAAACCCCAGTATTCCGAGAACTGTCAAATTATTTACCCAATCTGAATTATGGCGCAATTCCAAAAAAGCCGGAATAACAAAACTCACAGCCGCTACTAGGAAAATTGCAAAAGTCATAAATATTGGGTGGTACTTATTGATCAAGGGTTTGGAAAGAATCGCTCCAATGACAAAAAAGACACAAGAGATAATGATCATCGAGTTACCAAAGAGATCTGAATCCCCACTTACTCCCAGGAGTAGTAGGGGTAGACCGATGACGAGTAAAGCGCCTAAGAGAGACAGCCCAATACCAAATAAATTTACCCAATAGATCTTTTCTTTCAAAAACCACCAGCCACCCAGAACCGAGAGGATGGGGATAATCATAGACAAAACAGAGGCATCGATCGCCAAAGTTCTCTTAATACCGGCGTAAAAAAAAGCGATATTAAAGGTCGCCATACAGAGCCCCACCAAAATAATTCTGGTCATGTCACGAGTTTCGACTTTTTGTTTCTTGATAGACAGCACAAAAGGAAGAAGTAGGAGAGTGGCGATAAAAAATCTGAGAAAGGAGAGGTTCATCATGGGGATCTCTTGGAGGGTGATTTTGGCTACCACAAAATTTGCACCCCAGATGATATGGGCGATCAGTAAAGCGATGTAAGGCCAAGGCTTCTTCCAAATTTCAGAGGACATGATTTTATCGTAACAGAAGTTTTTGGCGTTGTCATTCCGAGCGTAGTCGAGGAATCTCTAGATTAAACTTTAATTTGCCACTTTAGCCGTAAAGTGGCGCAAATACCCCAAGGGCACTTCTCACTTCGTGATGGCGCTCTCTTGCAGTGAACGGTCGACGGAAACTTTCATTTAGTTTGGTCGGGTGATAACCCCCCCTCGTCAACAAGTTTGTGACGGTTCCCCCTGACAAACAAATGAAAGTTTCTTTTCGTCGCTGCGTTCAGAGCAAAAAAATCAGAGGCTTTGAATTTTACTTATGAGTTCATCAATAGAGACTTTTTGCTGGGTTTTTTCTGCCAGGTTTTTTAGCATAACTTTATTTTCCGATGCTTCATCTGGACCGATGATTATGGCATAGGGGATGCCTTTGTTATCTGCATATTTGAGTTGTTTTTCCATTTTGGCCTCAGGATCGAGCCAAATCTCCGTATCAATATTTTCACTTCTAAGTTTTGCTGTTATCTCTAAAGATTTAGTTAATAATTCAGGTGAAAATACTGTGACCAAAACTTGAGTTTGGGTTTTAGGAGCTTCAAATACACCCTCATCAATCATGGCCTCAATGGTGCGATCTAATCCCACAGAATAACCCACAGCAGGTAGCTCAGTTCCCGTAAACATTCCAATCATATTGTCATATCTTCCACCACCACCAAGAGATGAAGCAGTGGGATTTGATTTTAATTTGGTCTCAATGATTAGACCAGTGTAATAGTCTAAGCCTCGGATGAGCATTGGATCAAATTCTAAAGAATCTTTAGGATAGCCCATCTCGACAAAGAGTCTCATGATCTCTTGTAAGTTATTAGAAGGGTTTAAAGTCTTAACTTTTTCAAATAGGTCTAAAGCGTCTTGAGTCGATAAACCTCGGTTTTCGAGCTCTTCCAAAACTCCAGTATCACCAATTTTATCTAACTTATCTAATGCTGCTAAGTATTTTGGTTCAATATCTGAGATTAGGGAACGATCATTTATTTTGATAATGATCTCGAGCCCCAGTTCTTTATAAATTTCATAAACTAATCCCAGTATTTCTGCATCGGAAAGGGGAGAAGAGACACCGACGATATCTCCGTCACATTGGGTGAACTCTCTGTATCTACCTTTTTGAGTATTTTCACCGCGATAAGCAGATTGGATCTGGTATCTTTTGAAAGGGATAGGCAAGACTTGTTTGCCTTGAGGGCCATATTCAGCAACCACTCGACAGAGGGGGACTGTTTGGTCATATTTGAGAGCGACGAGGTCTCCACCAGGAGTCTCAAATTTATAGATCAGTTTTTCTTCTTCACCGTACTTTCCGGTCAGAGTCTCTTCATACTCCAAAGTTGGGGTTTCCAAAGGATCAAAGCCAAACTTGGCAAAAACTTTTTTTATTTTATCCAGAACAATTTTTCTTTTGAGAGCTTCTTCTGGAAGATAATCTTTAAAGCCCTTAGGCGATGATAAAGTCATATATTTCTCCTTGATTATATTACAAAAAGTTTAGGTAATATAGGTCGGTTATCAGGATATTTAAAAAATTCATATTTATAAGTGTCTATTGATCTGCTACCAGCTAACATTACCAAATTAGGTAACACTTTTTGTTTTTGTAATTCATAAAGGATTGTAGTCTCTGCAGCAAAAAGAGCAAAGGCTTTTTTAGTAAGTTCGTCCGTGGTCTTTTTATCCAATGGTTCTTTCGTGTAATAAGTAGATCTTCGTTGAAATTCTTCTAAATATTTATCCTTTTTTACTAGTTTGTTTATATTTTTGTAAACTTTATTAAATACTTCTTCGTAACGTTTTTCGATGTCTGTTCGATTTAATAATTCAGAGATTCGTATGACTTCAGTTAATGGTTCGTATTTCGAAAAAAAAGTTTTAACTTCTTGGCTAAACTTTTTAGATCCGACAGTTGTTTTCTGATTCCAAAAATAAAAAGGAAGTTCATCAGGAATTAATTTTATATATCGATATTTAATATTATTTCGTTTTAAGAAATTTAAAAACTTGAGTTCTGGTTGTAAATATTTATCAGCATTTTTAGTATCAAATTTATAATCAAATATTATTTTGCCAGATTTACTAATTTTTATACCAAAAAGTTTCCAACTAAAAAAAGTCACCT
>JADMIO012752934.1_pt1 | contig 21517 bp, 20 predicted proteins | sample 8958161 | NCBI WGS metagenome assembly JADMIO01 (sample SAMN16585339, study PRJNA669376) | soil metagenome | isolation source: Crop rotation soil | place: USA: Cullars Rotation, Alabama | collected 2011
CCGCGACTTCAAGTCACGTGAATTCCAAGCTTCGGATCCCACTGTGCTGGAAAGACGGCGGTCTTTGAAGCCGCTCATGCCGGTTCGAATCCGGCCGCTCCAAAAAGAATCATTCGGGTGTCGTCCAACGGTCAGGACACGAGTCTCTGAAACTCGCAACGGGAGTTCGAACCTCTCCACCCGAACCGGAGACAGGGAAGGTGAATCGCTCGAGGAGCGAGCGCGCCCGGAAAGCGCGTCGGCGGGCGGGAGCTCGCTGCGGGGCGGGACCGCCACCTTCCTCTCGTTGGCAGCCAAACCGGGCAAGGTCCGGGCCCGATTCGAAATCGGTGCGGACGCGGGAACGCGTCTGGGGAGCGTGACCTCTGGCTGCCGCCGCAATGGAAGACGAATCCCGCATGGGCGGGAGCCCGGGTGCTAACCGGTGCGGCGCCTCGGCGCCGGGGTTCGAGTCCTCCGTCTTCCGCCGCCGGGCCTGGGCTTCGTCAGCCTTCGTCCATACCGGAGATGAACACGGTCGGCACCGCTTCCGTGAGCCAGACGCCGTTCGGCGTGCGATAGAAGCGGTGCCCGTCCGCGCGCATGCGGCGGGCGTCGATGCGAAGAACGACGGGCTTGCCGCGCCGCGCGCCCACCGCCTTGGCCGTCACCTCGTCGGCGGACAGGTGAACGTGGTGCCGATCCATCGGGAGCAGCCCGTGCTCACGAATCGAGGGTAGAAGCCGCGCCACCGTTCCGTGGAACAGCACGTCGGGAGGCTCCGCCGGTTCGTAGCCGAGCTCGACTTCCACGGAGTGCCCTTGGTTCGCGCGGATCCGCCGCCCGTCTTCCGACAACGCGAACCGACGCTTCGTGTTCGTCGCCACGACTTCCTCGAGCTCGCCGCGAGTGAGCGGGCGACCGTTCTCGGCGCAGCCGCGAAGCAACGCCTCCACGTCCACCCACCCCGCCTCGTCCAGTGTGATCCCGACGGCGTCCGGCCTGTGTCGCAGGACGAAGCTCAGGAACTTGCTGGCGGAGGTGCGGGACTTTTCGTCCATTCGGCAGACCGCGCACACGGTGTTAGCACGCGACCGAGCCGGTGTAACAAACGCACCGCCCCTCCCGTAGCCATCGGGATGCGAAAGCGATACGCACTCCTCGGCGCCGTCGGGGGCGCTGCGGCAGGCGTCTTCGGGCTCCTGGCCCGTACGGGAGGCCGTGGTCCGCGCGGCTGACGGAGCCGGCAACGGGCCAACGGCTGGCCGGCAGACCGGCGTGCCCGTGCTGGTGGAGCTCTTCACGTCGGAAGGGTGCTCGTCGTGCCCTCCCGCGGACGACGTGCTGGCGCGACTGGAAACGTCGCAGCCCGTCGCCGGTGCGCGCATCGTGCCCCTCGCGTTCCACGTCGACTACTGGGACGACCTCGGATGGCCGGACCCTTTCGCGGCTTCCTCGTTCACCGCGCGCCAGCGCGCTTACGCCACGACGGGACACGGCATGTACACGCCGCAGGCGGTGATCGACGGACGAACGCAGCTCGTGGGGAGCTACTCGGGCGCCCTCGAGAACGCGATCGGGAAGGCCGCGCTGCTCACGCACGCTCCGGTCGACCTCTCCGTTCGGGGCAAGAGCGGTTCCGTCGACGTCGCCGTTCACGTCGGAGCACTTCCCGAAGCGCAAGCCGCCACCGGCGCCACCGTGTTCGTCGCCGTCACGCAAGCGCGGGCGAGCGTCGCCGTCGCCCGCGGCGAGAACGGCGGACGGACGCTCACGCACACGGCCATCGTCCGCGGCCTCCGGACGGCAGGAACCATCGACGCGACCGGCGGTGACGTCGAGGCGACGCTGCGCACGCCGGCGGGTGCTCCGGAGGCGGAGCTCCGCATCGTCGCGTTCGTTCAGCGAGCGAGCGACCACGCGATCGTCGGATCCGCGACGCGGCGGTTGGCGCGCTGAGAACGCCGCCGGGCGGCTACCGCGGCTCACGGACCCGGCGACGCCGAACGGCCTCCGCGCCTCCAAGGCCATGCAGCATGCGCAGGAGCGTGGCCCGGGTGCGCGCGACGTGGGCGCCGGGGATCGAGCGGATGAGCGACGCCTCGAGCCGCCGTCGCTCCGCTCGCGCGCGACGCAGCATGGCGCGCCCGCGGCGGGAGAGACGGACGAGGCGCGCGCGCCGGTCCGCTCCGCGGGCACGCTCCACGTATCCGAGCGCGGAGAGCTCGCGAACGACCTTCGACGCCGCCTGTTGACTCACTGAGAGGAGGCGCCCCAGCTCCGTGACGGAACGCTCGCCGCCGACGAGGTGCTGCACGAGGTATCCATGCGAGACGCGGAGCCCGCCGTATCCCGCGGCGTGCAGCCTGGCGAGGACGACCTCGTTCATGCGCTGGCCGACGAACAGCGACACGTGACCCAAGTCCAGATCCTCGAGGGCGACATCACGGCTTTCCTCCGCCAGAGCTCGCTTCACGGCTCACATATACAACCATGGTTGTGCATATGCTACGCTGCGCGGAAGGAAAGGAGACTCCCCTTGGAACATCCCGTCGACGTGCTCCGCCGCTACCTTCAGGCGCTCGAACAGTTCGCTGCCCCCGCGGTCCTGCGGGAGTTCTTCACGCCGGACGCCGTGCAGCAGGAAATGCCGAACCGCCTGTTCCCGGAGGGGAGACAAAGTGTGCTTTCCACGATGATGGATGCATCGGAGAAGGGAAGGAAGGTCCTCTCCACGCAGCGGTACGTGCTCCGGCGCGCGATAGCCGACGGCGACGAGGTCGCCACCGAGATCGAGTGGACCGGCGTACTCCGAGAGGGCTTCGGACGGGTGCCGGCCGGTTCCTCACTGCGCGCGTCGCTCGCCATCTTCTTCACCTTCGACGGTGGGAAGATCGCGTCGGTGCGCAACTACGACTGTTACTACCCGTTCGAAGAGACGGCGGGCGCCCCTACCCCTTGACGCAGACGACCTGCTTCAGCGTCGCGACGATCTCGACCAGGTCCTCCTGTTCCGCCATGACGCGATCGATGTCCTTGTAGGCCTTGGGGAGCTCGTCCAGGACGCCGTGGTCCTTCCGGCATTCCACGCCCTTCGTCTGGCGCTCGAGGTCCTTCACCGTGAACGACTTGCGGGCCTGGGTGCGGCTCATGCGACGGCCCGCGCCGTGCGACGCGGACTCGAACGACAGGGGGTTGCCCTTGCCGCGCACGATGTACGACCGCGTGCCCATGGATCCGGGAATGATGCCCATCTCGCCGTCGCCGGCGCGGATGGCGCCCTTCCGCGTCACCAGGAGGTCGTCGCCGAAGTGGCGCTCCTCCGCGAGGTAGTTGTGGTGGCAGGAGATCCGCATGTCGAATTCGATGCGTGACCATCTCGACCGCAGCGCGTCCTGCACGCGCGCCAGCATGAGCTCGCGGTTCAGGCGCGCGTACTCCTGCGCCCACGCGAGGTCACGCCGGTAAGCTTCGAACGGCGGCGTGCCGGCGAAGAAGACGGCGAGGTCCGGATCGGGCAGCTCCTTGCCGCGGAACGCGCGCCGCGCGGCCTCCATGTGGTGCTCCGCCAGCGCGGCGCCGATGTGGCGGCTCCCGGAGTGGAGGAGGATCCAAACGCGGTCCTCCGTGTCGAGGCAGATCTCGATGAAGTGGTTCCCGCCGCCGAGCGAACCGAGCTGTCCCTCGGCGCGCTTCAGCAACCGCTGAACGGCGGGCGTGAGCTCCGAGAACCGTGCGAGAAGCGCGGCCACCTCGGCGCGCGTCCGATCCGCCGCGTCGGCCCAGACGGGCTCGTCGTGGAACGCGCGCCCGACGGGGACCAGCTCCTCGATGGAGAGGCGAACCGAGCGGAGGCTGTCCGGCAGGTCCTTTGCCCGGAGCGACGTCCGTACGGCGGACATGCCGCATCCGATGTCGACGCCGACCGCGGCCGGCGCGACCGCGCCGCTCATCGCGATGACGGAGCCCACGGTGGCGCCCTTGCCGAGGTGCACGTCCGGCATGACGGCCACGTGGTGCGCGACCCACGGAAGCGCCGCGATGGCCTTGAGCTGCTTCAGCGCCTCGGGCTCGATGGAGTGCGGAGCCGCCCAGGAGCGGATGGGGACGGTGTGTCCCTGGATGATCGCGGAAGCCATGGTCAAGTCGTCTCCTTGTCGTCGTCGCCCGCGAGAGCCGCGATGTCGAACGAGAACTTCAGCTCCGGCGTACGCTTCAGAGACAGGGCGTCACAGAGCTCGCGCCGGAAGAACCCCGTCGCGCGCCGGAACGCCGCGTCGAGCTCGCGGGAGTCGGCCTGCGTACTCGCGTGCTTCATGGAGTAGTAGACGCGCGCACGGCTGCCGTCCGGCGAGAGGCTCACCGTGGTGATCCGCACGCCCTCCAAGTTCGGGTCACTGACCTCGGACTCGAGGAGCAGGTTCATCTCTTCGCGGATGAGCTCCTCCAGCCGGAGACTCCGGATGCCCGGAGTCCGGTCGCGGCGCTCACGCCGCAGCCGTTTGGTGTCGGTGTCGTTGCTCATGAATCATTCCATTCCTAGCGCTACCAGCGCCCCACGGCGATTCCCCTCGAACCGCCGTGGGGGCCTCTTCAATCGCCTCCGACCTTCTCGCCGCGCGCGAGCAGACCGGCCGGAAGCAAAGCGCCGAATCCCTCGGCGCCGACCACGACGCGCACCTCTTCGATGCGCTCCGCGATCTCCTTCATCGCCTCGAGCTCCTTCAGGCGCAGAAGGACCGGGTGCTCGGCCATGACGCGGGCCGTGTTCGCGAGCGAGCGCGTGGCGGCCGTCTCCTCACGACGGAGGATGACGTTCGCCGCGGCCTCCTTCTCCGCCTCGATGACGCGGTTCAGGAGGGTCTTCATCTCGCCCGGGAGCACGACGTCCTTGATGCCGACCGACTCGACGCGAACGCCGAAGCGAGCGGCCTGCGGCACGACCTTGCTCTCCAGGTGCCGGGTCATCGCGTCCCGGCCTTCGAGCAACTCGTCGAGCGTGACGCCGGCGACGAAGTCGCGCGCGGCCAGCTGCACCGCGAGGTACAGCGCGTCACGCACGCTCGCCACCCGCGTGGTCGCCAGCGCCGCGTTCTCCACGGCGTATTCCACCGAGAGGGTGAGGCGCAGGGTGACCTTGTCACGCGTCATGAGCTCCTGACCCGTGATCGCGACCTCGAAGCGACGCATGTCGATCTTCGCTGTCACGACCGGAGCTTCCGGGTACGTCCAGAACGTGTGCCGCCCCGGCTCGAGCGTCCGCTCCAGGCGTCCCTTCACGTAGAGCAGGCCCGTCTCGTGCTCGGAGACCACGAGTTCGACCCACTCCTTGTTCGGGATCACCGCGGCGAGCTCGTCGGTCATCTCCGGCATCCGCTCGTCGACCGAGTAGACGCGGAGCTCTACGGACGGGTCCACCGTCCAGTAGCGGTGCGTTCCCGGACGCAGGAACTTCTGTGGACGACCGTCGCGGAAGAGCACGCCGCGCTCCTTCGCGCCGAGCTTCACCTCGGTGAACCAGTCGCCCGGCAGGACCGCGCGCACCTCCGGCAGCGCGGAGAACAGGAGCTCCTCCGTGTGAAAACGCTGCTCGGTGTAGTGGCGCCCCCATAGCAGGTGACGACCTGCGGCGAGCGCCGTCTTCGGGAGGCCGTTCTGGAACACGACCGCCCGCTCGTTCAGCTTGATGCGAATGAAACGGAACATTTTAGCCTCCAACTCGCCGGGACCGCCGGCTTGCGGGCATCGCGAGGATGCGGGGTGACTGGTGCGCGCGGATACCGCACGACGAAAAGAGTGGTTCACGGGGCACGCACGCCCGACGCGAAGGCGAAGCGACCGTGGTGAGCGAGCCCCTGAGGACTCGCGGCACGAGCGCCGGCTCCGGCGTCCAGACCGGCGGCTGCGCAGAGCTCTCGGGTTCACGGGCGGGACGTTCCGGCGGGCGCGGTGAGCGATGGCCGAAGGTCGTGCGTCGAGAGCGCGAGAGTTCCGGGGAGACGACGGGTGCGGGACATCGTCACCGTCGAAACGGCGGTGATGCCCCGCGGGTGAGCGGCGTGCCCCGTGGACCGGTCGAGAGAGCACGGCTCGCGCCGCGCTCTCGTGCGGACCCCGATGAGGTCCGCGTCCCATGCTCTCCCATTGAGCCAACGGTGCCGAGGCGCCGTGTCGGATTCGAACCGACAACCAAGGAATCCGGGTTTTGAGCCCAGGTTTCGCTTTCGTGCGAATCGCGTCGGGTCGCCTGGGACGCGACGTGCGGACGCGCTTCGGGGAAGGAAGATTCCTCCCGGAGCGCGCGCCGGCGCGCCAGATGATGCGACTCATCGCGGCCCTCCCGGCGGGAATCGAACCCGCAGACTGCGGCTTCGCACGCCGCCGCCCGGTCCATCGGGCCACGAGAGGTGAAAGGATCTGGTTTTCAAAGAACGAGGGCAGGCCCGGGCATTCGCCCGAGGGCCCGGAACGCCGAAAGCCGCCGAGGTTCGGAAACCTGGGCGGCTTTTCGCGGACAAATATGCCGGTGAAGTCGCCTAGATCGCGCCCTCCGAGTCGTCTCGAAGCGCGGGGACCGGCGCCGCTATGCGACGCGATCCGCTGTTCTGAAGAAAGGCTTCGTTCATGTCGGTGGTCGCCTTACGGCGCTCCGTCGATTCGGTTACGTGCTGAGACGCGCATGGGCGGCACCGGATTCAAGCATTCGTGGTCGCAGCCACGTTTTTTTCTGAGCCGATCGCCGCAGCCGCGTCCTGCGGAGCGCGCGCGCCGTTCGGCCGCGGCGCGTTCTCCCGCGCTTCGGCCGCCGCGATGTCCGGCGCGTCCGGCGCCTTTTCTAGATCCGCGTCCTCGCCGTTCAGGCGGCCGAGCAGCTTGCCGAGGTTCACGCCGCTCAGCGCCTCCACGACCGTCGGCACCTGCGTGAGGACTTCGCCCACGCTGCGCGTGACCCGTTCGACACCGCTGGTTCCGCCGCCGTCGCCGATGAGGACGATCTTCTCGATCTTCGCGAGGGGCGCCGCGACGGCCGCGGCGATCTCCGGCAGCCTGCCCACGATGAGGTCGGCGAGCGCGGCGGAGTTGTAGTTCCGCCAGGCCTCGGCCTTCTTGCGCATGCCCTCGGCCTCCGCCTCCAGGCGCTGACGCAAGCCGTCCGCCTCGGCGATCGCGCGCTGCCGCACGAGCTCGGCGTCGGCGTGGGCGTTGGCGAGCTTCACGTCCGCCTCCGCCTGACCGAGGAGGCGCTTCGCCTCCGCCTCGGCTTCGGCGACCAGGCGCACGCGCGCGCGCTCGGCCTGGGCGAGCGTCTCGATGCGCTGCCGCTCGGCTTCAGCCGGCTTCTGCACGGTCTCCACCAGCTCGCGCTCGCGCGCGGCGATCTCCAGGTCCCGGACCAGGAGCTGCTCGCGCAGCATGAGCTGCCGCGTCTTGGTCGTGGAGAGCTCGTAGGCGAGGTCGCTCTCGGCCTTCTTCTCGGATACCTCGCTCGAGACCTCCGCCAGACGCTTGTCGCGCTCCGCCTTGGCGTCCAGGACGGCGACCTCCGTGGCCAGCTGGGCGAGCTCCGCCTGGCGTCGAGCCTCCGCGCGGGTCACCGCGGATTCACGCTCCGCGTGCGCCTGGCCAATGGACGCGTCGCGCTGCGCGTTCGCCTCGCCGACGGCAGCGTCCTTCTGGACCTCGGCCAGCTTGGGCCGACCGAGCGCCTGGAGATAGCCGGACGGGTCCTGGATCTCGCGGATGGTGAAGCTCACCACCTGGATGCCCATGTTCGCGAGGTCCTCCGCCGTGAGCTTCTGCACCGTCTGCGCGAACGCCTCGGGGTTCGCGTGGATCTCCTCGAAGGGCATGGTGCTGATCACGGCGCGCAGGTGTCCCTGCATCATCTGGTGCGCGATCTCGTTCATCTCGTTGGGGCTCTTGCTGAGGAACATCTCCGCCGCCGTCGCCACGGCGACGGGGTCCTCGCTGCGCACCTTGATCTGCGCGATGCCGTCCACCACGATGGGCACGCCGAACTTCGTGAAGAACTCCGGCGTCTCGATCTCGAGCGTCATGAGCTCGACGGACATCACGTCCACCCGCTCGCGGAGCGGAATGACGAACGTGCCGCCGCCGTGATAGATTTTGAAGGACTTACGCACGCGCTCGCCGGTGTAGGGGTTCACGTAAATGTCCTTGCGACCGGACACGATGAGGACCTGGTTCGGCCCTACCTTGCGGTAGCACCTGGCCAGGAGGCTCAGCGACACCGCGCCGGTGACGAGACCGGCGAGTTCCAGACCGACTTCCACTTCCGCCAACATGATTCGATACCTCCTGTACGCGGCATGACGGTTCGGTCACGCCGAAGCTCTTCGCGCCGCCGGCCGTCAATGAATCGGCGAGACCAGCGCGATGCGGCCCTGCATGTCGATGACGACGACCTCGGTGCTCCTGGGGATGCCGCGACCTTCCCAGGAACGCGCCGGCAGCGTCGTGCGCCGGCTTCCCACCACGAGCGCGATCAGACCGACGCCGCCGTCGGGGATGGCCACCGCGACGTGCGCGATGGCCCCGACGATCAGACCCGTCTTACCCTCCCGAACGAACGCGGCGTACGCCGCGGCTCCGGTGCCGAGCAAGAGGAGCGCGAGCACTGCTCCGTACGTCGTCGCGCCGAAGTCCATGCCCCCCTGAAGGAAGAAGCATGCCGCGCCCGCGCGACCGGCTCCGCGCGCTCGGGACCGTGAAACTACCGGGATTTCGGCGCGCGAGAGCTGGTGTAAAGTCGCACACCTGAGGAATAGTCTCGCGAGCGCCCGAGCGACATGATCTCCCACGTCCTTCTCCTGGAACCCGAGCCGCGCGCCCTTCACGATCTCGCCGCGGCCTTCCAGGAGGCGTGCGAGCGGGCCGAGATCAAAAGCGTCCCCGACGTGACGGCCCTCCTCGGCGACGCCGCCGCGCCGGAGGGCACGGTCATCGTCGTGGACCGGGACCTCGGGGACGGCACGGAGCGCGGAGACGACCTGGTGAAGCGCCTGCGAGCGCGGCACCCGCGGCTGCCCATCGTGCTGACGGCCAGTTCCGGCGACGTGGAGGGCGCGCGCCTGGCGATCGCCGCGGGCGCGACGGACTTCCTGGTCCGCGGCGCGTCCTTGGTGGAGCGCGTCGCGACGCTGGTCACGAAGCTCGACGCGGTGGTGACGCTGCTCGAGGAGAACCGTGAGCTGCGCCGCACCATCGCAGGGCCGTTCGAGCTGGTGGGACGCTCCGTCGCCGCTCGACGCGTGGTGGAGCTCGTCGAGCGCGTGGCGCGGGTGCCGCGTCCCGTGCTGATCCTGGGAGAGCGGGGCACCGGCAAGGAGCTCGTCGCGCGCGCGGTGCACGCGGCGTCACGCCGCTCGGGGGTGTTCGTCGCCGTGAACTGCGCGGCGCTGGCCGAGCCGCTCCTCGAGGCGGAGCTGTTCGGCCACGAGCGCGGCGCGTTCACCGGCGCGGAGCGGCGTTCCAAGGGCAAGTTCGAGAGCGCCGACGGCGGCACGCTCTTCCTCGACGAGATCGGCCACATGCCGCTCGGCTTCCAGCAGAAGATCCTCCGCGCGGTGGAGTACGGCTCCTTCGAGCGCGTCGGCGGGTCGCAGGAGATCCGCGTGAACACGCGCATCGTGGCCGCGACGAATGCGGACCTGCAGCAGAAGATCGCCGCCGGAACGTTCCTTCCGGACCTCTACGACCGGCTGGCGTTCGAGGTCATCCGCGTCCCGCCCTTGCGCGAGCGCCCGGACGACATCGAGCCCCTGGCCCAGCACTTCATGGAGCGCTTCGCGCAGGAGATGCCGGAGTTCTCGGGCAAGCGCCTGTGCGCGGACGCGGTGGAAGCGTTGAAGCACTACCCGTTTCCGGGAAACGTCCGGGAGCTCCGGAACATCATCGAGCGCGCCGTGTACCGGGAGAGCAGCGATGAGCTGACGGCGGCCGATCTGGAGTTCTCGACGAGCGGCGCGGAGGGCTCCGCGGGCTCCTTCGAGAACCGCATCGAAGCGCTCGAGCGCGAGCTCATAGAGGACGCCCTGCGGCGAGGGTCGGGGAACCAGGCGCAGGCCGCGCGCCTGCTCGGGCTCTCCTATCACCAGTTCCGCTACTTCCACGCGAAGCACTTCGGGAAGAAGGGCGCAGGCCGGTCTTCTTGACGTGACCGACGCCCGTCAGGGCCCGAGCCGGACCTGGAGCCCGCCGAACGTCCTGGCCGCCGTGCCGCCGCCGTCCGCCGAGTGGGTCATGGGAGCGTCCGCGAAGCCGTAGCCCGCGACGGCTCCGTCCAGGACGAGCACGTCGTGGAGATTCCAGTGCCGCGACGGATTCCCGAGGGGCACCACGCGCTGCCGCGTGTCCGTGCCGTCCTCGGAGAACCAGACGAAGAGCGGGTTCGCGCCGCGGGAGATGCTCATACCGCCCTGCCAGCGGTCCCACCCGGAAGCGCCCACGGCGACGATGCCGGCGTCCGTCCACCGCATGCCGGCGAGCATGTCCCCGCGGCCCTGGTCGTAGTCGTGGTGACGGAGCAGCACGCCGTCCGCGTCGTACACCGCCACGTAGCCGTCGTAGTCGACGAAGCCGTTCGCGTCCGGGTACGTCTTCTTCGTGCCGGCGTCGTCGATCATCCGCACGACGGCGCCCACGACGGCGATCTCGCCGCCGCGCGCGGCGATCGCGAAGGGTGCCTGCTCCATGGCGTCCGCATCCGGCCGCAGGATGCGGGTGCCGAGCCGCGCGCCGGTGTGGTCGAAGCGCGTCACCGCGAGCGGGACCCACTCGACCTGAGCGGTGCCGACGGCACCGACGATGCATTCCTGCGGCGGAAACTCGGCGAAGACCTGCACGTTGGCGCGGCACCGCAGGCTGTTCCACGCGCGGCCCACCAGGATGTCGCCCGACGAGTCGTCACGGGCCAGGAAGGGGCGGACCACCTGTTGCCGCCAGCGGAGCTCGTCGTAGGCCCAGGCGACTGGCTGCGCGAGGTGCGCACCTTCCACGACGCGCGCCCAGCGCTCGACGTACGTGTTCGAACGCCAGTCGAGCGTCTCCACGCCCATCGCCGTGCGGTTCGCCAGCGGGTCCGTCGGTGGAACGGCGAGGAACGAGAGCAGCGCGATGACGAGCCCTTCGCCGTCCGGGAGCAGCCGCAGCCAGCCGGCCGTCGTGGCGTCCGCGGACTGCGACTTCATGCGGAAGAGCGGGTGCGGTTCGATCGGCGCGAAATCGCTCGCCGGCATGGTGACGGGAGACGGCAGCGTCGTCCTACCGATCACATCGCCCGCGCGAGAGAGCCTCACCAGATCGTACGCGTTGCTTTCCGGCGCGAAGCGCTCGACGGAGACGGTGACGTCGCCGGAAGGGTGCACGACCACGTCACCGACGAGATCATCGGGATCCGCATCGAACGCCCACACCTCCACTCCCGCGTCGTACGCGGCGACGCGGAAGCGACTCCGCCAGGGGCCTTCCGGCCCCGGTTCCACGTCGCGGCGCGACTCGACGACGTAAACGCGTGCGCCGTCGCTCGCCGCGACGAGCCCGCCGTAAGCGGACCGCGGCGTCTGGAAGTCCGCGGAGCGCCCGCGATCCACGAGGTCCGCGACGGTACCGGGGCCCGCGTCCGCGTCACCGGCCTCGGAGCTCCCGCCGTCCGTGCCGCCGCCGTCGACCGTCGGAGCCCCGCCGCTGTTCGTTCCCCCGGAGGCGGCCATACCGCCCGAGCCCGCCGTGCCGCCGGTGCCGCTGGCCGCTCCTCCCGTATCGGGGGCGGACCCACCCGCGCCGTTGGGAGCACCCCCGGCGCCCGAGCCCCCGGCTGCCGGCGCCGAGCGCGCGGTTTCGTCAGCCCCGCAGCCCGGCAGAAAGGGAAAGCCGAGGGCTGCGACGATCGGACCTAAGCAAGCAAGCGAGCGGGCGTCCATGACGTCCTGAACCGAGAGCTACGCGGGGGACGTCCGAACGGTTTCAAGCTCTTCGGCCGGTTCTCTGGTCCCGATGTCACGCACCCGATATGGTACGGACGCTTGCTTGGAGGAGGTTAGCTCGGATGATTCGTCGAATCGTTGTCAGCGCGGCAGCCGTTCTCGTGGGAACACTCGGCTGCGGAGGCTCGGACTCCGGCACCGCACGCACGGGCGACAGCAGCGGCGGTGCATCGAGTTCCGGCGCCCCCGGCTCCGGCGGAACACCGAGCTCCGGTGGAACGGCGGGTTCCGGTGGAACGGCGGGTTCCGGTGGAACGAGCGGCGCCGGCGGCAGTGGGCCGAACATCTTCATGGACGTCCTGGTGCTGTCCTCGCAGAACGACCGGTGCCTTCCGCGGACGCTCTCTCCGAGCGCATCGGGCGGGCTGGCACCGTGTAACGTCTTCCTCGCGGGCGTCACGGGCGGTTGCGAGATCGCCGGACTGTCCCCGGCTCCTTCGATGTACACCGCTTCGGCGGCCCGACGACTGGACGCCGCGGGCTTTCCTCCGTCACTCTCGGAGTCGCTCTGCGTCCTGAATCAGCTGGCCCCGCCGGCATCGACGGGCGGCCCCTGCGCGGACAACACGGTTCCCGGGTGGTGCTACGTGCAGGGGTCGTGCATGCCGTCGACCACGACGACACCGTGCGCGCAGGCGCTCTGCGAGACGCCGCCCGCCGCCGGCATCACGTACCAGGTGGCGCTGATTGCGTGCCTGTGAACGGGACGGCGCTGACGGGGGAAGAAACCGCCAAGGCGCCAAGCACGCCACGTCTTGTTTTCAGAATCCACTGTCCGCCGTTCGAACCCAAGACCTCGGCGCCTTGGCGGCTCAATCTCCCGTTCAAGGGGCTCCATCGCCGCCCGTCTCGACGGGGATGCACTCGATGCGTGACGTGGAGCGCCCTTGCATCAGGTCCTCGTGCGTCGTCACGGCCGTGATGGCGAAGAGCGTGCGGCGCTCGGGGCCGCCGAGGGCGCACGCGATCGCGCGACGCCCGGGAGTGGGGATGCGCTCGGCGATGGTGCCGTCGGGTTGCACCCGGACGAAGGCGTCCTCCTGGAACAGGGCCACCCACGCGTCGCCGCGGGCGTCCAGGCAGACGCCGTCCGGCTCGTGAAACGCGCCGAAACGTCGGGGTGACGAGAGGGAGCCGTCGGACTCGACACGGAAGTCGCAGAGCCGTTTGCCCACGCTCTCGGCGACCACCAGCCGCGTCCCGTCCGCGGAGACGGCGATGCCGTTCGGAAAGTCGAGCCCGTCCGCGACGACCCGGCACGCGCCGTCCGGCGTGACCAGCAAGAGACGGCCAAGGGCGCCGGGCGTGGGACCCGATAGCAGATCGTACCCGACGTCGCCCACGTACGCGTTCCCGCGTGCGTCGATGATCATGTCGTCGATGGTGCCCGCAGCGAGCTTCGACAGATCCGCGTACAGGGTGACGCCGCCGTCCGACACCTTCCACAGGCGCTTCTCGAACATGCCGACCGCGATCAGCCCGCCGTCCGGCAGGTGCCCGAGCCCGCACACGATGTCGTTCATCTTGCAGAGACGCGTGCGCTGACCCGCGACGTCGATGCTCCACACGGTACGGGCCACGGTGTCCGACACCCACAGCCGCCCCGAGTGCCAGCGCGGCCCTTCGAAGTAACGCCCGCCATCGACGAGCACGGCAGGCCCACGGTCGACATCTCCTGTAGTCACTGCGTGCCGCACGCTATCACGGGCTAGCGAGGCTGGCGCCTCAGACCAACGAGACATGTCAGGTCGCCGTCTTCCGGGGTAGGGGCCCCGGAAGACCACGAGACAAGACTCTCTGCCAGGCCAGATGCCACTACGCCTTTCGATGAACGAGAGGCCAGAACGCAGAAGCAGAGAGTTTTTTCGTGTGGGTCTGCGGGGCCCCTGCCCCGCCTCCCGGCAACTCGAAAACTTGACTCATCTGTCCACCAGGTCGTTCCTCAAGGAACCTAGCTCACTCCACGAACTTCGACAGCAGCCGGATGTAGAGCGCCTGATAGCCCACGTCAGGCTCCGTCACGGACCAGGAATCCAGAGGCCAGCTGTCGTTGAAGTCCTCGTACGATTTCGCCGGCGGCTGGCCGGCGGGCGGCGCCGGCGGCGCATCCCCGCACGGGACGCCGCTGCAGCCGGACGGACAGCACCCGTCCCACGAGTAGCTGGGGTTCGGCCCGCCCACGAGGTAGCCGGGCGGCGGCCCGTACGTGGACTCGCCCACCGCGTCCCACCGCGCGCTGCCGTGAGAGAACCACGTATGGAAGAAGCGCGTCACCGATTTCGCCGCGCCGTACGCGGCCATGTTCGACAGGTACACCATGCCGAAGGGATTCACGCCGTGCACGTAGTGCACGTAGCGCTCCGCCCCGCGGAGTGCGTCGGCGCTGGACGATGCGTCGATGCCGTACGTCACGAGGTCGGAGAAGAGCAACCCTTGCTGCGCCTTGTTCTGGTTGCTGCCCCACGTGTAGACGTACAGGGCCGCGAGGTACGGATCCACGTTCCCGCGCACGGAGCCGAGGTTGTGGTCGCTGTCCATGCCGGCCGCGTACGCGCTCCGGACCCGGTCCACGACGGAGGCGGTGGCGCCCTGGGCCTTCGTGTACTCGAGGAGAACGTCGTTCGCCTCCAGGTCGAACAGGTCCAGGTAGCCGCCGGCGAGGAGCTGCGTCTGTCCGTAGTTCTGGTCGAAGAAGTCCCGGTACGCCGTGTCCCCCGTGAGCTCGTAGAGGTACACGGCGGCGGCGAGCTTCTTCATCAGACGGCCCCTGTCGTCCACCTCCTGGCGACCGGCGCCGAGGCCCTCGGTGCCGGACGCGCCGTCGTTGTTCTGGAAGGTGACGTTCGGGTTCGCCGCGGCCCACGTCCACGCCTTCTTCGCACGGCGCTCGAGGTCGTCCGCGTAGGCGCCGAACTTCGCGGCGTCCACGGCGCGATAGACGCGGGCGCCGTAGGCGTACGCCGCCGCGGAGGTGAGCGTGGCCGACGTGTTCGCGGACCCGTAGAGGCTCTGGCCCGTGGCGGCGGATGGAGGGCTGTCCCCTGCCTCGCCCACGATGCTCAGCACCGAGCCGTCGTCGTTCTGCATGCGGACGAGCCAGTCGAGCTCCCACTTCGTCTCGTCCAGCACGTCCGGTACGCCGTTGCCGGACTCCGGGATGCCGTAGTCGTCCCGGAACGCCGCCGGCGCCTCCGAGTACGCCCGCAGGAACTGGATGACGTAGCCCGCCGCCCAGTTCGTGTACTTGTTGTAGTCGCCCGCGTCGAACCAGCCGCCGTGGAGGTCCTTCTCCGTCGAGGCGTCGTCCTTCGCGCTGTAGAGCCGGCAATGCGTGTCCTGCAACGGGCCCATGTGCGCGGCGCCGTCGGCCCAGCCGGCCCCGGCGTACTCCGCCGTCTTCGCGAAGCCGTCGCGCTGGTAGAAGAGCATGCGCACGCTCTGCGCGAGGACGTCGCGATACACGTCGGTCGAGACGCGGAACACGTCCGAGCGGACGTTCGCCGACTCGTCCAGCACGAAGTAATCCCCGGGCGCGGTGACGCCCGAGAAGTCGAACCACCACGCCTTGTCGCCCGAAGCGTCGTCCGTGTTCCCGCCGTTCCACACCACCGGCGCGCCCTCGAACACCCTGTCTCCGCTGTGCGCGTCCACCACCGCGTAGGCGGCGCCCGGCGTGAAAGACTCCGACGCGTCGAACCCGACCTGGGGATCGCGCAGCACCGCGATCTTCTCGGCGTCCGGCCGGTAGCCGAACTGATCGACGACGATGTACGGGCTCCGCGGCTGCGGTGCATCGATGGGACCGGCGTCCGCCGGCACCGTCCCGGAACCGCCGGTGCCCGTGGCTCTTCCGCCGCTGCCCCCGGACGGAGATCCGCCGTCGGACCCGCCGCCCGAGCCCGCCCGACCGCCGCCCCCCGCGCCGGAACCGGAGTCCTTCACGCCGGCGTCGCGCGATGGGCGTTCGCGGTTCTGGCCGTCCGAGCAGCCGTAAGCCACGGGCGCGAGCGTCGCGCACAGGGCTCCCAGCGCACCGAGCCGCGTCGCCGATCGCCGCATCCGTGCGAGGGTACCGCCAACCGCCGGCTTCTGCACGACTCAGCGCGCGTTCGACCGATCCACGAAGTCGAACCGGCGCGTGGCGCCCGACGGCGGCGCTTCCGGCTTCTTCTCCGCACCCTTGTCGACCTCCGCACCCTTCTCGACCTTCTGCGGCGCCGGCTCGTTCGACCGGGGCGCATCCACCGCGCCGGGCGCTCTGCCGGCCAGCACCAGGCTGATCGCGATCGCGACGAGCGCGACGAGCGCCGCCACGGCGAGCAGGATGGTCGGTCCGGGGCGGGTCATCGGCAGTCGGACGGTTTCTTCATTGGCCTCTTCGGACCAAGGTGGATGGACCGGATGGCGCCGACCGACGCGAGCATCCATGGGCTCGAGCGGCGGCAAGCGCGCCGCCTGACGCGCGACGGGTTGGCGCGCGCGAACGGGAACCCCGGCGGCGTGATCGATGAAGATCGGACCCACGCCCACGTTCGTCTCCACCGGCGACGGCGGGAAGTGGCGGCGCGCGCCGACGCGCACGACGGGCTGTGGCTGAATGGGACGATCGGACCCCGAGAACGGCAGGCGGGCCATATGGGACCGAGGAGCATCGGCCATGCCAGAAGGCCCACGCGCGCGCCGGCGCCGGTACGCGCCGACCACGGCGCCGGATGTGTCGAACGGACGGTGGCGAAATGTCTCGCCGGCGCAGCCGGTGTACGGCGATGGCCGCGCGTGGCGCCCGGCTCTACTTCCCTCTTCGGATGTGCGTACGGGCCGTCCTCGTCGCCCTGGTGCTCGCGCTTCCGGCTCCGGAACGGTGCTCGGGCCGCGACGATACCGCGCGTCACCGCGGTGAGCCGTCGCTGAAGTCCAGGTTGCGCTCCGTCTCGGACGCCGCCGTCGAGGGCCCCGTCCGGATGGAAGCGCTGGAGGCGTCCACGCCGGCGACGTTCGTCATGCGCGGCGGGCCGCGCGGCCCGGGCCGCCTCGTGTTCCTGCACGGGATGTGCGGGCACGCGCTCGGCTATGTGCAGTCGTTCCAGTGGAGCGCGGCGGCGAAGGGTCTGCTCATCGCGCCGCAGGGCGACGTCGCGTGCGGCGACGGCCCGTGGGCGGCCTGGTCGAAGGACATCGACGCGCTGGACGCGCGCATCGTCGGGACCTTCCGCGCCCTCGGCGAGGACGGTCTCATCGAGGACGTAGCCCTCATCGGGTACTCGCAGGGCGCCACGCGCGCGGAGGCGCTCGCGCGCCGTTTCCCGGAACGTTACACGCGGCTCGTCCTGATCGGCGCTCCCGACGTCCCGAGCCCTCGCGGGCTCTCCCGGCTCCGGGCGGCGGTCATGATGGCGGGGGACAGGGACAACCAGGCCGTCATGAAGGCGGGCGCCGAGGCGTTCCGCGCCGCAGGGATCCCGAGCACGTTCCAGCCCATCCCGGAAGCACGGCACGGCGAGATGGGGCCGCACCCCGAACGCACGATGAGACGGGCGCTCGACTGGCTGTGGGGCGACTGATCGCCTGGCGTCACGCCGCGCTCAGCGCGCGGGAAAGCGCCATGGCGTCGAATGGCGCGTGCGCCTTGATGTCGTTGTCGAAGTACACGTAGACGTCCCGGCCGGCCCGACGTGGCGGGCGCGCCGGGGAGGCCAGGTGAGCGTCCCCGGGCTGCCGCCCCGTCCGCCACAGGTCCACGCGAGCCGCCCAGCGCGAGATGGCGGCGGGGGAGTAGCCGCTGGCGTAGAGCTCCTCGTCGCCGTGCAACCGCACGTACACGAAGTCCGCGGTGACGTCCTCCAGGTACGGGAACCTCCCGGCCGTGTCCGCCACGACGAGGGCGATCCGGTGCCGCCGCAGGAGCTGGACGAACTGCGGCGTCGCGCAGGCGGGGCTCCGCACCTCCACCGCGTGGCGCAGCGCGCGCGAGGACCGCGGTCCGAACGCGGCGCGGCCAGCGAGACGCCGGTCGTGACGGCGAGCGAGCGCGGCTGCCTGGCGCGCATCGCGCGGCAGGAGCCTGAAGAATCGATCGAAGCGCTCGTGGTCGCACGGCATCCCCGCCGGAAACTGCCAGAGGAACGGGCCGAGCTTCTCCCCGAGACACAGCACTCCCGACGCGAAGAAGTTCGCGAGCGCGGACTCCACGTTCCGGAGCTTCAACAGGTGGGTGATGTAGCGGCTGCCCTTCACCGCGAACACGAACCCGGGCGGTGTCTGCGCGTACCACGCCCGGTAGTAGTCCGGTCTCTGCAGCGAATAGAACGGTCCGTTCAGCTCGATGGAATCGAACCTCGACGCGGCATAGGCAAGCTCCTCCCGGGCCGGAAGGCCCCGCGGGTAGAACTTGCCGCGAAAGGAGGCGTAGCGGAACCCGGAGATGCCGACGAAGACGTGACCTGCGCGAGCCAAGGACGATACCTCCGGCCCGGGTAATGCAACCGCCGTGCCCTCCAGACGGATCCGTCGTGAGCCGGTGTGCCCATGGCGAGCGGCCGTCCCGATCTCCGGACACCCCTCCGTCCCGGTTCCGGGACGCCCCCGTGTGGATCCCCGGAAACGCCGCCGGATCCGCGGCGGTCCGGCGCTTGCTGTAGGCCGTCGCCATGAAGCTCTTTCCCCGTCTCGTCGCGCTCGGCGCGCTCGGTCTCGGCCTGTCCACCACCCTTGCCGCATCCGCGGCGGAGCGCACGCTGCGCCTCGCCACCATCGCTCCGAAGAGCTCCGCGTGGGGGAAGGTGTACACGGCGTGGCAGCGGGCGCTGGAGAAGAAGACGGACGGGAAGCTCGGCCTCGACATCTACTTCAACGGCGTCCAGGGGAACGAGGACGCCATGGTCAGCAAGATCCGCACGGGACAGCTCGACGGCGCCGCGATCACGGCCACCGGCATCTCCACGATCTTCCGGGACGTGCTCGTGTTGCAGCTGCCCGGCGTGCTCACCACGTGGGAGCAGCTGGACCGGGTGCGAAGCCAGCTCCAGCCGGAGCTCGAAGCGGGCATCCGCGCGAAGGGATTCAACATCGTGGGCTGGGGCGACGTCGGGCTCGTCCGCCAGTTCACCAAGGGTTTCGAGATCCACCGCCCGGACGACGTGAAGAACCGGCGACCGGCCGTCTGGCGCAACGAGCCCACGGGCCCCGCGCTCTACGCCGCCATCGGCAACGTCGTGCCGGTGCCCGTGGACGCCATGGAGATGCTGCCCGCGCTGCGTGCGGGCACCGTGAACGTCATCGCGGCGCCGGCGCTGGCCGCCGAGCAGCTCCAGTGGACGCCGTACCTCGATCACGTGAACGACCAGGTGATCGTCTGCGCGGTGGGCGGCATGATCTTCAAGGCCGGCGTGCTGGAGTCCCTGCCGGGGGACATCCGCGGTGTGTGGGACGACGTGCAGAAGCGTGCCACGGAGAGCCAGCAGGGGCGCATCCGGCAGCTGGACCGTGACGCGTACGACCGCATCACGACGAAGATGACGCCCGTGAAGCTGACCGAGGCCGAGCGCGACGAGTGGGAGAAGCTCCTCCGGAAGGTCGTGAAGAGCCTCGCATACGGGACGTACGACAAGGCGCTCGTCAACCGCGTGCTGACCGCGCGCGGCCTCCAGCCGATCGAGTGACGGCGCGCCCGCTCAGGCGGAGGCGCGGTAGTGCGGCACCCAGCCGCTCCTGTCGATGAAGAGGCGGACGCAGCGGATGGCCTTCGCGTCCGTCAAGAGGAAGCGGTGGTGCCGCGCCCTCGGGACGATGATGAGGTCGCCTCGCTGCACCAGCACCCGCATCCACGCGTCCGAACGGGAGCGGATGTCGAAGATCCCCTCGCCCTCCAGGACGTAGCGGACCTCGTCGTCATCGTGGTGGTGCTCGTCGATGAACTTCTGGCAGAGCGCGTCCAGGCCCGCCATGTCCGGCCGCAGGTCGACCACGTCTTCCTCGACATAGCCGCGCTCGCTCTTCACGCGATCGATGCGGGCCCTGTACTTGGCCGGATCCGCGTCGATCCACTCGTAGTGGATGCCTTCGCCGATCAGGGCCTCCGCCGAGATGTCCTCGCCGCCGTCCAGGTAGTGAGCCTTCATCGCCTGCCTCCGTCCACGACCTCGAGGACGGGCGCTGCCGGCTGATCGGCGCGGAGCCCGAGCTCCTGCATGCGCACCGCGGCCTCGAACAGGTAGTGGTAACACTCCGCCTGCGTCTTCGCCTCGACCCAGTCTCGACCCCAGATGTACACGCCGTGGCGCCGGACCAGGACGGCTTGCGTGCGCGGGAACGCCTCGATGGCGCGCGCCATCGCGTCCGCCAGATCGCACTCGTGCGCCGTGTTCTCGATGACGGGGACGATCAGGCGGTCGTGGTACCCGTGGCCGGCGATGCCCTTGATCATCTCGAGCTCCGTGCACTCGAACGCCTCGCGCGAGATCAGGGTCGCGAGCATCGCCGGCAGGGCATGGCTATGGATGACGGCGCCCGCGCCCCGCAACCCGTAGGCCGCGAGGAAGAGCGGCGTGCACGCGCTCGGCTCGAGGCCCGGGCTCCGCGGCTTCTCCAGGATGGTCCCGTCCTCCGCGAGGACGTACAGGTCTTCCTCCGCGAGCCGTTCCTTCTGCACGCCGCTCGGCGCAACGTAGATGTGGCCGCCGGTGCGGATGCTGACGCCCCCGCCGGTGCCCGACACCCAGCCGAGCCCGTAGAACTGCCGGCACAACTCCACCACGAGCGACCGCGCCGAGGGTGAAGGCATGTCGGCGGTCATATCAGCGTCCGTGCGGGGCGTCGACCGGCCGCGAGGCGTTCACCGGTAGCGGCGCTCATTCATGCGTTCGCGACGGTCGTCGCGGCGCTCGCGGCGCTCTTCGCGGCGGTCCCGATCGTCCGGCGTGGACGGCTGCTTCGGCACGCCGACGGAGGGAGCAACCGGAGTCGCCGGGACCGGCGTGACAGTTGGAGACGAAGCCGGCGGCGCGGACTCGGTGGACGGCGCCGACGAAGGCGCCGCGGAGGAGAGCGCGGACGCCGCGCTGCGCGCGGGCGATGCGGAATGCGCGGGGCTCGGCGGTGAGGGAGACGGCGGCGGCTCCGGGGGCACCGTCGCGCGCGTCGGCTCCGGCGTCGTCGTCGCAAGTCGCTTCCAGTCGCTGCCGCCGCCGAGCATCACCGGCGGCGCGCCGGCGCTCCGCACCTCGACGCGCCCGTGGTCCACGTGCACGGACGTCAGATGCCCCTCGAGGACCGTCACGTCGAAGGCCGTCCCGCGCACCTCGACCTCGCCGTCGCCCGCGTGCACCACGCAGCGTTCGCCCGGCGTGAGCGGCGTCACGTCCACGTGGATCCGGCCCGCCTCGAGACGGATCACCTCGTCGGGCGCCGCGCCGAGGCGGGCGAACCGCGCGCCGTCCATGGGAGTGACGGTCGCGTGGTGATGGAGCGCCGGGGCCGGCGGTGCACCAGGGCCGCCGCGCAGCAGCGCCACGACCACGGCCGCCGCGGCGGGAAAG
>JADMIO011851952.1_pt1 | contig 21514 bp, 26 predicted proteins | sample 8958161 | NCBI WGS metagenome assembly JADMIO01 (sample SAMN16585339, study PRJNA669376) | soil metagenome | isolation source: Crop rotation soil | place: USA: Cullars Rotation, Alabama | collected 2011
CTTTCCCTGGCCAGCTCCACGTCGCCGGCCGAAATCGAGCCTGCCCCTCATCTGTCAACGCCGCGCCGGGTGAGTCGGCCCCTCAAGTGTCAACGTCCGCCCCTCATCTGTCAGTGAGGGCCAAGTTTTCCGCGAGGTATCCACAACGCCGGCGGCCGGCCGCGGTGTCTCGCACACGGCTTCGACGGCGTTTCTGGCGCGTTTGCAGGGCCATAGACGGCCGCCAGCCCAGCGGCGAGGGCAACCAGCCGAGGGCTTCGCCCTGTCGCTCGACTGCGGCGAGCACTACTGGCTGTAAAAGGACAGACCACATCATGGTTCTGTGTTCATTAGGTTGTTCTGTCCATTGCTGACATAATCCGCTCCACTTCAACGTAACACCGCACGAAGATTTCTATTGTTCCTGAAGGCATATTCAAATCGTTTTCGTTACCGCTTGCAGGCATCATGACAGAACACTACTTCCTATAAACGCTACACAGGCTCCTGAGATTAATAATGCGGATCTCTACGATAATGGGAGATTTTCCCGACTGTTTCGTTCGCTTCTCAGTGGATAACAGCCAGCTTCTCTGTTTAACAGACAAAAACAGCATATCCACTCAGTTCCACATTTCCATATAAAGGCCAAGGCATTTATTCTCAGGATAATTGTTTCAGCATCGCAACCGCATCAGACTCCGGCATCGCAAACTGCACCCGGTGCCGGGCAGCCACATCCAGCGCAAAAACCTTCGTGTAGACTTCCGTTGAACTGATGGACTTATGTCCCATCAGGCTTTGCAGAACTTTCAGCGGTATACCGGCATACAGCATGTGCATCGCATAGGAATGGCGGAACGTATGTGGTGTGACCGGAACAGAGAACGTCACACCGTCAGCAGCAGCGGCGGCAACCGCCTCCCCAATCCAGGTCCTGACCGTTCTGTCCGTCACTTCCCAGATCCGCGCTTTCTCTGTCCTTCCTGTGCGACGGTTACGCCGCTCCATGAGCTTATCGGGTCCACTCGCGAACGCAGAAAGGCCCACCCGAAGGTGAGCCAGTGTGATTACATTTGCGGCCTAACTGTGGCCAGTCCAGTTACGCTGGAGTCACTAGTATTTAGGTGACACTATAGAAGCGGCCGCGACAACTTGTCCACGTGGAATTCTAAGCTTAGGATCCCAATGTGCTGGAAAGAGAGCGGGCGCCGCGGTTCAAGCCGGAGGCGTTTCTGGACAGCCTTCGTGGCGGATACGAACTGGTGGTCGCACGCGACGGCAAAACGGCGGATGGGGTGGTCCGGCTCGTCGATGTCTGGGCTGTGCTGACCATGCTTCCCGGGCAGGCGCGGGAGTACACCAAGCAGGAATTCGCCCGGGACCTGTACCTGCTCGATCAGAGCGGGGTGACCCGCACGGCGCGCAGCTCGAGGCAACTACGCTGGTCTGCGAGTACGGGCACGAAGGGCACGGGTGTCTTGACCACGGTCGCGCGCAGCGGTCAGCAGCAGCGCTACTGGGGCGTGTCGTTCTCTGCCGGCGAGGTCGAGCGGTGAGCATGCCGGTCCCGCGCGGTGTGCTTCCCGGCGGCGGCGGCCCTATGACGACGTCGGAGTACCTCGACTTTGTCGGCAAGGAGTACCTCGCCGACTATGTCGCGCGCGGCGGATCAGCGGTCAAGCTGCTGGTCACCGGGTCGGACGCCGTTGCGCAGGAACTCGCCGGCGGCCTGGCATCCATCGGTGACGGGTTCGTGCACGCGGCCGTGGACGCCGTTGCCACCCGGGTACACATGATCGACCAGGTGTTCGCCGCGGTGGCCCGGCAGGTGGACTGGGTCTTGCTGGCCTCGGCGGTGGTGGATGAGGCGTACCGGCGGCTCGGGTTCCCGCCACCTCATGGAGACGGGACCGGTCCATCGGCCGGGGAACTGTCCATCGCGGCGGTAGCGTCCCATCACGAGATGGACGCCGCTGAGTTGTATCGAAGTATGCGTCGCGCGTTGGAGGGCGCCGTGCTGCACGACGCCACGCTGTCCCATGAGTTCCGGGTGGCGATGGTCCGGCTGTGCCAGGAACTGTTGGGCCGCGGTGACGTGGACTCCGGTGAGCGTGACGCGGTGCTCGGCTGGCTGCACGGCGAGCGGGTACCCGCGGCGGAGCTCCGCAAGGTGTCCCTGCACGCCAGGGTGGCCCGGCACAACGCCCGGCCGTTGCTGGTATCGCTGACCCGGTGGCTCCGCCGGGCCGGCCGGGCCGGCCTGGTGCTGCAGATGGACCTTGAGCGCCTCGCTGTGGCGCGGCGGCCGCCCGCTGGGCTGCGTGACGGCCACTATTACTCCAAGGCGGCGACGCTCGATGCGTACGAGGTGTTGCGTCAGTTGATCGACGCGACCGACGAGTTCGAGGGATTGTTCGTGGCGGTGTTGCTGCCACCTGAGCTTGTTACCGACGAGGCGCGAGGGCTGCCCGCGTACACCGCGTTGCAGTTGCGGGTTGCCGACGAGGTACGGGATCGGCGCCGGCCCAACCCTTACGCTGGCCTGGTGCGCCTCGGCGTTCGGATGGAGGCGGTCCGGTGACGGCTCTGCTTGCACCTTCGGATCCGGGTGTCGCGCGGCGCCGCGCGATCGAGTCACTGCGCGCCGGTGTGCCCAGTCGGGACGCCGTCGCGGCTCTGGGCAGCGGGCAGACCGCCATCGAGGACCGGTTCGGGGAGCTGCTCGATGCAGTCGCATCAGGCCGCGCCGGCGGGCTGGTGCTCGGCGGTGGATTCGGCGCGGGCAAGAGCCACCTTTTGGAGCACCTGGCCCGGCTCGCCCTCGACGACGGATTTGCGGTGAGCCGTGTGGTTGTCAGCAAGGAGACCCCGCTACACGACCCGGTGAAGGTGTTCCGAGCCGCGGCCGACACAGCGATCACGGCGGCGGCCGGTGGACCGGCCATCGCGGAGGCGGCGGCTGAGCTCGACGTGGACGCGCGAGGCTACGCCGAGCTGCTGCGGTGGGCGAGTTCACCCGCGGCGCAGCTCAACGAACGGTTCCCGGCCACCCTTGAGCTGTTCGCGCGCTTCCGGGATGTCGACGCCGAGTTCACCGACACGATCGTGCGATTCTGGTCCGGCGACCCAATCGGCATCCCCGAGCTGCGCCGGCGATTCCGGGAGATCGGCCCCGCACGGCCGGTGTTCTCGCCCGTACCGGCCCGGGAACTTGGCCTGCAGCGGATGCGATTCGCCGCCAAACTGCTGACCGCTACCGGATCCGCCGGATGGGTGATCCTGTTCGACGAGGTCGAACTCATCGGCCGGTACTCACTCCAACAGCGCGCCAAGTCGTACGCCGAGATCGCCCGCTGGACCCGCGGCGAACACGCCGGCGCACCCATCGCAGCCGTATTGGCCATGACCGACGACTTCGAAGCTGCGGTCATCACCGGCAAGGACGACCGCGTGCAGGTGCCGGCGAGACTGCGCGCCAAGGACACCGCCGAGACTGCCGAACTCGCCGCCGCTGCTGAGGCGGGCATGCGCGTCGTCGAACGCGAGATGATGCTGCTGACCCCGCCTGACGCTGCCGAACTTGACCAGGCGTACACCCGCCTCAAACAACTGCACGCCGAAGCGTTCGGTTGGCAGCCACCGGACGTTGCCGGGCTCGAGCGGCTCGGCGCCACCCGGATGCGCCAATATGTCCGGGCGTGGATCAATGAATGGGACCTGGTCCGCCTCGACCCGCAGTACCGGCCCCAAACCGAGACGGTCGATATCGTGTCCGACTACCGCGAGGACGCAACCCTCGATGACGCCTCCGAGGACCACGCGTCAGCCTAGGTGTCCGCCGGCTCCGTCGGAACAGGTCCGCGTAGACGTCAGCTCGTACCCGGCCCCCGATCAAGCTGTTCGCCTACGAGCCGTTCGCCGCCAGGGTGTGGGAGCTGCGTGAGAACGTCACCGCCTACGACGGCTGGTACGTCGCCGTCGCCGAATCACTGGACGCGAAACTCGCTACGGTGGACCTCCGGTTGGCGAAGGCGGCGGGACCACGTTGTCCCTTCGCGACTCCGGAGACTTCCTGACGCGCACGCCCGTCCGTTCGACACCGTGCGCGCAATCCCGGCTGATTCCGTTCGGTAGAACGTGAGCAGGTCAGGTTTGGATCGGGCGCGTCGATCAGGTAGCGCGATTGGCGGCAAGGTGGTCAGGGAACGAGGACGACTTTGCCGATGTTGCGGCGCTCGCTGATCCGGCGATGCGCCGCCGCAGCTTCCTCGAACGGATATACGCCGTCGACACGCGGTCTGATGGTTCCGGCGCGCCACAGGTCGAGCAGGGCTACCAGTTCCTCGCGCAGCAGGTCGGAGCGGCCCCACAGGTGCCCGAGATTGACGCCGCTGACCGTCCGGTTTCGGTCCGCCAGCCCGTACAGCGTCAGCAGCGGCACCCCGGCGAGCAGACCGATCAGCCGACGGCGTGGCCGGCTGGGGGCGCCTGGTGATACCGCCCGGCGCACCCTGCGGCTGCCGGGGCACGAGAACGTGCACCGCCGCGAACCGGTGCTGCACGGACTGGCGGTGCTGCTCTCGGTCTTCGTGGCGCTGTGTCGGTAGCTGTTCCGCCACGCGTTCGGGTACGACCCGGATCGGACGGCCGGGGTACTGGCACTGCGCGAGCACGACGCGATCCGCGACCGCCGGCTGTTGGTGGCGAGCCTGGTGGTGCTGTCCGCGGTGACCGCCGCGTTCGCGTTGCACGCGATCCTGCACCTGAAGCCCTCGGTGGTGGCCCTGGTGGGCGGCTCGTGTTGTCGCTGGCGTTGGGCGCGGATCTCGGCGGGAACGCGACCGCCGTCGGCGCGTCGGCGAACGTGGTCGTGCTCGGCATGGCCGAGCGCGCCGGTTGGCGCAACTCGTTCTGGCAGTTCACCCGCTACGGGCTGGTGGTCGCCCTCATCACCGTAGCGCTGTGCGTTCGGTACCCCTGGCTGCGCTATTTCGCGTTCGGTTGAGGGCCTCCGGTGTTGTGCCGCACCGACTCGGCCGTTCCGGCGCTCAGTCGATGTGAGTGCCGGACGGTCGGGCCGTTGTTTGTAGGCTTGTGCGATGACGCCTGATGCGGATCTGGTTGCGTTGGAGCGGCAGGGTTGGGAAGCTCTGGCCGATGGCCGGGGCGGCGAGTACTACCGCGAGAATCTGGCTGATGGCGCGTTGATGGCGTTCTCGTTTGGCGTAATGGATCGGCTGGCTGCCATTGCGGCGATGGAGCAGGCGCCGCCGTGGGCCAGGTTCGAGCTGATCGACCCGAGAGTCATCGAGTTGACCGAGGACTGCGGCGTCGTCGTGTATCGAGCGAACGCTCAGCGGGCCGGGGAGGAGCCCTACTCCGCGATGATCAGCAGCACCTTCGTCCAGCGCGATGGCCGATGGCTACTCGCGTTCCATCAGCAGACTCCGGCCTAGTTGTGGGCCTGTGGTTCGACGGCGCCACGGATCATGTCGATCAGGGCGCCGATAAGTCGGGGGAGGTCGTGCTCGTCGGGTTGTTGGCTGATCAGCCAGGTGTCCATCGCCTGGCCCATGCCGAAGATGACGGCGATCAGCAGGATGGCGGGTAGGTTGGTGTGGATGGCGCCGGCGCGTTGGCCGGCGGTCAGGGCCTGGGTCATCCAGGGTAGGACGGCCTGTTCCAGCTGGTGTTGTGCCTGTTGCAGCGCGGGGGTGCCGGCGGCGGCGATCCAGCCCCGGATCAGCGCGGCCAGCTTGGGGGATGTGACGAGAGCCGTCAGCGGGCGGCAGAGGCGGAGGCGACCGATGCCCTGCTGGCGCTGAGCCGCTTCCCACGTGCTCGTCGACTTGCCACAGCTCGGACATCGCCACCATCGGCTGCGGGTAGGCCGTGATGTCGACCTCGACGGCGAACCGGTGTCCGTCCTGCCACGGGTTCAGGGTCTTCCCAGGCCTGTCCGCAGGTGTTGGTGCGCCGGCGGCGCAGCGGCTGCCCGGGTCGGCCAACCGCGTCCACATTGGACGAATGGAGGTCAACCGCCCGTAGAGCCGGTAGTCGGTCGCAGCGGCCGGACCATCGCTGACGGGGTCCACGCCGCTGGTCCGCTAGCCGCGGTGCCGAGTCTCAAGGCGCTCCTCCTTGGCTCGTTCGGGTGGCGAGCAGTTTGTTGACGAGCGTGGTCAGGTCGGGAGCGGAGAACTCGGCTTCCGGGAAGATCGTCGGCCAATGTTGGCCGGAGCGGTTGACCCAGGCGGCGCGCAGGCCAGCCGCGGCGGCGCCGGCGCAATCCCAGGGGTGCGCGGCCACCAGCACGAGCGATCCGGGGTTGACGGCGAGCTCGGTGGCCGCGTAGCGGTACGGCTCAGGCGCGGGCTTCCAGCGGCGTACGGCGTCCACCGACAGATTGGCGGTGAGGTGCCTGGTCAGGCCGGCGCGTTTCAGGAGGGTTTGGACGACCTCGACGCTGCCGTTGGTCAAGGTGATGGTGGGGATTTCGGCGTGGTGCAGCGCGCGCAGTGCAGGTTCCACGTCGGGATGGGGATCGAGTTCGTGCATCGCCGCGACGATGGTCGCCACCGCGTCGTCGGTGACCGTGGTCTTCAGCCCCCGCAGGGTTTCGGCCGCCACGTCGGCAAAGGGTCGGTAGCCGCCCAGTGCGGCGAGGGCGAAGCCGTCGCGGAGCAGCCGGGCGAACCACACCGGTACCAGGTTGGGGTCGAGGCCGATGTCGGCGAACGCCGGTCGCAGCCGGTCGAGGGTGAACAGGGTTTCGTTGACATCGAACGCGATAGCTTCGATCGGGGCGCCGTTCATCGGTTCATCCTCGTCCCGGTCAGCGGTCCCGGCCACGTGTCACGCCGGGCGCCGTCGCCCAGCCGGTGGTAGGCGACGGCCGCGTACGCCGGGTCCTGGAAAGGTCGGCGGCCCGGTGGTTCAGTCACGCCCGAGGCGCAGGATGCCATGGCGCGTGAGGCCGCTGGTACGGGTCCGGGACCTCCGATCGGTCAGCAAGGCCAGCAGCCGGTCTGATGCGACTGGATCATTGGCGCATTGGCATGCAGCATCGATGGTGATGATGAGTCTGTCGTCTCGGAACGCGTCAGCCATCGTCGGGCTGCCACTTGGTCCGGGGGTAGGACCGTGCTGATGCCGTCGGTGGAATGGGGGCTCCCGTGAACTTTCCGGACCGGCGGCCCCTCCTGGTCGTCAACCCAGTCTGCGCGCTGTGCGACACGAAGGTCACTGTCATCCAGGGCGCGCGATCTCATCAGAAGGAGGGCGCCGCGACCACGCTCTACCGAGTGTTCGTCTGGTGCCGACTGCTGCCATGCGGACACACGTTCAAGGTGCGCGCCGGCGGGCTGATCCACTGACTGACGGCGCCGCGCGAGCGGATGCTGTCGGTGCCGCGCTCTGACAAACTCGGCGCACGCGCCCGGCCCGGGCGCTCGATCAGCCAACGGTGTGGTCCGGTCCTGGGTCGCCGCCGGCGGCTCGGACGCCGAGCCGGTCGAGGTAGTGGTGCCAGCCGTCGCGGTGCAGGTCGATGGCCGGTAGCGGCAGACCGGTATGCACCAATCGGAGCAGGGTGCCGTCCTCGCCGTCGGGTTCCAGGGTGACCTCGACGGTGCTGGAGCCCGGTGGTACGGGGGAACCGTCGCCTTCCCATCCCCAGGTGAAGACGATGTGATGCGGCGGGTCGACAGTGAGGAACCGTCCGGCCGCCCAGCCGTCCCCGCGGACGTTCATCCGGAACAGGCCGCCTGGCCGCGGGTCGATCTCCGCTTCGACGCCCTGCCAGGACAGCCAGCGGTCCCGGTCGGTGAAGTACGAGCACACGATGTCCGGGTGTGCCTTGATGCGGCGTTCGACGATGACGACGGCGGCGCTCATGCGGTCAGTCCTCCTGCTGATCGGGTTCGGCCGGCCTCGCCGGTCTGCTCTGTTCCGCGGCCTCGGCCAGCGTCGCGAGCCGGTCGATCTGTCCCGCCCAGATGCTTTCCAGGTAGGCCCCGAGCGGCCCCAGCGCGGCCTGGTTTGCCCGGTAGTAGCGGCGGGTGCCGGCTCGCCGGACGGTGACCAGATCGGCGTCGCGCAACACCTTGAGGTGCTGCGACACTGCGCCGAAGGTGATGTCGACGGCGGCGGCGAGCGCACCGGCCGTGCGTTCCTCCTGCCAGCACAGCCGGAGGATCTCCTGCCGGCGCGGCTCCGCGATGACCTTGACGGCGTCCATGACCCCGAATTTACGTCCTGACGAAAGCTTGCGTGCCAGCACACCGGCAAACTATTTTAGTTCGCACTAAAGAAAGGGGTCGAGATGGCTGACATGCACCATCTGGTCCAGATCAACGGAGCCGACGCGGCCGCGGCATACGCGGCGGTGACCACGACGGAGGGGATCACCGGCTGGTGGACCAGCCGCGCCGCGGGATCCGGCGCGGCGGTGGGGGACCGGCTGTCGATGAGCTTCCCGGACGCGCCGGTCACCTGGGACATGACCGTGGCGGTGGCGGACCGGCCGGTGCGAGTGGAGTGGGACTGTACGGGAGGGCCACCCGGGTGGCCCGGCACCCGCCTGATGTGGGATGTGGAGCCGGTCGACGCCGGTGTGGTGGTGCGGCTGGACCATCTCGGGTTCGCCACGGTGGACGACATGTTTCGGATCGTCACGGTCGGCTGGGCGCAGATGCTGCTCTCCCTCCGCGACTATCTGGCCTCGGGTGTCCGCAAACCGTTCTTCGACTTCTGACCGGCGGGGAGAATCGGGACCATGGCCGTTGACGTCGTCACCGAGACCACCATCGACCGACCGTGCGCCGAGGTCGCCGCGTATGCCGGCGACCCGACCAACGCACCCCAGTGGTACGCCAACATCAGCTCGGTGCGGTGGCAGACCGAGCCGCCGGTACGGGTCGGCTCACGCATGGACTTCGTGGCCCGGTTCCTCGGCCGGACGCTGGCCTACACCTACGAGGTGGTCGAGTTGGTCCCCGGGCAGCGGCTGGTGATGCGCACCGCCCAGGGCCCCTTCCCGATGGAGACCAGCTACACCTGGGAACCGGTGGACGGCGCACGGACCCGGATGACGCTGCGGAACCGTGGCGAGCCGGCCGGCTTCGGCAGGATGGCAGCGCCGGTCATGACCGCCGCCATGCGCCGAGCCAACGACAAGGACCTGGCCAACCTCAAACGCATCCTGGAACGCCACACCTGATCACCGCGTCAGGGGTTGAGATCGCCGTCGCCACAGTAGATCGCGAACGGTCATCGCCGCAGGCCGCGCGCCGGATCGTCGGCCGCGAAGGCGGTTGCCATCGGACGTCGACAGGTGCTCTATCTCGCCGAAGTTGCCGCCGGGGCACACCACGGCGACCCTACGGGACAGACTGGCCCAATCCGCGCCGGTGATCGCGACCGGTGCGAATCCGGGACTGGACTTGCCTTCCGGCAGCACGGCGTCGTGCCTTACTATTACGCGGCGCGATATACCGCGGAACGTAAGGAGGATCGGGGATGGAGGCCAGGTTCGCCGAGCCGAGCGTCCTGATCCTGGCCAGCCTTTCCAGTGGCCCCAAGCACGGCTATGCGTTGATCAAGGACATCGAGGAGATCGCCGGCACCACACTGGGCCCTGGCACGCTCTACGGCGCGTTGACCCGACTGGTGCAACGCGGCCTGGTCGAGGCGCTGCCGGCGCAGGACCGACGCCGCCCGTATCGGATCACGCCCGCCGGCGCCGCGGCAGCGCGCGCGTACCTGCGACACGTGCAACGGGTGGCCGCGATCGGACTCAAGCGGTTGGAGGCGTACGCGTGAGCTGGCTGATCCGCCTCTACCCGACCCGATGGCGCGAACGCTACGGCAGCGAACTCGAGCAGCTGGTGCACGACCTGCGACCCTCCACCTCCCGGCTGACCATCACCGTCGACCTGATCAAGGGCGCTCTGGCCGCCCACCTTCACCAGGGGATTGATGTGCAGATAGCCGACCGCCGGGCGATCACCCGAGGCGTGTTGATCGGCGGGACCGTCTGGCTCGGCCTGTCGGCCGAGATCGTCATCGTGAACGTGGTCTTCCCATCGCCGACCGACGACGACACGGCCACGGTGCTCCTGTCGTATTTGTGCATCTTCGCGGCGCTGTTCCTGACCGGGATGCTCGCCGCCCGCGACGGCGCCGGCCCCAAGGGTCAGGTCCTGGCCGGCCTGGTCGCCGGTGCGCTGATCGGCGCGCTCACCACCGCCACCTTCGCCGTGGTGGACAACGTCTGGCTCGACATCGTGGCCCGGCAGCAGGCGAAGATCGACGGATTCGCGCACAGCGGCGCCGGGTCGATGCGTCAATTCATCAACCACGGGTTGATCGGGACCGCCGTTTTCCTCACCGCCGGCTTGGCCGCCGTTGGAGTCGCGCTCGGCCTGGCCGGTGGGGTCATCGGCCGGGATCCGTTGACGCTCGTATCGACCCGTCGCAGCCGTCGTTAGGGAGGGTGGGCGTGCCGACCAGTGCGCGTCGGCCGTCCCGCTCGTGCAGCCACTTCTCCGGACAGAAGCAGCAAGCACGGGGGTCACGGGGAGACGCCGCACAGCTCGGACAGTTCCCCGATCAGTTCCGGGTGCGGGGTGTGTCCGTAGCGGGTGGCGATCTCTCGAACCATGACCGGGTCTGCCCCTGCCCGCAGGGCCGCCATCTCCTCGAAAAAGCCTTCGAAGCCGCTGGGCTGATGAACTCGATCACGATCGCATCGACATCAGCCGGATTCTCCAGCCCGCACGGCGACCCGGACAGCATGAAGCGCGGCGCCGTCTCGCAGATGCGATGTCGTGCACGACGACAGCTAGGGCCAAGAAGCGATCAGTCGGGAGTAACGGTCTGGCCGCCCCAGTCCTCGGGAGCCACGTCGGCAATCGACTCGGAGAACGTCCATCGATGGCCGGCGAGATCTTCGACCTGGTACTGCCGTTCCCCGAACCGCATGTCGGTCGGTTCCGCGAGGATACGGGCCCCCTGGCTCCGGGCTCGTTCGCAGTGCGCCCGCACATCCTCCACCCGCACGATCACGGAGTGCGTCTTCTCGCCGGGAACCGGGGGCCGGCGGTCACCGTAGACGTCAGCGATGATGATTGCGCCGTCGCCGAAGCTGAGCTGCGACCGATGGTCCTCACCGATTCGCACACGCTCAACGAAACCAAAGGCGGCTGAGAGCCACGCGACCGCCCCGCGGACGTCCGGGTAGACCAGAACCGGTATCACGGTTGACGATGGGATGGAACGGTTCATCTTCATGAGGGCCATTAGAGCAGCAAGCGGCGGATGCCGATCAAGCTCGCTCACGTCCCACTGCGGCGACGCGGGGACCGGCGATGATCCTGCCTCCGGCGGGTAGCGCCTCCGGCCTTACACCCGGATCCGGCCTGCGGCGGCCAGGGCTACTCGCCCCTGGATCTCGGCGCTCCGGAAAGGCCGGCGGTTGGTCGCCGGCGCCGGTGTCGGTCAACCCCACCTGCCAGCCGGTGGCCGTGGGCGGACGCACCCGTACACCAGGAGCACTTTCAGCTCCCGGGATCGCCCGGCGCGGCGGCGAGTATCGCCGTGGCCCGGTGTGGTCACCTGGTGTGTGGGTGGCTTTGCCTGCGCCTTGGACGTCAGCGAAATCGGATGGTGGTGAGCATCCGTTCGAACACCGCAGCGAAGGACCGGTCGGGGTTCTGCCTGCTCATCCGCGCCCACGCAAGCAAGGTGGTATCACCCACGTCGACCACGGCAAGACGGAGCACGAGGTCCGACTGCGGCCCGAAGCAGCCATCGGCTTGCTCCGCACCGGCCGCCGGGCAGCCGAGGGCACCGTCGAAGTAGCCCTCGGGATGACCCGCATCGGTGTCCCAGGTCAGGTCCATCAGAGTCGCTGCACGCCCATCGACAGTGATCTTGTCCAAGTTGGACACCTGAGCGTTGGCCTTCGTAAAGGCTCGCAAATACTCCAGATAGTCCTCGGGAGGTGCCGCCGGCTTGGAACTGCCCGGGCGGTATAGCTCGACCGGCACCAGGAACCGAACCTTGTTGTCGTCCGATTCGGCCGCGTCCCACGATAGGAGGTTGCGTGAGTCAAGACTCGGCGGCGTCCTGAGAGCAGGATCCACCGTAATGGTCAGTGGCAGCACAAAAGCCTTGCTCGCATAGGTCTGACCGCCCGGCGAGGACATCGCGGTCGCCGACGTCGTGGGTGTCGAGATGGTGGTGCCACCACCACAGCCGGACACGGCCGCAAGGGCGACCGCGGACAGCACGGCCAAAACCGCGCGCCAGCGACTTGCGGACCCCATGAGACCCTCCCACGACCAACGAGATGGTCGCCAAACGCCCACCCCAACCACGCCGGACAGTACCGCCGGACCAAGATCCTGCATATCGGCACGCCAGCGGTTCCTCGCCTTCACCTGGACCATGGCTGCCGGCAGGCGGGCAAACCTGCCTCCGGCGGGTAGGGGCACCGATCCTACGACCCGGAGACGGCCTCCGGCGGCCGGGGCTCCGCCCCTGGACCTGCGCGACTCTGGGATGCCCGCCGAGCTGAGCGACCCGTCGTGCACTCACTTTGGCGTTCCGGTTGTTGCCCCCGACCGGTGCGGCGGGCGTTACAACTTGTCATTGAGTACGACCCCCCGCCACCATATGACTCGGGATCGGTGGAGAAGGCCGAACCGGGAGGCCGACCCGGAGACCCAAGCAGCGCGCAACCGAACTCCTCACACGAGGTGCGGCATGAAGATGACCAATCGAAGTTCCAACGCCGTCCGCCTCGCCCTGCGTCTGCGCGGCGTCGGGCTGTCCGCGGCCTGGCTGGCCGGGGTCGGGACCGCCGGGGCGGTGGTGTCGATGCGAACGGCCTACCCGCGGGCGCCGCAAGCCACCCCAGGCCAGAGCCGGCCGCCGGCCAGGCCAGTCCCGGAGGGTCGGCTGGCCGTCGCGGTGGTGCTGGGGGCCAGCGGGTCGGTTATCACCGACGCCCTCGGGCCGTATGAGGTCTTCGCCCGCTCACCCCGATTCTTCGTCTACACGGTGTCGGCCAGCCGCCCGACCGCCATGCTGTCGGGTGGGCTGGCCGTGGTCCCCGACTACTCGTTGGACGACGTCGACCAGGGCTTGGCGCCCGAACCGGACGTGGTCGTGGTCCCGGCCGTGGCCGCCCCGAACGGCAGGAAGGAAGCAGCGCTGCGCGAGTGGCTCACCCGCCGGACCTACCGGGGAGCCCACCTGCTGGGCGTGTGCAACGGCGGCCGGCTGCTCGCAGCTGCGGGCCTGCTCGATGGTCGACGGGCCACCGCGCACTGGTCGGCCATCAAGGGCCTCGAGCGCAGCCGCCCCCAGGTCGGCTGGGTCCGCGGCCAGCGCTATGTCCAGGACGGCACCATCACCACCACCGCCGGGGTGACCTCGGGGGTGTTCGGCGCCCTACGCCTGGTCGAACAGCTGGCCGGCGCCGGCGAGGCCCAACGGGTCGGCGAGGAGCTGGCCTACCCGGGCTGGTCGCTGCACGGCCCCACCGAGATCCCCGCCCAGCGATGGGCGCCACGTGATCTGGCGTATCTGCTGGCCGCGGCCTTCCCGTGGTCGCGGCCAACGGTCGGGGTCGGCCTGGTCGAGGGGGTCGGCGAGCTGGAGGTCGCCGCCCCGTTCGAGGTCTACGCCAGCTCGTTCGCGGCCCGCACCGTCCCAATCGCCGCCGAGGCCACCGTCACCACCCGACACGGCCTGCGCCTGGTCGCGCCCGCCAACACCGACGCCCTGCGGACGGACCGGCTGGTGGTGCCTGGCATCGGCGCCATCGAGGAGGTCGACGCGCGGCTGCTGGCGTGGGCCGCCGACCGCGGCCTGAAGGTCGAGCTCCCCAACGGTGGGCAGGCAGCGGGCCAGTTCAGCTACGACGCCATGCTGGGTGACCTGGCCGGCCACAGCGACCAGACCACCGCCCGGGTCACGGCCAAGACCATCGAATACCCCACCGAGCAGCTCGAGCTGGCCGGGGCCGGCTGGCCGTGGCGGCCCACCGCCCTGTTCGCCCTCACCGCCGCAGCCGCCATCGGCATTGCCCTGCAGCCGGCGGAACGCACGTCCTGATACCGATCTGTCACGCAGGTCCTGAGACTCGACACGTCATCAACATCATTGCCGGGCTCCACTTGATCCGTTACGGATCAGTGCCACGTGATGGGTGACAGCTCCGGCTAAATGTTCGTCGCTTCCGGAGAGGTTAGGCGGTGTCGCCGAAGCCGTAACCGGTGGGCGTTTCGGGGGTGGACCGGGTTGGGTCGCCCCTACGCCCATTGCGGCAGTGCGGCGCGTTGCTCTGGATCGAGCGGCTCGCAGAACCGCAGCTGGTTGCCGAACGGATCGGAGAGGAACAAGATCCGGTAGCCCCAAGGCACCTGCTCGACCTCGGGTACCTCGCGGCGGCCTGCGAGCTCGGCGCGGAGAGCGTCGACGCCGGCGATATGGACGGCGACGGTCGCGCCGGCACCCGGCCCCGGTGCCTCCTCCGCCAGCTGGAGTGTCGTCTCGGCGCGGATTACCTGTCCGAAGAAGGGTCCACCCGCGGGGCCGCCGGCCGGGCCGCCGAAGTCCAGCGTGAAGCCGAGGAAGGTCACGTAGAATTCCAGGGCCACGGCCGCGTCGTGGATCCGCAAGATCGGGATGGTGGTCGTCGTCGCACGGCGGGGGTCACCGATGTCCAGGCCCTCGGAGTAGAACCGGGAGACGATCCGGCTGCGGCCTTCCTTCTCGATCCGTGCGGCCAGGATGTTCCAGTTGTCGAAGCCGAACTGCCGGGCGACGATCTCCAGGCATTCGCTGTGCGTCAGGTCGATCCCCCGACGGATCCGCAGCTCCCCGCGCAGGGACTTCGCCATCGCCTTGGCGTCACGGAAGGTACGCATGTGGAACCTCCAGATCCCGGCGAACCGCGGTGACCAGTGCTTGCGTTGCTGAATCGTTCGCCGGTGGAGGAACCAGGGGCGTCGAGCAAGCGATGCATTCACCAAACCCGGACGGGGCGCAAGCGGCCGGCTGCATCAGGCGCGTGGTCGACGCTAGTTCCCCGGCTGATCGGACGCAAGGAGGAGAGGCTCACCGTCCTTCTCATGCTCGCCCGAGGTGGCAGCGGTAGGGAGCTTACGACGTGGCGCTTCGGGCTTGTGAACCTTGGACCGGGCGACGGACTTGGTGGTGGTCCGAGCCGTGTGGCTGTCCCCACCCTCGCTGCGAACAGCGGCCGCCGGATCCGGCACCACGCCAGGATTTCACTTTCGCCTTCCGGTTGTTGCCCCCGACCGGTTAGGTGACGATGAGGCAATGGGCCGGAAAATCATCCTGGATTGCGATCCCGGACACGATGACGCGGTCGCGCTGATCCTCGCTCACGGCAATCCCGATATCGACCTGGTGGCCGTCACGACCGTTGCCGGGAACCAGACGCTGGAGAAGGTGACGCGGAACGCACTGTCGGTGGCCACCGTGATCGGGATGACCGGAGTGCCGATCGCGGCCGGATGCACCCGCCCGCTGGTCCGGCCGGTCGAGGTTGCCCCCTCGATCCACGGCGACAGCGGCATGGAGGGGCCGCGGCTGCGGGATCCGACCACCGAGCTGGACCCACGGCACGCCGTCGACCTGATCATCGACACCGTGATGGCGCACCCGCCCGGCTCGATCACTCTGGTGCCGACCGGGGCGCTGACCAACATCGCTCTGGCCGTTCGCAAGGAGCCGCGGATCGTCGAACGCGTCCGCGAGGTGGTGCTGATGGGCGGCGGCTTCCACGAGGGCAACTGGAGCCCGGTCGCGGAGTTCAACATCATCATCGACCCGGAGGCCGCGCACATCGTGTTCAACGAGCCGTGGCCGGTCACGATGGTCGGGCTGGACCTGACGCACCAGGCGCTGGCCACCCCGGAGGTGGCCGAGCAGGTGCGGGAGGTGGGAACCGTACCGGCGCAGTTTGTGCTCGACCTGTTCGAGTTCTTCGCCGCGGCGTACAAGGAGAATCAGGGCTTCGAGTATCCGCCGGTGCACGACCCGTGCGCGGTGGCCTATGTCATCGACCCGAGCGTGATCGGTGTGCGCAAGGCGCCCGTCGACATCGAACTCACCGGCACGCTCACCCTGGGGATGACCGTCACCGACCTGCGGGCGCCGGCTCCGCCGGACTGCCACACCCAGGTCGCGGTCACGCTGGACCACGGCCGGTTCTGGGGACTGGTCGTCGACGCTCTGCGCCGCATCGGAGACGTCCAGTCATGACGCCCACCACCGGCGCAACCACCCCGCGGGTCGCGGTGGGCACGCTCATGGCGGCCCTGCTGTCGGCCTGCGTCGCGTTCCAATTGAACGCGAGCATGCTGAGTCCGGCCCTGGCCACCATCCAGAAGGAACTGAATGTGTCCGCGGCCGCGGTCGGCCTCACGCAGACCGCGTTCTTCACCGCCGCCGCGTTGTTCTCGCTGTTCCTTCCCCGGCTGGGCGACCTGATCGGCCGCAAGAAGGTACTCACCTCGATGCTGGGTCTGATGACCCTGGGCTGCGTGATCGCCGCCCTGGCGCCCAACATCGAAGTGCTGTTCGTCGGGCGCGTCGTGCAGGGCGTCTCCGGTCCGGTGGTCCCGCTCTGCCTCATCATGCTCCGGCACGAGGTCCACGAGCCCAAGCGGTACGGCACCCTGATGGGTATCGTGACCGCGGTGAACGGCGGCGTCGCCGGCGTGGATGCGCTGGCCGGCGGCTTCCTGGCTCAGCGGTACGGGTTCCACTCGGTGTTCTGGGCGATGGCGGTGGTCGCCGCCCTCGCCACCGCGTTGTTGTTCTTCTTCGCTCCCGAGTCGCGGGCCGAGACCACTGGCCGGATGGATTGGCTGGGCGTGTTGTGCCTGGTCATCTCGGTCGGTGCGGCGCTCATCGCCATCAACGAGGCCGGCAAGCTGGCCGACGCCAACTGGGTGCTGGTCGCCGTCCTTATCGTGGTCGCCGCCGTCATGTTCCTCGCCTTCTGGCGGGTGGAGGACCGCGGTTCCCACCCGCTGGTGGAAACCCGACACCTGCGCCAACGGTCCACCTGGGCGTTGCTGCTCACCACCCTGCTCACCATGACCGGGGTGTTCGCCGTGATGAATGGGCTGCTGCCCACCCTTGTGCAGGATCCCGACGCCAGTCTCGGTCTGACCGCGGAACAGTCGGCCTTGTGGATCCTCACCCCGTACGCCCTGGCCGGCCTCGCCATGGGCCCGGTGTCGGGACGGCTCGCCGGGACCATCGGCTACCGTCCGATCCTGCGCATCGGCATGGTCGGGACGGTCATCGGTGTCCTCATCCTTGCGCTCACTGCCGCAGCCACGAGCCGGATCCTCGTGCTGGTCCTGTCGATCGTAATCGGTATCACGTACGCCGGGACCGTCAACATCATGCTCAACGGGCTCGGGATCGTCCTGTCCCCACGCGAGAACCCGGGCTTCCTGCCCGGCTTGAACGCCGGTGCGTTCAACCTCGGCGCCGGGCTCAGCTTCGCCGTCCTCTACGCCGTGGCGGCGGTGTTCGCCCCCGCCCAGAAAACGTCGGCCGCCGGCTACGTCGCCGGGATGCTCGCCGGTGTGGTCATCTTGGCGGTGGCGCTGGCCGCGTCGTTCCTGATTCCCCGCCCGGCCGACGACGAGGCGGCCGCGGCGAGACCGAGGGGCAGGTCCCATGCCTGACGACGCCCGCCGCCGCATCGTCGTGGTCGGCTCGTTGAACGCCGACCTCACCGTACGGACGCGGCGGCTTCCCCGGCCGGGGGAGACGGTCACCGGGTCGGATCTGTCCACGTCGCCGGGCGGCAAGAGCTCGAACCAAGCCGCCGCAGCGGCCCTGCTCGGTGCGGATGTCGCCCTGGTCGGCCGGGTGGGCGACGACTCGCACGGCGCCTTTTTGCTCCATCGCGCCCGTTCGGCCGGTGTGGACACCACTCACGTGGCCCGGCTCGACGACGCGGCAACCGGCACCGCTGTCATCGCCGTGGACGATGCCGGGGAGAACTCCATCATCGTCTCGCCCGGCGCCAACGCGCACCTGACTCCCGACGATGTCGCGTCCGCCGCCGACCTGTTCTCCGGCGGCGGTGTGCTCTGCCTGTGCTTCGAGGTCCCGCTGGCCACCGTCCTGGCGGCGGCCGAGCACGCGTCGGCCGCCGGGTTTCGGGTCGTGCTCAACCCGTCACCGGTTGCCGAGGTCGACGACAAGCTGCTCGCGGTCACCGACGTGCTGGTCGTCAACCAGCACGAGCTCGCCATCATGGTCGGCACCCCGACCACCGGCCTCGAGGACGCGGATTGGACCCGCGCCGCCGATGCCCTCGCCGCACGGGGTCCAAGCCACGTCATCGTCACCCTGGGCGCCGCCGGAGCGGCGGTCCTCGACCTCACCGGCAACTCTGCGGTGACCACTGTCCCGGCCCCGGTCGTCACGGCGGTCGACACGACGGGCTGCGGCGACGCCTTCCTCGGGTCCCTCGCCTACCGGCTCGCCCGCGACGAGGATCCGGTCACCGCCGCCCGGTACGCCGTCGACGTCGGCGCATTCGCCGCCACCCGCACCGGCGCACAATCCTCCTATCCCACGTCGACGGAACTCGCGGAGTTCCGCCGGACCGCATCCCGCCGGTAACCACTGGGTTACCCGGGAATCACGATGCGGCAGTCGATTCGGCTGGGCGGGTAGCCGGTATCCGGGTCGGTCTCAAGCACCAGATCACCCGGTGCACACCGACACCACTACGGCATATTGGCGAACGCGGAAGAGTCTGGACTGGGATCGATCGCTACTCGGGATCGTTGCGACCGGTACCGCCCACGACGAACGGGGTGGTCACCCCCTCGTACATCAGGTGGACGACGAGCCCCTCACCGGGGTGCCGCAGGTTGTGGCAGTGATCCATCCAGATGCCCGGGTTGTTGGCCAGAAACGCCACATCATAGGAGTCGCCGTCGGCCACGTTGAGCGAATCGGTCCACCATGGACTGCCGGTGGCGGGTACGCCGTTGCGGCTGAGCACGACGGCGTGGTGCCCGTGCAGGTGCATCGGGCGGACCTCGCCGCTGTGGTTGCTGATACGCATCCGTACCACATCGCCCTCGGCGACCATGAATACGGGCAGGTCCGGGTAGAGGTGGCCGTTGACGCTCCACCACAACCCGGGTCGGCCGTCGAGGAACCCGGGCCGGCGCCCGATGTCGTACCGGAAATGGCGGTCCGGCCTATCCGGGTCGAACGGCAGCGGCGCCGGTGTCCCGTAGGACAGCAGATCCAGCGTGATGCCGGGACGGCGCGCGGGTGGCGCCGCCTGGGAGCTTGAGCAGAGGACGACCGCGACCGGTCCGCCGAGCTGCACGCGTACCGGCGACCCGTCGGCCGGCATCATGACTTCGAGATCGGCGCGTCCACCGGCAGTCACCAGGACAGCCTTGTCCCGGATGGCGGACGGCCCGACCATGTCGGTGCCGTCGACCGCCACGACCCGGAACGGCACGCCGGCGCCGACCCACGCCGACATCGGGCCGTTGTCGGTGTTGATGATGCGTACCCGGGCGAGGCCGCCGGCCGGCACGTCAACCGGTAGATCGCCCTCGTGACCGTTGACGGTGTGGCGGCCGGCGTACAGGTGGACCAGCGCGACGACGTCGGCCATGCCGGCCGGCTGTCGCTTCGGCGCGACAACCAAGGCGCCGAGCAGCCCGCCGAGGACCTGCCGGTGCGAGACCTGGTGGGAGTGGTACCAGAACGTCCCGGCCCGAGCGACCACGAACCGGTAGGTGAACTCCTGGCCCCGCGCTACGGCGTCCTGGGTCACGCCCGCGACACCGTCGTCGGCGTTCGGTACGTCGACGCCGTGCCAATGCAGTGTGACGCCGTCCGGTACGGACTCGTTGACCAACCGCACCGACACAAGCTGGCCCGCGACGGCGCGGATGGTCGGTCCCGGTGACTGACCGTTGAGGGTGTACCCGTCGACCTCGCGCCCGGACGCGAGAGGGAACCGGGCCTTCCGCGCGGCGAGAGTGACCGTGACGTCCGCCCGACGGTTGGGGTCCGCGATCAGCGCCGTCACCGGACGCCCGGCCATCACGTGACCGGCGTGTGACATGGCCGTGTGCGGCGGCCCGCCACCGTGATCGGGGTATCCGGTGGCCGTCATGGAGTAGGTGCCGGGCAGCAGACTGGCCTGCCAGAGCCAGCCCAGCGGACCGAGCACGGCCGCCGTCGCGAGGACCGCGATGACCAGCCGGGCCTGGCCGCGGATCCGGGGGAGGCGCCGCATCTCGGATACCCGTCAGATCGGCGCGGTGACGTCGCTGCGCTCGCCGGCCGGCGCCGGCACGCGCACGGTCCGGCCGCGCCGCGCGGCATAGACTGACGCGCTGAACAGCAGCAGCGCGTTCATGCCGTGCAGCGCACCCAGTGCGGGAATGTCGTGGCCGGCGAAGCCGAGACTGCCCTGTACGAGGACCAGCACGAGCACCAGGACCGCCGCCTTCACGGCGCCCGGCAGCTTGGTGAAGAACGAGACGACCAGCAGCGCCAGCGCGAGCAGCGGAATGACGATCGATCCGTTGATCCCGTGCACGATGATCCCGGTGATCTCGGGGAACGGCGACGCGTCGCTTTCCATCACCGATTTGTCGAACACCCCGCCGCCATCGACCCACTTGCCGAGCCCGGCGATCGCGTAGACCATGGCGGCGGCCTGAACCACGACCTCGGCGGCGACGAGGTAGGCGAGTACTTTGTAGACGGTTCTCATGGGGTTACCTCCGTTGCGATCGGACCGGGTGAGATGACAGCGGCCACCGGCGTGTCCGTGGGAAAGTGCCGAGCCAGGAGGAGGAACCAGATCGGGATGGCGAGGAAACCGGCCGCGCCAACGCCGGCCCCGACGGCGAAGATCACGAGCTGCTGCACCGACATCCACGGCAGCGGCAGGCCCAGCGCGACAACGGCGGCGCCCGTCACGAACGCCAGGCCGCTCACCTCGCCCAGCATGGCCACCCGGGCCGGTACCGCGTCCGGGCGGCGCAGCCAGCGGTTGACCGCGACGAGCCAGACGGCGAGGACGAGCAGCGCGGCGATGGAGATCGCGGTGGACACCTCGAACGGCAGCGCCCCGGTGACCAGCAGCGGACCGACGACCGCGGACGCGGCCATCCCCGCGATGCCGGCCGCCTGTGCCCGCCGAGCCGCCGCCGTCGCCGGCAGGTGGCTGGTCAGCGCGACGGCGACCGGGATCATCAGGGCGGACGCGATGGAGCCCACCACGTCGTTGGCGGTACCGAAGCTGACCCGTGGCTCCGGTTCTCCGAACTGGACCGTGAAGAACGCGATGAGCAGCAGATTGGCGGCAGTACCGGTGATGCCCGCGGCGTAGGCCAGCGAGGCCGGGCGGCGCACCGGTCGGGGCGCGCCGGCCACCAGCAGCGCCACGCCGAGCGGGCCGGCGCTGATCAGATAT
>JADMIO010703357.1_pt1 | contig 21511 bp, 17 predicted proteins | sample 8958161 | NCBI WGS metagenome assembly JADMIO01 (sample SAMN16585339, study PRJNA669376) | soil metagenome | isolation source: Crop rotation soil | place: USA: Cullars Rotation, Alabama | collected 2011
GGCCTGCTCGGCGTCGCCGGCCTCGGGCTGCTCGCCCGACGCCGCCGCGCGTAAGACGGTCGGGCACACGACAGCCGACCTTTCAGTTGATTCAACCACCCCGGCCCGCGTGACTCACGTCGCGCGGGCCGGGGTGTTTTCATGTCATCCTGATCCCGCGCGAACGTCTGTGTACCACGAAGTTCCCGTGTCGTCGGGGAGAGTCCGAAAAGGGCCGAAACGGCACTGAGCACATCCCCTGAACAGGGGATTGCTCATTCAATTCAAATCTATCGATAATCCCGCCCGTGCCTGTGGGCGGCGTCGCCCGTCGTCTCATGTCCGGGCACACAGGTTCTGGTCGTCGTCGTGCAATTCGGTTGTCGCGCAGGCGAGCGAAACGTCATCGCTTGAGCTCTGCGCATGGCCGCTAGATTGCACGAGTGTACACGCGTTTATGTGTCGCGCGGAATCAGGGGGCCATGTCTTTCAAAGGGAGTGTTTTATGGCAGTTCTGGATCGCAAAGTGCAAGCCGGACAGAGCGTCAAGGTGAACGGGAAAGTCGTTCACACGTTCGGCCCGGAGATCACGCTCGTGTTGCCGGGCGGCGACGATTTTCACTTCAGGCTTTCAGCGACCGCGCCGGTTGCCGGCACGGCTGAAAAGCGGACGGCGAAAAAGGGCGACGTGATCCTGATCGGGGCAAACCGCATCTTCACGTTCGACGGGGCGATGCCGGTGGTGAAGTTGGAGTTGCCGGGGACGGACGTCACGTACGAGATGACGAGCGACCCCGACCCGCACCTGAACGGGAACACGGTCAACGTCGTCTCGGGCACGTCGACCATCACCGCCAAATCGAACACGAACTACGTCGGCGGGACGCCCCGGCCGATCATCCACGCCGACACCGGCGTCACGATCAACGACGGCACCGTCAACGTCACCTTCACCGGCATCGACTTCGTCGGCAACGGCATCGCCGGTGAAGGCGTCCGGATGGTGGCCAGGCAGTGCAAGTCGATCCATTTCGTCGACTGCTCGTTCCGAAATTTCAAGAACTGCGTGACGTCGCAGAACCTGAACATCGGTTCGTTGTCTGACTACAACAAGGACCTGCAGTTCGTGCGATGCCGATTCCTCGACACTGCCGGCACGGCCGACAAGGACGGCCAGGGTGCGTTCGTCATGACCGTCGACGGACTGCTGTTCGACGGGTGCTTGATCGACGGCGCGGGCTTTGCCAAGAGCGTGCGGCACATCTTCACGCACGGCGTCTACGACCAGCACGGCAACCGCAACGACGTGTTCCGCAACTGCATCGTCTCACGCTGTGAAAGCGCCGGCGTGCAGGCGCGGGGCTCGCTTCACAAAGACTCCGACCCAGACGACGGCACGCCCGGCCCGGTCATCGTCGACAACCTTTTCATCGACTGCGCGATCGGCATCATGGTCAACGGCCCGCGCGCCGAAGTCCGCCGGAACATCATCCAGGTCGGGCATTTCCACACCTCGGACCCCAAGAGCGGTCAGTGCGGCGTGTTCGCGAGCGTCGGAAAGCTGAAGCTCACCGACAACGTCCGCGTCAACGGCCCGACCGGTTCGATAGGAACCTCCGGCACGCAAATCGATCCGTCGGGTTTCTTCAACCACCCGCGGGCGCACAAGGACGGTTGGGAATGGAACAAGGCGACATCGAACGTTGAGAACTCCAACAACCGTGACCGGCTCGACCTCAAGCCGGACTTCTCGGACCTCGTGCTGAAAGCGCGCAGCGGCGCGGACGTCAAGCAGCTCATCGCCGACGCGCGGACGTGGATTTCTTGAGCCAGGTTAAACCGTCGTCACACACTCCGACGCGCAGGACCGCTCGCCCCTCGGGAGCGGTCCTGTCATTTCGGATGTAACATGCCGCAACTTGCCTCGTAGATGAAGACGGAGGTTGCGGTTTGGCTGAAGAGAAGATCGCGGAACGCGGCGGCGGGGTGGTGGCCAACGCGCCGGCGGCAAAGGTGATCCTGCAGACGCTGCAGGGCGGCGGCAACGCGGTCGACGCCGCCGTCGCGGGGATGCTCGCGACCTGCGTCGTGGCGCCGTACTCCGTCGGCATCGCGGGCTACGGCGGGTCGTTCGTGATGTACGACGCGGCGAAGAAGCGCGTCTTCGCCGTGGATTTCGACAGCCGCGCACCGCTGGCCTACAAGCCGGAGTTGTTCACCGATCCGTCGAAACAGAAGAACGGCTACCTTGCGGTCGGCACGCCGGGCGTCATCGCCGGGCTGGAGCTGATCCTTCGCAAGTTCGGAACGATGACGTGGGCCGACGCGTGCGCGCCGGCGATCGCGCTGGCGGAAGAGGGCGTCGTCGTCACGCCGCTGCTCACGATCGAGTTCAAGGAATTCCTCGGAAAAGCCGACCCGGATTCGCTCAAGGCGTTGCTGCCCGCCAGCACGCCGCCCACGAACGGCCAGCGCTGGGTGCAGAAGGACCTCGGCCGGTTGATCCGGCGCATCGCGGCCGACCCGAAATCGTTTTACCACGGCGAAATCCCGCGCGAGATCGTGCGGCAAGTACGCGCGCACGGCGGGATCCTGTCGGAAGAAGATTTCGCGCGCTACGAGCCGCGCGTCGTTGACGCGGTACACGTGAATTACCACGGCATCGACCTTCACACACCGCCGCCGCCTTCCGGCGGGCTGACGACACTGAGCATTCTCAAGACGCTGGAAGACTTCGACCTCGGGGCGCGCGAGAAGTGGGGCGCGTCATACTTCGAATTGTTCAGCGAGGCATCACGGCTGTGTTGGGACGAGCGGCGGCGATTTTTCGGCGACCCGGACTTCGTCTACGCGCCGCTCGACGAATTGCTCTCAGACGAAGCCGCGCGCGAGCGCGGCCGGCGCATCCGCAACGGCCCCCGGCTGCCGTTTTACCACTCGACGGACGAAGGCCAGCACACCGCCAACATCGTCACCGTCGATTCGAAGCACAACCTGGTTTCGCTCACGGCCACGCAGGGCGACGCGTGGGGCTCGCACGTGGTGATCGACGGGATGGGGCTGCCGATCGGCCACGGGATGTCGCGCTTCACCGCCAAGCCGGGGCACCCGAACAGTGCCGCGCCCGGCAAGCGCGTGCAGCACAACATGTCGCCGCTGGTAATGACGCGCGGCGGCAAGCCGTACGCGGCGATCGGCATGTCCGGCGGGCCGAGGATCGTCACGATCACCGGACAAGCCGTAGTGAGTCTCGTCGACTTCAAGCTTCGACCCGGCGAGGCCGTCCGCGCGCCGCGCGTGCACACCGACGGCGACGAGCCGCTGCAGGCGTCGCGCGACCTGCCGGCGCAGGTCTGGAACGAGCTGATCCTGATGGGCCACGAGATGACCTATCCGCCGAGCATGGGCGGGCCACTGGGGATCGTCATCGTCGGCGAAAATGGCGAAAAAACGACGATCGCGGGCGGGACGACGGCGTCGGTCGTCGGTTTCTGAGAAAGGATTTGGCGTCCGGTACGTCTTAGGGATGGGAAGCGGTGCGCAACCGCCCGGCCGCGTTGTGGATACGCTGCGGAATCGTTGAAACCAGCTCGCCCTATCAATTATACTGACACCGCTTCACGTTCCTTCCTGAAACCGACGAACGGCGGGCATGCACGCGGGAAATCGCGCGGGGGAGTCTGCAACCCGACATGGACAACGACGTCATCGACCTGCTCGTTAGTGAGGGCCTGCTCGAGGAGGCCAAGGCCCACGACGTTCGCGCCGCCGCCGACTCCGGCGAGCCGCTCGTCGCCGCTTTGCGCGGCCCCGGCGGGGCGTCGGAAGAACGCGTGCTGCGGTTCCTGGCCGAGCAGTTCGGGCTCGGCTACGTCGACGTCGAAAGCCAAAACCCGCCGCGCGAATTGCTCTCCCGATTCCCCGCCGGGCTTTTGCTGAAACATCGCCTGCTCCCGCTGCGCGAGGACGACGACGGCTTCGCTGAAGTCGCGACCTGCGACCCCTTTGACAATTCCGCCCTCGACCGCCTGCGCGTCGCCAGCGGCATCGAACTGCGACCCGTCCTCGCGCCCGCCGCCGACATCGAGCGCGTCACCAAGCGCGTGCTCGGCGTGGGTGCCGACACGCTCCAGTCGCTCGACCCCGGCGACAACGTCAAGGTCATCGACGAAGAGGCCGACGACCTCGACCTCACCGTCGACGCGCAGGACGCGTCGATCATCAAGTTCGTCAACCAGCTCATGATCGAGGCGCTGGAGCTTCGCGCCAGCGACGTGCACGTCGAGCCGTTCGAGAACCAGCTCCGCGTGCGCTACCGCGTCGACGGCGTGTTGCAGGAAGCGAACATCCCGCCGCAGGTCCGCCGGTTCCACGCCGCAATCGTCTCGCGCATCAAGATCCTGAGCCACCTCGACATCGCCGAGAAGCGCGTCCCGCAGGACGGTCGCATCCGATTAAAAGTAGCCAATCGCGAGATCGACCTGCGCGTCAGCGTCATCCCGATGATCCACGGCGAAGCGGTCGTGCTGCGTATTCTCGACCGCGGCGACGCGCTGCTCGGGCTCGAACACCTCGGCATGTCCGCGCGTGACCGAAAAGTCTGGGAGCGTGTGCTCAACCTGCCGCACGGCATCGTGCTCGTCACCGGGCCGACCGGCAGCGGAAAAACGACGACGCTTTACGCGGCTTTGTCCAAGATCAACGGCGTCGAGCGCAAGATCATCACCGTCGAAGACCCCGTCGAATACCAGCTCCGCGGCGTCAACCAGATTCAGGTTAACGTCAAGACCGGCCTCACGTTCGCCGCGGGATTAAGGTCGATTTTGCGTCACGACCCCGACGTCGTCCTCGTCGGCGAAATCCGCGACGGCGAGACCGCGGGCATTGCCGTGCAGGCGTCGCTCACCGGTCACGTCGTGTTCAGCACGCTGCACACGAACGACGCGCCCGGCGCCGCGACGCGCTTGATCGACATGGGCGTCGAGCCGTACCTCGTCGCGTCGTCAGTCGAAATGGTCGTCGCCCAGCGGCTCGTGCGACTCATTTGCCAGCATTGCAAGGAACCGGCCGGCGATACCGACGTCGAAGCCTTGCGCACGACGCTCGGCATCAGCGAGCGCGACGCGCGGGCGGCGCAAGGGGCGCTCTCTCGCGGGCGCGGCTGCCGGCATTGCCTCGGCACCGGTTATCGCGGCCGGCAGGGTGTGTTCGAACTCATGCCCGTGACCGACGAGATTCGCGAGATGATTCTCAACCGCGCGCCGGCCGGCAACATCCGCAAGATCGCGCAGCAGCAGGGGATGGACAGCCTCCGCGGCGACGGCTGGCGGCTCGTGCGCGAGGGGCGGACGACGATCGAGGAAGTCATGCGCGTGACGAAGGAAGACACAATTGGATCGGGCGCCGAACTCGCCGCGGCTTCGGTGTGAAGCAGGTTTAATGTGACACGGCCGTCTCGGCCGTGCGAGGTGCTCGGCACGGGCGAGGACGCCCGTGTCACAGGATTCTCAACCCGACATGTCCACATTTGCTTACACCGCGATCGGAAAGGACGGCCGGCAGGCCACCGGTACGATTAGCGCCGACACGCGCGGCCAGGCCATCGCGCAGGTCGTCCGGCAGGGGCTTCATCCGCTGAAAGTCGCAGAGGCCGCCAACGGCGCCGCGGCCGCCGGCGCTGCGAAGTCCAAAACGCCAAAGGCGGGCCGCGTTCCGGCGCATGCGGTTGAATCGTTCACACGTGAACTGGCGAGCCTGCTCTCCGGTGGCGTGCCGCTGAGCCGCGCGCTCAGTTTGCTGCGCCGCGAAGCATCCAACCCCGCCGCGGCGCACCAGTGGGGCGAGATTCACGCCGACGTCGTCGGCGGCACGGCGCTGGCGGACGCGCTGGCGAAATTCCCAAAATCGTTTTCCCCCGTCTACGTCGCGATGGTCCGCGCGGGCGAGGCCGGCGGGTTCCTCGACGTCGTCCTCGGGCAGATCGCCGAGTTCCGCGCCCGCGAGCAAGACCTAAAGGGCAAGGTCAAGGCGTCGCTCATCTACCCCTGCATGCTCGCGATCCTCGCGACCGTCGTCGTCGTCTTCCTGCTCACCTGGTTCATCCCGAAATTCTCCACGATCTTCTCCGAGCTTGGCGGCAACCTGCCCGGGCTCACGCAGGCAATCATCATCGCCAGCCACTTCCTGCAGCGGTTCGGCATCCCGCTGGCGATCGCGATCGGCGTCGGCGTCTTTTTCCTCCGCCGCTCGATGAACACCGACGTCGGCCGGCGGCGCTTCGACCGCGTCATGCTCAAGACGCCGGCCGTCGGGCGCGTGATGTCGCGGTTCGCGCTGGTGCGGTTCTGCCGCATGCTCGGCACGCTGGTCGGCTCTGGCGTGCCGCTGGTCGCGTCGCTGCGCGTCGCGCGCGAGGCGATCGGCATCCAGACGCTGGCCGACACGGTTCAGAACGCGATCGAAGAGGTCCAGCGTGGCACGTCGCTGAGCAAAGCGCTCGCGGAAAGCCCGGAACTTTTCCCCGCCTCGGTCATCGAAACGATATCGGTCGCCGAGGAAACCGGCCGGCTCGAAAAGGAGCTGGTCCGTTTGGCTGCGCAGTTCGAATCCGACCTGGACCGCCAGCTCCGGATGCTGGTCGCGGTGGTCGAACCCGTGCTGCTGTTCGTGATGGCCGGCATCATCGGGACGGTCGTCGTCGGGATGCTGCTGCCCATCTTCAACCTGCAGGACATGATCAAGTGACGCGCGCCGGCCGTACCACACCGCGCAACGCCGCCTTCACCCTGCTCGAGCTGGTGATGGTGATGCTGCTGCTGTGCATCGCGGCGGCGATCGCGGTGCCTTCGATGCGCGGGTTCGGCGAGGGCCAGCGCATCAAGGGCTGCGCGGCGCAGCTCATCTCGCTGGCGCAGTTCGCCCGATCCGAATCGGTCACGCGCGGCGTGCCGTACCGGCTCAACGTCGATCCGCAGACCGGAACGTTCTGGCTCACCGCCGAGCGCGACGGCGTGTTCCAGCCGCTGAGCGAGGGCATGGGCCGCGTGTTCGCCGCGCCGGACGACGTGACGATCGAGTGGTACGGCCCGGTGCCCGAAGCCGCGGGACAGTTCCCCTACGTCGAGTTCCTCCCGACCGGCCGGACGAACGCCGCCGCGGAATTCATCCTGCGCGATACGCGCGGCGGCGTGAGCGAGGTCGCGTGCCTCTCGCCCGCCGAGCCGTTCCGAACCCGCACGCCGGGGGAGTTGAGCATCCGATGAGACGCTCCGCTCCAACAGTTTCCCGCGCGCGACGAGGCTTCACGCTGATCGAAGCCCTCGCGGCGCTTTTACTCGTGGCGATCGTGCTGCCCGTCGTTATGCAAGGCGTGTCCCTGGCGACGCGCGCGGCGTCTTCCGCCAAGCGGCAGACGCAGGCGGTTTCGCTCGCGCACTCCAAGCTGGCGGAGCTGATCGCGACCCGGCAGTGGAAGGCCGGCGCGCTCTCCGGGCGATTCGACGACATGCCCGGCGACGGCTCGGAGCTCGATTACAAATGGTCCGCCGAGACGATTGCCTGGCAAGAGCAATACGTGAAGCAACTCGACGTCCACGTGACGTGGATGTCGGCGGGTCAGCAGAAGCAGCTGACGCTGACGTCGCTGGTCTACGAGGGCAAGCCGAAAAAGCAGGACGAGGAAGACACGCAGACGACGACGCCGACCGGCGGGGGGACGCAATGAGCGATCGCCGCCGACTGCAACGCCGCGGATTCACCCTGCTCGAGGTCCTGCTCGCACTGGCGATCATGTCGGTGCTTGCCGTGTCGCTGTTCGCGAGCCTGCGCGTCGCGTTCAAGTCGCGCGACGCGGCCACCACTTCGCTTCAGCCGGTCACCGAGATCGAATCGGTGATGGATCTCGTGCGGCTGGAGTTCGAGTCGGCGCTTCCGCCACGCGGGTCGTTCCCCGGCTCGTTCATCGGCGCCGACTACAAAGGATTCAACGGTCGGGAGGACGACACCGTGTCGTTCTCCACGACGACGCCCGGCGTCGTCGGATACCGGCGCCCGGGCGACGTGAAACGGATCGAGCTGCGCCTGCTCACCGACGAGTCGACCGGCTCGCGCGTGCTGTGCCGGCGGGTCACGGGCAACCTGCTCTCGCCCAACATCGTGCAGCCGGACGACGAAGTCCTGTGCCGCGGCGTTGCGAGCTTCGAGGTCATCTACTACGACGGTTTCGAGTGGTGGAACACCTGGGACTCCTCGAAAGAAAACGACTCGCTCCCGCCGGCGGTTCAGGTGACGCTCGAACTGGAGCCGTTCGGCAACGCGGCCTTCGGGCCGAAGGTCAGCCGGATCATCGAGCTGCCCTGCGCCGGCGAGGCGGACGATTCGGAGAAGAGCGACTTGTCTTCCACGACCGGCGGCGACACGAGCGGCTCCGACGCCACGAGCGGGGAGGCCCCGCAATGACGCCGAAACGCACGCCAAAACCCCCGGCAAAACGCACAGCTGTTGCGCGGCGACGCGGTACCGTGCTCGCGATGTCGATCTGGGTTATCCTGATCCTCGCGGCGCTGGTGATGGTCTACGCCGGCGCGATGCGCGTCGAGTTGGGCGCCGCCGGGAACCGCGTGGCGTCGGAATCCGCGTCGGCGGTCGAGCGCGGGGCGGAGCAGTACGTTTTGGCCCGCGTCGACGTCGCCGAAGGCAACGCTTACGAAGTGACGCGTGCCCCGGCCGAGGCGGTCGTCGTCGGCGACGTGAACTACGGCGGGGGGTACTTCTGGATCATCCGGTCCACCGTCGGCCGGCCGACCGAATACGAGTTCGGCATCGTCGACGAGGCGTCGAAGTTGAACCTCAACGCGCCTGACCTCGTGCTGACCAACCTGCCCGGCATCACGGAGGGGCTGGCGTTCGCGATCACCGACTGGCGCGACGACGACAAGACGATCGCGGGACCGGGCGGGGCCGAGACGGATTATTACCTCACGCTCCCCGACCCGTATCAGTGCAAGGACAAGCCGCTGGAGACGCTGGACGAGCTGTTGATGATCAAGGGGGTGACTGAAACCGTTTTGTATGGCGATGATAGAAATCGCAACGGCGCGGCCGACGACACGTGGCCGGTCGGGCCTGGGGCGTTGGAGCGGCCGCAGCCCGCGAAGGCCGACGCCGACCAGCGGGGCATCGCGCCGTTCGTGACGGTTTCCAGTGTCGAGCGCAACACCGACGCCAAGGGCAACGCCCGCGTGAACGTCGCGGCCAAACAGGGCGATGGCGGCGCCGGCGGAAATGGCGGGACGCTGAAGCTTGGAACGCCCGCCGCGCCGACCGGCGCCAACGGCGGCAACTTCGCCAGGCCGAGGGGGATGCGCGATCAGGCGGCACAAGTCGCCACGCCGGCGCCGGGCCAACCGGCACAACCCGGCCAACCGGGCCAACCCGGCCAACCGGGCCAACCAGGCCAGCAGGAGAACGCCGCGCTGCGCGACATGCTGACCAAGACGCTTGAACCTGCCCGGGCGAACCAGATCATGTCGGTCGCGGGCGCCGGGCCGTTCGCGAACCCGTTCGATTTTGCCAAGAAGGGCAAAATGACCGGCGAGGAATTCGACAGGGTCTTCGACAAGCTGACGTTCAACGACAACAAGGCCCTCGTCGGCCGGATCAACGTCAACACCGCCCCGCGCGAGGTGCTGCGGTGCATCCCGGGGCTGGAGGACGGCGACGTCGGCGCGCTGATGGACAACCGGCCGGTCAACCCGAAGGACGGCTGCGGCTGGGTGCTCGAGGCGCTGGAGCCGGCCAAGCTCGCCGGCCCGGCGGGGGCGTGGATGACAGGGCGGTCGGTGATTTACTCGGCCGACATCGTCGCGGTCAGCGGCGACGGGCGGGCGTTCAAGCGCGAGCGGATCGTCGTCGACGGCCGACAGACGCCGCCGGTCATCGTCCGCCGGCAGGATTTGACGAACCTCGGCTGGCCTCTGGGCGAGGCGCTCCGGCAGCAGATTCGCTCGGGCGTGCGGCTCGAGGTCGCATTCAGGAACGTCAACGCGCAGGGCGCGGCCAACATGCGGTGAGACGAACGACGAAAGGTTTGCAGGAAATGCGTGAAAGACGGCGGGCGTTGAAACGTCTTACACCTGGGCGGGCGAAGCCGGGAGCGCTCGGTCCGCGCCCGCGTCGCGCCTTGCTTTGCGTTGGGAATCGATACGTATGAAACCCACGGGCAGAGTTTTAGGGCTGGCCGTCGGCGAGCGCCGCGCGCTCGTGGCGGAAGTCTACGCCAACGGCGGCGGCAAGACGCCGACCGTCGAGCGGGCGGGCGAGTTCGTTTATCCCGACGGCGTGAGCCCGCTCACAAACCCCGAATCGCTCGGCCGGTCGCTCGCCCAGTTCCTGCGCGAGCGCGGCTTCTCCGCGCGGCCGGCCGTCGTCGGCATCCCGGGAAAATGGCTGCTCACCAAGCACCTGGAAGCGCCGGCGGCAGAGCCGCAGCTCGTCGCCGAGACCCTCCGCCTGCAGGCCGAGGGCGAATTCGCCGCCGACGGCGGGGAGTTCGTTTACGACTACGCCGGCCAGACCAGCACCACCCAGGCGCGGGGCGTCCTGCTGATGGCCGCGCCGCAGAAGAATCTCGAGCAGGTCGCGGCGATGATCGAAGCGGCGCACCTTAAGGCCGTCGCGGTCGCGCCGTTCGCGGCGACGCTCGGGGCGGTCGCGGGGCGGAGCGCGAAAGACGCGCGCATGCTGCTGTTCGGCCCCGGCGGGGCCGAGTTCGTAGCCACCGCCGGCGGCGCGCCGCGCGCGGTCCGCTACCTCGGGCCGAGCTCTTCGCAAGCCGCCTACCTTGCCGGCGAAGTCCGCCGGGCGTCCGCGTCGCTCGGCAACGGCCGGGCCGCGTCGGCGCTGCGGAGCTCGTCGCCCGCCAACGGCGCGCCGCAGAATGAAGTTCACGTCTGGAACGACTCCGGCGTCGCCGCCGACAACATCGAGTCCTTCGGCGCCGCGCTGGGCGCGCCGGTGAAGGTCGGCAGCGTCCGCGAGATGCTCGGCGTGACGTACAACGGCACCGCCGACGCCGGCCGCTTCGCGGCGCCCGTCGCGCTGGCGCTGGCGGGCTTGGGGTCGTCCCGTCGATTTCCTTCACTCCCGCCTCGCGGCGCCCCGGCAGGTGCGGTTCAAACGGCGCACGCTCGTCGTGGCCGGCGTGTGCGCGGCGATCGCGCTGCTCGCGGGGGCGGCGGTGTGGGACCTGCACAGCCAGAAGTCGCAGCTCGACGATTATGACGCGCAGCTTCTTGCCGACGCGAAGCACGTAAAGGTCGCGCAGGCGACCGTCGCGAAAGTCTCCTACGCCAAACCGTGGGGCGACACCGACCCGCTTTCCGTCGCGTGCCTGAGCGAGCTGGCCAAGGCGCTGCCCGAGGACGGACAGGTATTTTTGACGAGCTTCAACCTCACCGACGCGCGCAAGGGGTCGATCGCCGCCCACGCGAGCAGCAGCGCCGCGGCGTTGGCGGTGGCCGACAAGCTGCAGTCGAGCGGGCATTTCGCGGACCTGCACATGTCGTCGATCGATTCCCCGCGCAAGCCGGCGGGCAAGCAGGCGCCCAAGGCGCCCGAGCAGCCGCCGGCCCAGCCGCCGCCGCAGATGCCGCAGATGCCGGCGGTGATGCCGACGCCGCCCGGCGCGCCGGGCGCGGGCGGACAGCCGGGCGTCGTGGTGATGTCGCCGACGCTGGCGATGGTGAACGGCGAGCCGCAGGCAAATCCCGCGGCGCTCCAGATGGCGATGGCGAACCAGGCCAGCGGCGCCGAGGCCGCCGCCCGCGCCGACGCGATGGCCAAGGCAATGGCGATGGGCGCGATGCCGCCCGGCGCCATGCCGCCCGGCCAACCGCCGCAACCCCCACAGGAAAAACCGTCGAAAAAGTCTCGCGGCGGCGGCGGACAGCCGGGCGAAGGCGGCGCACCGTCGTCCGGCGGCGCGAGCGCCGGCGGCGGCGAAGTCACCTTCGTCATGACCTTCAACTACGTTCCAAAGAAATAGCTCGCACCGCGCGCGCGTGCGTGTGAACAAATGGCCCGAACCAAGCGTGAAAACTTCCTGATCATCGGCGTCGCCGCGGCGGTCGGCATCTTCGCGCTCGATTGGTTCGTCATCTCGCCCTACGCCACCGCGCGCGAGGCGTTCGCCACGCAGCGCGAGACGTCGCTCAAAAAGATCGCCGAGAACCACCACCTGTTCCACGACGAGCGCGACATGCGGCGGCTGTGGTCGCAGATGGCGAAGAACGGCGTGACCGATTCGCCGCCGGAGACCGAGCGGAAAATGCTCCACGCGCTGCGGCAGTGGGCGCAGGACGCCGGCGTCACGAACCTCTCGCTGCGTCCCGAGCGGACCAACCGCGAGTACGGGTTCGTGAAGGTCGTCGTGCACGCCAACGGCTCGGCGCCGCAGGCGTCGGCGACGAAGCTGCTGTGGTCCGTCGAGAGCGCGACCGTGCCGATCCGCGTCGACGAGATCCAGCTCACGCCCAACAAGGAAGGCACCGACGACCTGCAGGTGCAGCTCACCGCGTCGATGCTGTGCGTCGCAACGGACGCCGACAAAAACCCGGAGCCCGCCCCGGCCAGGCCCGCCGGCAACGCCAGCCGGCTCGTGGAGGATCGACCGTGAGGCGCGCGACCGCGTGTGTCATCTTCGCGACGATGCTCGGCGCCGCGGCGCTATTCGCGCACGCGGCCAAAACACCGCGCGAGCGTAAACCGAAGAACACCGAGGTTCAGGAGTCGTTGCTGGCGGCGACCAATCCGTCGACGAACCCGACCACGGGACCGACGACGTCGCGCGCTTCGACCGGACCTTCGACGAAATCTTCGACGTCCGCGCCTTCAACGACGCAAACCGCGGCCAAGCCGTTTCCGAAAGAGTTTTCCGGGCTCCTGTCGCGCAGCCTGTTCACGCGCGGCGCGCCGTCTTCCGGAAAACCGTCCGGCGGGGACGGTCCGCCCGGCGGGCCGGAAGCGAACCTGGGCTTGCGCGGGGTCCTCGTGCTCGACGGCAAATTCACTGCGATCGTCGAAGACGTCTCGGCGAAGAAGGCGCAGCAGTACAAGGCGGGGGATTCCGTCGGCCCGGGCAAGATCAAGTCGATCACGATCGACGCGCTGGAGTACCAGAACGGCCCGACGTCGCGGACGGTCGCGATCGGGCAGAATTTCATGGGGGCGCCGCTGCCCCCGCAGCCGCCGCCCCAGCCCAAGCAGCCGCCGCAAGGCGCGCAGCCGGGCCAACCGCAGCCCGGCCAACCGGGCGGGCCGCAGCCGGGGCAGATTCCTCCGGAAGTCATGAGCAAGATGCGGCGCGGCAGGTAGGACCCGCGTGCGTGTGGAATCGGATTCTCGGGCGCGTTTTAACGAATTCAGCGAGTGCGAAAGGGAAACATGGGACAGCAGTTCAATCGACCGGCCGCTTTCGGCATCCACCGGATCGGACTCGCCTCGCTGGCCATCGTGTTGACGGCGATGATCGTCAACGTCAACGCGCAGGAAAGCCAGCAGCCCAAGGTGCTGCGCGTCCGCCGGCCCTCGACCCAGGCCGCGTCGACGCAACCCGGCGGGGCCGCCGGCGCGTCGACGCAGCCCGCGGGCGCCGCCACGCGGCCGACGACTCAGCCCGGCTCCGACGGTCCGCCCACACCCGCCGGCAAGATCAGCCTGAACTACAAGGACGCGCCCCTCGATACGGTCCTCGACAACCTGTCCGGCGCCGCCGGTTTCGCGGTCATCAAGGACGGCCCCGTCGAAGGCCGCGTGACCGTGACGAGCAAGCAGCCCGTGACGCCCTCCGAGGCCGTCACGCTGCTGAGCGCGGCGCTCAAGGCTAACGGGTACACCGCCATCCAGGAAGGAAAAATCCTCCGCATCGTGCAGCGCGAGAAGGCGAAGAAGGGCAGCATTCCGGTGACCTTCGGCGACGACCCCGAGCTGGTCTCGCCGACCGACGAGCTGATCACGCAGGTCATCCCGATTCACAACATCGACGCGGTGAAGCTGAAAGCGGACCTCCAGCCGCTGCTCAACACCGAGGCGGACGTCGCGACGACGTCGGCGAGCAACGCGATCCTCGTCACCGACTCCTCCGCGAACATCCGCCGGCTGATGAAGATCATCAAGGCCCTTGACCAGCGCGAGTCGTCGTCGTCCGACATCCGCGTGGTCCAGCTCAAGTACGCCAACGCCGCCCAGATGGCGAAACTGATCGGCGAGATGTTCAAGGGCGGCGGCGGGGGGATGTCGCCGCAGCAGATTCAGATGATGCAGATGCAGGGCCAGCCCATCCCCGCCGGCGGCGGGTCGCGCGAGGGCATCATCCCCGGCGGCGGCATCGACCAGGCGCTGCGCGGCGGGAAGGTGACCGCGTCGGCCGACGAGCGCACCAACACGCTCATCATCACCGGCCCGAAGGAAACGCTGAAGATCATCGACGAGCAGATCATCAAGGAGCTCGACGCCAACCCCATCGCCGGCAACACCGAGATCCGCGCGTTCATCCTCAACTACGCCAAGGCCGAGGACACCGCCAAGCTGATCACGACGATCTTCAAGGGCGACGAGAGCGACAGCAACAACGAGGACTACTACTGGGGCTACCGCCGCTGGGGCGGCAGCCAGGACAACGCGCTGAAGGTGAAGGTGAACGCGGCGTTCGACGAACGCACCAACAGCGTTATCGTCACCGCGCCGCCGGCCACACTGAAGGTCATCGAAGGGCTCATCAAGCAGCTCGACGCCAACCCGATCGCCACGGCAGATCTGAAAGTCTTCCACCTCAAGAATGCCGACGCGTTCGACGTCTCCCTGTTGCTCGAGGAAATCTTCAAGCCCAAGGCGGAAGACAGGAGCGGGAGCGATTTCGGGTGGGTGCGGTTCGTCTACGGATCGAACCCGAACGTGAAGACGCCGAAGATGACCTCGACCTATGACGACCGCACGAATTCGGTCATCGTCACGGCGCCGACGGAGATGCTCAAGGCGATCGAGGACGTCATCAACCAGCTCGACACCAACCCGGCGTCGGAAGAGTCGCTGTTCATCTACCGGTTGCGCAACGCGCAATCCGACAACCTGGAGATCGTGCTCAACACGCTGTTCGGCAACATCCAGAACAACCAGCAGAACCAGAACCAGACGCAGGACCAGCAGCGCCAGGACCAGTTCCGCCAGAACCGCGACAACCGCAACAACCAGAACGGCGGCAACCGTAGTAGCAGCAGCAGCGGCCGACAACGCCAGGGCAACAACCGTGCGAGCCGAAACGGCAATAACCGGCGGCAGGGCAACCAGCAGATTCCACAGGGGCTGACGCGCGCGATCACGGAACTGTCCGGCAAGGTCTTCGTCGTCGCCGACACCGACACCAACTCACTGCTGGTCACGACGGCGAGCAAGTACGAGGCGCAGGTGCGCGGCATCATCGCCGACCTGGACCGCCAGGTCCCGCAGGTGCTCATCAAGGTGCTCGTCGCGGAAGTCACCCACAACGACGACGTCGACTACGGCGTCGACTTCTCCGTGCTGGACACCAGCACCTCCGGCCGCGGCGTGATCGCGGGGACGAACTTCGGCCTGGCCAACGCCACCGGCGGGCTGCTCGTCAAGGGACTCGGGCAGGACATCAACGTGACGCTCCGCGCGCTCGAGAGCGTCGGCAAGATCGACGTGCTGTCGCGGCCCTACGTGCTGGCGAGCGACAACCAGCTCGCGAACATCCTGGTGGGCCAGAACATCCCGCGCGTGCAGAACACCCGGATCACCGACAGCGGGCAGCAGATCACCGACGTGACGCACGAGAACATCGGCATCATTCTGGACGTGACCCCCCACATCAATCCCGACGGCCAGGTCATCCTTGACGTCGCGCCGGAGATCTCTTCGCTCAGCGACTTGAGCCTCGCGATATCGCCCGGCGTCCAGGAGCCGGTCATCAACACGCGTTCGGCCGAGTCGCGCGTGGAGGTGAAGGACGGGCAGACGGTCGTGATCGGCGGGCTCATGGAAGACCGAAAGACGTCGACGATCGACAAGGTGCCGATCATCGGCGACATCCCGTGGATCGGCGAGTTGTTCAAGCACACGCGGCATTCGAAGGTGAAGACCGAGCTGCTCATCTTCATAACGCCGCACGTCACCGAGGGCACGGCCGGCCTGGAGGACATGACCGGCGACGAGGTGAGAACGACGCGGCTCGCGCCCAACGCGGTTGCGCCCGGCGTGTTCCAGAAACATTTAAACGACATGCGAAGAGGGGGGATCCCGTCGACGCGGCCGGCCGACGGCGCGACCACCCAGCCGACGACCAATCACTCGGCGCCGGCGGAGCATTCGAAGCCGGCGGAGCATTCGGCGCCGCCGCCCAGCGAAGTGCACGCTCAGTAGCATCGAGGCGCACCACTTCAGCAAGAATCATTCGAGACGCGGGCCTGCCGGGCCCGCGTCTCCTTTTTTAGATTTCATCCGAAAAACCGGAACCGCCGCGCGCGTGCGCGACAGCGGCACCTGAGTTGCAACGGTCACGCAGGCTGCAAGCTGCAGATCGCATGTCGTGCGTCGCCGCCCGCTCAGGGCCGCCCTCGGTGCGACAGCGATGCCGCCGACTGGGAGATCGACTATGACACAACTTCACACGGGCGCGGGTTTTGGGCAGCGCGAAGGATTCGACGTCGGCGAGTCTCGCCCGTTGCTGCCGCCGGTCGGGCAATATCAGGCAAATCAAGAAGGGGCCGCACACGCACACCCCTGGACCGAGCAGAACGTCGGCCAATTGGAGCGCGGCGTGTCGATCGCGTCGGGCGCGATCCTCGCCCTGCTCGGGGTCGGTCGGGGTGGACTTCCGGGAATCCTCATCGGCGCCGTCGGCGGCGGGCTCATCTACCGCGGCGCGACGGGGCATTGCCACCTGTATCAGGCGCTCGGCATCAATACCGCCGAAGAAGAACAGCGACAGAGCGCCGGAACCGGCGACATCCATGTCGAGCAGGCGTTGCTGATCAACAAGTCGCCTGACGAGCTTTACCGCTACTGGCGCAACTTCGCCAACCTCCCCAGCATCATGAGTCACCTCGAATCGGTAACGGTGACGGACGACCGCAAAAGTCACTGGGTCGCCAAGGCCCCGAAGATTTACGGCGGCAAGGTCGAGTGGGATGCCGAGATCACGCAGGACGAGCCCAACTCGCTCATCGCCTGGCGGTCGCTCGCCGGCGCCGACGTCGACAACAACGGCTCGGTGCGATTCTCGCCGGGCCTCGGCGACCGCGGCACCGAGGTACACGTGACGATCAACTACACGCCGCCGGCCGGCAAGGTCGGCGACCTCGTCGCGAAACTCTTCGGCTACGGCGCGTCGCACCAGATCCGCGAAGACCTGCGCAGCTTTAAAAACACGATGGAAGTCGGCGAGGTGGCGACGATCGACGGCCAGTCGCGCGGCACGTGCACCGGAAGTGGAAAACGCGAAGGGATGTAACGCCGAGCAGCGAACCGCGAAGTGAAAAGGATGTAGTCATGATGAACGCTTTAGTCTGGTGCGCCCCCTACAAGGTGAAGGTCGAGCGCGTTCCCGATCCGAAAATCCTCAACCCGCGCGACGCCATCATCAAGATCACGTCGACCTGTATCTGCGGGTCCGACCTGCACCTCGTCGACGGGTTCATCCCGTTCATGAAGCCCGGCGACATCCTCGGCCACGAGCCGATGGGCATCGTCGAGGAGGTCGGGGCGGGCGTCGACAAGAACAAGCTCAAAGTGGGAGACCGCGTCGTGGTGCCGTTCCACATCGGATGCGGCGAGTGCTTCTTCTGCCGGCGCAGCATGTGGAGTTGCTGCGACAACACCAACCCCAAAGCCGCCATGGGCGAAACGATGTTCGGCTTCGCGACGGCGGGGGTGTTCGGCTACTCGCACCTCACCGGCGGGTACGCGGGCGGTCAGGCGCAGTACCTCCGCGTGCCGATCGCCGACGTGAATTGCCAGAAGATGCCGACCGATCTGCACGACCACCAGATCGTGTTCCTCTCCGACATCTTCCCCACCGGCTTCATGGCCGTCGACCAGTGCGAGCCGAAGCCGGACGACACGATCGCGATCTGGGGCTGCGGCCCGGTCGGGCAGTTCACGATCAAAAGTGCGTTCCTGCTCGGCGCGGGGAAAGTCATCGCGATCGATGACGAGAAAAAAGTCCCCGAGCGCATGCAGATGGCCCGCGCCTCCGGCGCGATCACCATCGACATGAGCACCGAAAACGTCTACGAGCGCCTCGTCGAGTTGACCGGCGGCATCGGTCCCGACATCTGCATCGACGCGGTCGGAATGGAAGCGCACGGCTCCACCGCGCTCGAGTCGTTTTACGACAAGGTCAAGACCAACCTGATGATGGAGACGGAGCGCCCGCACGTCATCCGCCAGACCATCAACTGCTGCCGCAAGGGCGGAACCGTGTCGATCCCCGGCGTGTACGGCGGGCTGTCCGACAAGATCCCGATGGGCGCCTTGATGAACAAGGCACTGACGATCAAGACCGGCCAGACACACGTCCACAAGTACGTGCCGCGCCTGCTGCAGATGATCCGGGACGGCAAGATCGACCCGAGCTTCGTCATCACGCACCGCGTCCCGCTCACTCAAGCGCCGGACGCGTACAAGATGTTCCGCACCAAGACCGACGGCTGCATCAAGGTCGTGCTCGACCCGGCGGCGTAGCAGGAGTGTTCACCATGCACCTGACGAGATTCTTACACAACGGTCATTTGAAGCGGGCGAGGAAGATCGACGCCGAAGGCGCCCGCGGACTCGGCTGGGCGAGCATCGGCATCGGCCTGGCGGAAATCTTCGCGACCAAACAGGTCCAGCAGATGCTCGGCGTCGAAGACAACCCGACGTGCCGCGGCGTGCTGCGCACGCTCGGCGTGCGCGAGGTGATGCACGGCGTCGGCATCCTCACGCAGGAGGAGCCCGACAATCACATGGCCGCCGCGCTGTGGGCAAGGGTGGCCGGCGACGTGCTCGACACGGCGCTGCTCGGTAAGGCCGCGATGCAGACGAAAAAACCGGCGAGTTTCACCGCGGTGGCGGCGTCAGTGGCCGCGATTGGGGCGCTGGATGTGTTGTTCGCATCCCGCGTTACCCAACACGCGGACGCGTGACGCGCGTATTTTCTCCCTCTCCCTCCGGGAGAGGGTCGGGGTGAGGGCGGCATTGCTTTCGAGCGGTTATCGCAAGTACAAACCGCCCTCACCCTAACCCTCTCCCGAAGGGAGAGGGAACCAATCAGCGGCTTGCTAGGAAATTCTCGAAGTTCTCTTCAAAAAACAGCTTCACGTCGCGTTTGATCTCCGCCCCGCTCACGCGTCGTCCCGCCCGCTCCAGATCCTCGTACTTCTCCGCCATCACGTCGCCGATGATCTCCCGGCTGTGCTCCCACTTGTAGATCAGTTGCTCCAGAATCCGCGCGTCCGAGTGTTGCGGAATGAAGCTCGTGCCGAGCAGTTCCATCCGCATGCGCGTGATCTCGTCGATCAGCGACGGGTTGTTCACGAACCACCAGCAGCCGAAGACCATCAGGTTCGCGAACTTTCGCGCGGCGACGCACAAGCCGTGCTGGTTTTCGCGGGCGAGCATCGTCACGAAGAACCGGTTGTTGGGGAAACCTCGGCAGAGGTTCACGAGCGATTCCACGCTCGCCTGGCCGACCATATCGCCGGCTTCGCGCAGCGCCGGGTTCACGCGAAGCCTTGAGCCGATCATCATCGCGAACGGCAGGTTCCGCTCGGCGCACACCGGCAGCACGATCTGCTCCAGCGCCGCCTGCCCGGCGCGCGACGCTTCGTCTTCCGCCGGGTAGCGCCACTCGGGCGGCAGGCTCACCGCAAGGTAGATCGCGTTCATCTTGTCGATCCAGTCGCGGAGGAATTTGCGGCCGGACTCGATCGACTTGGCGTCGATCGTTTCGCTCGTGGGATAATTCCAGGCGCCAAGCCGCGGCGCGGCGGTGCCTTTCCAGTCTCGCAGGATCGGGTCGATCCGCAGGACGGCGCGAAAGCGCGGGTCGGCCAGGCCTCGTGCGTCCTTCTCCCACCGGCCGCGTTCGTTGTCGTCGAAGACCGGGTTGGTCATCGTGATCGAACTCACGTTGGCGATCTCCATCACGCGGTCGATCTGTTTGCTCGGGTCCTGTTGCGCACACCACTTTCGCGCAGACGCCAGCGACTTGTCGGATGGGTCGAGGCCGAGTTTCGTCATCGACGTGATCACGCCGCGGCACGCTTCGCTGACGGGCGTGCGCTCGACGAAAAGGTTTTTCCAGATGTGGTCGGCCTGCTCGCTTTTGCTCATCTTCCAGAACTGCTCGTACGGCAGTTTGGTCGGCGGCACGACGCGGTAAACCTCGGCGACGAGGTAGTGGTACGTCACCAGCTCGTCGATGCCCCAGAGCATCGAGCCCTTCGGGTCGCTCTTGCCGGACGACCCGCCCATCGGCGTGCCGAACGCCGGGGGGTACAGGTGCGTGTGCATGTCGACGACCGATTGATCGACAAGCGCGGATCGAACGGCGTCTCTCAACTGCTGCATGGCGGCGAGTGTAGCCGAATCCCACGCCGCGCGGCACGCGCCTCGCCCCGCCTATCATGGGTGCCGCAACTCCGGCCGGTTTTGGCGATGTCTACGGTAGCCGGGCGGGCTTCGGCGGTGTAAAAAAGGGGTGGGGCAGACGTTTCGTCCAGTCGTTGGCGGCGTCATTACTTGTAACAACTCACGGGGATGGTCCGCGGGCACGCGCAGGAGCGATATGAGGAACCGTAAGCGTCTGGCAAGTCAAGGAGTTGCGTTCATTGAGGCGATCGAGCCGCGCCGGCTGATGGCGGCGTCCCTGGTCAGCGTGAACGCCGTCGGCACCGCCGCCGTCGGTGGGTTCCCCGGCGCCGAAGACCCGGCCCGCGGCGTCGTCACGTTCATCGACGCGGCCTTTTCGCCCGACGGGCGGTACCTCCTGTTCCACAGCGACGCGAGCAACCTCGTCTCCGGCGTCACCGACAACAACAACGTCGACGACCTGTTCCTCCGAGACCTGCAGACCAACACGACCTCGATCATCAGCGTCAACAAGAACAACACGGCCATCGGCGCCGAGAACATCGGCAAAGTGCAGTTCAACTCGACGTCCGACTTCCTCATCTTCGCCAGCGGTACCGACGACCTGCTGCCGGGCATCACCGACAACAACGGCGCGGTGGACGTGTTCACGCGAAACCTGGCCAGCGGCGCGACGTCGATCCTGACCGCGAGCACCGCCGGCGTGGCGAGCGGGTTCGTCGCGTCGACGGCGGGCCTGGTCGTCAGTCCCGACGGCAAGTTCGTCGCCTTCGAAGCCAATTCCCCGAGCGCCGTCGCCGGTATCACCGACACCAATAACGGGCCCGACCTTTACTTTCCAGCACATTGGGATCCTAAGCTTAGAATTCCACGTGGACAAGTTGTC
>JADMIO011367184.1_pt1 | contig 21511 bp, 19 predicted proteins | sample 8958161 | NCBI WGS metagenome assembly JADMIO01 (sample SAMN16585339, study PRJNA669376) | soil metagenome | isolation source: Crop rotation soil | place: USA: Cullars Rotation, Alabama | collected 2011
GCCGCGACTTCAAGTCACGTGAATTCCAAGCTTCGGATCCCACTGTGCTGGAAAGCAGCAAAACGGCCAGTCGCTCGGAATCGTCGGCGTCGGCATGCTCGGTCAGAAAGGTAAACACGTCGGGAGACGCGTCACCGGTTTCCCAGAGCGCCCCGAAGCGAGTCACCAGTTCGCTGTCCATGTCGACGCGAATCCATTTTCGTGTGAAGCAGTTCGAATCGCCGAGGCCGTCAGTCATGATGCAATCGAAGTGAACCGTCGACGGAAGTCTTCGAATCGTCCCTCACACCGCGGCCCGTCACGACCAATTCTGCACGCCGGTCAGCGCATTACCTCGTTGCCGGAAGTTGGAAAGCGTTCATTCGTATTCAGTCGCCTCGAATGAATGTCGAAAATCCATCCAATGCGGCGATGATGCCCAAAGCGGCGCAGCGGCAGAAATTGGAAGCCGATGCCGGACGTGGTCATCCTCGATCATGTGCCGCACGGAGTGGGGGCGTGTTCGGCACTGCGGCATCACGACCCCACGCTCGAAGCCCGCAGTCCCGGTATTCTGACCGGTTCCGCCACCTGTTGCCAAGCTTCCGCAAGATTTTCGGACGGGGAATCTCGAAGGCCGGGAAAAATCGCACCGAATAGGCACGCCCGGACCGCCGGGTTTCATTGTATAGGTCATGATGCATTGGCGTTTTGTGAGAGAAAGAAAACCGAGGATACGCCGGACGAAGCGGATGAGACGGCTTCGTGGATCGCCAGGTGCCGGGAATCGTATCCGCTCGATCACGTCATCCGCGCGCATCCGCGGTCGTTTCCGCCGCTGCTCCGATTGACTTTCCTATCGATAAAGGCCATTGAAGTGGTCGAATCGCGTGCATTCCGGGCGCCTGCCGTCCGATAGCATCGTCTTGAATGGAGGATTTGCCGTGCCGGACGAACCGCTTTCCCCGTCGCCGAAGAGCCCGAACACCGCAACTGGTGCCCGTCACTCGACGTCATCACCGGCCGGAATGCTGCGCCCGATTTCGAAAGCCGAGCACGACGAGATCGTGCGGAACTGGCCATTGCGCCCGGGCGGACCGCCGCCGATGCCGGCTGTGCCGTATCCCGATCGCCACTGGGACTGGGAGGCGATCAATGCCGCGCCGCAGATCGACCCTACGGCCTGGGTCGCCCCCGGTGCCGTGGTGTATGGCCGGGTGCGGCTCAAAGCGCGGTCTTCGATCTGGTTCGGGTGCGTGCTGCGGGGGGACCAGGAATGGATCGAAGTCGGAGAAGAGAGCAACGTGCAGGATGGCTCGGTCCTGCACGTCGAACACGACGGCTATCCGTGCATTCTCGGCAATCGGGTGACGGTGGGACACGGCGCGATGGTGCATGGCTCGACCGTGGGAGACGGCGCGCTGATCGGGATCGGCGCGATCGTGCTCAGCCGCTGCCTGATCGGGGAAGGAGCGTTAATCGCCGCCGGCGCGGTCGTCACCGAAGGCACACATGTCCCGCCGCACACACTCTGGGCCGGCTGCCCGGCGCGGCAACTCCGCGAGTTGAGCGAATCGCAGCGCGAGCGGTTGGCGGAAACATACCGGCACTACGTCAACAACGGCCACGCTCATCGCGTCGCGTTTCCCGACGCGCGCGTCGCGCTTCCACTTCCCGTTATTTAGCAAGGCCAACCTATGCCGTCGGACGGCGCCGAACGCAGAGCACGGCCGCTCCCAGCAGGGCCCATACCGCCAGCGAAGCCGGCTCGGGAACGGCGAAGTGGGGATCAGCACTGCCGCCGCCACCGACCGCGAAGTTCGTAACGCTGACGCCAACGTTGTCGCCCCGCTGCGGATTGTTGAATGGCGGGGGGTTGCCGAGTCCGCTGAGTGATTCATTCGCCACGACGACGATCCCGACTTCACCCGGATTCGTAAGCACTCGAGTGCCATCCTGCGAATTGTTCGGACTCGGGTTCGCAAGAAGGCCGGTATAAGTCAATGAGGTTATCGGCGTGCTGACCAGGGCGCTCGTCGGATTGGATCCGGTCACATGGGCTTGAATCACTCCATTCATCGTCCATTGGTTTCCCGAGACGAGCAATCCCATCGTGATTCGATACCACGTGTCCGGAAGAAAAGCGCTGGATGGAAGGGTAGGAAATGCGTCGCTTGGAGTCGACGTGTCCAATAGAACGATGGGGCCTCCCGAGAGCGCACTCGTCCACACAAGGTCCAACGAAGCGTGGTCCGGGTTATTGCCACCCCCATTTCTCGCGAGGAGGGCGAGCGCATCCTGCCCTCCGTTGTACATCGCCATGACGCCGGCGGAAACGGTGTGCTGGCCCGGAGTGAACAACACGTCGGCACTGACCTGCATGCCCCCCACGACGCTGGCATCGAATGTGTTCCTGGTGGTTGTGCCGTCACCGGGCGTCGTGTCGTAGACCGTCATATAGGTCTGTCCGCTGGGCCCCGGTCCCGTGAAGTTCAGTGCGTTCCATTGCCCGCCGGGAATTGCATAAGGGGCGGACTGAGCACCATTCGAAATCAAATTGGCGCCCGCGTTGATGTAGTCCGGCGAGCCGACTCGGGGCGCGAGATTATTGGTGTTGTACCAGAATACATCGCGGAAGAGTCCCGTCGTCTGGTTGTTGACGGGTGTCGGTCCGGAATTGACCACGTTCAACGTGTTGTCGTAATCGCCCGTCCCAAACGTGATCGCTGCATGCGCACTGCCGGAAATGCCCAGCAGGCACGCTGCCGACAAGGTGATCACGAAAAGCCGCATAGTTCGAGCCCTATTGGTCCGCTCAGTGAGCCAGCGGGAGACCCGCGCCATTGCCCCTATTTCTATCCCAAGGCCCGTAGTATCCCGATTTACCCAGTGTCCGTCAATGAAGCAGGAGAAATTCCTCTTCCCGGAAAACCGAGAAACCGCGCCCCGTAATCCAGCAGCCGACGAGAGCGTTAACGGGTGCCGTCGGCTTTGCCGGCGAAGCGATCTCGCAAGGCAAGATTCACTTCCAGAACATTGACGAGCTCGACTCCGACCAGGCCCCCCAGAGGCGCTTCGGCCTTTTCGCGCAAGAGATCTTCGATCTCCTTGCGGACTGCAGCCGGTTCCCGATTCGTCTGGGTGGCTCGGGCGGCCGCCACGCGGTCGAGCTGATAGAGGGCATTCTTCATCGTGATGTGCGGGTCAAGACCCGAGCCGGAGGCCATCACCATATCGGCGGGAACCGGTTCGAGATCAGCCGTCGGATGCTCATGCCGCCACATGTCGAAGAAGATCGCTTGGATCTCCGATCCCTGATTCACCGGCTGAATCTTCTTCTCGGTCTTGCCCTCCTCGCCAGCCGATTCCACGGCACTCGGAAAACTTCCGGGGTTCGCCTTCGAGAAGCCGGCAAAGAAAATCCCGGCCAGATCTTCTGGTTTCGGATCGGGGTTGTCGTTCTCTTTCTTCCACTTCTCGACCTCGTCGGCATTCTCACTCGCCCAGGCCATCACGTACTCGCCGTTCAGAGGGTCGGCTTTCGCCCAGTTCGCCGCCAGAGTCGAGTGGGCTGCCGCCCATTGAGCGACGATCCCGGAGTTGCCGTCGTACTGATCCAGTTGGAACCAGGCTTCGACGTCGGGCCCCACAGGCTGTCCCTTGCGGGCGCCGGCGTATTTGACGATCGGGCCGAGCTGTCGCGCCACGCGGTCACGGAGCAGGTAGTTGTTGGCGCCCCAGTTCGAGGCTCCCGAGCCAGCCGCGTTGTACGAGACAGCCGAAGGACGCGGCTGGAAATAGCCTTCGCCGGAAAACGGCTGGGCGATGAGGCGTGAGCCGATTGCCTTTCCCTCTTTGTCGTAGATCAGGCTTCCTTCGGCCTTGTCGTGAAACACTGTTTGACCGATCCCGAAGAGGATTGCAGGATAGACGACGCAGCACACGACGACAGTCAGGACCAGAAGCAGAAGATTGGCGCGGATGTGAGATTGCATGATTTCGACTCAGGCGATTACGTGGATGGCGACGAGGACGACGTCGAGAAGCTTGATCCCGACAAAGGGGACGATTACGCCTCCCAGGCCCCAGACCAACAGATTCCGCCGCAGAAGCGCGTCAGCTCCGACCGGCCGATACTGAACGCCTTTCAAAGCGATGGGAATCAAGAGCGGGATGATGATCGCGTTGAAGATCACCGCCGAGAGAATCGCCGACGTTGGCGAATGCAGGTTCATGACGTCGAAGCTCTTCAGCCACGGCAGCGTCCCGGCGAACAGCGCAGGAACAATCGCAAAGTACTTGGCCAGATCGTTGGCGATCGAGAACGTCGTAAGGGCGCCGCGGGTCATCAGAAGCTGCTTGCCGATCTCGACGACTTCGATCAGCTTCGTGGGGTCACTGTCGAGATCGACCATGTTGCCGGCCTCTTTGGCCGCTTGCGTGCCGGAGTTCATCGCGACGCCGACATCGGCCTGCGCGAGGGCGGGGGCGTCATTCGTTCCGTCCCCCATCATGGCGACCAGCTTTCCGAAAGCCTGTTCCTTGCGGATATAGTCCAGCTTGGCTTCGGGCGTGGCCTGCGCGATGAAGGCGTCAACGCCGGCCTGGTCGGCGATCGCCTTGGCGGTCAGCGGATTATCGCCGGTCACCATGACCGTCCGCAGCCCCATTCGCCGCAAACGTTCGAACCGATCCTTCATGCCCGGCTTGAGGATGTCCTCCAGTACGACCAGGCCGGCCAATTTGCTTCCCTCGCACACCAGCAGCGGCGTGGCCCCGCGCGAGGCGACTTCATCGATCTGCTGCTGCAACCGTTGCGGGAGATGACCATTCCCCTTCTGAACATGCATGATGACGGAATCCGGCGCCCCCTTGCGGATCCGCCGTCCGTCGGGCATATCGACGCCGCTCATCCGGGTCTGGGCCGAGAATTCGATGAATTGGGAACCATGCGGGACGAGGGCTTCGACCGGAACGATGGCTGCCGTCCGCGCCCGTCCCGCTCCATCGGCCCCCATCTTCTGATAGAGCTCGAGAATGCTTTTTCCCTCGGGGGTCTGGTCGGCAACCGACGCGACGGCGGCTAGCTGCCCCAACTCGGCGGCGGTATAGTCGCCCACCGGCAGGAACTGCGTGGCCCGCCGGTTTCCCATCGTGATCGTGCCGGTCTTATCCAAAAGCAGCGTGTCGATGTCGCCGGCAACCTCGACCGCCTTTCCGCTTTTGGAGAGGATGTTAGCCCGCAGGGCCCGGTCCATGCCGGCAATGCCGATCGCCGCCAGCAGGGCGCCGATTGTGGTCGGGATGAGGCACACGAGCAACCCGACGAGCGTCGGCACGTCGGTCCCCAGGCTTTTGGAGTTCATGTAAAGTTCGGCGTTCAGGGCCATCGGCCAAAGTGCGGCCGTGACGATCAGGAAGATCAGCGTGAAGGCCGAGAGGACCAGCGATAAAGCGATCTCGTTCGGCGTTCGCTGGCGGATGGCCCCTTCGACAAGGGCGATCATCCGGTCGAGAAACGATTTGCCGGCGCCGGCCGTGATCCGCACGACGATTCGATCGGAGAGGACGCGCGTCCCGCCGGTCACACCCGAGCGGTCTCCCCCCGCTTCGCGGATGACGGGAGCCGATTCGCCGGTGATCGCCGATTCGTCGACCGACGCGACCCCGTCGATGATTTCGCCGTCGCCGGGGATGACCTGACCTGCCTCGACGGCGACGCGGTCCCCGGCCATCAGGGCCGTGGAGGAAACCTCTTCGAAACCACCGCCGGCACGCAGGCGAAATGCCGGCGTTTCGCGGCGCGTCTTGCGAAGCGTATCGGCCTGGGCCTTGCCGCGGGCTTCGGCCAGTGCGGTGGCGAAATTGGCGAACAGCACCGTCGCGAACAGCCAGAGGTCGAGTTGAATGAGATAAGCGCTGGGCGCCAGGGCCGTGAAGACGATGCTCAAGATCGTCCCGATTTCGACGACGAACATCACCGGGTTCTTCCATTGGATATCCGGCCGCAGCATGACGAACGCCTGCTTGACGGCCGCCTGCAAGAGCTGCGGCGCAAACAGACCATAGCGCCGGCTGGCGCGTCGACTGAATTTGAGGTCGTCGGGGGAGGGCCCTTTGACGGGAGCTTCCGGAATCATCATGGTTGGGGACATGGTACGTAGACCTGAGGCTTGAGACTCGAGGCTTGAGGAAAATGCGGAGGCCTCAGCCGCCGAAGGGGAGGGGACCGAGATGCTCGGCGACGGGGCCCAGGACGGCGGCCGGCAGGAACAGAAGCGCTCCTACCAACAGCACCGTCCCCAGGAGGACGAATCCAAACGTCGCATTGTCGGTGCGCATGGTCCCCGCCGTGAACGGAGTCATCTTCTTCGCCGCCAGGCTCGCGGCTAGCGCGATCGGCGCCACGATTGGAACATAGCGACTGATCAACATCACCAGGCCGGTGGCGATATCCCAGTACGGGCTGAACGGCGCCGGCGCCGGGTTGTCGTAGTAACCGTACGTGTCTCCCAGTCCTTCGAAACCCGAGCCGTTGTTGGCGGATGATGACGAGAATTCGTACAGGATCTCCGAAAAGGCGTGAGCGCCGGGGTTATTAGCGGCGCCGCGGCCCCAATCGAGAGCCGCGAACAGACCCGTGGGACCGAGGATCATGATCGGATGGATGAGCAGTGCCAGCATCGCCAATTTCATCTCCCGCGCCTCGACCTTCTTGCCGAGGTATTCCGGGGTCCGGCCCACCATCAGTCCCGCCAGAAAGACGCCGACGATCAGGTAGACCAGCATGTTCACCATGCCGACTCCCTTACCCCCGTAGACGCAGTTGAGCCACATTCCCGTCAGCGGCGTGATGCCGGCCAAAGGATTCAAACTGTCGTGCATGCAGTTGACCGAGCCGCAGGTGACGGCGGTTGTGATCGCCGCAAAGGTCGCGCCGGCGGAGGTGCCGAACCGCAGCTCTTTTCCTTCGAGGTTCCCCAATTCCTGGTCGACGGGGAGGCCGGCGATCATGGGACTGTCGATATTTCGTTTTCCGCCCGGCGCAATCGCGTCGGACACCTGCCAGGTCTGCTTATCGTGGGCAGTCAGCCCCGGGTTGGGATGCAGCGTGTCCCAGTAGATCGCCCACACGGCCATGCCGAAGAACATGATCGTCATGACGGAATAAATCACCATCGCGTGGCGCATGTTCTTGAGCATCACCCCGAACATGACGATCAGCGAAAGCGGAAAGATCAGGATGTTCAGGCACGTCAGGAAGTTGCTCCAGGCGGTCGGGTTCTCGTAAGGATGCGCGGAGTTGGCCCCATAGAATCCGCCGCCGTTCGTCCCCAGGTGCTTGATCGGCATGATCGCCGCAACCGGGCCGCGGACGATCATCTGCGGATTCGCCTTCCCATCCGGTGCCGTGCCCATCGCTCCCTCCTCGACGGTCGCGATCTGCGCCTGCCCTTCGAACGTCATCGGCTGTCCGTCCGCCATCAGGATCACGCCCATCACCAGGCTCAGCGGGATGAACGCATACATGATGACGCGCCACATGTCTGTGTAGAAATTCCCCATGTGAGAATCACTGCGCAGACCGCGGATGATCGCCGCCAGAACGCAGAAACCCACCGCAGCCGACGTGAACATGTTCCACAGAATGAACCCGACCTGGCTGAAGTGCGACAGATGCTGGTCGCCCGAATAGTGCTGCAGATTTGTGTTCGTCATGAACGACGTGACGGTGTTGAACACCGTTGTCGGGCTCAGCGTGCCCCGGTTATCGGGGTTCAAAGGCAAGAAAGCCTGGAGTTGCAGGACTGCATAGCCCACCACAAACGCCATCGTGTTGAACAACAACAAAGCGATCGTGTACTGCTTCCAATCCTGAGGCCCGGTGTCCAACCGCTCTTCGATCGCGCGCAACCAGCGCGGCGCGTTGTAGCGGCCGTCCATGATCCAGGCCAGATACCGGCCGAGCGGGAACGACAGCAGGATCGCGGTGACGATAATGAGCAGCGGAAGAGTCCACATGACAAACGGGTCCTTTCGAATCCCGCGGCGTGAGCCGCGCGTTCACTCCCCCCTTCGCAAGGGGGGGCGGGGGGGGGTCCCTCACGCAAACTCGCGATGCCCCACCTCGCGAGCAACTCGCCGAACACCCGGCAGCTCTAGAACCACTCGGGCCGCAGCAGGGCGGCGAGCAGGTAGACGAACAACAACAGACTCACGATGGCGGTTAACGGAAGCATGCTTTGTCCTTTCACACCTTGTCACAGCCGATGACGAAGGCGAACATCAGTCCCATTGTGAGCCCCCCCAGAATCAGCATGGCGGGAATCCAGATGGCGAGATTCATGATTCGGCTCCGTGTCGATCCGGGAACTTTTCAGTTGTCGTTGCCACCGACGCAATGCATGTGCCGATCTGATCCGCATGACACAACTGCCTGCCGGAGCTCGTGATGTGAGACATCACGATCGCCTTTTTCGCAGTCTTAAGCATGCAATGTGCACGATCGACTCGTGCAACTTGCACGAAAGCATTGGATTGTCGCCGCGACCTCGCTGCCGATCACTCATTCCACTGGAGAGCGTTAGTATCCAACTGGAAAGTAATCTAACCGGGTGGAAAATAATCGTCTCCTTGACACCGCACATGCGGCACAAAGACAAAGCCCTTCGGACACAAATCCATCGTGCCGAAGGGCTCTCATAGCGCGTTCGAACTGCTCTGCGCTCACAGCCAGTCAAACGGCCACAAGGTGAGGCGCCGCTCCATGAAGCAACGCGTCATTCGTCCGATTCGTCTTCGGTGATCCAGCGAACGCGTTGTGGCCGGCGGCGGCGTACCGTCCCAATCGACGGGCCGTGGTCCACATCTGAACCGTTGACCGCCAATCGCGAAGAATACGGAGTGGACTGCAATCCGTTCAACGAGAGTCGATCGATGTTCGTCTGGGAAACGGCCGCACTTCGAACGACATTCTCAGCGCACCCCCGCGCGATCAGGGAGTTCGCGAGGGCGGTAGGCGTCCGGACATATCTGCGATCCAGTAGTTCGCTATTCCCGAGAATCCCGTTCGCTTGATTCGAGCAAGACTCGGGGTTGACGAGGGACCCAGGCACAGGCGCATCGATGTGTTCGAGAAATGCTCCGAAGGCCCCAAGGATCGCGCCAGCGACTGCGCCACAGATGGAGAAGTATCCGGCCGTTACGATGATCCTCGACGGGTCGCCGTTGATCATCGTCTCGAACCCGCCAAAAATCATTCCGAACAACGCAGCGCACAGCGCGCCGAGACCGGCATCGACGAACGACCATCGAATCGCTCGCCAGACACCCACAGCAACGGCCTGAATCGCATTTGTCATCGCATCTCCTCCTGGCCCCCTGCAGGCGCGTGGTGCACGAAGACTGCAGGCAGAGCAGTTTCAGGTCGAATTGCAGGAGGCGTGCCATGAATGCACGCACAACAGAAGCATTTGCGGCTGCGTGTGTTATGTCACGGAGGCGTTCATTGCCGATGTCGAAATCGATTGCAAATCGCCAGACTCGGAGTGCAGCCTGCACGGTCGCTCTGCCGTATCCCCGTTCGAAACCTCAGCGCAGACCACACGCAGTCCGGGGCGCGGAGAAAGTCGTCCCGCGATTCGCCGGATCGATCGATGACGCGGTTGGGCCCGTCGGGGCCCACCTTCAAAAGGGCTGGACGAAGGGATCGACGGAAGCGGCATTGCAAAATGCATGATGGCCGCATCCGTCCTCCGCGAAACCTTGCTATGATGGCAATGCGGAAGTCCCGCCGGCGACGAGGGTTCCGACTTCACCAGCCCCCACAGACCGCTGCGGAACGCGAATTGCGTTCTGCAAGGCAACATGAACATCCTCCTCATCGACGACGACCAGAGTCTGCGGAAGTCGATCCATCTGGCTTTGGACACGATGGGGCATCGCGTCACCGAAGCGGGCGACGGCTCACTGGCGCAGGAAAGACTCGCGCACGGGCAGTTCGACGTCGCTCTTCTCGATCTGAGGCTCGGCCAAGAGAAGGGCCTGGATGTCCTGCAGGACCTGCTGCGGTTCGCGCCGGGACTGGCGGTCGTCGTCGTTACGGCCTATGCCACCATCGAGACAGCCGTCGAAGCCATGCGCCGCGGCGCGTTCGATTACCTCCCGAAGCCCTTCACTCCGGACCAGGTGCGAATCGTCCTTGACCGCGTCACGAGACTTCGGCGCCTGCAGTCGCACGTCGAAGAGCTGGAGGAGCAGGTCCGCTCGATCATTCCCGAAGCCGACCTGCAGACGAAGGACCCGGCAATGCAGCAGGCGCTGGCGGTCGCGTTTCGGGCGGCCCCTTCCGAGGCGTCGATTCTGCTGCGCGGCGAGAGCGGCACGGGAAAGGGGGTGCTCGCGCGGGCCATCCACGCCCGCAGCCCGCGAGCGGCGGCGCCGTTCGTCACCGTGCACTGCCCAAGCCTGTCGTCGGAGCTGCTCGAGAGCGAGCTGTTCGGCCATGTCCGAGGATCGTTCACCGGAGCCGTGCAGGATACGATCGGAAAGGTGGCAGCGGCGGAGGGGGGGACGCTATTCCTCGACGAAATCGGGGATTTGCCGCCGTCGCTTCAACCCAAGCTGTTGCGACTGCTTCAGGAGAAGCAGTACGAGCGCGTGGGCGAAACGCGGACGCGGGCCGGCGACGTCCGAATCCTGGCGGCGACGAACCGCAATCTCGAGGCTGCCATCGTCGCCGGAACGTTTCGCGAAGATCTGCTGTATCGGCTCAACGTGATCGAAGTGGTCGTGCCCCCCCTGCGTGAGCGGCGCGAAGATCTGCTGACGCTGGCCGAGCACCTGCTCGAATTCTTCGCGCGTCAATCCGGCAAGTCATTCACGGGGTTCACTGTCGACGCGCGGGCCGCGATCCTGAAGCATCCCTGGCCGGGAAACGTGCGGGAGCTGCGGAACGCGATCGAACGAGGCGTGATCCTGGGATTGGGGCCGAACATCGGGTTGGCCGATCTCCCGGCCCAGATCGGAACGGTCCCTCCGTCGACGCAGCCTGCGATCGGTAGCGCCATGACCCTCGAACAGCTCGAGGCCGAGCATATCCGCAGGGTTCTTGCCAGCACGGCCACGATGGAGGAAGCGTCCGAGATCCTCGGGATCGATCCCAGCACGCTCTATCGCAAGCGGAGGCGGCACGAATTGTGAGTGCATGGGTCGCGGAGTCACGAAGTCGCTAGTCCAGAACCGAAGTCGCTAATCCAGAACCACAGAGCCACCGAGTCGATCAGCCGCCGCGGTTCCCACTATCTACTATCCACCATCCACTATCCACTATCCACGGCACTGTCCTTTGATCTCTGACATTGCCTCCTGCCGCGCATCCGGGGGCTCACGCCGCCCGGCTCGCCGGAGTCTGCGTGCTTCGAATCTCGCAGTCACGTCCCTTTCATGACGCTTACCCTTCGCTATCGCATTCTGCTTACCCTGGTGCCGCTGCTCTTGCTTCTGGCGGTGGTCGGGACGGCGGGGGTCGTTCTGCTGCTGCGTTTGGGGAACAGCGTGAACGCGATCCTGCGGGACAATTACGACAGCGTCGTCGCGATGGAGCACCTCAACGAGGCCCTGGAGCGCATCGATTCGTCGTTTCAGTTCGCGCGTAGCGGGCGTGAGCGCGAAGCGCGCCAGCAGTACGACACGAACTGGCCCATCTACACCGAAAACCTCGAACTCGAGCGGAAGAACGTCACGCTGCCGGGCGAAGGCGAGCTCGCCGCTGAGCTGACGCGCCTCAGCGAACTCTATCGCGTGAAGGGAGACGCATTCTACGCCCGTCCCGGTGACTCTCCCGAACAGGAGCGCGCCTATTTCGACGAGAACGGACTGCTGGAACTGTTCAAGCAGATCAAGGACGTCTCGACGACGATTCTGCGACTCAACCAGAGCAACATGGAGAAGTCGAATCGCGATGCGCAAGAGCTGGCTGTGGATTCTCTGATGTGGTTCGGGGCCGGGCTGGCGGTCGCCCTCATCCTCGCGGGGTTTTCGGCCTGGCACACGATCCGCACGATTCTGCAGCCGATCCAGGCGATGACGAGCGCCGCCTCGGGGATCAGCGCGGGCGATCTCGATCAGCTCGTGCCTTACGTTTCTCGCGATGAGCTGGGGCAGTTGGCCCAGGCCTTCAACAGCATGGCGCGCCATCTTCGCGACTATCGCCAGTCGCAGACCGCTCAGTTGCTGCGCGCGCAACAGACCAGCCAGGCAACCGTCGATTCGTTCCCCGACCCGGTCCTCGTCATCGACACCGAGGGATACGTCGAAATGGCCAATCCCGCGGCCCGACGGCTGTTGGGAGTCGTGGCCAGGCCGAAGGGCCAGCCGGGAGTCACCTGGCAACCTCCCGATACGCTGCGCCAGCCGCTGGCCGAGGCCCTCCGCGACCAGCGGGACTATTCGCCGGAAGGGTTCGACAAGGTCATTCTGCTGGGCTCCACCGGGCCGGAGCGCGCCGTTCTCCCGCGAATCCTGGCGATCCGCGACCCCTACGGCAACACGCTCGGCGCCGCCGTGCTGCTCCAGGACGTGACTCGGCTGCGACTGCTCGATCAGGTGAAAAGCAATCTGGTCGCTACGGCCAGTCACGAATTGAAGACGCCGCTCACCAGCATTCGACTGGCGGTCCACCTGCTGCTGGAAGAACGAATCGGTCCGCTTTCCGCCAAGCAAATCGAATTGCTGATCGACGCCCGCGATAACAGCGAGCGTCTCCTGGAGATGATCAACAATCTGCTCGATCTGGCGCGCCTCGAACAGGGATCGCGCCAGTTGGACATCATTCCCGAACGCCCGGAAGCCCTGCTCCGTTCGGCCAGTGACGCGATCCGCGCCCGAGCCGAGGATGAGGGAATCGAGATCGTGTTCGACATCGCGCCGGGCGTTCCGGCCGTGCCAGTCGATGCCGCTCGGCTCGCCACGGCACTTCGCAACCTGCTCGACAATGCGCTCACATACACGGAGCGGGGAGGCAGGATCACGCTCTCAGCCGCGCGACACGGGGATTTCGTCGCGATTGGGGTTGCCGACACGGGCGTCGGGATTCCGCCTGAGCATATTTCGCACGTCTTCGAAAAATTCTTTCGTGTCCCCGGTCAGACCCGGGGGAGCGGCACCGGCTTGGGGTTGGCGATCGTGCGTGAGATCGTGACCGCGCACGGCGGTTCGATCACGTGCCGGAGCGTCCACGGTCAGGGAACGACCTTCCGCATTCTGCTGCCCATTGTGCGGGATTCGAGGCCGGATCACGTCGAGGGACTCATGCCGATGCCTGATGAAAAGGCGGCCCGCCGTGTCGACTGACGAAAGGAACGCCGCCCCCGAGCGTTTTCTGACGCTGATCCGCCAGCAGCAGCGCGGCCGGCTGAAGATCTATCTCGGCTTTGCAGCCGGGGTCGGCAAGACGTTCGAAATGCTGCAGGAGGGAAACCGTCTCAAGCGGCAGGGGGTCGATGTCGTCATCGGCGCCGTCGAGACGCACGGCCGGGCCGACACCCAGGCGCAGATCGGCGACCTCGAACGGATTCCGCGCCGCACGATCGAGTACCGCGGCGTCGTGCTGGAAGAGATGGACCTCGAAGCGCTCCTGGCCCGGCGCCCGGGGGTGGCCCTCGTCGACGAGCTGGCCCATACCAACGCGCCGGGAAGCGCCAACGCCAAACGCTACCAGGACGTCGAAACGCTGCTGCGGGCCGGCGTCAACGTCGTGAGCACGCTCAATATCCAGCACCTCGAAAGCCTCTACGACATGGTCGAAAAGGCGACCGGTGTGAAGGTGAAAGAACGGATTCCGGACTACGTCCTGGCGATGGCCGATCAGCTCGTCAACGTCGACGTATCGGCCGAAGACCTGCGCGAACGCCTCGCCGCCGGCAAGGTCTATCCTCACGAACGGATCGATACGGCTCTGCAGAACTTCTTCACGCAGGTCAACCTGACGCGCCTCAGGGAGCTGGCGTTCGAAGAGATCGCCCATCGCCTCGATCGACGGCGGGCATTGCAGTCGGGCGAAGAGAATCAGGGGAACCTGGCGCGGATCATGGTCTGCCTCAGCTCGCGCAGCCCGAGCGGCGAGCGGCTGCTGCGAAAGGGGGCCCGCCTGGCCGACCGACTCAACGCCCCGTGGTACGCCGTCTACATCCAGACGCCGAACGAAGAGCTGCACCGAATCGATGCCGCGACCCAGCGTCAGATCACGAACACCCTGACGCTGACGCAGCAGATGGGGGGCACGCCAATGACGTTCAAGGGAGCCGACGTCGTCAGCACCATCGTCGCGTACGCTCGCGAATACGGAATCACGCACATCGTGATCGGCCGCACGCGCCGCCCCTGGTACCGCCGCTGGCTGGGCCAGTCGGTCCTCGATCGCCTCCTGCACGCGATTCCTGATGTCGATGTCATCGTGGCCGGTAACGGATGACGGAGTGCCTTATTTCGAGCCGGCGTTTTCGTTTCGCCGTGATAGAAATCACCGCACTGAGCCCGGTCACGGTCCGCGGATTCGGTGGCCGTTGTTTTCGGCCATGTCCGATTGCCAATGCGAGACTTCCGACAGACTTTCTATGGTGGCGGCGATCTGGATCACCAGATCCTCCGCCTGCGATGCGGGGGCGCCGCTGTACTTGGCCAGATGAATCCTCGTCACCAGTTCGCGAACCCAGCCCAGCGTTCCCAGCAGATCGTCGTACAGCCTGTTTCGAACGGTCCGAAGCTGGCGAAGGTTCTCGGCTCGCGCGAGTTCGCTCTGACGCAGGCGCTCGGAATCGGGTGGCTGGCCGGCCGCGGGCGGCTCGCCGGGTTCGAAGTCGGGACGATTCAACAACGAGTCGAGCTGCGCAGGCGCTCCGCCTGAGCACGCCACGCGGCACGCAGTTCGGCGAAGCGGTCATGCTGCGTCGCGAGGACGCCTCCCGCCCAACCGTCGAGACTGCCGATCGCCGAATCGAGTTCGGCTTCGGTCTGGCGGATCGTCTCCATCAGACCATCGTCCGCCGGTCCCAGCTCTCCCGTTGACGCGGGAGGCGGCAGCCGGTTGGGCGGTTGCAGCAGGAGGGGAAGGTATAGCGGCCAGAAGGCGAACGCTGTCGCCGTGCGAAAAAGCGTGGCTGCGCGCCCTTGCGCATCGCCGGTCAGTGCGGCGGCGACGGCCACGCCGACGCCGAACAGCTGATAGAACAGAATCGCCTGCGTGAATCCCATGACTCAGCCCCGCGAAAGGTATTCCCAGAGCGTGAAGATCATCACCGGCGTGACGGCCGAGTAGCACGCGGCCCACGAGAGCACGAGCCGCCGCAGGAAGCAGGCCCGACGGAATCGGCGTTCGACCGGCAGCGAATCGCACAGCCCGGCGAATCCGAAGTAGAGCGATCGCAGTCCAAAGAAGCCGGCGACGAAGGGGAGAATCAATCCCAGTTCCAGCGTTGCACCGATCAACTCGTCCCAGCGCGGCAGGAGCGACACGCCCAGGCTCATCGCCACGTAGATCGGCAAGATGCCGACAAGCGCCACCGCCGTCGTCGCCATCGCCTTAATCGTGTGGATCACGACGTCGAGCATCGTCATCCTCACGCCGGCCAGCAGTCCGTAGAAGTAGAGACTCGGGAGACAGATTCCCGCGGCGGCGATCAGGCCGATGTCGTAAGCGAAGATGAGCTGAAACGCCGCGCCATCGAACCACGGCACGACCAGCCGGTTGCTCCCGCTCAACGCAACGAATTCGATCAAGGATCCTTTCTGCGAGAGAACGGCGTCGATCGCCGTCAACCGGGGCCAGACGCCAAGCGAGCCGATCACGATCGCCGCGGCCATGCCGAACAATGTGAATCCCGCCAGCGCGATAGCCAGAAACCGGGGGAAGAGTTCGGCCGAAAGGGACGGGTCGCGGATGACTCGTTCGAGTCGATGGCGATCCTTGAGAATCAGCTCGATCAACCCCATGACGTCGTGTCGCCGGTCGGGGAGGAAGACGTCGGAGTTCGACGTCGGTTCGCACGTCGTTCGAAGATCGTCGGTCGGGGCTCCTTCGATCTCCGCCGAACGGACGACCGTTCGGTCTCGGGAAGCGGAAGCATGAACATCGGATGCCTGCATGATCTCAGTTTCCCGGAGTGAAGGTGAACAGACCGAAGCAATAGAAAAGCTCGCTGCCGATGGCTCCAACGAGCAGAATCCACCAGACGGGGGCTTCGCCGCGTCGCGGTTCGAGCTTAACCATCGTCCGTCGGAAGACATCGATCATCGCTACGCCGACGCCAGCGAAGACGACGAGGTTCACGAGCAATACGAAACCGGAGTGCGGAATGGCGGCTGTGAAGAACCAGTTGATTGGGATCGAGGCGATCATCGCCAGGCCGCCCCAACTGGTCGTGACGAGCGCCGCCAGCAGTGTGCTGCCGGCCGACAAGCGCGATCCCGACAGGCTGTTGAGAATATAGAGGGCCGGCAGCGGAATGCCCCAGGCCAGGCCGGCGGCCACCGTGCAGGCCAGGGCCTTGTAGAGCACCGCCCCCGGGCCCTGCAGGAGACCCATCGTCATCCCGTAGGTGGCCGTCCCCAGCACGGCCGTCGAAAAGAGGGCGAGCCACACCCACCACGCATAGCGGACCTCACCCGAATCCGAGCGAGCCGCAAACTGTTCCGGATCGCGCAGCGCCTGCCCCACATGAGCGATCCCCGAACGCACATGGTCCCGAAGCATGATTTTCTCCCCGTCGCACAGGAAACGAACCCGTTCCGTTGTGCGAACCGCAGGGAGAGAGGAAGGTTAACCCCGGGGATTTGGGGCAGCCGTCCGCGGTCGCGTCGAAGCTGCGAGAAGAGCGGCGGGGAAGCCGCCTTTTTCCGCCCAGTCCAAATCGCGGTCAGGCCGGGACGCAGGAAAGAGTGACGCGACCCGCATTCGGGTCTGGTCGGCATTCGACCAATGCGGTGCCCGTTTGGGAACCTTCCGACGGGGCGGCATCAAACGCCAGCAGCGCTTCGGCGGACTCCATCGCAGCCGTCCGGCGCGAAAGGGCGTTCCAGTTGATTCTCGGCTCGACGAAAACGGCCGGAAAGTCCTTGTAGTAAAGGAGTAAATTCCGCAAATCGTCGGCCACTCGCCGGGAGTAGCGGCCCTCGAAGACAACGACTTTGCCGTCCGGCTTGATTGCGATGACGCGCCACTCGGACATCATTCGGACTGCCTCTTCCTTTCTTGGAAAGACTCGGCCACGCATCGATGCGTCTCGTCGAGCAACAGGTGTGCCAGTGCTTCGATTCGTCGCGGCAACGTGGCAAAAGCAGATGTCGGCCTTTGGACGCTCGCGCTGCACGAGACCGTACGTCTGATCTTCCCCAGCGCCGTGCAATTGTCTCCGGTGGCTGGGCCAACTAAGATTCCGACCGAAACGAAAGCGCCAACGCACAATATCCAGTTCGAAAAGGAGTCGACGATGAGGCAGGTTTCGGTATGGAGTGTTCTCGTTTGTTTGTCGCTGGCCGGCTGCGGAAATGAGATCAACATCAACACGGGGGCAAGTTCTCCGACGGCCAGCAAGGGGACGCCGGAAGGAGCGAGTTCGTCCGGCGGGGCGGCACCAGCGAAGCGTACCCCGGCCCCGGGAATGCGGGCCGTAGCCCTGAGTCCGAAAAACACGCAGCTCGAGTTCGTCTGCATCCACATGCCGCCGAAAGCGGCCGATCCGCGAAAAGGGGGATTCGACAACTTCACTGGGCTGGCCGAGATCGATCCGGCCACGAAAGCGTTGACGTCCCTTTCCGTCGACATCGTGACCGACTCGATTCGGACCGAAGTCGGCGCAATGCTCACCGGCCATCTCAAGAGCCCCGACTTCTTCAACGTCGCGGAATTTCCGGAGGCGTCGTTCCAGTCCACTTCAATCAAAGCCGAGGGAGAGCCCGGCTCGTACATGGTCACCGGCGATCTGACCCTGCACGGCGTCACGAAGCCCATCAGCTTTCCCGCCACCGTTTCCATGGATGGCGACAAGCTCTCGCTGACCACCAGCTTCAAGTTCGACCGGACGGAATGGGGCATCAATTTCGATCCGAATCAGGTCGCCAGGGATGTCTCGATCACCGTAGCGATCAACGAAAAGTAACGCGATGAATTCGCAAGTTCAGGCGGTCGTGCAGGGACTGGCCGTCCCTGCCGCCGTCTCGGCGGTACTCGCCTGGCTGCTGGGCCGGTCTCGCCGGGCGATTCTGCGGAATTCCACGGCGGGAGTCGCCTGCTCGGCCGGGTTCTTCGCGGCGTTTGCCCTGCTGCACCGCGAGCACCTCACGCCGACCGAGTTCTGGCACCGGCTCCCGTGGCTGGGCGGACTGGCGGCGGTGATCTCGACTGGCCTCGCGGCGATTCCCCGCGGCTCACTCGCAGGCAGCGCATTGCGCCGTGCCGTCGAGCTCGCGCTGGCCGTCGGGGTCGCGACGCTACTCGTCCCGACGTGGCGAAGTCTTGTCCCCACGCGCACGCTCCATGTCGCAGGCTTCGCTACGAGCCTTTTCATGCTGATCGTGCTCCTCGATAGGCTGGCGGCGCGGGGCTTGAATCGGATGCTTTTGTTTGCTTTGGCGATGGCCTCGTTCTGCGGCGCGGCATTCCTCGCGGTCGAGCTGAGTCTGACTTTCGGGGCGCTTGGCGGCGCACTTTTCGCAACTCTGGCCGGCTGCTGGCTGGTCTTGCTCCTCCGCAAGCAGAAGGAATTCGTCGCCAGTGCGCTGCCGGTCTACGCCGTCATCTTAGGGGGGCTGATGCTCGCCGGTTGGCTCAACGTTAACTCCTTTCCGAACGCGCGGCCGCTGCGCATCTCGATGGCGCTGATCCCGGCCGCGCCGCTGGTCCTTTGGCTCTTCGAATTCGGTCCTTTGAGCCGCTTGAAAGGGATCAAATCCACTGTGGCGCAGGTCGCCGCCGTCGTTTTGGCGCTCGTCGCCGCGAGTCTCCCGGGGGCGCTCGCATCCGCCGGCTGATCCGCGGTCACTCTCGCTACGAAGCCTGCTCTGTTTCGAGTGCGGGGGCGGACCGGCGCACTTCGCGGATCGTGTACTGCGGCATCCGGCTCACATTGAGGTGCATTCGCCCGACGTATTCGCCGATCATCCCCAGCGAGAGGAGCTGCACGCCCCCCAGCACGAGAACGGCAATGATGAGCGACGCATAGCCGGCAACCGCTACTCGCCCCATGAAATAGAGCAAGAGGTAGATGGTGCCCAGGGTCAGACCGCCGAAGGCGAACAGGAAGCCGATCCCGGAGACCACCTGCAGGGGCAGCAGCGAAAAGTTGGTGAACAGGTTGAAGGCCAGCTTGAGGAGCTTGGCGACCGAGTAACCCGAACGGCCGGTCGGCCGGGCGTGATGGTGCACCATCGTCGACCCGATGCGGCGCGTGTTCCAGGCGAACAAGCCGTCGATGTAGGCGAAATTCGGCGAGTAGTCGAGGATCGTATCGAGCAACGCCCGGCGAATGATGCGAAACGACGTGACGGTCACCGACAGTCCGAACACGGTGCGGAAGAAGCTGTTGACCAGCCACGAGCTCAGGTTTCGCAGTTGGGCATGCTGCTTCGCTTCATACGCGCCGTAGATCAGGTCGTGCGTCGACGATCCCATGGCATCGAAGAGGCGCGGGATCTCTTCCGGCGGATTCTGCAGGTCGTCGTCCATCGTGACGATGTAGCGCCCGCGCGTGTGCCGAAAGCCGCACATCAGGGCGTTGTGCTGTCCGAAATTGCGCATCAGCCGAATACAGACGATCTGCTCCGGATGGCTTTCCTGAAGCATCTGCAGGACCGACCAGCTCTCGTCCGGACTGCCGTCGTCGACGAAGACGATCTCGTGCGAGAGCCCCATTCGCTTGAGCGTCGACACAAGGCGCTCGACCAGCGGCCGAAGCGTCTGGGCCGAGCGGTAGACGGGGATCACGATCGAGAGGTCGAGCGGTGGGGCCGATTGCCCGCCAGCTTGCGATGCAGTGTGTTCAGATCGATCGGCGGCCGTTGTCATCGAGGTCCCTTCGTTCCGGAGTCGGCTTCCCACTGCAGCCAGAAATGGCAGACCTGGTCGATCCGGTCAACCCGAAAACCGGCACGCTCGTACAGCCGGCACGCAGCTTCATTCTCGAGTTGCGTGACGACTGAGACCGACGAGAGCCCCCGCCCGACCGCCCATTCGTCGACGGCCTGCAACAAAGCCGTACCCAACCCCCGGCCCCGGTATTCGGCCCCGACCGCCAGCAGGCCGATCTCTGCCTGGGCGGGCTTCGCGACATTGGCATCCACACAATTCGGAGACGCGGCGAAAACGTCGGTCTCTCTCCCCTCACCCCTCATGGGAGAGGGGCTGGGGGTGAGAGGGCGAGCGTCTGTCGACTCCAAAAGGACCTGTGCCGTTTCCGATTGTTTCGCGGCGACGGTGATCACCCCCGCCGTGTCCCCGTTGCTGTCGATCGCGACGAACACCGCATCAGCGATCTCTCCCAGCGCGCTCCGCGTCATCCAGATCTCATACAGCTCGCGAAACTTGTGCGGAGAAAACCTCCGATCGACCTGGAATCGCGAGTGCGCACCGGCGTCGACGGCCAGATCCAGCAATCGCTGGCCGGCTGGTCCGCGCTGAAGCGCGACGATCGGAGAACTCATGTCGGACGAGCGCCGCGCGCCGATGGATACGGCAACCGATCCGGTCGCAATATCGCGGAGATACGTTACGCGCCGGCAGACGACCTTCCCGCCGAACTGACTCAGCAAACCGACGGGAATCAAACGACGCTCTTCCGCAAACCAGTAGACGACGTCGCATCCGCCGGCACGGGCGTCACTCAAGAGTTGCTCGAGCAAGGCGTCGTCCGGGGCTCCTTCCAGACGGCCGACCGATATGCCGAAATGTCGACTGTCCCAGCCGAGCGGCACGACGACTGCTGAAGCTGCGGAGGACATGTTGTCGGAGGGGACGGTCATCGGAGTGCGAAGTGCGATCAACGAACTGAATTACGGCAGCGACGCGAACCAATCCCGCTCGCGGCTTGGTGACTTTTCGCCGTGCGCACGATATCGCGACTTATAGATCGCCATCGCGATCAACGCACGATTATCGCGATTTTATAGACTGCTATCGCGACTTGTTTACGACGATCGCGATTTATTCACATGGCGTTTTCGCCGCAAAGACAATGCAACTAATGGATTGCGCCGCCAAGGACGATTTCGAAAGGCCTTTTTCGATCCGATCGTCGACACTCGACTTTCCAGATGGGCGCATTGCAACTCGAAAGCCGAGGGAGTGGGCAACCGACGCAAACCCGGCGAGCGGGGCGTCAGCCCCATGAAGGCATGCACGCGTCGGCAGGATCGAATCCATGGCGGGCATTCGGGAGAGCGGCGGAGAGAAGAGAGAAGACAGAAGAGAGAAGACAGAAGAGAGAAGACAGAGGACAGAGGACAGAGGACAGAGGACAGAGGACAGAGGACAGAGGACAGA
>JADMIO011460680.1_pt1 | contig 21511 bp, 18 predicted proteins | sample 8958161 | NCBI WGS metagenome assembly JADMIO01 (sample SAMN16585339, study PRJNA669376) | soil metagenome | isolation source: Crop rotation soil | place: USA: Cullars Rotation, Alabama | collected 2011
GCCGCGACTTCAAGTCACGTGAATTCCAAGCTTCGGATCCCACTGTGCTGGAAAGGGAATTGAAAAGGAAACTGCGAAAAAAGTGATCGCGTTTATTAAAGATACCAAACTAAAGGTGCAGGCATCCATCATGGACGACCAGGTACGTGTTACCGCAAAACAGATTGATGATCTTCAGACTGTGATGGGACGCATCAGGGCACATGATTTTGATGTGCCGCTACAGTTCGATAATATGAGAAGCTGAAGCGTCAGATCTCCAGCTGCAGCGTTTTCCTGCGATAATCGATTAGGGCGGAATATTTCATAAGCAGATCACTTCCCAATACCCCGTCAATACCTTTTAAGCCAAGCTGAGAATAGCTCTCATTGACATGACTGATATCAAGGATTGCAACCTGTGTTTTCCTGATCTTTATTTTTCCCAGCCTCAATTTTTTCAGAATGACGGTTTGGGTTTCGGCATCATTTGTTCCGAGCCCTACTGACCTGGTCTCTTCCTGCCTGATCCTGGACTGCTTCACAAATCTCAGCACCGCCTTTTCATCAAAAACCGTTTTGGATGCACCGGTGTCCAGAAGAAGACGGGCCTTTACACCATTCACCCTTGCTTTAACAAAAAGGTGATAATTGTCCTGCTCTATTTCAGAGGATTGGAGACTGAGTTTTGTCTTCATTTTATGATAAACAGGAAAGACGCTCCATACGCAGCGTCTTTCCTGTTTTTTCTGGTGGTATGTGTAATTATAGTACCCCTATCTCAGATAATACATTGTTCATTGCGCGAACAGCTTCAGCACTCTTGTTAAATGTTTCCTGCTCTTCTGCGTTCAGCTTATAATCAATAACCTTCTCCCATCCGTTTTTACCAATAACCACGGGCACACCAAGGCAGATATCTTTCTGTCCATACTCTCCGTTGAGGCTCACGCAACAAGGCATAATCCTTTTCTGGTCGCGAACAATACTCTCTACAAGAAACGCACTGGCAGCTCCAGGTGCATACCACGCCGAGGTTCCTAATAGTTTGGTGAGCGTAGCTCCCCCCACCATTGTTGCATCGCTTATTTCTTTCAGCTTACCCGCATCAAGGAAATGTGAAACGGGAATTCCGTTCAGTGTTGCCAGCCTTGTCAGAGGAATCATGGTTGTATCACCATGCCCTCCTATAACTGTACCATGAATATCCGCAGTCGGCGCGTTCAGTGCAAGACCAAGATACCCTTTGAATCTGGCGCTGTCAAGCAATCCACCCATTCCGATTACCCGGTTCTGGGGAATTCCAAGCGATTTAAGAGCAAGGTAAGTCATGGTATCCATAGGATTGGAAACCACAATGATGATCGCTTCAGGAGAATGCTTCAGCACATTTTCAGCTACCGACTTAACAATATTTGCATTGGTTCCTATTAGTTCCTCACGTGTCATTCCGGGCTTACGTGGAATTCCTGATGTGATAACGACAACGTCAGAACCTGCAGTTTTGCTGTAATCATTTGTAGTTCCCGATATTCTTGTTTTCATTCCAAGAAGGGAAGTTGTCTGGTAAATATCCAGCGCTTTGCCCTCAGCAAAACCCTCCTTAACATCCAATAAAACCACTTCATCGGCCAACTCGCGATAAGCAATTACATCTGCTGTGGTCGCTCCTACTGCGCCCGCACCGATCACTGAAACTTTTGTCATATAGATTTGAAAATTAAAAGATTAAATAGTGGGGCGAAAATAGTCAGTCAGGGCATAAAAAGAAAAATGATTTTGCACATGCATTGAACCGCGAAACCAACGGGATTTTACAGCAAATTACACCACATTTGAATCATGAAATGTTCTGGTTTCTTTTTCTTATTCATCTTCATTATCACGATAACTTCTGCTCAGAAATCCGGCGATAAAGAATTGCTGAAAGGCAAGGTTATTCCATCCGTCAGACTTACCGGTTATCCGGGAGAAACCTTCGCTCTTTACCTTCCGGTAAGCTTTTCTCCTTTAAAAAAGTATCCGGTAATGATCTTTTTTGATCCCCAGGGTGATGGTTGCACTCCGCTTAACCTGTACCGCAAACTTGCAGAAGACCATCATACAATATTGGTTTCTTCCAATAATTCCCGTAATGGGATCGAAACAGCTCTTGTCCTCAGTATTGCTAATCATCTGATCACTGAAATATATTCACGGTTTCCTGTCAATCATCACCAGGTCGCACTTTGCGGCTTTAGCGGAGGCGCCAAAGTTGCTTTGCTCTCCGCTCAGCAACACCCGGAAATTCCGGTGGTTATTTATTGTGGGGCAGTTATACCGGTCCGGTTGGCAACCAACACCCGTCTGCTCGGATTTGCCGGATTACGCGACATGAATTATACTGACCTCGTCGGATTCCAAAAAAATGATCCGGCCAGGAATCTCCTCATCCAATGGAATGGTAAACATGAATTCCCCAATGCAGCTGTATTTAAGGATGCCTTTTATTTCATGGGTCATGGCACCATTCCTGATTATGAAAGAAAAAAACCAACGGTTCCCGCTCAGGAGATCATCAAAGAACAGGAGGCCAAACAGCTATTGATTGATGCCTTTGGTTCAAAAGATCTCAAATGGTGGCAGCACGAAGTTCAACGTCTGAGAAACAGTAAAAAGGATGCGCTTATGAATGAACGGCTACTTGGTTATATATCACTTGCATGCTATTCGCTGATAAACCGGGCGATTGCTGCAAACGACCTTAAAACAGCCCACCGGATTCTTGACATTTATAAAACCGCGGATCCCGGAAACAAGGCCTGCAAAGAATTTGAGACCACCCTCAGACAAAAACCTCTCAGATAAATGCTTCCCTGAAATTAATCACGGTTTTCAAAAACCAGGTTATGATGCTCATCCAATACAAGAAGAATAGAGGAGTCCTTCCTCACTTTTCCTGAAAGGATTTCCTTCGACATTTCATTCAGTACCTTACGCTGAAGCACTCTTTTTAAAGGACGGGCCCCATACTGAGGATCATAACCCAGCTGCGAAAGCCAGTCTAAGGCTTCATCGGTTGCGCTGAACTGAATACCCTGCTCAGCCAATGTGCGCTGAAGACCTTTGAATTGTACTTCAACAATTTCTCTCACATGCTCTCTGGTCAGTGGTGTAAACATGATCACATCGTCAACACGGTTGAGGAACTCAGGACGGATACTATGCCTGAGCAATTCCATGACCTTGCTTTTTGCTTCGGCCATTACTTCCTCCTTGTTGGCTTCATTATAATTCTCAAACTTTTCCTGTATGATATGTGACCCGATATTGGAGGTCATGATAATGATGGTATTCTTGAAATTTGCTGTTCTGCCTTTATTGTCCGTAAGACGACCATCATCAAGCACCTGTAAGAGAATATTAAACACATCGGGGTGCGCTTTTTCAATCTCGTCAAGAAGAACCACTGAATAAGGACGTCTCCTGATTGCTTCTGTAAGCTGACCTCCTTCTTCGTAACCAACATAACCCGGAGGTGCTCCAACAAGGCGGCTTACTGTATGTTTTTCCTGGTACTCACTCATATCTATTCTTACAAGTGCACTTTCCTGGTTAAACAGAAACTCTGCAAGCGCTTTGGCCAGTTCTGTTTTCCCCACACCTGTTGTTCCAAGAAAAATAAATGAACCGATAGGTTTTTTAGGATCACTCAGCCCTGCCCTGCTTCGTCTGATGGAGTCGGAAATAGCCATGATCGCTTCTTCCTGGCCAACAACCCTGCGATGAAGTTCTTCTTCAAGATTCAACAGCTTTTCACGTTCACTTTGCAGCATTTTTGTTACCGGGATACCTGTCCACCTTGCCACAACATCGGCAATATCTTCACTCGTCACCTCCTCTTTCACCATCGGTGAATCATGCTGCATTTCATTAAGTTTTGTCTTAAATTCATCCAGCTTCTGCTCTGCCTCTTTCACCTTCCCATAGCGGATCTCCGCAACTTTAGCAAAATCTCCGTTTCGTTCAGCCTGTTCCGCTTCCTGCTTCAGATTCTCAATTTCCTGCTTCGACGACTGGATGCCTTCAACAACGGCCTTTTCACTTTGCCACTTTGCCTTCAGCGTATTTCTGTCATTCTGAAGATTTGCGATCTCCGCAGAAAGAGATTTGATCTTTGCCTCATCCCCTTCTCTTTTTATCGCCTCACGCTCAATCTCCAGCTGCATAATACGACGTTCAAGCTGGTCAAGCTCTTCAGGAACAGAATCGATTTCAAGACGAAGTTTTGATGCAGCTTCATCCATAAGGTCAATCGCCTTGTCAGGAAGGAACCTGTCGGAGATATAACGCTGCGAAAGCTCTACAGCAGCAATAATGGCTTCATCTTTTATCCTGACTTTATGATGCACCTCATAACGTTCCTTTAGTCCGCGAAGAATTGAAATCGCTGATTCAGTATCCGGTTCTTCCACATACACTTTCTGGAAACGCCTTTCAAGTGCTTTATCCTTCTCAATATACCTTTGGTACTCCGCAAGTGTTGTTGCGCCGATACTCCTTAACTCTCCCCTGGCTAAAGCCGGCTTAAGGATGTTTGCAGCATCCATTGCTCCTTCTCCACCTCCACCGGCACCCACGAGTGTATGAATCTCATCAATAAACAATACAATCTCTCCATCAGCTCCTATCACTTCCTTAACAACGGCTTTTAGTCTTTCCTCAAACTCTCCTTTGTATTTTGCACCTGCAATAAGTGCACCCATGTCAAGCGAATAAATTGTCTTGGATTTCAGGTTCTCGGGAACATCACCATTCACAATCCGATGCGCAAGCCCTTCTGCTATTGCTGTTTTCCCCACGCCCGGCTCCCCTATCAGAACAGGATTGTTCTTGGTTCTTCTTGAAAGGATCTGAAGTACCCTCCTGATCTCTTCATCTCGTCCTATTACCGGATCCAGCTTTCCGTTTTTGGCTAGCTCGTTGAGATTTTTTGCATATTTCGCAAGGGCATTATATTGTCCTTCGGCATTCTGGGATGTTACTTTCTCCCCTCCCCTGAGTTCCGTGATTGCAGTTTTAAGATCCTTCAGGTTGATACCGGCATCCTTCAGTAACGACCCGACTGCATTCCGGGTTTCAAGCAAGGCCATGAGAATGTGTTCTACCGAGACAAATTCATCTCCAAATTCCTTAAGGTAGGATTGCGCTTTAATAAGCACCTGATTAGAATCGTTGGAAAGCCCGGGATTTCCTCCGCTTACTTTGGGAAATCCTTTGATGATGGCATCTACTGCCGTTTCGATCCTTTGAGGGTTTGCATTTAATTTTTTCAGAAGAAAAGCAACCACATTTTCATCCGTCTGAATGAGTGATTTGAAAATATGCGCCGGCTCTATGGTCTGTTGTCCTGCTGCCAGCGCCAGTTGCACTGCCTGCTCAATTACTTCCTGAGACTTTACCGTAAAATTATTGAAGTTCATATACAATTTTTTTTAGCCGGTACTTAAACCGGACAAATTTTAAACCAAACACTTCCCTCAATAAAAATTCCATTTCAAGGATTCTGCATCTTTGGCCTTTAATCAGGAAAGGGAAGGAAAATTTGGCGCAATTTGAACCAAAACCTTCCTTCCCTTTCACTCAAAAACGACAAAACGGCGCACGCCGGCTTCTTACTTCTTGGAATTGTACCCCACAGACAGCCCGATCCTGAACCCCTCCATGGTTGGGATCGTTACATATAAATTCAGCGGAATATTCATCTTTCCTGATTTCAGGGTTTTCCCGAATGCCATTACAAGGGCAGAAGAAAAAGCAAGATTGCCCCTGCTGTCAAGGTGCCTTTCCAGTGAATAATCCTTCACACCCATCGACTCAAGCTCAGATCCGGTATAATACTTCCCCTGATATTTAGCCAGCTTCGAATAACTCGCCAGACCGACACTGGGACCAATAGCGATCTCCCATCCCTTCTGATTGTTCCTGAATCCGTTCAGAAAGGTAAAGCTGGGGATAAGCATTTGCTGGTCGACACCTGTAATGAGAGGAATGAATTCAAACAATGCCTGGTAATGTCCTTCATTAAGGTATTGTTTCTCGAATTGATAACCACACTGGAACATTGCAGGGTAAGCGTCATACCCGCCTTCAGATTTACCCGAAGCCAGCCTTCCCGCCATTTCCCCGAAAACAAAAACATAACCAAAACGCGGACCCTGAAGGTTCAGCCTTGCCCGGTCCGGGTTATTTATGGAGTTTTCATAATCAAACTTTTTTGTAAGCCTTAATACCAGTTCTTCATCATTTCTCCTCCCGAACATTTTTCGGATCGAAATGCCCATCATCTGCTGGGTTTCGAGGGGAAGGTTCAGGTACTCATCCACCGCAGTTCTTTCGATCCTGCCATTCGACACATTGATAAGCCTGAAAGTTGCTACGATCGTTTGCCCATAAAGCTCAACACTCCCGGTAAACATATAATCTGATTTAATGGTCCCACCCACTTCCAGCAGACAGGTTTTTCCATAACAGCTGGTAATATTGAGCTTGTTCTTGTCGATGAGATAAGCTACATCATAACGATCGGTCACATCAAATGAATCGAGCTTTTCAAGTTCAATCCGTGCAAGATTTCCAAGTTGTGCCGGATCCAGTTGAATCCCTTTGGAGTCAATATTCAGGACGGTAATGGATTGTCTGGATTTTTGCGCCATCGAAGTCATGGTTACCATAATCATGATCAATAGCATTGCCGATTGTTTGATTTTTGTTTTCATGTGATTTGTTTTAGGGTTGATGATTAAAAGAAAATCTGCTTACCTGAACAGTCCTGCGCTTAAACTTAAAATGATATGGTGATCTGAACAGGTTCTTGCATTTGAAAAAATGAACTGCTTCATATAAGAGAGTCCTATCCCGGTGTATTTTCCATGAAGCAGCAGCTGGATTTGTGGGGTCAGAGTAGGTCCTGTGAGATATTCAAGCTTATAATCAGGGCCGCCGGAAGAGAAGTTTAGAAAGCCTCCCTGGCCGGATTGCTGAGGGACCTTTTCATTGCTTCTCCAGGTGGCATGTGCCCATCCTATCGCACATGACGGAATTAGTTTAACATAACGGGTCCCCAGGCAAAAACCATAACCGGCCGTTATGGATTGCGAGTTAACAATCTTTAAAGGAGTACCAGGGTCAAAAAACGATGAGGGCGCCTGCTCCAGCAGATCGTGATACCCCAGCAACAGCAAATGGTTTTTGTGACGAATGTGCATAAAGGAACTGACGCCAATACTTAAATCGGGATCAGAAAATCCACAACTGAACCAGGCGGCATCCACTGAAACAATGGTATCCTTCCGGAGTTGCGCTGCTGCAGGAGCAATGAACGTGATCAGCATTAAAAGGAACAGAGCGGGCTTGATTGTTTTTTTCATGGGATAGTCCTTGAAATTTGACTTTACAAATCTCAGGAGCCCTCTCATCTGTTAAAAACGGATTTCTGCAACTACCCTAAGTATTTTTTGCAAAAAGTCGTAGAGTCCGGAGCATTATTTGCATTTTCTGCAAATCAGGCCCCTTTTACCTATTTTGCAGCCATTCCTACCCCTAGCATGAATGCTCAAAAAATCCAACAGGTTTTTATGTCCAGAGTTAAATCTGCGCAACCTGACAACAATGCCTCTTTTGCAGATGAACTCGCCCATGTGCTTAAATGCAGTAACGACAGCGCATACAGAAGGATCAGAGGAGAAACATTATTAAGCATTGAAGAAATAGCGCAGATCTGCCTTCATTTTAAAGTTCCTTTTGAAACAAGTTCCCAAACGGATGCAGAGGCAGTAACCTTCAATTATTTCAGACTCGATGGTAAAGAAGCCAACTTTAAAAAGTGGCTGATGGGTTTGTGTGAAAACGTAAAACTGGTAAACTCAGTAACGGGCGGCTCTATATTATATGCAGCAGATGATGTACCCATCTGGCATCATTTTATGAACGATGAGTTCATTTGTTTCAAGATCTTTTACTGGATGAAGAGCATTATGAACGAGCCAAAATATGCTAATAAGAAATTTGACACTGACCTTATAAGCAAAGATCTTGTTAAGGCGAGCAAGGAACTTCTGGCCCAATACAATAATTGTGAGTCTGCAGAGATCTGGACCGAGGACACATTGAACAGTACACTTAAGCAGATTGAGTACTTCTGGGAATCAGATTATTTCGCAGACAAGGCGCAGGCCTTAAGAATGTGCGACTATGTGGAGCAGGGGTTATCGCTTCTCCGGTTAAAGGCCGAAAAAAGCTCAAAACTGGTTGGTAAGAATGAAACGGGAGTTGAAAATTTTAAACTATACAGAAGCGAAGTAATGCTTGGCAATAACAGTATTCTTGTTACACTTGGAAACAGTAAAATGGCCTATGTAAGTAATAATACCTTTAATTTTATGAGCACCACCACAGCACCATTTGTTGCAGAAAATGAACGGTGGCTTCAGAACCTGGTGCGCAAATCCATCCTGATAAGTGGTGTATCGGAAAAACAACGCAACCGCTTTTTTTCGATCCTTCAGGAAAAGATTGAAATTGTAAGGGCTTCCATCAGGTAGTTTGATCTCAGAAAGTCGGCTATATTCGCACCTTTTATTAACCCGATGCAGCATTTAGCTAAACGCCTTGAATACATAAATGAACCCCAGACTATAGCCATGGCCAAATTGTCCAGAGAGCTGGGTCTGAAACACGATGTGATCAGCCTGAGCCTTGGAGAGCCTGACTTTACCACTCCCAAGCATATTATTGATGCCGCAAAAAAGGCAATGGATGATGGTTTTACTTTTTACACCCCTGTTGCCGGATACCCTGAACTGAGAACTGCAATCTGTGAGAAATTCAGGAGGGAAAACAATCTGATCTACCAGCCTGACCAGGTTGTTGTTTCAACCGGGGCCAAACATTCGATTATGAATGCGATTATGGCTCTGATCAACAAAGATGACGAAGTAATCATTCCAACGCCCTATTGGGTAAGTTATTCAGAAATGGTAAAGCTGATGGAAGGCCTTCCTGTTTTTATCAAATGCACGGTAGAAAATGACTACAAACTTGATCCGGTAAACCTGGAAAAAGCGATCACTCCAAAAACAAAAGCCTTCATTTTTTCGTCACCCTGCAATCCCACGGGCTCTGTTTATTCAAAAAAAGAACTTGCTGCACTTGCGGAGGTATTTGCGAAATATCCCGATATCATGATCATTTCCGACGAGATCTATGAACATATCAATTTTTCGGGTCACCACGAAAGTATTGCCCAGTTTGAAAGCATAAAGGACAGGGTGATTGTTGTTAACGGAATGAGCAAAGGGTATGCTATGACGGGATGGAGGATCGGATATATAGGTGCATCTAAGGAAATCGCACAGGCCTGTGAAAAGATCCAGGGACAATATACATCAGGCACTTCTTCCATTTCACAGAAAGCCGCCATTGCAGCCTTAAACGGAGATACCAGGCCAACGGCCGAAATGCAGGCTGCTTATGCAAGGCGGAAAGTACTGGTTACAGAGGGATTAAAAGAAATCCCGGGACTTAAATGCAATAATCCGGAGGGGGCTTTTTATGCCTTTCCCGATGTGAGCAGTTATTTCGGGAAATCGGATGGCAACAGTGTTATAAAAAACGCAACTGATCTCTGTATGTACGTGCTGAATACCGTTTATGTTTCAATGGTTACCGGTGAAGCTTTTGGCGCCCCCGAAAACGTCCGGATATCATATGCTACAAGCGATGAAAAACTCGTTGAAGCATTAAAAAGGATCAAGACAGCGTTAGAAAAATTATCCTGATCTGCTTATTGAGTGTCCGTATCTGAATAGGAAATATGAAAAAAACAGTTGAACAATTTGAAGGATTAAGAGTGCTCCTTATAGGTGATGTCATGATTGACGCGTATTGTTTTGGCAAGGTTGACCGGATCTCCCCCGAAGCTCCGGTACCTGTGGTAGCGGTTGAAAAGGAAGAAATGCGTTTGGGCGGTGCAGCTAATGTAGCCATGAATCTTGCTTCACTGGGAGCAAAAACGATTGTTTGTTCGGTGATCGGAAAAGATAAAGCTGGTGAAAATCTGATCTCCCTTTTCAAAAGTTCCCGGATTGGGGTGGAAGGAATTGTACAGTCTGAAAAAAGAAAAACGACGATTAAAACAAGGGTGATATCCCAGCAGACTCAGATGCTTCGGATTGACAGTGAGATGACAACCCCTGTAACCCGGGAAGAATCTGCAGAAATGGTTCAGAAGGTTATGGCTCTTCTGCCTGATACAGACGTCCTGATTTTCCAGGATTATGATAAAGGGGTTCTGACCAGGGAAAATATTGAGGAAATAACTGCTGCGGCCAACTCAAGGCAAATTCCTGTTGTAGTTGACCCTAAAAAACGGAATTTCAATTCCTACAAAAATGTTACGCTTTTCAAGCCAAACCTTAAAGAGTTGAAGGATGGCCTGAACCGGGAACTTGACCCTTCAAACAAGGCCGACTTTGAATCCGTGATCACGTCAAAAATGAAGGAAAGTGGCATCCTGAATATGATGATCACCATGAGTGAAAACGGTGTCATGATCACCGACGGAAAAACATTTGACTATATCCCCGCACATTTCAGAAAAATTGCCGATGTAAGCGGTGCAGGTGATACGGTAATCAGCATTGCTGCTCTTTGTGTGGCGCTCGGGGCTGACAACCATACTATTGCAACTTTTTCCAACCTTGGCGGAGGCCTTGTATGTGAAGAAGTTGGAGTGGTTCCGGTTGACAGGCTAAAACTGAAACAGGAGATTGAAGAACTTGGACTTTAAGATTTCCTGTATGCTATGAAACAGCAACTTATATAAGCGTTGGTTACCCTGATCATTTCATATTCTTAAAATTCAGGAAGATGCAACCAATTTATCACCGAATTTCTCTACTTTCGATAGAGATTGAAGTCCCGCATTTTTATATTGACGACATTCCTTTGGTATTCAACCAATGCTACTCATATTGTGGGCGGATCAATGTCGCTTGAATGGAAAAGCGGAAACACATATGAGTTAACCCTCAAGGTACTGCGCGATTGTTACAACGGAAAGCCGGGTTTTGACGGAACCGGTGCCTCAGGCACATCAGAAGCAATGGTGGGCATTTTTGACCTTGCCAATAACAAAAGCCTGATGGAAGTTGATGTCGGTTTTCCGACGATCACAAATCTGAAACTGGCGGGACCAGATTGTGCAAATCCCCCTGATGTATGCACCCAGCTTGGAGTCTATAAAAAAACAATATTTCTGAACCCTTCCGTTTTTAAGAGCAGCAAGGGATATTATTTTGCCTATGAGCGCTGCTGCAGGAACAATATTATTAAGAATATTGTTTCACCCGGCGATGTTGGCATTGCAGTTTATATGGAGGTGCCGCCACTTGGGGCCCAGAATTCAACCCCGTCTTTCTCCAGTAACCCGTTCACGTATCTCTGCAAAAACAATATCTTCAGTTACAATATGAATTTTGAAGACCCGGATGGTGATTCACTTCATTATTCAATGGTTGCCCCTCTCAACTCAAATCTTAAACCGGGAACACCGAGCAGTCCAAGTCCTCCTCCGGGACCTTACCCCGATGTACAATGGTTCCCGACATATGGTGTCAAGAATGAAATTAAAGGAGTCCCTCCTCTGAATATTAACCCCGTTGACGGAGAGATTACTGTAAACCCGACCGAAGAAGGCATTTATGTTGCTGCATTTAAAGTGGAGGAATTCCGGCTCGGTAAAAAACTTGGAGAAGTACATCTTGAATTACAATTCAACGTAACCAACTGCGAGGATAATATCTTCCCGAGCATCAGCTTTAAAAATGATGACGGGCGCTGGGGCTCCGGTGACTATTCGGTTCAGATCCCTGAAAAACTCTGCTTTAATATCCTCATTGATGATATTAAAGACTCTCTTGATATTTCTATTAAAGGACCAGCCTGGACTAATGATACACACTATGTAAATAGTCCACGAATAGACTGGTTTAAACAAAAGGCATTAAAAACGGCAACTGCCAGGGTCTGCTGGCAACCGACATGTCATGACCTGGATTCGGGAGTGCAGGAGTTTCAGATTACCGTTAAAGATAACGGATGTCCGATCCCAAAAACATCTACTGCGGTTTTTACAATAACGCCAACCCCTATGCCGCTTGTAAACCCGATTGACATGCTTTGCATGACACTGACGAGCGATAATGAAACTGTTTTTACCTACGGCGATTCTCTTGGCGTGAACAAGTACTTTGGAAGCTATCATATATACCGGGCACTAAACAGGGACACATTCGTTCTTTATGATTCAACATCAGAACGAAACAGCAAATCAATATTTATTGATCCTTCTTCACCTGATAACAAGCGCAACAATTACCGGTATTTTATCAGAGCTGTAAATGCCTGTGGTTTTGAAGGCCCGTCATCAGATACCGCTGAAACAGGAGCCAACCTGAAACCTACCCCTGAGATTCAGAAACTCCGGACCGTGACGGTGGAGAAAAATAAATACCTGAAGCTGATCTGGCCCGAGTCATGGGAACAGGATTTTGCCCGTTATTTTCTTTATAAATCCACCCGCGACAATGAAGACTTCAAATTGCTGGCTGATTTTAACAGGATCACAGATACAGCCTATTATGATATGGACGTGAACGTGCAGGAGCATTCGTACTGCTATTATCTGATCATGAAGGATACATGCGATAATTACGGACCAGTTGGCAAAAAAAGCTGCTCTATACTTCTGAAGGGAGAATCTTCACCTTTTGAAAGCCATGTGAACTGGACCCCATATAACTTCTGGGACAATGGCACACAGATATACCTGCTGAATCGTGCCGATCATCTTAACCCTTTTGGCATTGTCGAACAGGTCGACCCTGGATCTGATAAGGTTACAGATGATAAGCTCAATACCCGGTCAGGTAAGTTCAGGTATTTCCTTGATGCCATTGAAAGGCCCAACCCTTTTATCAATACCGCTGTTAACAGTTCCGGCCAATTCAGCAGATCAAATGAAATCGAACTCATCCAGGCCCCGGTGGTTTACGTTCCGAACGCCTATTCTGCGAATGATGACGGGAATAATGATACATGGGGAATCCGGGACCTGTTTGTAAAAGATTTTGACCTGAGGGTTTACAATAAATGGGGGCAACTCATTTTTCAGACCCACGACAAGAATGTTCAGTGGGATGGCCGTACACTGGATGGCACCCTTGCCCAGAGTGATGTATACATTTACCTCGTCAGTTACTCAGGTTGGGATAACAGCTTCTTCACCAAAAAAGGCAACGTGACATTGCTTCACTAATGTGAATAAACTCCCCCTTATTCACAACACATCCACATAAATTTCAGAAATGTTCATTAGGCTGGCAAAGCTGGTTTCTGATTGTGGAAACATACCATGCTCGGCTTCTACTGTTTTAGTTGAAAACTTATACCTTTACACTATAGCCTTTGAAATATTAACTAATTGAAAATCAGATTAATATAATCAATAAAATGGAAGAGAAAACAACCTTATTATCAAAAAGAAAACATATCCAGCTCGTTCTGGATTACTGTATGGATCAACGAATTTCCTTTACTGTTAACCCTAAAGGCCTTGCAGCTGATGAATTTGAAATATCACTGACAATCAGCGGTATAAAACAGGCTATTGCCTTGGGTATGTTTGCAAAAGAGCATAAATTTGAAGTCCTTGGTATGGGTGAAACAGCTAAGCCGAAAAGCTTAGCAACCACCAGTAAAAAACCCGAGGTAAAAGAGAACGAAGAAGTGGTTAACAATGTGTCCGCTAAAAACGAACAACAACCTGTTACAACTGTTCTCAACTTTTAAACCGGAAAACAGCAACGTCTTTTGAAGTTGCCATGTTTTTATATCGATTGATTACGCAAAAGACCCCTGCTTGTCAGGGGTTTTTTGTTTATATGAAGTCTATCCTTGAAATAGCGTGAACAGGTACTGCAACCCCGCCCTTCAGCATTATCGTAGCATCAGTTGCTGCCCAGACAGTTGTTTCTACTTCCTTAAGACCTTCTTCTGTCATAAAAAAGATTTTGATCTTAACATGATCAGCATTGCCGAGAATCATGGCTTTTTCAAGATCATTGCTTCGTTTTGTCCGCTCTTCTTCATTATCGAGGACATCATAAGAAACGAAATGATAATTGGGTACATCTTCCTTGTTAATAATTTCAAAAGCCTGTTTGTTATCCATGTGTTTCGTTTATTTATACCATAAAACTACAAATAAAACTTTAAATTGTTAATCAGCCCTCTTAAAAAATTTGAACAGCCAGCATGCATAAGTCTTTATTATTAGGCGATCTCAGCGAAGAGCAATTCACGCATAAGCAAAGACTCATGAAGGTTCTTTTTCAATACCTCCCTGAACAGGCGGTTGCTTATTGCAGCGAATTGATCATGCTTCATAAACTTCACCTGCATATTGAAGTTGAACGTAAGGATCGACTAGGTGATTACAGTCCTCATCTGGGAAAAGGAAACAGGATAAGTATTAATCATAACCTGAATCCGTATGACTTTCTTATCACCTTTGCTCACGAGCTTGCTCATCATACTGCCTGGCGGAAATATGGAAGCCGTCACGAACCTCATGGGCAGGAATGGAAGGAGGAATTCAAAGGCCAGATGAGACCACTCGTGAAGCTTCAATTTTTTCCTCCGGACATAGAGGCTCCTCTGATCAGGCATATGTTAAAACCCCGTTACACTCATTCGGGAGATCTTGCGCTTACCAGAGCCCTGATGAAATACAACAGGAACAAGTCGGAAACCATCCTCGATGATCTGCAGGAAGGAGAACTGTTTAAGATGAGTGCAAGGGCAAGAATTATTATGAAGAAAGGTGCAAAACGCAGAACTTACATTTCGTGTGAGGATATCAGCACCGGGAAAAAATACCTGGTCCATGCGGTAGCTACTGTTACCCGTGTGTCCCGATGAACATCGTATACATCTTCTGTACCAGCACTACCGCTACGAACATGGCAAAGATCAACCTGATCCATTTCTGCGAAACCGTATGCGATAGCTTTACTCCAAGAGGAGCAAATACAACAGCTGCAGCAATAAGGGGAAGCACCAGCGGAAAAAGAATATAACCGATTTGCCAGTCGTGAATTTTGACGGTAGGTTGCCCGGATAAATTATAAATCCCTACAGCTATTGCAAACATGGGTATCACCCCATTTGAAACTGAGCTCGCCTTACGGATATTTTGTTTCAACACATCTGTAAAAACCGGGGTCATCACCACACCTCCCCCCAACCCCGAAAAAGCTGTAACAATGCCGGCAAAAAAACCCGTGAGTCCAAACTGCCATGGGGCCGCAACATGATTCTCCACCTGCACCGCTGGTTTAGCCAGAAACATGCGCAATGCGATGATGAGAAGCATGCCTGAAAAAACATAATTGAATACTTCTTTGGAGTACCAGCTTCCATTCCGGATCAGCCAGGTGACCACCAATGCGGTAAAAATACCGGGGAAGGCAGTCTGCAAAATTTCCTTAGGAAAGAAATTTCCTGATTTGAATTGTTTATAACTGGCAATGCTTCCTGAAAATATGATTGTAAATAATGAATTGGCAAGAATCCCCTTAACGAGGGTTTCGTTCTCCAGGCCCATCCTGCGGAGAAAATAATCAAGAATAGGAATATAGATGATTCCACCACCCACACCAAGAAAGCCGGAAGTAAACCCACCAAGTGATCCCAGACAGAAGATGATGAGGTAATCGGTTATGTCAAGCATGTTTGCGAAAGCAAAGTAGCATAATAAAAAAGCCAAAATCAAAAAAATGATCCTGGCTTTTCTCCCCTGAGGTGTTCCTGATTAGTTCTTTCCTTTAAGAATGCCGCTGTACCTGCTTTTATCGGCAAGCACCTTAAGCCCCTCCTGAATATCTTCATCTGTTTTGAAAGCACTTTCATAACGGGCTTTCTGGAAATAATACCGTCTGCTGATCTCTTCTTCAAGCAATTCACGAATCTGCTTTTTGTTCTTTTCTATATCTGCGCGCTTGTCATGGGTGAAATTCTGCTTTAATGTTTCATACTGGCTCTTTACGCCATCGAAATACTTTTCCTCCTCAGCCTTTTTCCTGAATTCCTCCAGGGCTTTCTCGGTTGAAGTCACATAGTCATAATCTTTCGTAGAAATAAAAGCCTTAAAGTCTTCAAAATCCTGATCACTCAGCACAAAATCTTTTACAGCAGGGATCTGTTCATGTTTGCTCCTGTAATATGTCGCATAGTCGAAAATCAGCTGCTTGCTGATCAGGCTTTCGGTGATCTTGGCATATTTTTTTGACTCAACTGCAATATCCGGATCTACCCCACCCCCATCAAATACCTTTCGCCCGCTTTTGGTTTTAAATGCTTTTTTTAACGAGTCAGGAACCGCTCCAACACTTCCGTCTTCATTCCGGTGAGAATAATCCAGCGCCTGTATGCACCTGCCCGAAGGAGTATAATATTTGGCCGTTGTTACTTTTAACTGGGTATTATAAGTAAGGGGTCTGGTGCTCTGAACAAGTCCTTTTCCGAATGTTTTCTGACCAACCACTATTGCCCTGTCCAGATCCTGCAGACTTCCGGACACAATCTCTGAGGCAGAGGCAGAGGATCTGTTGGTAAGTACGATCAAAGGAATTTCGGTATCAACAGCAGGATCAAGTGTTTTATAAACCTTCTCCCATTCTGTTACTTTACCTTTTGTGCTTACTACTTCAACCCCCTGTGGAACAAATACATTCACAATATTGATCGCTTCATGAAGCAATCCTCCCGGATTTCCGCGAACGTCAAGCATGACTGCCTTAAGACCCGCATTTTTTTTCAGGTCCATCAGCGCATCCCTCACTTCTTTACCGGCGTCGTTTGTAAATGACTGAAGCCTGATATACCCGGTTTTATCATCAATCATTCCATGATATGGAACATTTTTTACGTGGATCTCCTCCCTTGTAATGGTTTTTTCCAGATCTGCAGCTACCCCTTCTCTCCTGATCTTCAGCTTTACTTTGGTGCCGGGCTGTCCTTTCAGCAATTTGCTGATGTCTGTTGTTGTTTTGTTCTTTGTAGATTTTCCTTCTATTTCAACAATCACATCACCGGCCCTCAAATCTTCCTTTTGGGCAGGAAATCCTTCGTATGGGTCAATAACGGTTACATAATCGCCCTTTTGCCCGATCTGGGCGCCGACCCCCCCATACTGACCCGTCATCTGAAACCTGAAATCCTCTGCCTCAGATTCAGAAATGAAGTTGGTGTATGGATCAAGGGAATTCAGCATTTCATCAATTCCTTTACGCATCAGCTTACCGGCATCCACATCATCTACGTAATACGTATTGATCTCCCTGAAAACAGAGGCGAAAATGTCAAGATTCTTTGATACTTCGAAATAGTTGGTATTGGTCTGCCTGAATGATAAAAGTGTTAATGCCAGCAGAAGCATGGATAGATACTGAATACGGAATTGCCTGAAATGTTTTTTCATGATATGCTGTTCTTTAAACCGAAATTAATAACATTAACGTAAAAGCCGGGAAAATATTGATAAACGGTGATCCTTTTTAGAATCAAACTTGATGCCAGCTCCACTCAGATCAGGGGATCATAACCGCTGCCACCCCATGGATGACATCTGGACAACCTTTTTACAGCCAGCCAGCTCCCTTTAAGTACTCCGTATTTTCTCACAGCCTGCTCGGCATAGGCAGAACACGTAGGATGATACCGGCATGCATTCGGAAGCAATGGCGAAATCAGGTACTTATAGATCCTTATCAGGAGGATGAATGGAAGCTGCAGGATGGTTTGCCATCTCATGTTTCAACTGATTGAAAAGTTGTAAAAAAACAGGTTCGAGAACAGCATGGCTGAGTTCTGTTTTAGCCTGGTAGGAAATAGAAAGGATAAATTTTTCCGGTTTTGCCGCCAGCGCCTCATAAAGGTTCCCTTTATTCAGCCTGTATAATTCCCTCATCTGCCTCTTGATCCGGTTTCGGCTAACAGCGGAAGGAAAATTTCTTTTGGATACAATGAGCAGCACCTGTATGGGATAATTCCCGTCATGGCTGGCCTCCGCCCATGTAAAACGAAAAGGAAACCGAGATAAACTACGATTTCCTTTCTGAAATAGCTTGGCTATTAATGATTTATGGCTAAGCCTCTCTTCTTTTCTGAATGTGAAGGCCATAGTAAAAAAATGCTTCCACAGTCCCTTTGTCAGGAACCTGGAAACAGGTCTTTATTTCTTGTGACGTTTTTCGTCAGAAACAGTCAGCTTCTTGCGGCCTTTAGCCCTGCGTGAAGCAATTACCTTACGGCCTGATTCTGAAGCCATTCTCTCACGAAAACCATGTTTGTTCTTACGTTTTCTTGTTGATGGTTGAAATGTTCTTTGTGGCATGACTTAATTCTTTAAAGGACGGCAAATGTAAGCGCTTTCTGCCGAAATCAAAAATTCCTGAGTAAAATAACATAAAAAAAGAGTGCCTGGGCACTCTTTTTCTTTTCATTAACAAAAGCTAATTACTTAGCCATTGTAGAATCCATAGCCATAGCGCTGTCAGCTGGCATCATAGAAGCTTCCATAGCAGCTAATGAATCAGCCATACGCTGCGCAGCTTCGATTGAATCCTGAATACGTTTTTCTTCCATTTTCTTTTTTTCTTCGGCAGAAGGACCGCAAGCAACTACTGCTAACATTGCAGAAGCAGCAAGGATTGATAATACTTTTTTCATTGTGTTTTAGTTTTAGTTATTGATAAACGGCGCAAAATTAACCCAAATCAATTATTAACCAAAAATTTATTTCTTCCTCATGTAAATCACCAACGGAACACCCTCAAAATCAAACGAATCCCTTATTTTATTCTCAAGGTATCGTTTATAACTTTCGTTTACATACTGCGGCAAATTGCAGAAAAAGGCAAACCGTGGTGTTTTACCGGGCAACTGGGTAATGAACTTAATTTTGACAAATTTCCCTTTAATGGCCGGAGGAGGATAAGCTTCAATAAAAGGAAGCATGATGTCATTAAGCTTCCTGGTTGGGATACGTCTTGCCCTGTTATCGTAGACTTTCATGGCTATCTCAACAGCTTTATGAATACGTTGCTTCTCCAGTACAGAGGTAAAAATAACCGGAACATCATCAAACGGCTCCAGTTTATGTTTTATCGCTTTTTCAAACTCCAGGGCTGTTTTATGGTCTTTTTCCACCAGATCCCATTTGTTTACAAGGATAACCACTCCTTTACCATTCCTGACAGCCAGGTGCACAAGGTTCATATCCTGGGAATCAAGCCCGACAGTTGCATCAAGCACCAGAATGGCTACATCACACTCTTCAATAGCCGTGACTGAACGCATCACTGAATAAAACTCTATATCCTCCTTCACCTTTGCTTTTCTGCGGATCCCGGCGGTATCAACAAGAATAAAGTGTTTTCCGAAGGCATTGTATTCGGTATGGATAGAATCCCTGGTGGTTCCTGCAATCTCGGTCACAATATTCCTGTCAACACCAAGCAATGCATTTACCAGGGATGATTTTCCCACGTTTGGTCTTCCTACAACTGCTACCCTTGGCAGCGACTTTTCCTTTTCCACAGCAGGTGCCTCTTCGGTATCCTCATCTTCCTGTTCTGTATTTATTTCGTCTTCAAGAGGAGGCGGTAGAAGACTTACAACCTTATCAAGGACTTCTCCCGTTCCGCTTCCGGAAATGGAAGAAAGGCAATACAACTCATCAAACCCGAGTCCGTAAAATTCGGAAGCCTCGTATTGCCTTGCCGAATTATCTACTTTATTCACCACCAGCAATACCGGTTTATTGCTTCGTCTTAGCAGATTGGCTGCTGATTTATCCAGATCGGTTATACCCGTTGACACATCAACCATGAACAGAATCACGTCCGCTTCGGCTACTGCAATCTGCACCTGCCTGTTAATGGCCGATTCAAAAACATCTTCACTGTCGGGCACAAAACCACCTGTATCCACAACTGTGAAATTTCTGCCGGTCCACTCTGACTGCCCGTAATGACGGTCACGTGTTACACCCGAGAAGTCATCAACAATGGCAACTCTCCCACCTACAAGTCTGTTAAACAATGTAGACTTACCAACATTTGGTCTTCCGACTATAGCTACTATACTTCCCATTATTATTCTTCTTTGTATCCGAACTGACGGAGGAGCTTATCACTATCTCTCCAGTTTTCTTTAACCCGCACAAAAGTCTGCAGGAACACCTGTTTTGCGAAAAATTTCTCAAGATCTCTTCTTGCTGCAACGCCCACAGCTTTGATTGCGTTTCCTCCTTTTCCGATGAGAATCTGCTTTTGAGACTCCCTCATCACATAAATCTCAGCGCTGATCCGCAATAGTTTTTCCTCGTCTTTAAACTCTGTCACTTCAACCTGCACCGAATAAGGGATTTCCTCCTTATACCTCATCATAATCTTCTCACGAATGATCTCCGATGCAATAAAACGCTCGGACCGGTCTGTGATCTGGTCGTCAGGATAATATGCAGGATTTTCAGGAAGCAACATGAGCACCCTTTCCAGGAGCAGGTCCATATTAAATTTATTCAATGCCGATACCGGAATAACCGCCTCACAATTCACCTGTTCTTTCCAGAACTTAACTTTTGCAAAAACCTCATCATTGTCTTTCAGTTCATCCACCTTATTAAGCAGAATGATCAGGGGTGTTTTAATCAGCCTCAGCTTTTCAATCAACGCCTCATCCTGTTCACTTTCCCGGGTATGGTCGGTAATAAAAAGTACGATGTCCGCATCAGAAAGGCTCTGATTAACAAACTCCATCATATTGCCATGGAGCTTATATTTAGGTTCGATTATTCCAGGTGTATCGCTGAAAACTATCTGAAAACCCGGTTTGTTGAGGATCCCCAGAATCCTGTGCCTGGTGGTCTGAACCTTTGGTGAGATGATGGAAATCTTTTCCCCGATCAAAGCATTGAGCAGGGTGGATTTTCCCACATTGGGCTTACCTATGATACTGACAAATCCGGCTTTATGCGACATGATATTCTTTTGAATTGTTTCATGAAGAGGTGCGGACTGCGCTAAAGCTTCAACACGAAACGCTTTTTTACATTAAAAAAAGCCGCTTTTTACTGCGGCTTTTCCTTGGTTGCGGAGACAGGACTCGAACCTGTGACCTTTGGGTTATGAGCCCAACGAGCTACCACTGCTCCACTCCGCGATTTGGAGGGCAAATATAGTTCAATAATACCGGACTGCAAACCACCGGCTCAAAATATTTTCCAAAACGGCTTCAAAATGTTTGCTTTGTGTAATTGATTCAGCCAGTTAACCGCAAATGAAAGACCTCAAAAAATATTATATAATCCCTGCTCCCCCCGATGAATTGTATCTCGCACTGACCAATGAGGCTACCATTCAGCTCT
>JADMIO011319576.1_pt1 | contig 21510 bp, 15 predicted proteins | sample 8958161 | NCBI WGS metagenome assembly JADMIO01 (sample SAMN16585339, study PRJNA669376) | soil metagenome | isolation source: Crop rotation soil | place: USA: Cullars Rotation, Alabama | collected 2011
CGACAACTTGTCCACGTGGAATTCTAAGCTTAGGATCCCAATGTGCTGGAAAGACTGGGCAGCGGTGCCGAGCAAGGTTGTGCCGTTATAAAAATCGATCCTCGAAATCGTCGCGCCGCTGGCCGCCGCATTGGCTGCGATGGCAAGTGTGGCCGGACCGGCGACGCTGCTGTTGTTGGCCGGCGCCGTGATGCTGACGGTGGGGGCAACATGGGCCTTGACGGTAAGGTTGACGACGGCCGAGGTGGCGGTGGCCCCCAGGCTGTCGGTGACCTTGGCGGTCAGCGTGTAGCTGCCTACCGCGACATTGGTCCAGCTGTAGGTATAGGGCGTGGACGAGAGCGCCGCGTTGCCGAGCAAGGTCGTACCGTTGTAGAACGCGACCTTGGTGATGGTCGCGCCGATGGTGGCGGCATTGGCCGAAAGGGCCACGGTGGCCGGTCCGTTGATGCTGGCGTTGTTGGCGGGGGCAGTGATGCTGACGGTGGGAGCCGGATGAGTCACCGTGATCTTGACGGCGGCCGAGGTGGTCACCGAGCCCAGGCTGTCGGTGGCCTTGGCAGTCAGCGTGTAGCTGCCTACCGCGACATTGGTCCAGCTGTAGGTGTAGGGCGCGGACGAGGACGACGCGTTGCCGAGCAAGGTCGTGCCGTTGTAGAACGCGACCTTCGTGATGGTGGCGCCGCTTGCGGCGGCGTTGGCCGTGATAGCAACAGTGGCCGGTCCCATGATGGCGGCATTGTTGAGCGGTGCGGTGATGCTGACGGTGGGGGGCGTATGAGCCGCCGCGACCGCATTGCCGGCGGACGCCATGGCGTCGGCGCCGCTGCCGAGTTCGAGCGTTTCATCGATCAGGTTGGAACCATGCCCGAACGGGTCGATCGCCTGCGCCAGGAAGCTGATGCGTCCGCTTGCCGGCAAGGCGGCGGCATAGCGGAAGGTGCGGTCGCTGGCGTCGAAGACGAATTGTTCTCCGATAGGCTGTTGGCCGAGCATGGCGTCGATGCGGTAATGCTTCAGGTCCTCGGCGGAGAACTGGCAGGCGCCGCTGAAACACAGGGGGTCGACGCCGAGAACGAAGCTGGTGTGGGCGCCGGCCGTGAGGCGATTGCTTGCAGGGGCCAGCAGGCTGAGGATGGGTCCGGGCGCGAACGGGGTGGCGCCGATATGGAGAGCCGGTACCGTGGCGATCAAGGTGGCGGGGGAGTGCCTGGCAAGGTCCAGCCGGCTCAAGCCATTTGTGTGGCCGATCCAGAGGCAGTGGTTGGCGGCATCGTGGGCGAGTGCGTAGGGATCGGCAATGTCGAGGGCGCCCAGTGCGGTGGACTGGGGAAATCCGGTCGCCGAATACGCGGTCAGCGCCGTTCCGGACAGGCTCCACAAGGTGCCGGAGGCGGGATCGAGTACCGTCGACACCGTGGCAGGCAAGAGCGAAAAGCTGCGTTGCTGTGCGCCGCTGTTGAGGTCCAGTTGGACCAGCTGGACGGTATTCCAGAGCCAGATCCTTTGCCGCATCGAGTCGACGGCGAATTGGCGGGAGGTCTCTCGCATGGCGTCCGGCGTCGCGAGACTGGCGAGCAAGCTTCCTTGCCGGTCGTAGTGGCGCAGCGGGCCGTCGGCGCCAAGTATCCACGGCGTTTGATCGAGCGCGAGCGCCAGGTCCTGCACCGGCGTTGCGACAGCGAAGTCGGACAGAATGTCGCCGCCGGCGCCGAGGTGGAGCACGCGCGTGCCTTCGCTGAGCCAGAGCGAGCCGTCGTAGGGGTCGGCGCGCAGATGCGGCGCATGCAGGCCGAGGGCGTCGAGGCGCCAGCTGCGTGCTGCGCTGCCGGCTTCGCCCAGGTGGTGCAGGTGGGTGCGCGAGGCCGCCCAGGCGCCGCCCTTGCCGTCGGCTGCCAGGCTGCTGACGTCGACGATGGCCGGCGTCTGCAGTACAGCGCCTTCTGCGCTCAACTGATATACGCCCTGCTGGTCGGACAGCCAGACCGATGTGGGGGCTGGGGCCGCGCCCGCGAGGCCAATGCCGAACCAGAGGCAGCAGGCCAGCCACCAGGACAGCAGGCGATGCAGCGCGACCTGTCCGGCCGGCTTGTTCTTGATTTCATTGCGCATGTTGGTGCTGACTCCGGCTTGCTGTTCGGGTAATGGGTGGGAGAAGAGCTTCATGGTTGCACCAGATCCTGCTGCCGCGTGGCGACCTGCTTGCCGCCGAGGTAGATGTATTCCTTCAGGTTGACGCCGGGGGTCTGTTCCCACAGCAGCTTGCCGCCCAGGCCGTAGATGAAATAGGTCGCCACGCCATTTTTTTGCGTCCGCACCCGCAGGTTCGACCCATCGTAGTCGTACACGCTTTCGGTGGCCTGGCCGCATTGCGCGCACACCATATTCGATGCGCTGTCGTGCCGGAAGCCGACGCCTCCTTTCGTGGAAACGTTGCCCCGGGGGTCATAGGTGTAGCTGTCGGTCGCCGTCAATACTCCGCCGGTGGTTTTTGCGACGCCGGTCAACAGGTCGCTGGCCGGGTCGTAGCTGTAGACGCGCGCTCGCGATTCGTTGGTGCCGTCGCCCCATGCCTGCTTGAGGATATTGCCCCGGCCATCGTAGGAGGCGTTATAGACGCCGATCCCGGCGCCGGTCACGCTCTTCAAGCGATCGATATTGTCGTATGTCATGATGCGGCTTCCCGTCGTCGCATCGTCGATCTGGATGACATTGCGGTTGTTGTCGTAGAAATAGTTTTTGCTGAGGACGGGCGTGTCCTTGGCAACCGTCAGGCTCGCCGGCAGCAATAAGGGATTGAGTTCCACGGTGGTCTGTACGCCGTTGGCATACCGCATGCTGCTGATTGCGCCGCTCGGATGATGCGATACGGCAGTCACATAGGGGAGCGCCTGGGTCGGACGGCCAAACCCATCCGGGTTGTAGCTGACGCTCTTGCCGGAACCATAGGTCAAGATCGACAAGGCATCGTTGCTGTTGTAGGTGTAGTAGTTGCCGATGGTGTTGCCATCGATCGTCAGGATTTCCTGCTGAAGATTCTTGTTGCGGTCATACACGTAGGACTGCACCACGCGACCGTTGTCGACCGACTTCAGCTTGTCGTCCTTGTAATAGGTCCGTTGCACCGAGGTATTGTCGGGATAGAGCACCGACTTCAGGCGGTTCAGGTTGTCATACACATAGGTGGTCTCGGCCGTTGCGCCCACCGTGCGGCCGGTCATGTTGCCGATGGCATCGCGTCCATACAGCGTGGCGCCGGTTTCCGGGTCGCTCTTGGACATCAGGAAATGGCGTCCGTCATAGTTGTACTGACGTGTCTTCCCACCCTGTTTGACGGTCGTGACCTGTCCTGCGCCGTTGCGCGTGATGTCGACGCTGGAGCCGGGCTCCGGTGTTGCAATCGCCATTAATTCGCGCTGGTCCGGATCGGAAAATGCACGATAGGTGTAGGTAAAATCCTGGTATCCGTTCACCCCGCATGAACATTCCCAAATTGCGCAGTGCGAACTGCTGGGTCGCATGTTCCAAGATGGATGTCGTCGAGGCGACAAGCGGTTGATCTGCGTGAAACCGATAGCGCGCTAGCCGATCATAACAAGCATGGAAATCGACCTGACCAAGCCGGCACCGCAAGTCCAGACGTTGGAGGAAGCCCAAGCGTTGATCAACGCGTTGTGGTCGCTGCTGCGCCGGCAAGCCCAACAAATAGAAGCGCAGGCAAGGCAAATTGCCGCCCAGGCCAAGCGCATTGACGAGTTGGAAGAGCGTCTCAACAGCAACTCGCGCAATTGCTCCAAACCGCCCTCGACGGATCAAGTCAAGAATCCCGTGCCCAAAGCGCCTGCAGGCAGCGGCAAGAAGGCCGGCGGCCAACCGGGCCACACCGGGAAAGGACGGGCGCTGTTGCCGCCGGAAGAGGTCACCCACTTTCACGACTGCCATCCTGCCCCGCAGTGTGATTGCGGCAGCACAGTCAGGACGAGCCGGCTCAGTTGGCGGCACCAGGTCATCGAGGTGCCGGCCATCGAACCGGTAGTCACCGAATATCGTCTGTATGCCGGGATCTGCGAGGGCTGCGGCAAGCAGCACGAGGCGGCATTGCCGCCGGGCGTTTCCGCGCGGCTCACCGGTCCACGCCTGCTGGCGCTGATTGGTACGCTGACGGGCGGCTACCGCCTCTCCAAGCGGCTGGTGCAAGGCTTGCTGCAAGACTTGTTTCACGTCGATCTCAGTGTGGGCACGATCAGCCAAAGCGAAGAGATTCTCAGTGCGGCCTTGGCCCCGATCGCACAAGAGGCGCATGATCACGTCAAGCAAGCGGCGCTCGTGCATGCCGATGAAACGGGCCACAGGGAACAAGGCCGCACGCAATGGATGTGGGTCGCCATTGCCGGACTGGTGAGCGTGTTCCTGGCTCGTGCGGCGCGCAGCGCAGACGTCGCCCGGGAGTTGCTGGGTGAGCGCTTTGCCGGCATTCTCGTTGCAGACCGGTATGCGGCCTATCACTGGATCGAGGCGCAGCGCCGGCAAGTGTGCTGGGCGCATTTGCTGCGCGACTTCACTCGAATCGCCGAGCGCAGCGGCGCGGCGGGCCGGATCGGCGAAGAATTACAGACGCTGACGCACCGTATTTTCCGTTTCTGGTATTGCGTCAGGGACGGCACCTTGAGCCGAGAGGGCTTTGCCAACCACATGCTGTTCCTCCAGGCACAGGTGGAAGCGGCCTTGCACAGAGGCAGCACCTGCGGCGAATCGAAGACGGCCAACACCTGCAAGAATCTCTTGCAGCACAAGAGTGCACTATGGACCTTCGTCGATACACCGGGCATCGAGCCGACCAATAACCTGGCCGAACGGACGATCCGCAGCTATGTCATGTGGCGCAAGATCAGCTTTGGCACGCAGTCCAAACGCGGTTCACTCTACATGGAGCGGGTCATGACCGTCGTCGGTAGTTGCAAGCTTCAGGGACGCAACATCCTGAATTTCATCACGCAAGCCGTGCGCGCTCACGCAGGTAACGGGACTAGGCCTTCTCTGGTACCGATTGCAGCGGGGTGAACGATTACAAATCCTGCGTCCGTTCGTTCGTGAGTTTGACGGTGTTGGAGGCGTAGTAGTAGCTGCGCCAGCTTGATGCAAAATGAACGTCGCGGTCGGACCCGTGCCCGATCAGTTGCACGCGGCCGAGCGGATCGTATACGTAGCCGGTGCCGATCGCCGCATTGGGATAGCTGGTGAAAATACGGCGCCCAAGCGGATCGTATGCGTGGGATTGCAAAACGGCAGAGCCGGTTGCGGCATCGGTGTGTCTTACCTCTGCTTCACGCCCGAAGCCGTCGAAGGTGACGACTTCCGTGTAATTGCCGCGCTGGGTGGTGCGCGTATTGACTCCCCACACGATGGTGACCGGATTGCCGACCGGATGCGTCACACTGGTCAAGCGATTCAAATCATCGTAACCGTAGTCCGTGGCCGCCAGTTCGCCGTCGGTTTGCGACATGACATTTCCGGCATCGCTCACCACCCGGGTAATCAGCACGCCTTCCGGATGCTCTTCACGTTGCGCAATGCCGCGTTTGTATTGCTTGTAGTAGACGGTGTTATTGCGCGCATCGGTACGCGACTCAAGATCGCCCTCCGCCGTGTAGGTGAAATTGGTGGCCACGCCATACCGGTTTTCTGACGTGAGATTGTGCCTGGCATCAAAGTCGCGCGTGATGGTGCCGATTGGTTCGTCTCCACCGCCGGGATTGTTGAGCGTGCTGGTCTCGTCCTTCTTCGTGTGCAGTATCCATTTATTGGTGTCGACCAGATAGCTTACGGTGGTGGTTTTGGTGGCGGTGCCGGTCTCGGTGATCGTGCCGGGATTGCCATATATGTCCATGTTGCCATAGGACACAGAATACTCTTGACCATTTCGATTGGTAGTTCTACCGGTGGCAATCGGAGCATAGATGGCCAAATCATAGGTAAGTCCATCGGCGCGGCGATTGGGCTGCAGCGAAATAAGCGTACCGCTCCAGTTATTTCCTTCCATTTGAATACTGCCGATTTTTGTGAACGCCAACAAACCAATGTTAAAAACACCGCCGATCGGTATGCTCGTATAGCCGATATGCGAATAGACGCGCGTGCCATCAGGCCCCTGAATCGTGGTTTGGTCCAGTTGAGCCGAGTTGTCCGGATCCAGAATAAAAGAATAGGGAGGGAACTGAGGCATCGTCGGACCGACATTCTCAGATACTGAATCCAAGGCCTGGGTCGCCGGTTTGTAGCTATAGGTCCAGGTCCCATCGCCTGCCACTTTTTTGGAAATGACCGTGCTTCTCGGAAGAGCGACCGCCGCGTAATTGACAAAATCATAGTTGTAGTCGATCGTGCCGCCGGTCGGATAGGTCATCTTGGCGATCGATGCACTGCCGGCCGTGCCGATGGGCGTCAGGTTGTATTGGTATTTCCATGAGGTGCCGTCAGCCCGCTTTGCTTCGGTCAGATAAAACCGGTACGCCATCGTCGTGGACGCCTCGTACGAATAGGTCATGTACGTCACGGTTTGATCGCTGTTGGTCAGGCTGTGCAGCATCCCGTTTTCGTCGTAGTGGAAGCGCACTGCGCGGCCATCTCCGGTGCTGACGGTCTGCACGCCGAACGAGACGCCGCCAGAGACTACCGTGGTGGTGTAGGTGAAGGACATGACATTGCCGTTGCGGTCGGTGATCTTCGACGTGTGGTAGGCATTGACCGGATGCAGGGTATCGCCTTCCGTCAGGTTATTCAGGATATTCATGTCATAGCGTGTCCCGTCCGGCGATAACACCGCGTAGCCGCCGCCTGAACAAGTCGCTTTCCAGAAATTGGAGGTGATGTAGGAGGCATTGTCGAGAGCGACATACATGATCTGCCGGCTACCGTCGGGCAATTCCAGCACGGGATTTTTTGAGGCGGGCGCAGTGAAATCGCACAGATCGGTGCTTGCCGAGCGCAAGACCCGTCCGTAATGCATGGTCCAACCGATACCGGAGGCCGAATTCGACGGAAATTCTTCGCCTTGGCTGGTGTATGAGCGCTGCACCTTCAAGTCCATGCCCCCATTGCCGGGGATGAACAAATCAACATAGTGCAACTGCAGTTTGCCGGTGAAGGTATCGATATGCTCGTTCGCATGTTGATTCACGTATTGCCGGTTGGGCGACATGCCCGGTTCCTGATAGAAGCTCGGGATCGGCTCGGTAATGCCGTCCGCGTGGGAATTTGCCGTGAAAAAAAAGCCGAACAGCACGGCGGCGAATACCGAGAAAAAATAGGAGGATTTCATGACTGCCCTGATGGTCTTGATTTATTCAGTTTGTTTTTGCCGCTTTTACTGTCGGGTTCCTGCTTGATCAGTAAAAACGTGATATCCCAATGCGTCATGGCAATGACATTTGACGTGCCAATCTATTCTTATTGGTCACATTGATATTGTTTTTTGGGAATTTATTCGAATGCCGGGCAGAGAGTAACAGAGCTAAATACTTTTAGTTCACGGATTTTGTTAATTCTTGTTAAATATTTATTTAATAATTAAAAATATCAAGAAAACAATCTCGCGTCATGCGATTTGCAAGGCTTTTGTTTCCTTTTGGAATTTTTTATGAGCACTGACAAGTCATCAATGCCCTTTCCTTGTCAGCGCTAGCAAGAAAGAAATGGATTTACGTCGATTTTCTTGCAGGCTGAGTGATGGCCTGGCCTCGCTGCTATTTCTCTCCAGTCTGCAAACGCCACAACCCAGCATAAATCCCGCCGCCGGCGAGCAGTGCCTCATGCGTTCCTGATTCGACAATACGCCCGCCATCCAGTACATGGATGCAATGCGCATGCCGGATGGTCGACAGGCGGTGCGCGATGATCAGGCTGGTACGCCCCACCACCAGGCGTTCGAGCGAACGCTGGATGGCCGCTTCGGTTTCGTTGTCCACCGCCGAGGTTGCTTCATCGAGGATCAGAATCGGCGGATCTTTCAGGATCGCGCGCGCCAGTGCGAGGCGCTGCCGCTGTCCGCCGGACAGTTTCATGCCGCGCTCGCCGACTTGCGTAAAGTAGCCTTGCGGCAGCGCTGCGATAAAGTCATGCGCTTCGGCTGCCCTGGCCGCGTTTTCAATGTCGGCCAGCGGCACGTCACGGGTGCCGTAGGCGATGTTTTCCGCGACCGTGGCGTCGGCCAGGAAAGTGTCTTGCGCGACATAGCCGATGGCGCGGCGCAAGTCTTGCAAATTGATCGCGCCGATCGGCTGGCCGTCGATCCGGATCTCGCCGCGCTGCGGTTCGTGGAAGCGCAGCAGCAACTTCGCCAGCGTGCTCTTGCCGCCGCCGGTGCTGCCGACAAAGGCAACGCTCTGCCCGGCCGGAACATGCAGGCGGATGCCATCAAGCGCCTCCGCAGCGGCGCCATCATAGGCAAACCCGACCTGATCGAATTCCAGTTCGCCGCGCACCTGCTCCGTTGCCAAGTGCTTGCCTTCGTAGGGGATCGCCACCGGCGTTTGCAGCAAGTCCATCACGCGCTGGATCGAGGCCATCGAGCGCTGGAACAAATCGGTCATTTCAGCCAGTCGCGTCAGCGGCCAGAGCAGGCGTTGCGTCAGGTAGACCAATACCGAATAGCTGCCGACACCCAGTTCGCCATTCAAGGCCAGGAAGCCGCCGTACAGCAGCGTCACGGTGAAGCCGGCCAGGATCGCCATGCGGATCACCGGCGTGATCGCAGCGGACCAGCGGATCGCCTCGCCGTTGCGGGCGCGGTAGGCGTCCGAGCCCTGACGGATATGCTCGGCTTCGAAATCCTCGGCGGTGAAGGCCTTGATGGTTGCGATGCCGGAGAGGTTGTTGTTGAGCCGCGTTGCCAGCGCGCCGGCCGCTTCGCGCACGGCGGTGTAGCGCGGTGCGAGCCGCGACTGGAACCAGAACGCGCCATACAGGATGAAGGGTACCGGCACCAGCGCGAGAAACGCCAGTTTGCTGGTGAGGGCAAAGAACACCGCGCCGACCATGATCGTGCCGCAAAACACCTGGATCAGATCGTTGGCGCCGCCGTTCAGGAAGCGCTCCATCTGGTTGATGTCTTCGTTCAGAACTGCCAGCAGGTTGCCGGTGCGATTGCGCTCGAAATAGGCCAGCTCCAGCTTCTGCACATGGCGGTAGGCTTCCATGCGCATGTCGTGCTGCAGGTTCTGCGCGAGGTTGCGCCACCGGAGTTCGTACAGATATTCGAACAGCGATTCGCCGACCCAGATCGCGACCGTGAGCAGCGCCAGCAAGACCAGTTGATCTTTCGGGTCGGCGATACCGAGGCGGGCCACGAAGGAGTCCTTGCGATTGACCACGACATCGACCGCGACGCCGATCAGGATTTCCGGCAAGACGTCGAATATCTTGTTGAGAACCGAGTAAAGCGACGCGATGATGACATCGGAGCGATATTGGCGGGCGTAAGCGAACAGGCGGCGGAGTGGGTGCATTGGGGTCGGTTGAATGTGGTCCGGGACGGCTGCGATCGGCAGGTCCGGACATTCTATGCGATATGATATTTTGCCGTGGCGGCGCGGCCGTTTCGCGGCTTAGGCGCTATCATCACGGGCTTGAACAAGCCAGGCCCTTCTCCAGATGCAAACCATATTGATCATCGGCGCCGGATTCAGCGGCACGCTCACTGCGGTTCAGTTGCTGCGTCAACACAATGCAGGCGAGGCATTGCGCGTCGTACTGATCGAACGCTCGGCCACGATGGCGCGCGGTGTCGCCTACGCCACTCGGCACGCGGAACACATACTCAACGTCCCGGCCGGCAACATGAGCGCACTGCCGGATGATCCCGATCATTTCCTGCGCTTCTGCCAACGCAGCGATGCCGCAACCACGCCCTCCTCGTTTGTTGCGCGCCGGCAGTATGGCGACTACCTGGCGTGGCTGCTGGAGGAAACCGAAGACAAGCGGCAAGCGAACATTTCGCTGCTGCGCATACAGGGTGAAGCGACCCGAATCGAATACCTGCGCGACAAATCCGGAGCGAGAGTCAGTCTCGCCGACGGCCGCAGCTTCGAAGCCGATCGGGTCGTACTGGCATCGGGCCACGATCAGCCGCAGAATCTGCAAGTGGAAAATGCCGATTTCTACCGCAGCGCACGCTATGTGCGCGATCCATGGGCTGCCGGGGGCATTGATTCCGATACGCTCACCGAATCGACGCTGCTGATCGGAACCGGCCTCACCGCAGTCGATATCTGCGCGATGCTCACGAACAACGGCTACGGCGCAAAGGTGTACGCAATCTCAAGACACGGCCTGCTGCCGCAAGCACACCGGGTCGCACGCGTCGCGCTGCCGCACGATCCGCTGCCGCAGTTGAGCGGCGACACGTTGCAGAGCGTGCGCAAGCAATTGCGTGCGATCCGGCATCACATCGCCGTCCGCACCAAAGCCGGCGATGACTGGCGCGAGGTGATCGCTGCATTGCGGCCGCATACGCAATGGCTTTGGCATAACCTGCCTGCGGCGGAGAAGAAGCGTTTCCTGCGCCACCTGCGCCCCTACTGGGACAGTCATCGCCACCGCGTTGCGCCGCAGCCGCATGCGCTGTTCCGGCAATCGATCAAGTCCGGCGCGGTGACGATACTGGCGGGCCGGATTCACGATTTCCGCGAAAATGAGGATGGCGTGCAGGTGATCTGGCAGCCGCGTCATCGCAATGAAAACGCGATATTGAAAGTCGGGCGCGTCATCAACTGCACCGGGCCATCTTCCGATCTGGCGCGCTCCGGCGGTGGTCTGATCAGGCAACTGGTGCAGCATGGCATGATGCGCGGAGACAGCTTGCGCCTCGGACTGGAAGTCGCCGAAAACTGCGCGCTGATTGATGCGCAGGGCACACCTTCGGAAGTGCTGTTTTACATTGGGCCCCTGCTGAAAGCGCGCTATTGGGAGGCGATTGCCGTGCCTGAACTGCGTGTGTTTGCACAGACCCTGGCGAAGACATTGCTGGCTTCATTTCAGGCTCACGCCGATTGATGCAGGCGTGGCAAATTGGATTGCCCCGCTGCCTCGCCATTTCAAATAGACCATTGCGCCAGCCAGATTCATGGCGGGACCGGAACGATATTGTCCGATCCCGCTAGCATCAGACCGCCGCCAGCGCCTGTTCCAGATCCGCCAAAAGATCATCGATATGTTCGATGCCGATCGACAGCCGTACGGTGTCTTCGGTGACGCCGGCCTTCGCCAGCTCTTCCGGATTCAACTGGCGATGCGTGGTCGAGGCCGGATGGCAGGCGAGCGACTTGGCATCGCCGATATTGACCAGGCGCGTGAACAGTTTCAGCGCATCCTGGAAACGCGCACCGCCGCTCAATCCGCCTTCGACGCCGAAAGTCAGGATGCCCGAAGGTCGGCCGCCGAGATATTTTTTCGCCAGTGCGTGATCGCGATGCTCCGGCAAGCCGGCGTAATTGACCCACTTCACCTTACGGTTCTTTTCGAGGAATTGCGCCACGCTGATCGTGTTCTCGACGATGCGATCGACGCGCAATGCCAGCGTCTCGATGCCTTGCAGGATGAGGAAGGCATTGAACGGCGAAATCGCGGCGCCGGTATTGCGCAGGGGGACGACCCGCGCTCGGCCGATGTAGGCCGCCGGACCGAAGGCCTCGGTATACACGACGCCGTGATAGGAGACATCGGGCTCGTTCAACCGCTTGAATCTTTGCTTGTGTTCGGCCCAGGGAAACTTGCCGGAATCGACGATCACGCCACCGATCGAATTGCCGTGACCGCCCAGGTATTTGGTCAACGAGTGCACCACGATATCGGCGCCGAATTCGAAAGGACGCAGCAGGTAAGGCGTCGCCACCGTGTTGTCGACGATCAGCGGCACGCCATGCTTGTGTGCGATTGCCGCAATCGCCTCGATATCGGTGATGTTGCCGAGCGGGTTGCCGATCGATTCGACAAACACTGCCTTGGTTCTGTCGTCGATCAGTTTTTCAAACGATGCCGGCTCGCGATAATCGGCGAAGCGCGTTTCGATGCCGAATTGCGGCAAGGTATGCGCGAACAGGTTGTAGGTGCCGCCGTATAAAGTCGCGGCGGAGACGATATTGTCGCCGGCCTCGGCGATGGTCATGATCGAATACGTGATCGCCGCCTGGCCCGATGCCAAGGCCAGTCCGGCGACGCCGCCTTCCAGTTCGGCCACGCGCTTTTCCAGCACGTCCTGGGTCGGATTCATGATGCGCGTGTAGATATTTCCAGGCACCTTCAAGTCGAACAGGTCGGCGCCGTGCTGGGTACTGTCGAACGCGTAGGATGCGGTCTGGTAGATCGGGACGGCGACCGCCTTGGTGGTCGGGTCGGGTGTGTAACCGCCATGCACTGCGATGGTTTCTAGTTTCATTCAGGACTTTCTGTTGTGGAAGGGCGAGTTTTGGAGTTGCGCTTACGGGAATTGGTTCGCCGAGGGAAACCAATGATAGAAAGGACGGGCGTGGGCTAACAACGAAGGAATTCGACTGTCGATATTTGGTGTCTGGCCGGGTCAAAAGAGGAGCACGCGAATGGCGTGACGCGGCAGTGCCCCGCATGCGGGTGCAAGACGACGCGCGAAGGGAAATGAGAATGAAGACGCGGCTGCGTTCAAAGCAGCCGCCAATTTACCGCCTGAACCAGCCGACACTTCAAGCAGACACAAGCTTTACATTGCTTGCGGCAGCCCTGGTTTCCGGCTCGTCCCTTGCAGTCTCAATGAACCCCTGGTTTCTTCAAGGCTCAAGAGTCAACACTGCATTTCCGGCCAGGATGACCAAGCCCTTGCTGGAGATCCCAACGGAGGCCGGCAAACTCACGCTGGTGGTCTGGATGGTTGCCGTTGCCCCCGGCCCAACATAGGTGCTGACGACACCGGCAGGGGTAATCTTGCGGATCGAATTATTGTAGTAATCGGCGACAAACACATTCCCGCTGCCATCCACCGCCAAGCCGTTGGGCAATGAGAAGCTTGCGGCGGTGCCGACGCCATCCACGTTGCCGCGGACACCGAGCGTCCCGGCGAGTGTGCTGACGACGCCGGCCGGCGTGATCTTGCGAATGTTATTGTTGCCGCTGTCTGCCACATACAGGTTGCCGGCTGCATCGATTGCGAGGGCAGAAACAAAATTAAATTTCGCCGCAGCACCAATACCATCCGCGCTGCCAAAGGTACCCGCCGTCCCGGCCATCGTGCTGACCACGCCGGCGGGCGTGATCTTGCGGATGGTACCGTTGCCGGCGTCCGCCACATACACATTCCCACTGGTATCGACCGCAACACCGAGGGGGAGATTAAAGGCAGCGGCGGCGCCGACTCCGTCCGCACTGCCATAGTTGTTCGCGGTGCCGGCAAACGTGCTGACGACCCCGGCCGACGTGATCTTGCGAATGGTATAGTCGGAGAAATCTGCTACATATACATTCCCATTGGCATCGACCGTAACACCGACGGGATAACTGAAGTTCGCTGCGGCTCCGGTGCCGTCCACACTGCCATAGTTACCTGCGGTGCCGGCAAACGTGCTGACGACGCCGGCGGTGGTGACCTTGCGGATGGTAGCGTTGTCGGAGTCGGTGACGAATATAGTCCCGTTGGCGCCCACCGCGAGGGCATTGGGGTAGGCAAAGCTGGCAGCAGTACCTGTGCCATCGACACCGCCGACATTGCCTGCAGAACCCGCCGGTGTACTGACCACTCCGGCAGGTGTGATTTTGCGGATGATATTGTTATAGTAGTCAGCCACGAAAACATTGCCGGCGCCATCCACCGAGACGCCGGTCGGATAAGAGAATTTGGCAGCAGCGCCGGTCCCGTCTGTACTGCCATAGCCGGCCGCAGAACCAGCCAGCGTGCTGACCACCCCGGCAGGCGTGATCTTGCGGATTTTGTGATTGTTGTAATCGCCCACAAATACGTTTCCGCCGGTATCGACGGCTATCCCATAGGGCCGGCTGAAGCGTGCAGCCGCGCCAGCGTCATCCACGTCGCCGGCGTTGCCCGCCGTCCCGGCCAGGGTGCTGACCACGCCGGACGATGTAATCTTGCGAATCGTATGGTTGCCGTAATCGGCCACAAGCACATTGCCGCCGGCATCGACCGCGACATTGGCGGGGGAACTGAAGCGCGCCACATCTCCGGCGCCATCCGTACTGCCGCGAACGCCGGCCGCACCAGCGAACGTGCTGACTACTCCCGCAGAAGTGATCTTGCGAATCGTGTGGTTGTTGTAATCGGCCACAAACACATTGCCGTTGACATCGACCGCGACGCCGTTGGGCCGGGAGAAGCGTGCCGCCGACCCGGTGCCATCGGTGCTGCCGCTGCTGACGCCTGCCGTTCCGGCGAATGTGCTGACGACTCCGGAAGAAGTAATCTTGCGAATCGCATTATTGTAGCTATCAGCCACAAACACGTTGCCGCCGGCATCGACCGCCACACCGCCGGGCCGGTAGAAACGCGCGGCAAGAGCAACGCCATCCGCACTTCCACGTGAGCCCGAAACCCCCGCTAACGTCGTCACGACGCCATTCGGGGCAAGCTTGCGGATCGTGCTGCTAACGGTGTCGGCCACATAGACATTTCCCGCGGCGTCGGCCGCCACGCCTTGCGGGAAGTAAAAGCGCGCTGCAGCGCCAGTGCCGTCGAAATTCCCCGCCCCGCCAAAACTGCCCGCCAGCAATCTCACCTGGGGTTGAGGCGGCGCATCGCTCCCGCCGCCGCATGAGGTCAGTCCAAGCATCAAGGCGATAGCCGCACCAAAGATTGCGCGACGCAGCGTTTTGGTCGTTGCCAGACGTTTCATTGGAGATTTCATTTGCCGTCACCGTCCCATTTAAAAAATATTGAAATGTCCATGGCACGATCCAGGCTATTGGAGCAGCAGACGCGTGTATGGAGGAGGAAATCGATGCTACCGGTAGCTGCAACAAAAACTGGCGCGTACCCGGATTCAGGCCGACGCTCTTGACATAAATGCAGCTACCTGCGGCCGCAAATGAAAACACGGCGCATCTGTACCCTAGCACAGATGCAATGTTTTTCCTATGGACTACAACCGGGCTTGCGCGAGGTCTTGCGGCTGATCGAGGAGATGTGCGGGCGACTGTACAGGAGACCGCCATTCGCTGCAGATTGCTCCCTCATTGAAAAGTTGAGGTTTGAGTGTTACGGGACCTGATGGCAAGGATTATCCGACCGGCGCCTCAGCCCTGCGGCAAGGCTGCCGGACGAATCCGGGGGTCAGCGCAAAAGCAGAGGCCACACAATCACGGCCCAGGTAGCGGCCGCCAGCGACAAGGTAAGAAACACTGCCGCGCTGCCGAAATCCTTTGCATTCTTCGACAAGGGATTGCGTTCGAGCGAGACGCGATCGACCACGGCTTCGATCGCGGAGTTGAGAAGCTCGACAATCAGCACCAGCACGAACACGCCGATCAGCATCAGTTTTTCCAGCGGCGTGACAGGCAACAGCAAGGCGACGATGGTGGCCGATACCACCAGCACCATCTCCTGGCGAAACGCATGCTCGCCTTTCCAGGCTGATTTAAAACCTTCCATCGAATATCCGATAGCGCCAAGAATCCGCTTGAGGCCGCTTTTACTTTTGAATTCGCTGATGCGCTGTGGATGGTCGGTCATTCTCTTTTTCTGTCGTGGGTTCGTTGTTTGTAAAGTTCTCGAAACGTTTTTCCGGACGGCGCCGCCATCTCGCGCGTATCGGTCCAGCCGCCGGCAAACGGCAGCGAGGAAATCGACTTCTTGCGGCCACCCATCAATCGCATTACACGTACGCCGATCCTGGTCGCCAGGCTGTATAACGCCGGCCGCCTGGCCATGAATGCCCATACTGCATAGCTGAAATATTCGGTGCGCGGCCGCAGTTCGCCTTCGAATTGTTTCTCACGCAATTTTCGCAACAAGTCCGGAAGCGGGATTTTAACAGGACATACGACGTGGCACTCACCGCATAGCGTCGAGGCCTGCGGCAAGTCGAGCGCGTTTTCGATGCCGGCATAGGACGGCGTCAGCACGCTGCCCATCGGCCCCGGGTAGACCCAGCCGTAACTGTGGCCGCCGATCTTTTGATACACCGGGCAATGATTCATGCAGGCGCCGCAGCGGATGCAGCGCAGCATGTCCTGGAATTCGGTGCCGACCAGGCCGCTGCGGCCGCCGTCGACCAGCACGAAATACATGTGCTCGGGCCCATCCTGTTCGCCCTCGCCTTTCGGTCCGGTCAGCAAGGACACATAGTTCGAGATCGACTGGCCGGTGGCCGAGCGCGGCAGCAGGCGCATCACGGTCGCCAGGTCTTCCAGCGTCGGCAACACCTTCTCGATGCCGGTCACCACCACGTGCACCTTGGGCGGCAACAGCGTGCACATGCCCTCGTTGCCCTCATTGGTGACGATTGCGACCGAGCCGGTTTCGGCGATGATGAAATTGCCGCCGGTGATGCCCATCTCGGCTGACAGGAACTGCGGGCGCAACACCTCGCGCGCCTCGCGCGTCATCGCGGGGATGTCGGTCAGCAGCGGTCTGTGGTGGACCCGCGCAAACAATTCCGCGATCTCTTCCTTGTCCTTGTGCACCACCGGCGCGATGATGTGCGACGGCGCTTCGTTGCCATTGATCTGCAAAATGTATTCGCCGAGATCTGTTTCGATCGGCTGGATGCCGGCCGCTTCCAGCGCGTGATTCAGGGACATCTCTTCCGACACCATCGACTTCGACTTGGTGGCTTTCTTGACGCCGTGTTTTTTTGCAATCTCGACCACCAGGCGCGACGCGTCTTCCGCGCTTTCCGCGTACAGCACGGTCGCGCCGCGCCGCGTGGCTTCCTGTTCGAAGGTGTCGAGCCAGACATCCAGGTTTTCGATTGCGCGCATGCGGCGTTCGATCGCTGCATCGCGCGTGCCTTCAAAATCGTCCAGTTCGAGGATCCCCGAAGCGCGGCCGCTGACGAACTTGGTCGAGAGCTTTTTCAGGTTTTGCTGCAGCCGCTGGTCAGCCAGTTTCTGTCCGGCGCGCTGCTGGAAATGCATCGACTGGATTTCCATCAGGCGTCTCCCGCCAATACCTGCGCGACGTGCAGCACACGCGTCTTGTGATCACCGGTGCGGCGCAGGCGGCCTTCTATATTGAGCATGCAGCCGAGGTCGCCCAGCACCACGGCTTGTGCGCCGCTGTCATGGATGTTCGCGCATTTTTCATCGACGATCGCGCTGGAGATGGCGCCATATTTGACTGCGAATGAACCGCCGAATCCGCAACAGGCGCGGCTGTCTTTCATCTCGGTCAATTGCACGCCGGGGACTTTTTCCAGCAAGGCGCGCGGCTGGGACTGGACGCCGAGCTCGCGCAAGCCGCAGCAGGAATCGTGATAGGTGACGCTGCCCTGGAAGGCGTTGGCTTCGGGCTTCGGCAATTGGTCGAGCTTGATCACGCCATGTAAAAATTCAGTCAATTCAAATACGCGCGGCACCAGCTGTTGCAGCCGTGCGCGCCATTCCGGATCGTCGGCGAACAGGTCGGCATAATGCGTCTTGACCATGCCACCGCAGGAGCCGGACGGAATCACGACGTAATCGAATTGCTCGAATTCGCAGATGAATTTTTCAGCCAGGTCGCGCGCCGCCTTGCGGTTGCCGGCACTATAGCCGGGCTGGCCGCAGCAAGTCTGCATGTCGGGCACGACGACTTCGCACCCCGCCGCCTCGAGCAGCTTCAATGTGGAAAAGCCGATTTCAGGCCGCATCATATCGATCAGGCAAGTCACAAACAGTCCGACGCGCATCATGGCTCCAGGAAATAAGATGTGACCCATTATGACCCTGCAACATGAAAAAACCGCAGCGCGTAGCGATGAAAATATTTGGCACTTCGCGCCAAATATTTTTCGTGTATCTTTTTGATCTTTTCACAATGTGGTATAAATAGCTTATTGCAATGCACCAACCACAATATGAAACCCGAACCCATTTCCACTACCGATAAAACATCGATCCAGGTCATCGAACGCATGATGTCCCTGCTCGATGCGCTTGCTCAATATCCCGATCCGGTCAGCCTGAAAGAATTGTCGACCGTCACCGGCCTGCACCCATCGACGGCGCACCGGATCCTCAACGACATGGTGCTGAAACGTTTTGTCGATCGCGCCGACCAAGGCTCGTATCGCCTCGGCATGCGCCTGCTGGAATTGGGAAATATCGTCAAAAGCCGTTTGAACGTGCGCGAGGCGGCGCTCGATTTCATGCGCGGCCTGCACCGCAAGACTCACCAGACCATCAACCTGTCGGTACGCCAGGGCGATGAAATCGTCTATATCGACCGCGCGTTTTCGGAGCGGTCCGGCATGCAGGTGGTGCGTGCGATCGGCGGCCGCGCGCCGTTGCACCTGACCTCGACCGGCAAGCTGTTCCTGTCGATCGACGATCCGAAAGCGGTGCGCGCTTATGCGACCCGTACCGGCCTCGCAGGCCACAACAAGAATTCCATCACCGATCAAGCCAAGCTGGAACGCGAACTCAGCCTGGTGCGCGCGCGCGGCTATGCCCGTGACAACGAGGAACTGGAACTTGGGGTGCGCTGCATGGCTGCCGGGATCCGCGACGACTCCGGCAAGCTGATCGCGGGCTTGTCGATTTCAGCACCAGCCGACCGACTGCAGGAAGAGTGGCTGGAAGACCTGATCAGCACGGCCAATCAGATTTCCGAGGTACTGGGATACGTGCCGCAAACTACTGTCTGACAAACTCTTTTCAATGAAGGTTTCGGCGGCAGATTGGCGCCGAATGCCGGGCTTGCACTCACGAACATTAGCCCATTCTCGCCGATTACTTCAGGGCTGAATGATCGATGTGACGCGTCTGCGGCTGCGTTCACGCAGCGAACATTCACGTAGCGTGTCGGCCAGCGCCTCCAGATTCTGGACACCGTATATCGTCACGGTCTGGTAATTGACATCCGACGAACGCAGTTGCAAACGGCAGTAACCGGCCAGCCGCATCCCCAGCGGCTTGTGCACGTCGAAATGCTCGATCGTGAATAATTCGACGCTGTCCTTCACGGTCGAGAAAATCCCGCGCTCGATCTTCACCCGTTGCGTCGTAATCTGGTACGTGATCGCAAGGCTTTTCATCCAATAATAAATAAAGGCAATACCAAGCGTGCAGATGACGGCCAGCCATTGCCACGCGCTGTAGATGACGGCCGGGTGGCCGGAGTACAGCGGCTTCTCGGCTTCGTTTTCGCGGTCGGCGGAAAACGTCTGCAAATCGGTATTGCAGAAACGGCATTTGATGGCCGCCAGCTTGATGGTTTCGCCGCACACCGGGCAGGCCTTGGTATCGTTATTGTTCATGCATGTTCCTTCAGGATTATTGTCGTGGTTCGAATGTTTACGGTGCCTGTCCCGCATCAAATGCCAGCATCTTCCATGTCACGCCCATCCGGACGTCGGTCTTGAGTTGCACCAGCTGGCGCGACAGATAGGCCAAGTCCTTTTCCTTGCGCAACCGCTCGCCGAGCGGCCCCTTGAGAATGCCTGCGCCCGCCATCACCGCATCCAGGCTGCCATAGGCACGCAATAGTTTTGCCGCGGTCTTGACGCCGATCTTGGACACCCCGGGAATGCTGTCGGCGACATCGCCCATTAATGCAAACAGATCCACCAGCATGTCCGGCGGCACGCCAAATTTTTTCTCCACCCAGGCCCGGTCATGCCACTCGCCCTTGAAGTGATCCCACAGCGCCGCACCCTGTGCGATCAGCACATGCAAGTCCTTGTCGGTCGAGGCGACCACCGCGTCGCCGCGCCCCTCGCCCAGCCAGCGCAGGACTGCCGTGCCGATGACGTCATCGGCCTCCACCTGCGGCACCGAAACAACCTTCAATCCGATGGCTGCAAGCCTCTCGTAAAAGCCGGGCAAGCCGTCCCGCAGCGCAGCCGGCATCGGTTCCCTGTGCTCGCGATAGCGCGCGTACAGATCGTGGCGCCAGGTCGGTCCGCCGACATCGAAGGCGGCCAGCACATGGGTCGGCTGATGGCTAGTCAGCAGTTTACGGAAGGACGAAAGGGAATGCCTTAGCGCCAGGTCTGCCTTGACGGTCTCATCCGGCTCGGGGTTGGCTTCATAGACGCGCCGGACGATGTTGAGGCCGTCGATCGCAAGGAGTTTTCCGTTCACCAGTCGAGGCTCAGGCGCCGAGATACTGCCCCAGCATGGCGGTCACCTCGGGGTCGAGATCGACGAACTGCAAGCCGGCCTTGAAACCGTCGAGCTTGGTGTCCGTGCAATGCGACACCCTTGCATTGACGGAGACATTGTGGACCTTGCCGCTGAATGCCATTTCAAATGCAACGTGGACTTCCTGTCCCGGCGCCAGTGGCCGGGCGATATCGTTCAGGCTCATGCCGTATTTGCCGATATCCATCGTACGCACCGTCCAGCGCGCCGAACCTTCCACCGTCAGGATGGCCTTGATGCGCAACACTTTGCGCGGTGACTGTCGATTGTCAACATCCATGTCGTTTCCTGTCCTGGTTAGATCGAAGTGAGAGAGGTTGGCGCAGTGTCATTCAATATCTTCGACGTCTTCGAGCGCTTTCAGCTCCTTCAGGCAATTCAGCGCCGTCGCGGAGAGCCCCTTCATCAGGCGCGCATCGTCGGCACGCAAGCGATTGTCGGTGATCAGGATGTGCATCTTGCTCACATAGTCGCCCAGCGCGAGTATTTTCCCGAGGGGCGACATGTTCGCCGTATTATGGGTCGCCCCCTGCTCCTCGATCGCCTTGACGATGGATTCTGGAAAGTGCCATTCGCGCGCAATGCTGCAGGATAGGGTCCGGCCATAACCGATGAAGGAATTGAAAAAGCTGGCGGAACCGAGCAGCTCATTGCCGTCTGCCATCTGGTCCATCACCCGCAGCGAGACGATCAGTCCCACATTCTGGACCAAGCCGGCCAGGAAGGCCTCAAACGCGTCGACATCCTCTTCCTTCGCCAGCATGCGGTTTGCAATCGCACACTTTTCGGACTGATCCCAGACCCGCGGTGCAATCAATTTGGTGAAGTGGCCGGACTTCAAATCGATGATCGGCCGGAACGCGACGCTGGTGATCAATTGCCGCAAGCCGCTCTGGCCCAGCACCAGTACTGCATGCTCGATGCTGGTAATCGAAGTTTCCAGACTATAGCTGATGCTGTTGGCCAGCCGCACCACCGCCGCCACCAGCACGACATCATGCGAAATCTTGCGAGCCAAGTCCTTGCCGGAAAAGGTCTCGGTGCGCAGGCTGTTGAGCAATTGAGGAATCACGCCCGGCATCCGGCGCACCATATCGGCGCCGGATTGCTCGGACTTCACGGTTTTTTCAAGCAGCGCGAGAATCTTTCCAGCACAGTGGGATCCGAAGCTTGGAATTCACGTGACTTGAAGTCGCG
>JADMIO011460681.1_pt1 | contig 21510 bp, 17 predicted proteins | sample 8958161 | NCBI WGS metagenome assembly JADMIO01 (sample SAMN16585339, study PRJNA669376) | soil metagenome | isolation source: Crop rotation soil | place: USA: Cullars Rotation, Alabama | collected 2011
CGGCGGTATCCACACCGCGCGTGACGGCGGCACGATGAAGGTGGTGTCCACCTGCTGCGCCACGTGCACCTGCATCAGCCCGCTGGCGCAGTACGCCACCTGTGCCCAGGGGTGGGAGTGCGGCTGCAGGTGCGTGTCCTGCGGCACCGCGCGGTGCCGGATGCGCACCGGCCGTGCCGGCGTGGGCTTGAACGGGTCCACGTTGCCCAGGGGCAGCGATTTCAGGGGGGCTTTGCGTGACATGTCTGGAATTCGATAAATATTGGCAATTTATCTGGTGTTCGCAACGGCTCCCGAACTTACCATTGCGCCATGAGTACCGCAAGCCTTGCCTCCACCGCCGCTGCCGCCACTGCCCAGGCCCCCGCGGTTTCGCTGAAACAGGACGCCGCCATCATTGGCCTGGTGGGGCTGGCGCATGCCAGCTCGCATTTCGGCCACCTGCTGCTGCCGCCGCTGTTTCCCATCTTCATGAAGGAATTTGGCCTGAGCTTTTCCGAACTGGGCCTGCTGGTCACCATCTTCTTTGTCATCTCCGGCCTGGGCCAGGCCGGTGCCGGCTTTCTGGTGGACCGGGTGGGGGCCAGGCCGGTGCTGTTTGCCGCCCTGGGCATGTTCATGGCGGCCTGCCTGGCCGCTGCCACGGCCCATGGCTACCCGGGGCTGATGCTGGCCGCGGCCCTGGCCGGCTGTGGCAATGCTCCGTTCCATCCGGTGGATTTCACGATACTGAACCAGCGCGTGTCGGCGCCGCGCCTGGGCTATGCCTTCAGCGCCCACGGCTTGACCGGCAACCTCGGCTGGGCCCTGACGCCGGTGTTCCTGGTCGGCATCACCGCGCTGTCGAACTGGCGCACCGCCTATGTGTGCGCCGCGCTGCTGTACCTGGCGGTGATCGCGTTGCTGCATGTGAACCGCGACAAGCTGCGCACCGACATCGTGGTGCGCCACGCCGATGCCAAGGCCGGCGACGACTTTGCCTTCATGAAGCTGCCGGTGGTGTGGTGGTGCTTTGGCTTTTTCTTCCTGTCCACCATGACGATTGCCGTGGTGCAGAGCTTTTCCGCCTCCATCCTGAAGGCCATGCACGGCGTCAGCTTCGAGGCCGCCACGGTCACCGTCACCGCCTACATGCTGTGCGGCGCGGTGGGTATGTTTGTCGGCGGCTTTGTGGCGGCGCGTCATGCGGCCCACAGCGACCGGGTGGTGGCCCTGGCCATGACTGCCGGCGCGGCGTGCCTGGCGCTGTGTGCCACCGGGCTGCTGGGCGGCGCCGGCACCATGGTGGTGTTGGCGGCCACTGGCTTTGCGGTCGGGGTGGGCGGGCCGTCGCGCGACCTGATGATCAAGAAGGCCACGCCGAAGGGCGCCACCGGGCGCGTCTATGGCATGGTGTATTCGGGCCTGGACGTGGGCTTTGCGTGCTCGCCGCTGCTGTTCGGCCTGTTCATGGACCGGGGCTGGTTTGGCGCCACGCTGTTTGGCGCCGCCGTGGTGTTGTTGCTGAGTGTGGCCGCCGCGCTGGGCGTGGGACGGCGCATCGCCAGCGCCGCCTGAACGGCTTGGCGCCTGCGGTTTGACGCAGGCTATACATACCCCTGCGCTCGTGATGGTGCCTGGCTGGAGCGCCACGGCATAATTCCCGTCATGACACAACAAATGGCGGGCCATCTTCTTGTTGAATGCCTTGTGGCCCAGGGCGTTACCCATGCATTTGGCGTGCCGGGTGAGAGTTATCTGGCGGTGCTGGACGGCTTCCATGCACATGCCAACAGCATCCAGTTCATCATCAACCGGCAAGAGGGCGGCGCCGCCTTCATGGCCGAGGCGCACGGCAAGCTGACCGGGCGGCCCGGCGTGTGCTTCGTCACCCGCGGGCCTGGCGCCACCAATGCATCCATCGGCATACACACGGCGTTTCAGGATTCCACACCGATGGTGGTGTTCATTGGCGATGTCGCCAGCGACACGCGCGACCGCGAGCCGTTCCAGGAAGTGGACTACTGCGCTTTCTTCGGCCCCAGCACCAAAGGCATGGCCAAGCGGGTGGAGCGCATCGACGATGCCCACCGCATCCCCGAGTACGTGGCGCGCGCCTTTGCCCTGGCCATGAACGGCCGCCCTGGCCCGGTGGTGCTGGTGCTGCCCGAGGACATGCTGGTGCAGATGGTGGACCGCCGCAGCGTACCGGCCCCGCAGCGGCGCGTGGAGCCGGTCACCGCCTGGACCGACCCCGAGGCGCTGGCGGCGCTGCAAGGCATGCTGCTGGAAGCGCAGCGGCCCATCGTGATTGCCGGCGGCAGCGGCTGGACGCAGGAGTCGGCCCAGGCGCTGCAGTGGTTTGCCGAAAACTGGCAGCTGCCGGTGGGCAATGCCTTCCGCTTCCAGGACACCTTTGACAATTTCCACCCGAACTACGCCGGCGACGTCGGCATAGGCATCAACCCGAAGCTGGCGCAGCGCATCAAGGACGCCGACTTGGTGATTGCCCTGGGCCCGCGCCTGGGCGAAATGACCACCAGCGGCTACACGCTGCTGCAGGTGCCACGCCCGCAGCAAAAGCTGGTCCATATCCACGCCCATGCCGAGGAGCTGAACCGCGTCTACCAGGCCGACCTGGCCATCCATGCGGCTATGAACGGCGCGGCGCTGTCGCTGCTGACGCTGGCGGCACCGGTCAGCGTGCCCTGGTCGCAATGGACAAAGGACGCCTGTGCGGACTACGCCGCCAACCTGGTGCCGCAGGCCCTGCCCGGTGACGTCGACATGCCGGCCATCGTCGCGATGCTGCAAAAGCACCTGCCAGCGGATGCCGTGCTGACGAATGGCGCCGGCAACTTTGCCAGCTGGATACACCGCTTCTTCCGCCACCATGGCCTGGCCAAGGGCTTCAAAACCCAACTGGCGCCCACCAACGGCGCCATGGGCTACGGCGTGCCGGCCGGCATTGCCGCCAGCATCGTCACCGGGCGCACCGCCTTCACCATCGCCGGCGACGGCGATTTCCTGATGAACGGCCAGGAACTGGCCACCGCCATGCAGCACGGCGGCAAGAGCATCATCGTGCTGCTGAACAACGGGATGTTCGGCACCATACGCATGCACCAGGAGCGCGAGTACCCCACCAACGTCAGCGGCACGCAGCTGCACAACCCTGACTTCGCGGCACTGGCCCGGGCCTATGGTTATTTCGGCGTGCGCATTGATCGCACAGCCCAGTTTGAGCCCGAACTGCTGGCGGCGCTGGAGCGCAAGGAGGGTACGCTGATCGAGATCACCTTGGATCCTGAGGTCATCACGACGCGGGGTACCTTGTCTGCGATCACCTCAAATGCTTTGAAGGCTGCGCAGAAGTAACCCTTCTCGCTGACAAGGTTGGCGGTGGCCGACGCCACTGGGGCGCATGGCTCCGGGAATGTCCCCCGGCCTTCGGCCTCCTCCTTGATTTCCCTGCGCCATACGCCCCAGCGTCATCGGCGGGCAGTTGTGTTGGCATACGTGGCGTTGGGATACCTACATCGCATGCGGGATCAGGTTCCTAGTTTGTGTAGTTGAGCTTGCCTTCCAAGACAGCCCTTACCTCTGTCAGTACCCCAATCTGAGTCCTATAGAGGTGAGAATTCTATGTAGTCACACGTGCGCTGATGCGTCTTTTGCCGCCAGTCATATACGAACACTCGCTCATCAAAGCCACTGCACTTTCCGCCCAATGGAAGCTCTCCGTTGGGGTTGGTGATTGCCTTTCGAGCGACGTATTTCCAAAAGTAAGACTGCTTTCCCCCAAAGCTGAGCGGTTCGGATTCGAAGCGATTGAGTTGAACGATGCCGCACGGGCCGTCAGGTTGACTATCCGCGACCCACGACCCAGGGCCCTTGTCAGCAGGAATGAAGCGAAATGTTTCTTGGTAGGTATGAACGCTAGCTCGGCAAGTTCGCCGGTCACGCTCTTGCTCCAATCTAGTGACGTTTAAGTAGCTCTCCTCGGAGGGTTTGTCGCAAGCCTTGACAAATGCCGCTGCCATATCAGTTGTGTCTCGCTTTTCTAGGGGGGTCAATGCATTCAGTGCTTCGGGTTTTGGTACGGTCTTGGTGCCCTGCAGAGCACCAAGCAAATCTCTAAACATCTTGCAGTCATCCTGAGAGGGCTTCCACGTTGGATACTGCTTGCGAGCGGACGCGATCCGTTCGGGTAAATCGGCGAATGTAGCTTTTGGGCGCACCGAAACCTGCTCAAATCGACAACCCATCCGACCACCAACTGGCGGGTCGCACCGATATGTCAACGAATGGACCTCCGAAGTGTTGTAGAGCAGACCTATAGTTGGCCATTCTGTCTGTGCAAAAGCTAAGTGGGAAGCCACAGTCAAAATTAAGAAGGCAGCAGCATTTCGCAATTGATTTCTCATCACCGTCATCGCGGAGGTCGAGTGTGAAATTCGTATGCAAGAAATGAACTTGGTAAAGGTCACTGCTCAACTCCAGTGCTTCTATTGATGGCATTCTGCCTGAGCTTGCATGGGCTTGTATCTTCGGCGCACAAGCCACATCCCCAGGATCAGGTCGATGTGGCATTCGGCGCAGTGACATCAAGGAGGAGGGCCGCAGGCCCGGGGGACAGTCACGGAGCCGAGTGCCGCGTCGGCATGATCCCCGCAAACCAAAGCAGAAAATCTGGTGCTCAACGCCCAGGCAAGGCCACATGCCGGCGCTGCTGGACTTGCGGCAACTGCATGCCGCCAGGCAACCTGAACTGCTCCACCAGGCTGTTCAGCCGGTGCGCTTGCGACTTCAGCGTCTCTGCCGCCGCGGTTTCCTGCTCCACCAGCGCGGCGTTCTGCTGCATGGCCTGGTCCAGCCGGTCGACCGAGTCGGAGATTTCCTTCAGGCCGCCGGTCTGGCTGCGCGACATCTGCGTGACTTCCGAGATCAGCGAGGCCACGCGCTCTATGCTGGCCACCACCTCGTTCATGTGCAGGCCGGCGTCGTTGACCAGCTTGGAGCCGTTTTCCACCTGCTCCACCGAGCCGGTGATCAGGCATTTGATCTCCTTGGCCGCTTCGGCGGAGCGGCCGGCCAGTGAACGCACCTCGCTGGCCACCACCGCGAAGCCGCGCCCTTGCTCGCCGGCGCGGGCGGCTTCTACCGCGGCGTTCAGCGCCAGGATGTTGGTCTGAAAGGCAATGCCGTCGATGACGGCGATGATGTCCGAAATCTTGCGGCTGGACTGGCTGACCAGCGTCATCGCTTCCACCGCCTTGGCCACCACCTCGCCGCTTTCGCGCACCTGCTTGGTGGTGCTCTGCGCCAGCGTGCTGGCCTCGTTCATGGTGCTGCTGCTGTGCTGGGCGGCTTCGGTCATGCCGCGCATGGAATTGGCTGCCACCTGCAGGTCGGCGCTGCCTTGCTCGGTGCGCATGCTCAGGTCCTGGTTGCCGGCGGCGATCTCGCTGGCGGCAGTGTTCACCTCGTGCGAGCCGTCACGCAGCGTGGCCATCATCTGGCGCAGCGTGTCCTGCAGCGCCTGCATGGTTTGCAGGCCTTCGCGCGCCGTCACGTTGTTGGCGGCGCTGGGCACGTCCATCGTCAGGTCGCCGCTGCTCATGCGCTTGGCTCCCCCCATGATGGCTTCCATGAAATTGCCGGTGTGCCGGGCGCTGTCCACGTACAGGAACAGCGCGAACAAGCCCATGCCCATGCAGCCGATCAGCAGCGTGGTGTTGGACCAGCCGAAGACCACGCACAGCACCAGGTGCACTTGCACACCCAGGTTCAGCGCGATATTGAGCAGCACGCGTTGCTTGATGTTGAGGTTGTTCAGCATGGAGGAGCTCCGTCAGCGAGGTTGAGTAGTTAGTGTACGGAGAGGCGGCCAAAAAGCAAAAAGCCGGCGCGAGCCGGCTTTTTTGGGAGGCAACAGCCTTATTCTTTGATATCCACGCCGTAGAAGGTGTGGCGGCCGAACGGGCTCAGGCGGTAGTCGATGACTTCCTTGCGGATCGGTCCCAGTTGCACGGCGTGCGCAATCGTCATCCAGGGCGTCTGCTCCTTGAAGATCACCTGCGCCTTTTCGTACAGCTTGGCGCGCTCGGCCTGGTTGGAGACCGTCTTGGCCTTCATGATCAGGTCTTCGAACGCCTTGTTGCAGAACTTGGCCACGTTGGAGCCGTTGGACTTGGCGGACTCGCAGCCCAGCAGCGAGGCCAGGAAGTTGTCCGGGTCGCCGTTGTCGCCGGTCCAGCCGAACAGCGCGGTCTGGTGCTCGCCGTTCTGCATGCGCTTGCGGTACTCACCCCACTCAAAGCTCTTGATCTCGGCGGTGATGCCCACCTTGGCCAGGTCCGCCTGCATCAGCTCGGCGATGCGCTTGGCGTTCGGGTTGTAGGGGCGCTGCACCGGCATGGCCCACAGGTCGGTCTTGAAGCCATTCGGGTAGCCGGCTGCGGCCAGCAGCTTCTTGGCGGCGGCGGGATCAAACGGGTCGTCCTTGATGGCGTTGTTGTACGACCACATGGTGGGCGGGATGGGGTTCTTGGCGGCAACGCCCGAGCTCAGGTACACCGCGTCCAGGATGGCCTTCTTGTCGATCGCCATGGTCATGGCCTTGCGCACGCGCACATCGTCAAACGGCTTCTTGGTGGTGTTGTAGGCCAGGTAGCCGATGTTCAGGCCCGGCTGGTCCAGCATCTTGACGGCGGGGTCCTTGCGCATGGCGTCCAGGTCGGCCGGGTTGGGGTAGGGCATCACATGGCACTCGCCCTTTTGCAGCTTGGCCCAACGCACCGAAGCGTCCGGGGTGATGGCGAACACCAGGTCGTCGATCTTGGCCTTGCCCTCGTAGTAAGCCGGGAAGGCCTTGTAGCGGATGATGGCGTCCTTCTGGTACTGCACCAGGTAGAACGGGCCGGTGCCAATCGGCTCCTGGTCCACTTTCTCGGGCGTGCCGGCCTTCAGCATGGCATCGGCATATTCCTTGGAGATCACGCCTGCGTATTCCATCGCCTGGTTGGCCAGGAATGGTGCCTCGGGCTGGTTCAGCACGATCTTGACGGTGTAGTCATCCACCTTGGTGATGGACTTCAACAGCTTGGGCATGCCCATGTCGTTGAAGTACGAGTGGTTGGAGCTGGTGACCTTGAAGTAGGGGTTGTCTTCCTTCCACTGGCGCTCGAAGGTGAAGATCAGGTCGTCGGCGTTGAAGTCGCGGCTGGGCTTGAACAGCTTGTTGCTGTGCCACTTGACGCCCTTGCGCAGGTGGAAGGTGTATTCCGTGCCGTCCTTGGAGATGTCCCACTTGTGTGCCAGGCCCGGCAGCACCTTGGTGCCGCCGCGCTCGAACTCCACCAGGCGGCTGTAGATCTGCGTGCTGGCGTCGAACGAGGTGCCGGTGGTGTTGATGCCGGGGTAGAAGTTTTCCGGGCTGCCCTCGGAGCAGTACACCAGCGTCTTGGCCGAGGCTGCCAGGGGGGCCAGCGCCATCAGTGCGGGCACCGCCAGCGTGACGGCCAGCGCGCGCGGCAGGTTGAACTTCTTGCTTGCTTGTTTCATGCTTGTCTACTCCTTGTGGGATTGCAGGTTCTCAACTTCATGGCAGGCCACCAGCCGTTGGTCCAGCTGGCGCAACAGCGGCCGCTCCACGCGGCAGCGTTCGGTCACATACGGGCAGCGGGTGGAAAACACGCAGCCCGTGGGCGGGTTCAGGGGCGATGGTAATTCACCTTTAAGCACAATTCGCTTTTTCGCAACACCGCTGCCGGCGATGCCGGGCGTGGAGGCCAGCAGCGCCTGGGTATAAGGGTGCAGCGGGCGCGAGAAGATCACATTCTTTTCACCGTGCTCCACCGCGTGGCCCAGGTACATCACCAGCACGTCGTGCGCAATGTGGCGCACCACGCCCAGGTCGTGCGAGATGAACAGGTAGGCCAGGCCCATGTCGCGCTGCAACTGGGCCAGCAGGTTCAGCACCTGCGCCTGGATGGACACGTCCAGCGCCGACACCGGCTCATCGGCCACCACCAGGCGGGGGTTCAGCATCAGCGCGCGGGCGATGGCAATGCGCTGGCGCTGGCCGCCGGAGAACATGTGCGGGTAGCGGACATAGTGCTCGGGCCGCAGGCCCACCCGGGCCAGCATGGCGCGTGCCAACTCGCTGCGCTGCTGCGGCGTATCGCCGGTGTTGATTTCCAGCGGCGCTTCCAGGATGTTGCCAATGGTCTTGCGCGGGTTCAGCGAGCCGTAGGGGTTCTGGAACACCAGTTGCACGGTGCGGCGCAGCGCCTTGCGGTTGGCCGGATCCACTGCATCCACGCCACCCAGCGTCAATTGGCCGGAAGTGGGGGTTTCAATCAGCGACACCATGCGCGCCAGCGTGGACTTGCCGCAGCCGGACTCGCCCACCACGGCCAGCGTCTTGCCGGCCTGCACGCTGAACGACACACCGCTGACGGCTTGCAGTTCAGCGGGCTTCTGGAACATGCCACGGCCGATTTTGTAGACCTGGCGCAAGTCCTTGGCCACCACCACGGGCTGGCCGTTGTCTTGCGGCACGTCTGCTGCGGCGGGTTTTTCCATCACGGTGTTCACAGCGCGCCCTCCAGGGCCTGCGCCGGCGTGCCGACAGCGGCAGCGCACAGCGGGAAATGGCAGCGCACCTTGCCGGCCTGCCAGTCGCGCAGGGCAGGGCGTTCCGCGCGGCAACGGTCTTGCGCGTAGCCGCAGCGCGGCGCGAACAGGCAGCCGCTGGGGCGGTCGTACAGGCCCGGAACCATGCCGGGGATGGTGGCCAGCTCGGCCGAGCCGTCGCTGCGTTCGGGCATGGCGGCCATCAGGGCCTCGGTATAGGGGTGTTGCGGCGCGGCGAACAGCTGCTGCGTGGCTTGCTGCTCCATCAGCTGGCCGGCATACATCACCGCCATGCGCTGCGCCATTTCGGACACCACGCCCATGTTGTGGGTGATCAGCACCAGCGCCATGCCGCGTTCCTGTTGCAGGGTGCGCAACAGGTCCAGGATCTGCGCCTGGATGGTGACGTCCAGCGCGGTGGTGGGCTCATCCGCAATCAGCAGCTTGGGGTTGCAGGCGATGGCCATGGCGATCATCACGCGCTGGCTCATGCCGCCGGACAGCTGGTGCGGGTAGGCCTTCAGCCGGCTCTCGGGCGCCGGAATGCCGACCTGCTCCAGCAGTTCGATGCAGCGCTTGCGCGCCGCCTTGCCGTCCATGCCCAGGTGCAGCTTCAGCGTCTCGGCCAGCTGGAAGCCGACGGTGAAGCAGGGGTTCAGGCTGGTGGTGGGGTCCTGGAAGATCATCGCCACGTCCTTGCCGATCAGCTTGTTGCGCTCGTTGCGCGACAGGCTCAGCAGGTCGATGCCGTCAAAGCGCAGCCTGTCGGCGCGCACCTTGCCGGGGAAGGCCACCAGGCCCATCAGCGCCATCATGGTGACGCTCTTGCCCGAGCCGGACTCACCCACAATACCCAGCACCTCGCCGGCTTCCAGGCTGAGGCTGACGCCGTCCACCGCGTGCATCACGCTGTTGTGCGACGGGAACTCCACATGGAGGTTCTCGATTTCAAGCAAAGCCATGTGCAGGGACTCTCAGCGTTTCAGTTTCGGGTCGAAGGCGTCACGCAGGCCGTCACCCAGCAGGTTGAAGGCCAGCACGGTGATCAGGATCATCAGGCCCGGCATGGTCACCACCCACCAGGCGCGCAGCACGAACTCGCGCGCGTCGGCCAGCATGGAACCCCATTCGGGCGATGGCGGCTGCGCGCCCAGGCCCAGAAAGCCCAGCGCCGCGGCATCCAGGATGGCGTTGGACACCCCCAGCGAGGCCTGCACGATCAGCGGCGCCGTGCAGTTGGGCAAAATCTCGCTGAACATCAGGCGCAACGGCCCGGCGCCGTTCATGCGCGCGGCAGTCACGTAGTCCTTGGACGTCTCGCTGATGACCGCGGCGCGCGTGATGCGCACGTAGTGCGGCAGCACCACGATGCTGACCGCCAGCATGGCATTGATCAGTCCCGGCCCCAGGATGGCCACCACCACGATGGCCAGCAGCAGGCTGGGCAGCGTCAGGATGATGTCCATCAGCCGCATGACGAAGGTCTCGAAGGTGCCGCGCAGGAAACCCGCCAGCAGGCCCAGTACCGTACCGACGACGATGGACAGCGTCACCACCGCCACGCCGATGACCAGCGACAGGCGCGAGCCGTAGATCAGCCGGGACAGGATGTCGCGGCCAATGGCGTCGGTACCCAGCAAATGGGCGGTGGAGCCGCCTTCCTGCCAGAACGGCGGCTTCAGGAACACCGCGTTGTCGGTCAGATCGGGCGCATAGGGGGCGATCCACGGCGCGAACAGCGCCATCAGCATCACCAGAACCACCACCACCAGGCCGCCGACAGCGCCCTTGTTGGATTTGAAATAGCCCCAGAACTCCTTGGCCGGGTGTGCCGGCGCGCCGGCCGTGGCGGCCGCCGGGTTGGGTGCGGTCACTGCGCTCATCGTTGGTGCCTTATGCGCGGGTTGATGATGCCGTAGGCCACATCCACCAGCAGGTTGATGGCCATCACCATGCTGCCCAGCAGCAGGATGCCGCCTTGCAGCACCGGGTAGTCCCGCCGGTTGATGGCCTCGATCATCCACTTGCCCACACCGGGCCAGGAGAAGATGGTCTCGGTCAGGATGGCGCCGGTGAACAGCACGCCGATCTGCAGGCCCACCACGGTGATCACCGGGATCATGGCATTGCGCAGCGCATGCAACGCCACCACGCGCAGCGTGGACAGGCCCTTGGCGCGGGCGGTGCGGATGAAGTCTTCGCCCAGTACCTCCAGCATCGCGGAGCGCGTCATGCGCGCGATCACCGCCAGCGGGATGGTGCCCAACACGATCATCGGCAGTATCAGGTGCGAGGCGGCCGACCAGAAAGCGCCCTTGTCATTGGCCAGCAGCGAATCGATCAGCAGGAAGCCGGTGGACGGCTCGATGAAGTATTTGACGTCGATGCGGCCCGACACCGGCGTCCAGCCCAGTTGCACCGAGAACAGCAGGATCAGCAGCAACCCCCACCAGAAAATCGGCATCGAGAACCCGGTCAGCGAGACACCCATCACGCCGTGGTCGAAGATGGAGTTGCGCCTGACCGCCGCCAGGATGCCTGCCGGGATGCCCAGGATCAGCGCAAACAGGATGGCACACACGCCCAGCTCCACCGTGGCCGGGAACAGCGACAGGAATTCGCTCATCACCGGCTCGTGGGTGACGATGGAGTTGCCCAGGTCGCCACGCAGCACGCGGCCTATGTAGATGCCGTACTGCACCATCACTGGGCGGTCCAGGCCGTATTCCTTCAGCAGCTTGGCGTGGCGCTCGGCGTCGATACCGCGTTCGCCGGCCAGTGTTTCGATGGGGTCGCCGGGCACCAGGCGTATCAGGAAGAAGGCCAGCAGCGTCATGCCGAGGAAGGTCGGAATGATCAGGCTCAGGCGCGTCAGCAAAAAGCGAAGCATGGTGTGTGAGAGGAATACCTACCGGCTTGTGGCCATAGGCGTCATCGGCAAAGCCTGCGATTCTATCAAGGCCCCCACGCTCGCCCACTTCGTGTGGCTCGCTGCCCCCCGAGGGGGCCGCTTTTTGCCTTGGGGCGGCCCGGCGGTAAAAAATCAATGAGAACAATCAACAAAAAAGGCCGGCAGAGCCGGCCTTTGGTCAGGTGCACAGCCCCGATTTACTTCAAGTGCTTGCCAATCAGGCCAGCCATCTCGAACATCGACACTTGCATCTTGCCGAAGATTTCCTTCAGCTTGGCGTCGGCATTGATCATGCGCTTGTTGACGGCGTCTTGCAGCTTGTTCTTCTTGATGTAAGCCCACAGCTTGCTGACCACTTCGGTGCGCGGCAGCGGGTTGGAACCCACAATCGCGGCCAGAGCGGCGCTGGGCGTCAGGGCCTTCATGAAGGCGGCGTTGACGGCGCGCTTCTTGGCAGGAGCCTTCTTTGCAGCAGCTTTCTTGGCGGGAGCCTTCTTGGCAGGGGCCTTCTTGGCCGGAGCTGCCTTCTTAGCCGGTGCCTTGGCGGCTACCTTCTTGGCTGGTGCTGCTTTCTTAGCAGGAGCCTTCTTTGCCGGGGCTGCCTTCTTGGCGGCAGCTTTTTTAGCCGGTGCTTTTTTCGCAGTTGCCATGTTAATTGTCCTTCTAGAAGTTGATTAATCACCAGTGAAAAACTGCTTGTCTCCACTGGCAATGGGGATGCTACTGGAGAAAAATGCGCTTTCCAAGGGGAAAATGACTTTTTTCGCTCTGGCGTGTTGTTTTTTTATTGCGTAAATTCTTGTGTTTTCCCTCTGAAAAGGGTGATTTTTCGTGCCGCGCGCTGCCGTGCGGCTGCTTCAGAGGGGCGTCAGAGGGGATTTTTCAGGCGTTTTTCGCCTCATTTCGCCCTGTGGGCAGCGTGGCCAGCACCACGCCCAGCACGGCGATGCCGAAGGCCAGCAGCTGTATGCCGCTGAAGCTTTCGCCCAGCACACCCACGCCCACCACGGCGGCGGCCACCGGCAGCATCACCGTGAACACGCCGCCCTGGGCGGCGGGGATCACCCGCAGGCCGGTCATCCACAGCCACACCGTCCAGATGCTGGCCGCCAGCGAGTAGAACAGCAGCAGCAACCAGATGCCGCCCGGCACCGCGCCAAAGTTGAAACTGAAGGCCAGGTACAGGCCCATGGGCGTCACCAGCGCGAAGCCCCATAGGTTGATCAGCGCGCTGATGCGCTTGGCGCTGAGCACACCGGTGAGCTTCTTGCCGATCACCGCGTAAGCCGCCTCGCACAGCACCGCACCCACCACCAGCAGGTTGCCCCACAGCGCCTGGTTGCCGGTGTGCATGCCGGGTGCATGGGCCGGCTTGGCCCAGGCCAGCAGCGCAATGCCGGTGGCCGAACAGGCCACCGCCAGCCACACCCGCAGGCCAATGCGCTCACCCAGGAACAGCCAGCTCAGCAGCGCCACGGCGGCGGGAATGCCGGCCATGATGACGCCGGCCGACACCGCGCTGGTCATGCTGACGCCAAACAGCATGCAGATGGAAAACAGGAAGTTGCCCAGGAAGGACTCGAGAAACAGCAATTGCCGGGTCTGCCGGCTCATGGGGGCCTCGCCTGGCGGCTTTTTCAGCCAGGACAGCATGAACAGCCCGCCGATGCCAAAACGCAGCCAGGCCAGCAGGAACACCGGCAGCGCCGCCGCCAGCGGTTTGGACAGCGCCACATAGCTGCCCACCAGGGACATGCTCAAGGCGAGGCAGAAATACGCGACGGGGCGGCTGACGGTGTGCATGCAGAACGAGGGGTTCATTAGGTGGCGTGGCAGTGGCTGCGCCGCATCATGCCTGAAAGCCCGAGCGGCTATGTGTGCCATGTCACAGCACAGCCGCGGATTTCACGCACAATGGCATAAAGGCTACCTCATGAACTCCAACACGCCTTGTTTGGTTTGGTTACCGGCTGATCACCGCATGCTCGGTGAAGACGGCCACCAGTCGCCCTTTTTGGTGCTGGGCGACAAGTACGCCCGCGCCATCACCCAATGCGCCCAGGCCCAGCCGGTGCTGTTTCCGCTGGCCAGCGGCGCGCATGTTGCCGATCTGTTGGCTTTGGTGGACGGGGTGATGCTGACCGGCTCGCCCTCCAATGTGCACCCATCGCATTTCGCGCAGGAAGTGGCCGATGCCAGTCTGCCGCTGGACCCGCAACGCGATGCGCTGACGCTGGAGCTGGTGCGGCAATGCCTGGCCCAGGGCGTGCCGCTGCTGGGGGTGTGCCGGGGTTTTCAGGAAATCAATGTGGCGCTGGGCGGCACGCTGCACCAGCAGGTGCAAGCGGTGCCGGGCATGATGGACCACCGGGAGCCGAAAAACGCACCGCTGGAGGCGCAGTATGCGCCCAGCCACGAGATCCGCATCGTGCCGGGTTCATTGCTGGCACAGTGGGCCGGCGGCGAGGTGGCTCAGGTCAATTCCCTGCATGGCCAGGGGGTGGCCCAGCTGGCGCTTGGTTTGCAGCCGCTGGCGCATGCGCCTGATGGGCTGGTGGAAGCTTTTGCCATCCGGGAGGCCCGGGCCTTTGCCTATGCCATGCAGTGGCACCCGGAATGGCGTTGCTGGGAAAACCCGTTTTACGCCGCGATTTTTCAGGCCTTTGGCCAAGCCTGCCGCCTGCGGCAGCAACAACGTGCCGGGAGCCAGCGATGAGTGACAAGAAGAACATGAGTTTCAACGACCTCGAGCAGTGGCTGAACGAGCGCCGCGTGACCGAGGTGGAGTGCCTGGTGCCCGACTTGACTGGCGTGGCGCGCGGCAAGATCTTGCCGCGCACCAAGTTCACCGAAGACCGCGGCATGCGCCTGCCGCAGGCGGTGGTGGGCATGGGTGTGACCGGCGAGTTCCCGCAAAGCGGGCCATACTTTGACGTGGTGGACCCGACCGACCGCGACATGCAGCTGCGCCCCGACCCCTCCACCGTGCGCATCGTGCCCTGGGCCGCCGACCCCACGGCCCAGGTGATCCACGACTGCTTTGACCACGACGGCAAGCTGGTGCCGTTTGCGCCGCGCAGCGTGCTGCGCAAGGTCTGCGACCTGTATGCCGCCGAGGGCCTGCAGCCCATCGTGGCGCCGGAAGTGGAGTTTTACCTGACGGCCCGCAACACCGACCCCAACACGCTGCTCAAACCCCCGATAGGCCGCAGCGGCCGCGCCGAGACCTCGCGCCAGGCCTACAGCATTGACGCCGTCAACGAGTTCGACCCGCTGTTCGAGGACATCTACGACTACTGCGACAAGATGGAGCTGAACGTGGACACGCTGATCCACGAGGTCGGCGCCGGCCAGATGGAGATCAACTTCTTCCACGCCGAGCCGCTGGGCCTGGCCGACGAGGTGTTCTTCTTCAAGCGCACCGTGCGCGAGGCGGCACTGCGCCACGACATGTACGCCACCTTCATGGCCAAGCCGATTGCCAGCGAGCCCGGCAGCGCCATGCACGTGCACCAGAGCCTGCTGAGCCTGGAAACCGGCAAGAACATCTTCAGCAATGAAGACGGCACGCCGTCCGACGCCTTCTTCCACTACATTGGCGGCCTGCAGCGCTACGTGCCGGCGGCCATGGTGCTGGTGGCGCCGTATGTGAACAGCTACCGCCGCCTGGCGCGCAATACGGCGGCGCCCATCAACATCGAGTGGGGTTACGACAACCGCACCGTGGGCATACGCTCGCCCATCTCCTCACCGGAGGCTCGGCGCATCGAGAACCGCGTGATCGGTGCCGACGCCAACCCCTATGTGGCGCTGGCCATGACGCTGGCCTGCGGCTACCTGGGCCTGAAGAACAAGCTCAAACCCAAGGCCGAGATGAAGGGCGATGCCTACCTGTCGCCGATTTCACTGCCGCGCAGCCTGGGCGAGGCGCTGGACTGGCTGCGCCGCGAGTCCGACCTGCACGAGGTGCTGGGCAAGGAGTTCATCACCGTCTATGCGGAAATCAAGGAACTGGAGTTTGACGAGTTCATGAAGGTCATCTCCCCCTGGGAACGCGAACACCTGCTGCTGCACGTATGAACCAACCGAGCGTAGACACCAAGCAGATCCAGGCGCTGGACAGCGCGCACTTTCTGCACCCGTTCACCGACCACCAGGCGCTGGCCGCCAAGGGCGCACGGGTGATGACGCACGCCGATGGCATTTACGTGTGGGACTCCGAAGGCCGCAAGGTGCTGGACGCCATGAGCGGGCTGTGGTGCGTCAACGTCGGTTATGGCCGGCGGGAGCTGGCCGATGCCGCGCACCAGCAGATGCTGACGCTGCCGTTTTACAACAGCTTCTTCCAGACCACCAATGTGCCGGCGGTGCAACTGGCGGCCAAGCTGGCAACGCTGGCCCCCACGGTGGGTGGCCGCAGCTTCCAGCATGTGTTCTATTCCAGCAGCGGCAGCGAGAGCAACGACTCCAACGTGCGCATGGTGCGGCGCTACTGGGACCTGCTGGGCCAGCCGCAGCGCAAGACCATCATCTCGCGCCACAATGGCTACCATGGCAGCACCATGGCCGGCGCTTCGCTCAGCGGCATGAGCGGCATGCACGCGCAGGGTGATTTGCCCATACCCAACATCACCCACATCCAGCAACCCTATTTCTTCGAGCACGGCCTGCCGGGTGAAACCGCAGACGAGTTCGGCGTGCGCGCCGCCGGCTGGCTGGAAGAAAAAATCCTGGCGCTGGGTGCGGACAAGGTGGCCGCCTTCATCGGCGAACCGGTGCAGGGCGCTGGCGGCGTCATCATTCCCCCAAGCACCTATTGGCCCGAGATCCAGCGCATTGTGGACAAGTACGGCATCCTGCTGGTCAGCGACGAGGTGATCTGCGCCTTCGGCCGCCTGGGACATTGGTTTGGGTATGAGAAGTTCGGCTACCGGCCCGACCTGGTGACCTTTGCCAAGGCCGTCACCAGTGGTTACGTTCCGCTAGGCGGCGTGCTGGTGGGCGACAGGGTGGCCAAGGTGCTGGTGGAGCAGGGTGGCGAATTCAACCACGGCTACACCTACAGCGGCCACCCGGTGGCCTGTGCGGTGGCGCTGGCCAATCTGGCCATCATTGAGCGTGAAAACCTGGTGCAGCGCGTGCATGATGACGTGGGCCCCTACCTGGCCAGGCGCTTTGCCGAGTTGAACCAACACCCGCTGGTGGGCCTGGCCGAGACCTGCGGTTTCGTCGCCGGCCTGCTGCTGGTGAAGAACAAGGCCACGCGCCAGCTGTTCGACCCGGCGCTGGCGCTGGGCATGGTGTGCCGTGGCCACTGTTTTGGCAACGGCCTGATCATGCGGGCCGTCGGTGACCGCATGATCATTGCGCCACCCCTGGTGATGACGCATGCGCAGATTGACGAGATGATGGGCCTGATCACCCATTGCCTGGATTTGACCTACGACGACGCCCGCCGCAACGGCTGGTTGGATTGAACCGACAGAAGAAGGAGACCCCCATGGCTGCAAGCACTTTCGACATCACCACCCACACGTTCGACGGCCGCGCGCTGATCAATGGCGAGCGCCAAACCGCCAAGGACGGCGCCCAGTTCGACTGCATCTCGCCGGTGGACGGCCGGTTGCTGACGCAGGTGGCGCGCTGCGGCCAAGCCGACATTGATGCCGCGGTGGCGGCAGCACGCGCCGCTGTCAGCGACCGCCGCTGGAGCGGCATGGCGCCGGCCCAGCGCAAGCGGGTGATGCTGAAGTTTGCCGACCTGCTGATCGCCAATGCCGACGAGCTGGCCATGACCGAGACGCTGGACATGGGTAAGCCGGTGAAGTTCGCGCGCGTGGTGGACGTCAACAGCGCGGCCAACTGCATACGCTGGTATGGCGAGGCGGTGGACAAGATCTACGACGAGATCGCGCCGACGCCGTCAACGGCCCTGGCGCTGATCCAGCGTGAACCGGTGGGCGTGGTGGGCGTCATCGTGCCCTGGAACTACCCGATGATCATGGCCGCCTGGAAGATCGCGCCGTCCTTGGCCATTGGCAACTCGGTGGTGCTCAAGCCCAGCGAAAAGTCGCCGCTGACGGCCTTGCGCATGGCCGACCTGGCCTTGCAGGCCGGCATTCCGCCCGGCGTCTTCAACGTGGTGCCGGGCTATGGCACCGAGGCCGGTTCGCCGCTGGCGCTGCACATGGATGTGGACTGCATTGCCTTCACCGGCTCCACCAAGGTGGGCAAGCAGATCCATGTGATGGCAGGCCAGAGCAACCTGAAGCGCGCCTGGACCGAGCTGGGCGGCAAGTCGCCCAACATCGTGTTTGCCGATTGCCCGAACCTGGACAAGGCGGTGGAGGCGGCGGTAGGCAGCGTGTTCTTCAACCAGGGCGAGAGCTGCAATGCGCCGTCGCGGCTGTTTGTCGAGGCCAGCATCAAGGAGCAGTTCCTGGAGAAAGCCATGGCGCTGGTGCCGCGTTATGCGCCCGGCAACCCGCTGGACAAGAACACGCTGATGGGCGCCATCGTCGACAAGGTGCAGATGGACACGGTGCTGCGCTACATTGCAAGCGGCAAGAGCGAGGGCGCCAAGGTGTTGGCCGGCGGCGAGCAGGCCATGCAGGAGACTGGTGGCTACTACGTTCAGCCCACCATCTTTGACGGCGTCAACAACGACATGACCATCGCGCGCGAGGAAATCTTCGGCCCGGTGCTGTCGGTGCTGACCTTCACCGACGCGGCGGATGCGGTGCGCCAGGCCAACCAGTCCATCTATGGCCTGCAGGCGGCGGTGTGGAGCCGTGACATCAACAAGGCGCATGGCGTGGCGCGCGCGCTGAAGGCCGGCACCGTGCACGTCAACCAATACGACGAGGACGACATCACCGTGCCGTTTGGCGGCTTCAAGCAAAGCGGCATGGGGCGTGACAAATCGCTGCACGCGTTCGACAAGTACTGCGAAATCAAGACCACCTGGATTCGCATCGACAGCCCGGTGTGAGGCGCGATCAACAGGTTTTCATGCGGCAGAAAACCCATTTCATATAGTGGGAATTTTCGTGCTGCACTGCCGCAAATATTTTCATATTACGGAAAGTTCGTGTCGCAAAGTGAAACGAGATCGGTAAGCTATTGATTAAAAACAAATAAATTTATGTCTTGTATAAGACATAAGAGGATTGCGCAGTCTTATACAAGACATAGAATTACTCCAACGCCAACACTTCTTGCACGGGCAAGCGTCGCGGCAACAGGTTCCACAGCTTCACCAACCTTAGGAGTAATGTCATGCCGCAAACCCTGACCGAGCAATTGAGCCGCGAACAGCAGATCGCCGCGCTGGAAAAAGACTGGGCCACCAACCCGCGCTGGAAAGGCATCAAGCGTGGCTACAGCGCTGCCGACGTGGTGCGTCTGCGCGGCTCCTTCCCGATCGAGCACACGCTGGCCCGCCGTGGCGCCGAAAAACTGTGGGACCTGTTGCACACCGAGGCTTACGTCAACTGCCTGGGCGCGTTGACCGGTGGGCAGGCCATGCAGCAAGTCAAGGCTGGCGTGAAGGCCATCTACTTGTCTGGCTGGCAAGTCGCCGCCGACAACAACTCCTACGCCTCCATGTATCCCGACCAGTCGCTGTACCCGGTGGACTCGGTGCCCACAGTGGTGGAGCGCATCAACAACACCTTCCGCCGTGCGGATGAAATCCAGCACTCCAAGGGCATCGATGCCGGCGACGAGGGCTACATCGACAACTTCGCGCCCATCGTGGCCGATGCCGAAGCCGGCTTTGGCGGCGTGCTGAACGCCTTTGAGCTGATGAAGGCCATGATCAAGGCCGGTGCCGGCGGCGTGCACTTTGAAGACCAGTTGGCCTCCGTCAAGAAGTGCGGCCACATGGGCGGCAAGGTGCTGGTGCCCACCGCCGAAGCCTGCCAGAAGCTGATCGCCGCGCGCATGGCCGCCGACGTCTGTGGTGTGCCCACGCTGGTGATTGCCCGCACCGATGCCGAAGCCGCTGACCTGCTGACCAGCGACTACGACGAGAATGACAAGCCCTTCCTGACCGGTGAGCGCACCGCCGAGGGCTTCTACAAGACCAAGAAGGGCATGGACCAGGCGATCTCCCGCGCCGTGGCCTACGCCGAGTACGCCGACCTGGTGTGGTGCGAAACCGGCACGCCGGACCTGGACTTTGCCAAGAAGTTCGCCGACGCCGTGCATGCCAAGCACCCAGGCAAGATGCTGGCCTACAACTGCTCGCCGTCGTTCAACTGGAAGAAGAACCTGGACGACGCCACCATCGCCAAGTTCCAGCGCGAGCTGGGCGCAATGGGCTACAAGTACCAGTTCATCACGCTGGCCGGCATCCACTCGATGTGGTTCAACATGTTCGACCTGGCGCAAGACTATGTGAAGCGCGGCATGTCGGCCTACGTTGAAAAGGTGCAAGAGCCCGAGTTCGGCGCCCGCGACCGCGGCTACACCTTCGTGTCGCACCAGCAGGAAGTCGGCACCGGCTACTTCGACGAGGTGACCACTGTTATCCAGGGCGGCAAGTCCAGCGTCACGGCGCTGACCGGCTCCACTGAAGAAGAGCAATTCCACTGAGCTACTGCCGCTGACTGCTGAACACTGAACTGTTTCCTTTTGAGAGCCGCGTACAGCCTTGGGGCTGGCGCGGCATTTTTTTTGCCTGTCGAAGCCCTTGCGTGCGAGCTGGCACCGCACGCGTCTGGTAGGCGAGCGCACCGGGCGTCCGTAGCCGGACTGCCTCCGGACCTCGCGCAGATGACACTTTTGGTGCACCATACGGCTGGCGCGACCGCCATGGCCTGGGCGCGTGGCTCTGTAGCATGCGCGAATGCCTGCGGCAACCCGGCTACAGCCACCCGGCACGCCTGCGAGTCGTGTTTGGCTGGCGTGAGATTTCGCGCCATAGCTTCTTCTGGCCCGCCGCGTGGCCACAGCCGGTCTGCCTAAGCACCTCGCGCAGATGATGTTTGTGGCGCACCATGGAGCGGGTAGGCGACCAAGCCAAATGCTAAAGTGGCAACCATGCGACAAATTTTCCTGGATACCGAAACCACCGGCCTGTCTGCCGAGAGCGGCGACCGCATCATCGAAATCGGCTGCGTGGAGCTGGTCAACCGCAAACTGACTGGCAACAACCTGCATTTTTATTTCAATCCCGGGCGCGACAGCCATGAGGATGCGCTGCGCGTGCACGGCATCACCAACGAGTTTTTGCGCGACAAGCCCAAGTTCGAGCACAAGGTGGACGAACTGCTGGCGTATGTGGCGGGGGCCGAGGTCATCATCCACAACGCGGCGTTCGACATCGGCTTTTTGAACAAGGAGCTGGAACTGACCGGCAAGCCGGCGTTCCGCCAGCACATCGCCAGCGTCATCGACACGCTGGTGATGGCCAAGGAGATGTACCCCGGCAAGCGCAACTCGCTGGATGCGCTGTGCGACCGCCTGGGCGTGGACAACTCCGGCCGCACCCTGCACGGCGCCTTGCTGGATGCCGAGCTGCTGGCCGATGTGTACATCAACCTGACGCGCGGGCAGGATGCGCTGCTGATCGACACCGCCGACGCGCCCGCTGCCGGCAGCGCCGTGGTGCGCATGGACCTGAGCGGCATCGCGCTGCCGGTGCTGGCGGCCAACGAGCAGGAACTGGCCGCGCATGACGAGGTGCTGAAGCAATTGGACAAGTCCAGCGGCGGAAAAACACTGTGGCGGGCGGCCGCGTAGGCAGAGTCCAAAATTTATGGCATAATCCAAGGCTTTCCTGAACGAGATACTGATCAGGAGAAACCGGGCGGTTAGCTCAGCGGTAGAGCACTGCATTCACACTGCAGGGGTCACATGTTCGATCCATGTACCGCCCACCACCATCATCGACGCACAAGCCTGCTGTCTTGCACAAGACGGCAGGCTTTTGTTTTTGCGCCGCGGGGCTGTTTTGGCGGGTCAGTATGATGCGG